>ERZ1036424.35-NODE-35-length-104485-cov-32.716892_pt1 | contig 104485 bp, 85 predicted proteins | sample MGYA00514221_ERZ1036424 | MGnify/ENA primary metagenome ERZ1036424 (study PRJEB33795, sample SAMN09464939) | human gut metagenome | host: Homo sapiens | place: USA: Stanford, California | collected 2016-11 | study: EMG produced TPA metagenomics assembly of the... | reverse complement strand
AGTAGTACGGTGTTTTAGATTCGAATTCGGCAGCACATGTATCTACATATTTATAGGTTGGAAGAATGTTCCATTCTTTACGTTTTGCACGAACATCTTCTACAGTTGTATTAGCATAACGAGCGATAACAGAATCAGTGAAGGAATAACGTTTTGCTTTGCGCAATACTTCTTCTGTTAAACCATGTTCAGCTAACGCTTTTTCTACATTAACAATGTTTTTGATTTTTTCAATAAAGAATGTATCAATTTTTGTAATGTAATGAATTTTCTCTACACTAATGCCCTTGCGAAGTGCTTCTGCTACAACATAGATGCGTTCATCATCTACTAAATGTAAACGTTCAATCAATTGTTCCATGGACTCATGAGAGATTTTTTTAAGCTCAATATGATCTAAACCAATTTCCAAGGAACGAATTGCTTTAAGTAAAGAACCTTCTAAAGAACGGTCAATAGCCATAACTTCGCCAGTAGCCTTCATTTGAGTGCCCAATGTACGGTCTGCCAAATTGAATTTTTCAAATGGCCAACGTGGGAACTTAGTTACTACATAGTCCAATGTAGGCTCGAAGCATGCTTTTGTTTCGCCTGTTACAGCATTTGTAATTTGATCCAATGTCATGCCTACTGCAATTTTTGCAGCTACCTTCGCAATTGGATAGCCAGTTGCTTTAGATGCTAATGCTGAGGAACGGGATACACGAGGGTTTACTTCGATAACGATATATTCATTGCTATTAGGATTCAAGGCGTATTGTACATTACAACCACCTTCGATTTTCAAATAACGAATGATTTCTACAGATGCAGTACGGAGCATTTGGTATTGAATATCGTTCAATGTTTGGCTTGGTGCCACAACGATGGAGTCACCTGTATGTACACCTACAGGGTCGATATTTTCCATGTTACATACGATGATACAGTTGTCTGCACTATCGCGCATGACTTCGTATTCGATTTCTTTCCAACCTGCAACGGAACGTTCCGCCAAGATTTGGTGAATTGGTGAAAGTTTCAAACCACGGCGTGTGATTTCATACATTTCATCTTCGTTATGCGCAATACCGCCACCAGTACCGCCCAATGTATAGGCAGGACGGATGATGATAGGATAACCAATGCGATTAGCAAAGGCTACAGCTTCTTCAAGATCGTTAAAGATATCGGATTCAGGTACTGGTTGATTGATTTCCTTCATCGCTTCTTTGAAGAGCTCACGGTCTTCGGCTTGTTTGATTGCTTCAAGAGTTGTACCAAGAAGTTTTACACCGTATTCTTCTAATACGCCAGCTTCAGACAATTGTACGGCCATATTAAGACCTACTTGGCCACCTAATGTAGCCAATAAGCCCCAAGGGCGTTCTTTTTTGATTACTTCTGTTACGAATTCAAGACTAATTGGTTCTACATATACGCGGTCTGCAATATCTGTATCAGTCATAATTGTAGCAGGATTGGAGTTAACCAATACTACTTTATAACCTTCTTCACGAAGGGAACGGCATGCTTGTGTACCAGCATAGTCAAACTCTGCAGCTTGGCCGATAATAATTGGACCAGAACCAATTACAAGTACTTTTTTTGCTTCTGTGGTCATATTATTTTCCCTTTCTCATTAAGTCTTCAAATTCGTCAAATAAATATAGATTATCAGTAGGTCCTGGGGACGCTTCTGGGTGATATTGTACAGAGAAGATAGGCAATTCTTTATGACGCATACCTTCCACAGTACCATCATTTACACTGCGATGTGTAATTTCTACAAAGTCTGGTAAGGAAGTATCATCTACTGCATAGCCATGGTTTTGAGATGTAATATATACACGGCCTGTACGTAAATCTTGTACTGGATGGTTAGAGCCACGGTGACCAAACTTCAATTTAAATGTTGTACCACCATAAGCTTGCGCCAATACTTGATGGCCCATGCAAATGCCGAAGATAGGTTTTTTACCGAACAATTTCTTTACCTCTTCTACAGCATAGCCAAGATCTTGAGGGTCTCCAGGGCCGTTGGATAAGAATACACCATCTGGATTTGCTGCTAACACATCTTCAGCTTTAGCATCTGCAGGGAATACTGTAAGACGACAACCAGCTGCTTCTAAAGAGCGAAGGATATTTTCCTTTACACCATAGTCCATTACAGCTACATGGAACTCAGCATTTTTATCGCCACGCATACCTTGCCATTTTGTAGTTACACGCATAACTTGATCTGTTGGCAAGTCTTGTTTAAATAATTTTTGGATATCTTCCATAGGGTAATCAGAACGTACAAGTACGCCTTTCATTACACCATGGTTACGAAGAACACGTGTAATAGCACGTGTATCTACATCATAAAGGCAAGGGATTCCGTGTAAACGAAGATACTCACTAAATAGGCCTTCATTTTGCCAGTTAGATGGGAAATCACACAGTTCGCCTACGATAAAGCCTTTACAATATGGTTTAGGACCTTGAGTAATAGCATTCAATGTACCATAATTACCAATCAAAGGATATGTTAATGTAATAATTTGATCTGCATAGGACGGGTCAGTCAAGATTTCTTGATACCCTGTCATACCTGTGTTAAATACAACTTCCCCTAATGTAGGAGCGCCACCTAATAAGGAACCTTCAAACACGGAACCATCTTCAAGAACTAACTTGCCTTTCATTATAAGACTACGCCCTCCTTCATAACTACTTTGCCATCAACTACTGTGAGTTTTGCCCTACCTGTAACAGTCATACCATCAAATGGGCTGACTTTGCCTTTTGTATAGAATTTATTGCGATCTACTGTCCACTCTTCAGTTATTGAGAATACAGTAATGTCTGCTGGTTTACCAACTTCAAGAACACCTGCATCAAGGCGCATTAATTCAGCTGGACGTGTACTCATATAGTATACAACTTGGTCGATGCTAAGTTTATCTGGACCATATGCATTAGTAATAACCGCTGCCAAAGATGTTTCGAGACCACTGAAACCATTTGGTGCACAGCAGAACTCATGGTCTTTTTCTTCATACGCATGTGGTGCATGGTCTGTAATAATTGCATCAATTGTGCCATCTTTCAAGCCTTCTAATAATGCTTGGCGATGATCTTCGGATCGAATTGGAGGAGCCATTTTGAACGCTGGGTTATATTCGCGTAAGTATTCATCCGTGAAAGATAAATGTTGGCTTGTAACTTCACATGTTACATTAAGACCTTTTGCTTTTGCACGACGAACCATATCCACAGTATTTTTACTACTTACGTGAGCAATATGAATGTGACCACCTGTCATTTCAGACAACAAGATGTCACGAGCAACAGCCAAATCTTCAGCTACTGCAGGACGACCAATAACACCTAATTCATAGGAAACGATACCTTCATGCATATGACCATTTTTAGTCAATGTAATGTCTTCTGCATGGTCGATAACCATTTTATTGAACATGGAGGAGTATTCTAAGGCACGACGCATAAACGCGGCATTTTCTACATAGTGACCATCATCAGAGAAGGCTACTACACCGGCTTCTGCCATATCTCCCATTTCAGCAAGTTCTTTACCTTCAAGGCCTTTGGATACAGCACCAATAAATTCTACTTTCACAACGCCAGTGAGTTCAGCCTGTTTTTGTAAACCTCTTACGAGTGCAGCATTATCTACAACTGGGTTTGTATTAGCCATAGTTACAACACGTGTGAAACCACCAGCGGCAGCCGCTTGTGTACCAGAGTGGAAATCTTCTTTAGCTTCTTGGCCTGGTTCACGCAAATGTGTGTGAATATCGATAAGACCAGGTGCTACGATAAGACCTGTTGCATCATATACTTCAGCACCTTCAGCACTTAAGTTTTGACCGATGGCTGCAATTTTACCATCTTTTACGAGAACGTCTGCTACTTCGTTTTGTTTTTTTGCCGGATTAACTACCGTACCATTTTTAATAAGCAAGCTCACTACCGTCACCTCCGATAATAGTTAAGTACAATACAGCCATACGTACAGCTACGCCATTACGTACCTGTTCTTGAATTACGGATTGATCAGAATATGCTACATCTGGTGCAATTTCAAGGCCACGGTTCATAGGACCTGGATGCATTACCATCACATCATCTTTAGCCAATTTCAATACATCATTGTTAATACCAAAGATACGTGCATATTCTCTATTTGTAGGATACAACGCAGAATGAATACGTTCTAATTGAATGCGAAGTACGTTAACCACATCTGCATCAGCCACTGCTTCACGAATATCGTGGTGTACGGTAACACCTAATTTTTCGAGCTCTGGATATACCATAGTACGAGGACCAGCCAAATGTACTTTAGCACCCATTTTTGTAAGGCCATAAATATTAGATCTTGCTACACGGCTATGCATAATATCGCCTAGAATAACAACTTTTAGACCTTCAATGGATTCTTTTTTCTCTAAAATGGAGTACATATCTAATAATGCTTGTGTTGGATGTTCATGAGCGCCGTCACCAGCATTGATGATGATAGGATCTACTGCTTTAGTCGCATATAGAGGAGCCCCTTCTGCACTATGACGCATTACGATAGCATCTGTGCCCATATAAGATAATGTTAGCAAAGTATCACGGAAGCTTTCACCTTTACCCATGGAAGAACCACTAGGAGAAAGATTAATAACGTCAGCCCCTAAATATTTGCCGGCCAATTCAAAGGAACTACGGGTACGAGTACTTGGCTCCATAAAGAGGTTAACAATAGATTTTCCCTTTAAAAGTGGAACCTTCTTGTCATCAGAAAGAACGATTTTTTTCATTTTTTTTGCCACATTTAAAATCAATTTGATTTCTTCAGGTGACACATTTTGCAAACCTAATAAATGTTTGCCTTTTAGGCTAACTTGTCCCATGATTTCCTCCTAACTCACGTAACAAAAAAGACCTTTTGCCCAGGGCAAAAGGTCAAATAGTTTGCACAAAGAAGCCCTTATGGGGCGCTTCAACTATATTCCTTTCTCAGCCTCTCTGGACTAAATTAAAAGGTTTTGTAATATGCAATGGTCTCTCGTACCATGGATGCATTTTCTTTATTTATTGTACTGAATCTGCCCTTGAAAGTCAATGTGAAAGCAAAAGTTCATAAGTATTTTAAAAAGAGGACAAACCCTCAAAAGTGGCTTGTCCTCTCTATACTTCACCAATTGTTTCCTTATAATCAATCTATAATTAGAGACAAATAATTTTCATTATTATAAGCTAATATTAGTGCCCCATAGGATATAATTTTGGTGGATTTTGATCATCATTTTGTTGACCTTGCTGTGAACTATAAGGAGCTTGACTTTGTTGACCATCAGTCATTGGATTTTGCTGTGCATATTGTTGATTTTGTTGTGGTTGCCGTTGGTCACGACGACGTGTATTTTGAGATGCAGTCGGTCTAGGTTTAGTCAACTCATCAATAGATACAGCATTTGGAATAGTTACACTTGGTGTATCCTCATGTACATCATCAAGTTCGCCGAAGGAAGGTCCTGTTTTAGCAGCTTGTGCTGCCTTACGTTCTGCCTCAATTTGTTGACGTGCAAGTTCTGTGCGACGACGAGCATTTTCTTGTTGTTCTTTGACACGTTGAATCGCTTCAGCTCGCTCTTTTGCTTTACGTTCAACTTCGGCTTGCGCAAGAGCTTGCTGACGTGCTTCTTCCGCCTTACGTTCCGCTTCTAAGTGAGCTTGGTAACGTTCTTCAGCAATGCGTTTTGCCTCTGCCGCTTGGCGTTCAGCCTCTGCACGTTCTGCAGCCAATCTAACTTGCTCTGCTTTACGTGCCTCAGCAGCTATACGTACTTCTTCGGCTTTTCGCGCTTCTTCTGCTCGTCTAGCCTCTTCTATACGGCGTGCTTCCTCTGCTCTACGAACCTCTTCTGCACGTTTTGCTTCCGCTGCAATTCGAGCTTCCTCTGCCTTACGAAGTTCTTCTGCTCGTTTTGCTTCTGCTGCAATTCGAGCTTTCTCTGCTTTACGCAATTCTTCCTGACGTTTTGCTTCAGCAGCAACGCGAGCTTCCTCTGCTTTACGGGCCGCTTCGATTCTTGCCTCCTCAGCCTTTCTCGCTTCTTCTGCACGACGTGCTTCTTCAGCTTTTCTTGCGGCTTCAATACGTTGTGCTTCTAATGCTGCTTTTGCTTCTGCCGCTTTACGAGCATCTTCTTGACGTTTCGCTTCTAACGCAGCCTGTTCAGCTGCACGTTGTGCTTCTAATGCCGCTTTCGCCTCTGCAGCTTTACGTGCTTCTTCTGCGCGGCGTGCCTCTAATGCTTCTTGTTCTGCTTTTCGCTGTGCTTCTAAACGCGCTTTCGCTTCAGCTGCTAAGCGTTCTTCTTCAGCTTTTTTTGCCCCTAACGCTGCCTTTTCTGCTGCCCGTTGTGCTTCAAATCGAGCCTTGGCTTCTGCGGCTTGTCTAGCTTCTTCAGCTTTACGAGCGGCTTCAATACGAGCCGCTTCTATTCTACGTTCTTCTTCAAGACGTTTCGCTTCTGCCGCTACACGAGCTTCCTCCGCTTTACGGGCCGCTTCTAAACGATCCGCCTCAGCCTTTCTTGCAGCTTCAATACGCGCCATTTCTGCTTTACGTTCTTCTTCAGCCTTACGTGCTTCAGCTACTTTTCGATCAAGCTCAGCTTTTCTTTCAGCTTCTAGTCGTTTAGCTTCTTCTGCTTGGCGCATTTCTTCAGTTTTTTTAGCTTCTAATGCAGCTTTTTCTTTTGCAGCTTGTGCTTCTTGATCCGCCTTCAATTCAGCAGCTTTGCGATCAGCTTCAGCTTTTTCTGCTATTTTACGCTCAATTTCAGCATGTTTGGCTTCTGCAGCCTTGCGTGCCATTTCTGCTTTTTCAGCAGCTGATTTAGCTTCTTCTGCTTTTTTACGAGCTAATGTTTCCTCCGCTTCTTTTGATTTTTTGAGTTGAGCTTCTTTTTTAGCTTCAGCAGCTGCTTTATCACTTAACTTTTTAGTTTCTTCATGAGCGATATTCTCTGCCTGCTTACTAGGTGTCAATGTAGATTTTGTAGTATCTACAGTACCTTTATTGCTATCTTTACTACCTATAGGGCCTACCGGAATTTGCGTAGTCCCTTGAGTTGGATGACCTAAACTATCTTTTACATCCTTAGGAACATTAACAGCAATAGTTTGATGTTTTTGTGGATTCGCAAGAGATTCAGGAATTAACAAGAACCGTATCGGCAAGTTAGATGCCCCTGCAGGCATAAAGTTTAATGTTAATAAATCACCTGCGTTATAGTTACCCATGATGCGACTATCTAAAATAGTTCCATCCCCAAGTGCAGAGATACCATCAGCACCGCCAATATGATAGGTTCGTGTATCTGTTTGACCGCGACGAGCACCTTGTTGGTGTAATGCTTTCACCGTAAAGGAACCAGAATAGGGACCACCAAGAGGGTTAAAATACAATCTAAATGGTTCATTACCTTTTGTTGGAATTTTTAAAGTATATGAAACACCATAGTTACCACGGTCACGAACAAATGCTTTATTTTGCATTTCGTCTACACCGTTGATAAACATATCTTCACGGTCATTACCGATTTCTACAAAAGCACCACCTAATGTCGTATCAAATGGTGTAGTAACCTCCATATTACGCTTAGACCCAGTATAGGTACCACGCAACTGAATTTCATCAATAGGCAAATTTTTCGCCCAATGAGATGCATCTACAGCATCCATCCCCATAGGCAACATCATAACACGAGCAAAGATTGGTGCCTCTGTTTTAATATCTACGATACCGGTAAATAATGCATCTTGATATACTGGTGTATTTTCCAAATCACTAAAGATTAATTGGCGCCCTTGTGGCGGAATACTTAGCGAATATAAAGGTCTCGCATTGGGACTTTCATCTAAAGGATGCTCTAAGTCCTTCCGGGATAAATCACGACCAGCAGCGAAATAATCTGGTGTAGCCACAGATTTCAACTGTCTCATCACATGAACAGTATTGGGATACGCCGATTGATTCTCCAATACGATAGCAATCTTATGAGGCTGATCCATCTCATTTACATGGTAAAAATAGATACGACCATTTCCATTAATTGTACCTGCACTAAGTGTACCACCTACTGGTCCTACATATTCAGGGCTATCTGATAGTAGCAATGTATCCGTTTGAGACACCAAACTTGGTGGCAACGGAGAAAACTGAAAATATCCAATTGATTGTAAATCTATATCACGAGCCTCTACATGGCCTGTAAGAGCAGCCATGGCGGCCATCGCTGCGGCTACACAATATTTTGATTTATAAGAAAACATATATTAATACCTCTATATTTCTTCAAGCCCCATAGGGTCATATGTAAGTGCTAATGCTTCGATTTTCTTTAAACGATGTCCAATACCCGACTTAGATAATTCGCCATCCATCAATTCTTCAAGTTCTTTCAGACTCGCTTCTGGATTGTCCCATCTCAATCTTGCTACAATCCGCAACTTTTCAGGCAACTCATCAATACCAATTTCTCTATCGATAATTCGAATAGCCTTTACCTGGCGTACTGCAGCATCTACAACCTTTTGCAAATTTGCAGTCTCACAGTTTACTTGTCGATTAATTTGATTTCGCACAGTTTTCATTATGCGCACATTTTCAAATTCCATCAGTGCTGATTGAGCACCCATAATTTGCAAACAATTCGTTACAGCGTCCCCTTCTTTAAGATATACTAAATACTCTTCCTTACGCTCAGTCAAGCCTGCATGAATATGAAATAACCGCAATACATGTATAATTTCCTTTGCAAAATTCTCATTTCCCGTCATAAACTCGAGATGATAGTCACTTTGTGGCTTATTAACAGAGCCACCGCCTAAAAAGGCACCTCGTAAAAAAGCACGTCGTGCCTCCATAGATTTAAGCCAACTACGAGGAATTTGTTCAGTTACAGGCCATAAAGCAAGATCTTCTAACGCCTGTCGCCCTTCTATAGATGGCTCTACAGATAAAGTATACATATTTTTCTTGCGCAAGTTTAGTCCTTGTCGTACTAATACATTGGTAGGTAATTCATATTGTTTTTTTAATATGCCTAACAAGCGACGAGCTACTGCATTATTTGCAGTAGCCAATCTAATACCAACAGCACCCTTCATCCCCAGAATGATAGATCCACCCATGCGCAATAAACAAGACGCTTCAATTTTCATGGCCAAATCTGCATCACTAGAGGATTCATATTGGCATAATTCATTTTTTACATCTTCAGCAAATGACATAGGTATCCCTTCTCATTAATGATCATCTCGTTGGAGATAATACTCTAGGATATGTGGTTCAGTATCTGATTGCATAGCATGCACAATATCCATAATTACTTTACCTAACCGTTCAGGATCATGAACAGCCGGCTTTTTAGGACTTATCAATGTAGCCCTAATCGTACGTATTCCCTTAGCTTGTAGCTTCTTAGTATCTAATGCTACAGGCTCTGAACCTACAGCACTATATTGTTCTACCATTTGAATTGGTAAAGGCCCATCGTTAGCAAGTACAGTATCTACAATGCCTTCACCACCATGTGCAATGAGAGCCTCCACATGATCACTTAAGGTATAACCTGTAGTTTCACCAGGTTGAGTCATGACATTAGCAATGTAAATTTTATTTGCCTTACTAGCGCGTATATGAGATGCAATTTTATCAGTTAACAAATTCGGAATGATACTTGTATATAAGCTACCCGGGCCAAAGATGATAACATCTGCTTCATCGATAGCACGTAGCGCAGCACCTTCTGGTTTTGGCTGTGCTGGCTCACTATACATATGACGAATGCGTTTACCAGAATTAGGAATATTACTTTCACCTTCTACGGTAGTACCATCGGTCATCTCCGCTACTAATTTAATGAACTCAGTAGATGACGGAATTACACGACCTCGTACACGCAACAATTTACTAGCCGCTTCAAGCGCTTCCTCCACATCGCCATCATATACTTGAGCAAGTGCTGTGATAAAGAGGTTACCAAAACTATGTCCAGATAGCTCATTTTCCCCTTCAAAGCGATAACGGAAAAGATTTTCCATAACCCCTTCTTGTTCAGCTAATGCAATCAAGCAGTTTCTCAAATCGCCAGGAGCAATCATTTTAAAATCTTTACGCAAGCGTCCCGAGGAACCACCATCGTCAGCTACGGTTACAATAGCAGACAAATTAGAGGTGTGTATTTTTAATCCACGTAATAAATTTGATAGCCCTGTACCACCTCCGATAACAACAATCTTAGGACCTTTATCGAGGCGTATATTTTGGAAAATAATATCCGACACCTTACTATCAGGATTAGGTAATACAGCACGAATAATCGTTTTAATAACCTTACTCGTACCGATTAACATTAAAACAGCGCCAATCGATAGTACAACAACGCCTACAGCAATGAGCACATTATAATTGTAAAAGCCCGTCATATTATAAGAAAAAGCTAATACAATATCTTCAAGAACAGCAAGCCATTGATAGTTAAATATCAAGGAAATGCCGATAATCAAAAGACCTACACCACAACTAAACAGGGCAAGCCAACGTTTTATATTTAGGCCCGGAATAAGCCACCGAAACCATCTTTTTCGCAACATAAGAACCCCTATCTAGTTACCAAGTGTTTTAATTTCATGAGGATTATAATCTTCTTCTACATTGTTTTTCATCATATCTCTATGTTCTACGGAAACACGATAACCTTTTTCTAAGAGATGAGAACATAATGCTTCTGCCATGGCCACAGATCTATGCATACCACCAGTACAACCTACAGCTACGATGAATTGAGCTTTACCTTCTTGTTCATAATTAGGTACAAGAAAATCTATAGTATCAAAATAACGCTTTTTAAACTCTTCTGTAACCTCAAAAGAGTGAATGTATTCATTTACAGCTTTTACACGGCCTGTTTTATGACGAAAATCTGGAATATAGAATGGATTTGGCAAGAAACGTACATCCCAAACCATATCCGCATCTAAAGGCAGACCATATTTAAAGCCAAAACTAACAACTGTAATAGACATACCATGACCTTCATCTACTTGAGTAAAGCGAGTTTTTAAATACTCTTTTAGGCTAGCTGTCTTCATATTAGTTGTATCAATAATAAAATCTGCTTTATGACGTACAGAATTTAAAATTTGACGCTCTTCTTTTAAACCTGTAGTAATTAGTCCATCTGGAGCCAATGGATGACTACGACGACTTTCTTTATATCGTCTAATTAAAGTCTCATCTGTAGCATCCATAAAGACGATTTCATAATCCACCTTCATTTCTCTTAATGTTTCAAGAGAGGAAGAAAGGGCTTCGAAGAATTCACCGCCACGAATATCTACCACTAAAGCAACACGGTTTGTACGCTCCCCGCCTTGTCGACAAATCTCACTTAACTTAGGAATGAGTATAGGAGGAATATTATCAATGCATAAATAGCCCATATCCTCTAATGCTTGTAATACCTGCGTTTTACCGGCACCAGACATTCCCGTAACAATTAATAAACGAAATGCTTCCATAGTTTTACTCCATTATAAAAGATTCTTTTCTATCCAATGAGCTACACCATCTTCATTATGATGACCACATACTTCATGAGCTACGGATTTTACATGATCTGTAGCATTTTCAACGGCTACTGAATAGCCAGTTTCACTGAGCATTGAAATATCATTCTCTGCATTCCCAAAGGAAATTATATGTTCCAAACCAATGTTGTTGTCTATAGCTAATTGTGCTAATGCACGCCCTTTTGATACATTTGGTGCAGTAATTTCAAGAAAGTCACGCTGACTGCGCACTAATGTGACTTGATCACCAATTAAAGGTGTTAAAATATCGATAATCCTATCAATGCCCTCTTCGGAATCGATAGCAATAAGCTTATTAGGTTCTGAAGGTAGTATATAAATTCTATCACCTAAAAACTCAGCTACAGCGCCCGTTTGCTTTTCATAATGATCAGATTGCCAATTTCTATGATGACATAGTAAATGATCATCAACATAAGATTGTATATGCCAATCATATTGTTGGCCGAGTTGAAAGATACGGTGTACCACATCGATAGGAACAGTTTGTTCAAATAGCTTATATCCCGTTTCTAACTCTTGAATTAAGCCCCCAGAAAATAAAATCATCGGAACATTGCCAAGTTGTAATGCAGTTCCAATTGGTTTTGCCGTCTGATACATGCGCCCCGTAGCAATAGTTATGCTAATTCCCTTCCGCTGTAAGCGACGTAATACATCCACCGTATACGCAGAGACTGTATTATCACTTCGAACTAACGTCTCATCACAATCTATGGCTACCATTTTTATTTGAGAAAAAGAAGGATTCATTTTTACCTCCTTCATAAGAAAATATAATACTCTTTATTATACCATTTATGGTTCTAAAATAGCATGATAAAAGGTATTCTATATTAATTTTTTATAGAATTTTATATATTAACCATAAAAAAGAGACTCCCGAAGGAGTCTCTTTTATATGGTTAACTATCAAATTAGAATTTGTAGTTAAGGTCTGCACGGTAGAAGTCAGATTTATCGTTACCGTTTTGGTCTTTCCAGTCGAAGCCGTAGTTAGCGGACAAACCAACATTGTTTTGCAATGCATAGTTAACGGAAGCCATCCAACCTTTAGCATTTGTAGTGTACAAGTGGTTGTAAGTAGTGTCAACGATAGGAGCATTAACTTTTGCATCGAAGTATTGACCTTTTACGCCCCAAGTACCTTGTTTTTTGATGTCGTAGTTACCGAAACCAACGCCTGCAGTCCAAGCTTGAGATTCATCAACGTTGGAAGCTTTCAACCATTCGCCACCTACCCAAACTTTGTCGAAGTTAGCGTCAGCGTTGAAGCCGTAGATATTTTTGTAACCAGTATCTTGGTTAACGCGATCGTAGAAACCACCAACTGTAGTATGTTTACCTACTTTACCATTCAAGCCTACATATGTATGAGTTACATTACTCATTTTAGATAAGGAATTATCCCAAACAACAGTGCCATTAGGATCAATTTGAGGATTACCATTAGAATCAAGTTTTGGAGTACCAGTAATCAAGCCGATATTACCAGATACCATGTAACCGTATGCAGCTTGTAAGTTTACTTTATCGTTACCAGCGTTGAATTGAGCACCGTCGAATGTACCATCGAATGCTAAACCGCCACCAAGAACTTGGTTGAAACGACCAGCTTTCAAGGATACGCGTTCGCCGAATTTGTGGTTAACATAAGCGCGGTCAACGTTTACACCAACATCTTCTGCCTTACCCAATTCAAAGTTGTCGGAAGCTACACGAACTACTGCATCTGTACGATCGTTAACTTTTGCGTTAAATTGCAAACGTGCACGAGCGTCAAATTTGGATTTAGCGTGTTCAGCATCTTTGTAACGAAGACGAGCATCACCAGTAACTTTTACGTTACCAACGCGGTCTTCCAAGCGAGCTACACGAACGCCCAAGTTGTTCAATTCGTTGGAGAATTCATCAGCCAAACGGTTGATCATAGCTTGTTGTTCAGCGTTAGCGCGGTCTTGGTTAGCCATAGCTTTAGCTACCATTTGAGCCATTTCGTAACGAGTGATATCGTTTTGGCCTTTGAAAGTGCCATCTGGATAACCGTTAACGATACCAGCAGCTGCTAATTGAGAAACTGCTTGGTATGCCCAAGAATCAGGAGTTACATCGGAGAATGGGTTAGCTGCGAATGCAGTAGTTACACCCAAAACTGCTGTTGCTGCGAAGATTGCTGCGAATTGTTTTTTCATAGTTGAATTCCTTCTTTCTGAAAAATAGAAATATAAAATGTTACAAGTCATAACATTCACATTCTACTCTGTTCTTCAGATTAAGAATTTCTGGGAGTGTCCACGTTTCCTCGCCACATTCTACATCGAAGTTCTTCGTTTCATGTGTTTGTTACTTCTTGTAGGGTGATATTAGCATAACCAAATTTTCGTGTAAACCCTTTTTTCTCAATTACATTCTCATTATAAAAATTTTATATTTTAAAATGCTCTCAAATTTAGATATTATCTGCTTTTATAAGGTCTATTTTTTTTCATTAAAAATATAAATTTTATCCATTTTTATATATAATGAGATTAATTCTCACATACATTATTAAGTTATACTAATTAATTAACAATTCATTAATTAGCAATTAGCAATTTATTGTATAAATGGTTCATAAATACCTCATACAATATATTGTGTAATAGATCCATATATGTACTAGTCAAATTAATTTTTAAATTTCATTATATATAGATTTATTTTACTATATATATACTATTATATACAAAAGAAAATATTACCTATTTATATACAACAAAAAAGACTTCCGAAGAAGTCTTTTTTGTTTGTGAGGGAATTAGAATTTGTAGTTTAATTCTGCACGGTAGAAATCGGAAAGATCGTTACCTTTTTGGTCTTTAGAGTTGAAACCATAACCAGCAGATAATCCTACATTATCTTGTACTGCATAGTTTACGCTAGCCATGTAACCTTTGTAACCATTAGAAGTATTTGTTAAGTCATATGCTTGATCCCAAGTAGAGCTTACGATAGGAGCATTAGCTTTTTGGTTAAAGTATTGACCTTTCACATCCCATGTACCTTTTTTAGCGATGTCGTAATTACCATAACCAACACCTGCTGTCCAAGCTTGGGAGTCATTTACGTTGGAAGCTTTTAACCATTCACCACCAACCCAAACTTTATCTTTACGGAAATCTGCATTGAAGCCGTATACATTTTGGCTATCGGAGTTTACTGTGGAACCATTATGGTTCAAGTTACCGCTAGACAATTTAGAGTAGAAACCACCAACTGTGGATTCTTGACCAACTTTACCTTTAACACCTACATAAGCTACGGAAGGGTTATCGGATTTGGAATTACCATCAGCAGCGCCCGCCATCATGTAACCATAAGCACCTTGTACTTGAACTTTGTCATTACCTACGTTCAATTGAGCACCATCAAATGTATCATCGTACATTAAACCGCCACCAATTGTTTGTTGGAAACGACCACCTTTAGCAGATACGCTATTACCAAATTTGTGATCTACATAAGCACGATCAATTGTCGCATCAGCACCTTTTGTGGAGTCACCGAATTCGTAATTACCTTTTACACGAACAACAGCTTCAGTTTTATCATTTACTTTACCATTGAATTGAACACGTGCACGGCCATCTGTTAAGGATTTGCTGTTTGTTTTATAAACGCCTTTATCTTCAGAACCTTGGTAACGGATACGAGCATCACCAGTAACTTTTACATTACCTACGCGATCTTCCAAACGAGATACGCGTACGCCCAAGCTGTTCAACTCGTTGGAGAATTCATCTGCCAAGCGGTTAATCATTGCTTGTTGTTCTGCATTAGCACGATCTTGGTTAGCCATTGCTTTAGCTACCATTTGAGCCATTTCATAACGAGTGATATTGTTTTGGCCTTTGAAAGTACCATCTGGGTAACCATTAACGATACCAGATTGTGCTAATTGAGATACTGCTTGATATGCCCAGCTATCTGGAGTTACATCGGAGAATGGGTTTGCAGCGAATGCTGTTGTTACACCTAATACTGCTGTTGCCGCAAAAATTGTTGCGAATTGTTTTTTCATAATGAATTCCTTCTTTCTTATAAATAAGAATTTATAGTATCAGAAGACATTCACTGTATAAGTGGTATAACTATGAAAGATATATTAGGAGTGTCCACGTTTCCTCGACTATATTATCTATCACAGCGTCACCTCTTTATTAGTGGTGCCTTACTGTGATTAGAATATATCACCGTCCAAATTTTTTGTAAAGCATTTTATGCAACTTAATTTGATGAAATTTCTTTCATGAATAAAAATAAACCTATAAACATAGATTTTTACTGCATTTTCAAAATTAAATTTTGTGCAATTTCATTTTATTTATCTAAAATTCATGTATTTTAGATAATAAACCTACAACTTTTAATTATTAATAATAATGAATATCATATTATTTAATATTTAATACTAATATATAGACCTAAAATATAATTATATTCCTCTTTTCTATTATTAATACCTTTATTTTGTCTCTCTAATTTCTATTAGTAATAACCTTATCAATGCCATTCATCATATATTATCTCTTAAAATATGTCATTAATAATATTAATCTATAAATACCCCATTATTTAAATACAAAAAGCCTCTCTATAGTAATTACTACTATAGAGAGGCTTTTAGAAGCATTAAATTGCATAGGATACAAAACCTAGGACGTGATCAACTGGAACAGGACCAATGAAACGACTATCACTAGAATGATTTCGGTTATCCCCCATCACAAATACATATCCTTCAGGAATTGTAACAGATGTAGAACGGGTATAATTCATTTTTGTATCTTTAGTATATGGTTCTTGTAATTGTTCACCATTACGCCATACATGACCATCTTTAAACTCTAATACATCACCAGGACGACCGATAACGCGCTTAACCCATACATCATTTGTTTGAGCAGCTTTATTAAAGACTGATGCATAGTTCATCAATGGTTCTTCTACATCATCTACCCAAGTACGTGCGCGATTAACACGACTATCAATGATTACAATTTGACCATAATTTGGCATTTCATTCATAATATGATGCCATTTCGTTACAATTAAATATTGACCATTGTGTAATGTATCCTCCATTGATTCACCAGATACACGTGTTGGTTGAATCAAGAAAATATGAATTACCATGGCAATAATTAATGCCAATACAATGGCATAAATCCAATCTAATATTTCTTTTACTATTTTATTACTCATATTAACCCCTTAATGACCGTTCTTTGTAAATCTACCACCAAATACATCATGTACATCTTGAATCGTAATAAATGCCGATGGATCTACTTCATAAACAGTATTTTTTAACCTCATAATTTCAAGTCTTGTTACTACAGAATATAAAACATGCTTAGGTTGCTTTAAATAGCCCCCTTCACCATACATAATTGTAACACCACGATTAAGGTTCGCATTTAATGCATCTGCAAGATTCTTAGAGTTCTCTGCATCTGTAATAATCATTACCCCTTTAGATTCATCAAGGCCTGTAATTGTAATATCGATCATCTTATAAGCAATGAAATAAGCAATTAAGGAATACATAGCACTATTCCAACTATATACAAAACCTGCGGCACCAAGAATAATGAGATTCATAGCCATTACGATTTCACCAACGGAGAAAGTGGAACGTCTATCAAAGATGATTGCCACAATTTCAGAGCCATCTAAAGAACCACCATTACGTATAATGAGGCCTACCCCAATACCTAAAATGATACCACCAAAGATAGAACCTAAGAATGGATCTGTTGTGATAGGTGTAAAATCATGAGCAAAGGTAGAGAAAATTGCCATCCATACGATAGAAAATAGTGTAGAGAAAGTAAAGTTTTTGCCATTAGCTCTATAGCCAATATATAAGAAAGGCAAGTTAAAGAGTACGACGAAAATACTAAAAGAAATTCCGGAAAGCTCTGCAGCCATCAAGGAAATACCAACTACACCACCATCGATGATATTATTCGGTACTAAAAATAAATCTAAGCCTATAGTATAAATTAGAGCCCCTAAGATCATCATTAAGCAACGCATAATAAAATTTGACCACTTATGCGTTGAAGCTTCATTTTTCATGCACTTCTCCTTTACCGTACAACTGCTCCATAGCATGTAGTCTCTTTTCTTCTAACTCACCAGAGTCCATCATATTACTTTGTATATCATTAGCAGTTTGGTTTAACTGTTTTGTATAACGTAAACCAATAATAAAAGCAGTTAAATCATCTACAGGCTCTGGTGGAAATTGCATAGACGTAGGGATAATCTTACGCCACCCTGTAGGTGAATTATATTGCCAATATAATTTTCGAGCCTCCTCAGTACTATGCGATTCATCAATTAAACTAGTAGTAATTCTGTGATTTCGTCCAATTTGTTGGAGAGATGGATATAAATATTTATGATTTGTACCATTTCCACATACCATATGAACAACACCATAATATTCTGTTAATATACGTTCAATTTCACCATTGAACTGTTTTGTCATAATAATTTTACGACATACCATAGTACCAGAAGGTGTTACAATTGCTACACCTGTTTTTTCATTGCCTGGATCTACAGCCAAAATGTACGTAGTATCAGTCATATTACTATCCTCATTTCTAATACGGCATTTATATTTTAACACAAAACGAAGGTCTTATGTAAAAATTTACATAAGACCTTCGTTTAAAGTATATAAACCAAAATACTATTCAATTTAATAAGCTGGCATTTTAGCCTTATCATTAAAAACAGGCATTTGAGTAATACGTAACTTAAGATGTACAGGGCCAGATGAATATGTATCACCATCAACATACGCTTCAACATGAATCTTTCCATGCATTGTAGCAATACGACGAATAGCAGTAAACAAATCATCCCCTGGTATCGTTCCGATATCACCAGATAAGGAATCCGGAATAATCCCTTTCTCTCTTGCCTTTTCATTTACTTGCTTTAAGAATTGAAGCATAGCAGATTGAGCGTTAGGGCCACCATCCATTACAGCAGAATGGATTACTTCTCCATTTTTATAAATAAATTGTTGTGGGTAAACTTGGATAACTGCTACCGCTGGTTCACCAGCAATAATATTTCCAGCAGCAACCACTTGAACCACCATTGGAGTCTTTGCTCTATTAAGCTTTTGTGTAGCTACCTCAATATTCTGACGATCTACATACACAACAGCCTGACCTTGATCTTCTATACCAAGACGACGTAATACCAATTTATTTGTATCATCAATAATATTTTTGATGGCTGCATGGCTATCTTCTTCACTTAAACCAGGTCGAACAACAGCTTGAGCCAATAATTGATCAACTTGGAAAAGAATTGTACCTTCACGCAAATGAATAATGCCATTTTGCAACTGTTCTTGCGTTGTCTGTAAATCCTTAATATGAGCTTCCATCTTGGCTCTTGTAGCCTCTAAATCAGCTAATTTTTTAGATACTTCATCATATGAAGCTTGAAGTGTAGCTAACTCAGCTTCAGTCGCATCTTTAGCCGCTTGTGCACTAGCCAACTCAGCCTTAGTTGCATCAACCTCTTTACGAATTTGCTCTATTTCAGCCATTCGTTCTGCTAATTCTTGCTTATTTTGCTCAAGCAACGCTTGTCCTCGAATAAGCTCTTGCGTCTTAGCAGCTACCTCATCATTAAGTTGCTTCATATCTGCTCGCAACTGATCCATCCCAAAGAGCGCTGTTCGTACGCTTTGAGATGTAATAGTTAATACACCTACTGTAGCAGCTGCAACTAACAATCCCGTTACGATAGTAACAATAATCGATGTATGCTTAGGCCTTAATCCAAAGAGGGACATGCGACGCTTACCAACTTTGGTGCCTAACTTATCCCCCATGTAGGCAATAAGTCCCCCCATAAGGGCGATAATAACTAATATTTTAACACCTACTAACATCGAGTCCCTCCTTTCATAAGATTACACAATTATTGGATTCGAAAATATGCTATTTCGTAAATCAAATTTATTTCTTTATATACTAGGTTACTTAGATACACGCCAATTCAAATATAGGCCAGCAATGATGCCTAATGTATCTGGAATTAATGCAGCAAATACGGTTGGCAATGCACCACCTTTACCTAATGCACCAGCAAATGTCATCACCCCATAATAAATAAAGATGATTAAAATACTGATACCAAAACCAATAGATGAGCTAGAACGTTGCTTTTGAAGACCTAATGGAGCACCTACAAGAGCAAATACAAAGCTAGCTAATGGAATTGTAAAACGTTGGTACATTTCCATTTCTAGTTTATTGGCATTCGTATAAGCCGCCTTATACGCTTTAATTTGATGACGTAATTCTTTGATTGTTAATTCTTCTGGTTTACGTTGATCTTGTTGAATATCCTTTGGCGCAGACTTAATTGGCAAGGATTGCTCCTTGAACTTCATTGTACGTTCTACACCATCACCAGCGGAAATATCATAAATAATGCCGTTTTGCATCACCCAATATTGGCCATTCCAAACAGCAGTATCCGCATTTTCAACTTGTTGTAACTTGCCACCTTCACCAAACTGTTGCACCGTAATCATGCTTAATTTTTTAGTCTCCGCATTGTAGCTTTTAGCATACATTAATGTGCCTAAATCATTACCATTCATTGTTTTTAAAACGATATGATTTTGTGTTTGAGGTGATGCATTTTTCATAATCTGTTCACGCACAATTGTTTGATACATATTATTTGTACGTGGTACAACAAATTCATTAAATGCGACAGCCCCAATTGAGATGATAAGGGCAATAATGTATACAGGCATCGCTAAGCGTAAAAAGCTAAGACCACCGGCACGCATAACAACAATCTCACTAGTACTGCTCAAGCGACTAAAGGTCATAAGTGAAGCCAATAGTACTGACATTGGGAATGTTAAGATAACAATGCTTGGTAATGCCAACACAAAAGCTTTCATAACGAGAACTAGTGGTGCCCCATATTCAGTAATATATTGAGCAATTCTAAACAATGTGCCTGTGCCAATAAAAATACTGGTAAAAGCAAATACCCCAAATAGGAACGGACCTACAAAGGCTTTTAATATATATTTATCTAATAATCTCATAGTCCCCTCCTATAATCTAAAGTTATCCCCTAAGTAATGCTCACGAGCGATTGGGTCGTTTGCAATTTCTTCAGGGGTGCCTTCTAGGAGGATCTTACCACTACTTAAAATATACGCCTTATCTACAATCCCCAATGTTTCACGCACATTGTGATCTGTAATCAAGATACCAATACCGCGATTTTTTACATGCAAAATGATTTGTTGAATGTCAGCAACCGCTATAGGGTCGACACCAGCAAAAGGTTCATCGAGAAGAATAAAATTCGGTTCTAACGCAAGACAACGAGCGATTTCTACACGACGGCGTTCACCACCAGATAGCTGCATCCCCATACGATCCCGAACATGACCAATATGAAATTCTTCGATGAGAGATTCCACTATAGCTTCAATTTCATCAGATTTCTTTGATGTTGTTTGTAACATAGCACGAATATTATCCTCAACAGTCATGGATCGAAAAATTGATGCTTCTTGTGGAAGATACCCAATACCTTCAGCAGCTCGTTTATACATTGGAATATTCGTAATATCCTTGCCATCAACGGTAATGATACCAGAACTAGGTCGTTCAATGCCAACAATCATATAGAATGATGTAGTTTTCCCTGCCCCATTAGGACCTAGGAGCCCAACGACTTGCCCCTTATCAACGCGTAAACTAACCCCGTCTACAACATTGCGACCGCTAAAGGTTTTGACTAAGTTTTTGGTTTCTATATACATATTTAATCCTTATTGATTTGGAACAATGATGAGTGTACTACGACCACCCAATGTTTCAGCAGAATCATCAGCTAAACGAATTTTAAGCTCTGGCGCATTGAGTACATTACCATTTTGAACAGCATGAGCAGATCCAGATAAAAGTACAACTCCATCATTTTGATTAGGTGTTTGCGTATAGGTAGCACGCTCTGCAGAGCCAGATACATTTCGTTCTGGATTAGAGAATGTCACATCCCCTTGTGCTACTGCACGAATTTCTTTTAGCCAACCTTCAACTTGATTACCTGTCAAAGTAGTGCCTTCTGCAATTAAACGAGCATTGCCAGATACAAGACCATACTCTGTATCTGTATTATATTCAACTTTATCACCGAAAATTTGACGATCGCTACGTTGTAAATGAACTCCGCCATTAGCAGTGAATTTATTATTATTGTAACTGTGCACTGATTGTGCAGACATGGCCATATCAGAACCAATCATAGATACGCCGCCATCAAGATTTGCTTCCTGAGTTTTTGTATTATACCATCCATTGGCACCAGTCATCGTTTTATCAGCTTGAGTAATTACCACATTACCGTTTGCATCAGCAATTCCCGTATTGCCATCATAAGATAATGTATCTGCGCTAATAGTCAAAGGATCATTTGCGGCCCAAGCTGTAACAGATGCTGTCATAAGCATAGCTAAAATAGCCATACCAATCTGTTTTTTCTTATTCATTATATTTCCTCGCATTACTTCTTCGTTAACTTTGCATTACCAATAGCTTTAATTTTCTTCAAGGACATATTGCCTTCAAGTTTATCACCAGTTAATGTTATATCTTTACCGTTATAGGTAAAGGCAGATTTAGATGTCAACGTTTTCGTCTTATTATCAAAGTGAAGTGCATCAGTTTTAAACTCAGCTCCATCAGTATTTGTAGCTGTAACACCTTGATCAATATCAAGGGAGTTGCGATCACCGGTCAATACAGCATGAGGTGCTGTGATTGTTGTAGTTACATCATCTTGATAGAAAAGACCTTTTAAATTAGTCAGCACAATAGCTTTTGTACGTGGATCATATTCAATCTTTTCAGCTGATAATGCCCATACTAGCTTGCCATCTTTTTCCTCTTGTAAATCTGCTCCTTGGAAATTAACCAGTTGTCCATTCTGATTTTGAGTGGTACCAACATCACCAGAGTCTTTCATAATATATACGATAAGACCAATCAGAGCCAACACTATGGCGGCCACTATGGCAATTAATTTTTTATTGTTTTTCATGTGCCCTCTCCCGTGCAGCTACCTTCTTATCATAATCAATAATTTGATCCATCTTAGTCATCCAGCGATGTTGGAACCATAGCCACTCATCTGGATGCTCACGAATAAAGTCTTCTGTAACACGTACACATTCCTCAGTTAGACGATACATATCTGCATCTTCATCACCTGTATCAATATAATGTAAGGCTGGTAGAATGTGAACAATATGACCACCTTCTGGTTTACGAGATGCAAAAATTGGAACTACTGGAGATCCAAATTTTCTTGCAAACGTAGCCGGACCAATAACTGCGGAGGAATCTTGGCCTAAAAATGGAACAGGTAAACCATGTATATAGCCATCTTGGTCAGCTAAAAAACCAAGTAATTTCTTCTTTTTTAATGCTTTAGCAGCAGAAACGATTTCATTGCCACCACTAGCAAACACATCAAGGCCCACCATCTCACGATATTCATTCATGAGACGTGTAAATTGAGCATTAGGTTGTTTCTTAACAATAGTAGTTGATGGATAACCATGAGCCGCCATAGCAGCCCCCATCCATTCCCAGTTGCCAACATGTCCAGTAAGAACAATTACACCTTTATCTTCAGCGATAGCTTTTTCTAAATGTTCTACGCCTCTCATTTCAATATGTTTATTGATAAAATACTTTGTCAGGTTTGGCATATACAAGACTTCCATAACACTACGGCCAAGATTTTTGAACAACTTTTCAATTAATTGTTCTGCCTCTTGATCATTCATGTTCATGCCAATCTTTATGTTTTTTATACCTCTAAGTTTTTGCTTCTTCGCTATGAGACCATATACTGGTCCTAAACTAGCGCCTATGAGCAAAATGAGCTTATACGGCAGTCGGCAAACGAGCCAGCTAATGCCTTTAACTAAATGGTATTGCCATTCGTTATTCATTCTGCCCACCTCCTTTATTGTCCATGAGCATGGGCCTCTCGTGCATAGTCTGCTACAACAGTTTCCCATAGACCTTGATTTTTCAAGATATATTCTACAGCCTCTCTAACGGCACCATGGCCTCCATTGACAGTAGATATAAATTTAGCTAATTCTTTGACCTCTGGTACCGCATTGTTTGGTGCCATTGGTAAACCTACGATTTGGAGTGCCCCTAAATCATTTAGGTCATCCCCCATGTAAGCAATCTCTTCTAAATTGATTTGATGCTCTTTACAAAGGGTTCTTAATGCTTCTGTCTTATTGGCATGCCCCATAAGCAATGCATCAAAATGAAGCTCCTTAGCACGTCGCTCAACCATAGGAGATATCCGTGCTGTAATGATGGCAAGCTTAAGTCCTACTTTTCGAGCTGCCGTTAATCCTAGGCCATCTTTTACAGAGAAAGACTTAAGCTCTTCCCCACTTGATGTATAGATTAGAGTACCATCAGATAGCACGCCATCAACATCAAGAATAATCCATTGAATATTCATTATACAATGCCTCTACGCAATAAATCCGTAATATGAACAATGCCTAGACATTTATTATCTGTATCTACAACTGGTAACACCGTAATAGGGCGTGGTTGATTTTTCTCCATTAAATGAAGAGCTTCAGCCGCTAATTTGTCCTTTGTAATCGTACGAGGCATAGAGGTCATCATATCCTCTACAGGCCATTCTAGGAAATTACTACCAGAATCTAATCCGCGGCGCACATCACCATCGGTAACAAGGCCTAATAAGTGACCTTCTTCATCAATAACATTAGTAGCACCTAAACCTTTTTCGGTCATTACAAAGAGTGCATCTCGCACTGTTGCACCTTTAAATACTGTAGGATTATCTTCACCACCATGCATAATATTTTCTACGGTCAACAATAATTTGCGACCAAGAGAACCACCTGGATGGAATACAGCAAAGTTTTCAGGTGTAAAGTGATGTCGTTCTAATAAGCATACTGCTAAGGCATCACCTAATGCTAAAGCAACAGTAGTACTTGTAGTTGGCGCTAACCCCAATGGACAAGCTTCACGTTCTACTTCAGCTAGCAATACAATATCAGAATTCTTAGCTAATGTAGATTCTGGTTTACCTACAACACAAATTAATTTTGCACCTATGCGACGTAAGGATGGTAAGATACTGATGATTTCGCCTGTTTCACCACTATTGGAAAAAGCTAATACTACATCATCTTCTGTAATCATACCAAGATCGCCATGCACACCTTCACCAGGATGCATGAAAAGTGCCGGTGTACCAGTACTAGCCAAGGTAGCCGCAATTTTGCGACCAATATGACCAGATTTTCCCATACCAGTACATACTACACGGCCCTTACAAGCCAAAATCATATTTACAGCATTTACAAAATTGTGATCCAAACGAGAACTTAATTCCTCAATAGCACGTGCTTCCTCATGAAGTACCTGTGCTGCTTGTTCTAAAATAGTCACAAATACCGCCCCTAACCTTTTACGATTTTATCAATAGCTACTAAATCTCGTAGCAAAGCTTCAAAATTATCTAAGTATAACATGTTTGGACCATCGGATAAGGCTTCCTCTGGATTATCATGTACTTCAAAGAATAGACCATCTACACCACTTGCAACAGCGGCACGAGCCAAGTTTGGTACAAATTCGCGATTACCACTAGATTTAGTACCTGCGCCACCAGGTAATTGAACGCTATGTGTAGCATCGAATACTACTGGATAATCGAAAGAACGCATAATTGGGAACGATCTCATATCTACAACGAGATTGTTATAGCCAAAGCTAAATCCACGCTCTGTAAGCATAAGATTTTCATTGCCTGTTTCTTTCATTTTATTTAAGACATTTTCCATATCTTTAGGTGCCATAAATTGACCTTTTTTCACATTTACGCATTTGCCAGTTTTAGCTGCACCATATACAAGGTCTGTTTGACGACATAAGAAAGCTGGAATTTGTAAAACATCCAATACTTCTGCAGCCGGTTCGATTTGTTCAATGGAGTGAATATCACTTACAACTGGTACATTCAGTTCTTTTTTTATAGAAGCAAGGATTTTTAGACCTTCCTCAAGACCTGGTCCACGGAAAGAACCGTAGCTAGAACGGTTAGCCTTATCGAAAGAAGCTTTAAAGATATATGGAACTCCTAAGCGTTCACAAATTTCTTTTGCTCGTTTGCCAATAGCCAATGTACGGTCATAATCTTCAATAACACAAGGTCCAGCAAGGACAAAAAGACCTTTACCGCCACCGACTGTAATATCTTTAATTTGAACTGTTTTCATTTATTTCTCCTCTTGCTCGTAAATTGCATTTACACGAGCTAAGTCTTCCGGTGTATCAACACCGATAAATCGTTTATCTGTAAGAATAACACGAATAGTATAGCCATTTTCAAGAGCGCGCAATTGCTCTAACGATTCGGTTTGCTCCGCTGGTGTTGGTTCCATCTTTGCATAGTTTAATAAGAAATCTCTACGATATGCATAGATGCCAATATGTTTTAACGGCGCACGTACAAAATCATGACGTGGATACGGAATTAAGGATCTAGAAAAATACATCGCATCATTGCGATTATTTAAAATAACCTTTACAGCTGATGGTTCAGCGTATTCATCCTCCAATAAAGGAGTGGCTACAGTTGCCATTTGTAAGTTTGGATCTTCTTCAAAAAGTTGGGCCAATTCATCAATAAGTTTTGGCTCAATCATAGGTTCATCACCTTGAACATTAATAATGACATCTAAGTCTGTATAATGATTAGCAACCTCGGCTAATCGATCAGTTCCTGTAGGGTGATTAGGGTCTGTCATCATAACAGAACCTCCAAAGTTTTGAACTGCAGAATATACACGTTCATCATCTGTAGCAACAATAGTACACTCAGTTTTTGTCGCTTGTGACACTCTTGCACAAACACGTTCAATCATTGGTTTACCTGCTATATCCGCTAATGGTTTTCCTGGTAATCTTGTAGAACCATAACGAGCAGGAATAACGCATCCAAACTTCAAAATAATCCCCCCATTTCTGTTATTCGTGTATCTAATTATTATACACTAAATCTCTAAATTTTCTATGAATTCTTGTTTTCCAGAGATGAATTCAATCCCAATAGATAGCACTAGAATCGGCATTTTCAAGTCTTCAATTGCATGCAATTGACTCAACTTCACCGCATCCTTCTCCGTGATACAAATAGCATCTGCTTGATGAGCAAATGCCTCTTTCCAAATATCTACAACATCATCATTTTCGAAATTATGATGATCACCAAATGGCATTGTATGGACCACATTATATCCGATATTGGTCAATGTTTGTGTAAAGGATTGAGGGTTCCCAATACCACTAACCGCCATGATTCGATGCTTTTGATATGTATCGACTGGAGAACCATTTTCTCCGTTGGCCCACTCATCTAATGTATACATACATTGAGGCTTGTGGATTGTTTCATATACAGGTGTATTGGGAAGCATATGAGCTAAACGCTTACGGATACCTGAAACAACACCTGGTGCCACTTGATCCACCTTGGTAAGAACAATAATACTAGCTCTCTGTAAGCCACTAAGCGGTTCTCGTAATAAACCACGAGGTAATACATGGTCATAACCAAATGGGTTAGAAGCATCAATAAGAACGATATCAATATCTCGAGCTAATGCGCGATGTTGAAAGCCATCATCCATAACTAAACAATCTGCACCGAGCTCATTTATAGCAATTTCTGCAGATTTAGCCCGTTCACGGCCAATGATCACATTAGACTTTTGTAATACTTTGGCTAACAACCAAGCTTCATCACCACTAATAAATGGCTCTACCAACATAGCACCATCTTTAGAAATAATTATATTTTTCTTATTGTCCTCAGCCCGATAGCCACGACTTAGCACAGTAGGATGGAGTCCTTTTTGTGCGAGCACATCACATATAAATCTCACCATTGGGGTTTTACCTGTACCACCAGCAGTAATATTACCAACACTGATAACCGGAACGGTAACTTTAGTAACCCCTTTTCCCACATCAAATCGAGCGTTTCGTATTGATACAGCCTTTTCGTAACCTTTACTTAGAAAGCCCAAGCTGGAACGAGCTATATCACCTAATATGGATTGATTCTCACCACTAACGATGGATTTAAATAATGCTTCCCCACTCATAGGTGACTCCTCCTATTATGTAACATCATAGATGAATCTAATAAATTATATCTAGCTTATGGAATAATATGGTGTTTTTCAAATAACTGACGTAACTCTTGTGTATTGCGTTGTGTAGCACCGCGATTTTCACGAATAATATCAAGACAGTTTTGCCCCATTTCCATCGCCAAACCCTTATCTTTACATAAGCGCAATACCATATCAGTTAATTCTTTGCCATTCTTCACCTGCTCACAAGCATGACGAGAATGTAATAAAGCGAAAATCTCTTTGAAATTGAACATATATGGTCCTACAAGAATTGGTTTACCATGTGCTGCCGGTTCGAGAATATTATGGCCCCCAGTTTTCACAAGAGAACCACCAACAAAAATAATATCCCCTAAGCTATATAAACGACCGAGTTCGCCAATAGTATCCAAAACAACTACAGGTATTCCTTCATGAACTGGCTCTGTCATATCACTACGACAAATAGCATTTAATTCATAACGGTTCGCTAGATTTTGAACATCATGACCGCGATATATCTCACGAGGCGCAATTAGTAAACGAGCTTGAGGGTATTCTTGTAATACTTGTTTAAAGGTCTCAAATATTGTTTCTTCCTCACCCTTATGTGTACTACCAGCAACAATTATAGGATGATTATTACCAAAGCCAAACTCTTCAAGAAGAGATTGTTTTTCTTCAGCTGATACAGTGGCATACGTTTGGTCATATTTCATATTACCTGTTACGGTAATATCAGATGTTTGGGCACCTAGCACTTCAATATGTGCTGCATCAAATTTTGATTGCATACAGAAACGTTCAATAGAACGCAACATTTCTTTTGTGAATGCACTAATATATTTATAGCGTTTCATACTACGATCAGAAATACGACCATTAACCATCATCACAGGAATATTTTCTGATTGAGCGATACGCAAGAAGTTAGGCCAAATTTCTGTTTCTACAAGCAAGATAGCAATTGGCTTAATAATATGCAAAATCTTACGTGTCAAATACGGCAAATCAAGAGGGAAGAAAATAATTCCTTCTGCCTCAGGAATAATGCGATGGGCCATTGCATGACCTGTAGCAGTTACAACAGATACTACAACAACCGCTTCAGGAAATTCCTTTTTTACCTCTTTTACCAATGGACTAGTAGCTACAATTTCCCCTACAGAAGCAGCATGAATCCAAATAGCACGACGTCCTTCAATTTTCTTTAGTAATGAGGCCGGCATATAGCCTGCACTCTGTTTGATACGCTCATAAAATCCATCTTCAAAGGCGAGACGGTATAAAATAACCGGAATCAAGCCAATCCAATAAAATATGAGCAATACGTTATATATCCAGTACATGGTTATCCTTTGTTGGAGAATTGAACGGAATAGAGATGATTGTACAATCCGCCATCAATAGCTAATAGCTCTTGGTGAGTCCCCTGCTCTACCAAGTGGCCTTGATTTAGTACAACAATTTGATGAGCATTTTGAACTGTGCTCAATCGATGGGCAATAACAAATGCAGTACGCCCTTTCATAAGGCGATCCAACGCCTCTTGTACAAGCTTTTCACTCTCAGTATCCAATGCAGATGTCGCTTCATCAAGAATTAGAATACGAGGATCTTTCAAAATAGCACGTGCAATAGCTACACGTTGACGTTGACCGCCAGATAAGGAGCTACCGCGTTCGCCCACAATAGTATCGAGACCATCAGGCATCTTTTCCACAAACTCAAGCACATTAGCAGCCTTAGCCGCTTCATATACTTCTTCATCAGTGGCATCTAATCGACCATATAAGATATTTTCTTTAATTGTGGCATTAAACAATACGGTTTCTTGTGGTACAAGACCAATTTGTTCACGTAACGATTTAAATGTAACGTCTTTTACATCATAACCATCTATCGTGATAGCACCACCGGTTACATCGTAAAAACGAGGTAACAAATTCGCAAGAGTGGTTTTACCAGCTCCAGATGGACCAACAAGAGCTACGCTTTCACCAGCCTTAACAGACAAGGTAAAATTTTCAAGCGCTGTTTTTTCACCATCATAAGAGAAGGAAACATCTTTAAATTCTACATTACCTTTGATGGATGGCAATATAATAGCATCTTGTTTTTCCACAACATCAGTTTTAGTATCTAAGATTTCAAATACACGATCAGCTGCAGCCAATGCTTTTTGGATATTGCCGTACACTTGGCTTAAACGTTTAACAGGGTTAGACAAGTTGATTGCATAAATTAAGAATGCAATTAAAGAGCCTGCTGTAATAGTTCCTGTTACTACAGAATAGCCACCATACCAAAGAATAACTGCCACTGCAATAGCCGCAGAAAACTCAACCATTGGGCTTAGTAAACTAGTCAACTTAGTAGCTTTAATAACAGCTTTAAAGTTACGATCGTTTTCATCTTCAAAACGCTTGCGCTCAAAATCTTCACGAGCGAAGGATTTCACAACACGAATTGCACTAATAACCTCTTGTAAAAGGGCTGTAATGTCAGCCACACGACCTTGTACATCATGACCTGCGACACGAAGCTTTTTACCAAATACATTGATAATGACCAACACTACAGGAACCGTAATAAAGGTAACTAGGGTTAACTTCCAGTCAATAAGAAGCATAGAAACAAGAGAACCAATAAGTGTTACAGATTCCGTGATAAAGGAAATCAAGTTATCAACTACAGCAGTTTGTAATGCTGCCACGTCATTCGTAAGATTACTCATGATAACGCCAGTCTTACGGCGGTCAAAATAAGATAAACTCAATTTTTGCAAGTGATTAAAAATAGCCTCACGGACATCGATGATGACACGTTGTCCAATGTAGGACATATTATAGGTTTGACCATAGGTAGCAAAGCCACGAATTAAGAATATAAGAATGATGGCCCCTACAATGAGGTTCAACATAAACATATTTTTATCATCTAATACTTGGTCTACTACATTTTTAATTAGCCAAGGAACTACCAAGTAGGCCGCAGCCGCAACAATCATGCAAAATACTGCAAAAATCATGCGTTTATAATAAGGCTTTACAAAATATAAGAGCCTAGAGTAACTATTCATTACATTTCTCCTTACCGAGATTATATACTAATTCCGCTACACGCTTTACGGCGCCTGGTTCACCTAATTTATGATGTACTTCACGCAATTCACTGCGCATAGCTTTATTTTTCTCAACATCAGTTAGAAGAGGTTCCACTAAGGATACAATAGCCTGTGGTGTAACAGAGTCTTGTAATAATTCAGGAATTACCTCTTTACCAGCCACAATATTAGGCAGTCCTACATGTGATACATTTACTACCATTTTCCCAATACCATAAGTAATTGGGGATACACGATACAGTAACACTGTCGGTAATTCCATCATTGCCGTTTCCAACGTAGCAGTTCCTGATGCGGCAAGACATACATCACAAATCTGCATCAAGTCATACGTATGGTCTTCTGTAATCGTAACAGGCACATTATGAGCATCGATAAAGGTTTTCAGTTCACTACGATCGATGGTGTGTGCACGAGGCAAAAAGAATTGAATGTCTTCATGGTTTGCCATCAATTGCTCACCACTTTTTAACATCGTGTCAAGTAAAGATAAAACCTCTTGCTTGCGACTACCAGGCATGAGCAATACCTTTTTAGCGTCTTTACGAGCCCCAAAGTATTCTTCAGCCTCCTCTTTAGTCATCGTAGGATGTACAATATCTAATAATGGATGGCCCACGAACTCTACATCGCATTTATATTTGCGATATGCTTCAGCTTCAAAAGGGAATATAGATGCAACCTTTGTTACATACTTGCGAATCGTATTACCACGACTGCTGTGCCAGGCCCAAATCGTAGGCGCAATATAATAAAGAACGGGAATCCCCAATTCATGTGCTACGGCTGCCAGCTTCATATTAAACCCAGGATAATCTACACAAACGAGGATATCCGGTTTTTCCTTCATCATGACGCGTTTTAAGTACGTCCGTAACTTAAAGAATTTTGGTAATGATTTTACAATTTCAACAATACCAATGACGCCAAGGTTTTTAATGTCATATACAATGCGAACACCAGCGCGCTCCATCAAGGTGCCACCCATACCAAACATATCGACCGAAGGATCTATTTCTTTTAGTGCATTAGCAACACTGGCCGCATGAGTATCACCGGATGCTTCTCCGGCGGAAAACATGACTTTCATTATGCATCCTTTCTGGAATTCACAAATTCTTGGTCTACAGCACAGATGACAATACCATGGCGATTAGCCATATCAAGTACGTCTTCTTGCTGAACAAAAATAGTCTTTTCTGCTTCAACAGCTAACACTTTACAGCCACTGTCAATCATAGACATTAATGTTTTAATCCCCACAGCAGGTACATCAAAACGCACGTCTTGATTTGGTTTTTCTGTTTTAACTACAACAGCTTCACCACGGCCAAGCTCACCACCGCGCAAAATACACTTATCCGTACCCTCAATGGCTTCAATGGCCATCGCCGCTTTATGCTTAACAACAACAGTTTGCCCAATATCCAGGCCGCCCATTTGTTTCGCTAATTCAAAGCCAAAGCAAATGTCCGCCCATTGCTCATCAGTTGGTTGTGTTTTTGAAAGCACCCCCACCTTTGGCATAAATGGTTTTAGATATACAGTTTGATCTAAAACTTTAAACCCTTCTCTTTCAATTTCATCAACGATAGCAAGCATAATCGTGTCATCCTTGCGATTTTTCAAACGTTTAAGCACGCCTAATGTTTTCAAGTCTGGGAAAGCAAGACCCTTAAAAAGAATTTCTTTAGTAACTTTGCCTAACATGGTTAACTCGACAACACCTTCATTTTTCAAGGTTTTGAATATTTTACCTAGTTTAGCAACACTAATATCATAGAAAGCATCGGCCTCAGTCTTCAAAGCCGGGTCTACATCTGGAACCACGCCGATAACAACTACCTCGTGACCTAATACATGAGCGGCACGCATGAATTCTACAGGTAAAACTCCAATGCCTGCAATCAATCCTACCTTTGCCAAGACTATACCTCCTAGATGACCTACGGCCTATATATCAATTAGTAATTACAAATTTACAATAAATAATGCCTCAAAAAAGACATAATCATATACAATATATTGTACTATAAATGGATACTTTTTACCATTAAAACACTATGTTTTATGCCTATTTCTTCAACATTTTAACAGAATTACTTTAATCCCAATTTTACCACTTAGGAACGTAAAATATATTCAGATATTTTTTATCAAAATATTTTATATTAATGAACTACTATTATAAAATTCTTATCCCATTAAAAGCCTAAATTTTATAGATCATATAAAAATATTAATATTTATAGATTACACAAAAAGACCTCGTACATTGTACGAGGTCTTTTGAATTAGTCGCGACGTGTACGCATAATACCACGATCGGCATTGCGTAAGAAGCGTAATAAATTTTCAATTTCTACAGAAGAATCAAGCTGCATTTCCATTTCTTCAATAGCCTTAGATAAACTAAAACCAGAACGATAGATAATACGGAATGCTTGTTTCAAATCTCGGCGTACTTCTTCTGAAATACCTGCACGAGATAAACCAACAGAGTTAAGGCCGATAACACGCGCTGGTTGACCATCAGCAATAACGTATGGTGGAATATCTTGTACCACCTTAGCCATGCCACCAACCATAGCATTTCGACCAATCTTAACAAATTGATGAATACCTGCAAGGCCACCAATAACTACGCGATCTTCAACGATAGCGTGACCAGCTAAGCCTGCACAGTTACTCATAATTACATTATTGCCAACAATACAGTTATGAGCCACATGTGTACATGCTTGAAGCAAGCAGTTATTGCCTACACGTGTTTCTTCACCTTCGCCAGTAGCGCGGCTAATAGTGACAAATTCACGGATAACCGTTTCATCGCCAATATTACAATAGCTTTTTTCGCCTTTGAATTTTAAATCTTGCGGTTCCAACCCAATAGATGCGCTAGGGTAAATCTCACAACGCTTACCAATGGTTGTCCAACCACCAATTACAACATGTGCACCGATTTGTGTACCATCGCCAATTTCGACATGTTCGCCGATTATAGCGCCAGGACCTACGATTACATCTTTGCCCAATTTAGCATTTGGATGGACTATGGCTGTACTATGGATGTTGGATTCTGCATTTTCCATGCCTACAACTATCACTACAATCACTCCTCAATCATTATACAAGGGCAAACATGTATTCACCGCTAGCGCACAATTTGTCGCCAACATAGGCACGGCCTTCAACCTTACCCATTTTACCTTTGATTTTTACAATATCAACTTCCATACGCACTTGATCACCAGGTTTTACAGGATGACGGAAACGAACTTTATCAATACCTGTAAACATAGGTGTAAGGCCACGGTTTTCTTCAGGATATAGCAAAGCAATACCACCAACTTGTGCAATAGCCTCAGTCAATAACACGCCTGGCATTACTGGATTACCTGGGAAGTGACCTTGGAAGAACAATTCGTTGAATGTAGCATTTTTAATGCCCACAGCACGTTTCATAGGTTCTAACTCAACGATGCGATCTACCAAAAGCATAGGATAACGATGAGGTAAAATTTCTAAAATGTCTTCGTGATTAAGAATCATGGCTGTGTCTCCCTTATTTCTTCCATTATACTACGAGCCAATTTTGAGTTTAATTCATGACTCGATTTCATAGCAATTACATGACCTTCGATTCGTCCTAATAAGAATAAGTCGCCTACTACGTCTAATGCCTTATGACGAACTAATTCATCATCAAAGCGAGGTACAGACAAACACTTCTCATCATCATAAACTAACGCATTATCTAAGGTACCACCTTTTGCAAGGCCCATAGTCTGTAATTGTTCTAATTCTTTCATAAATCCGATAGTCCTAGCAGCACTAATATGCTCTTTAAAGTATTCTGGTGAAACCTCAAAATCGCAATTTTGCGTACCAAGTAACGGATGACTGTTAACCGATGTAAATGTAATGCGATAGCCATCGTATGGCAAAATAACTACAAAACGATCACCATCATAAATAGCATGGGAGCGAGTTATTTTATATACATGACGTGGTGCTGTTTGTTCTTGAATGCCAGCCTCTTCTATAAGACCTACAAAAATAGCACTACTACCATCACCTACAGCAGGTTCAGGAGAATCCATCTCGATATAACAGTTATCAATATTCATAGCACTGAACGCAGCCATAACATGTTCTACAGTGAAAACCTTCGCTTCACCATTTTCCAATGTAGTAGCGCGCATAGTGTTCGTCACATTATCAATGTGTGCTCGCACAGAAGGATGACCTTCAATGTCCGTGCGGATAAACACAATTCCTGTATTTTCAGGTGCAGGTTTAAAAACCATATTCACTGGTTCACCGCTATGAAGGCCAATCCCTTGATATGAAATAGCCTGTTTAATTGTTTGTTGTGGCTTACTCATAAGAAAGTCCTTTCATAATCTGAATTCACGTTTACTATACACCAATATGTATTATACCCTATTTGCATAGGTGATACAAGAAATTTACCATATATTCAATGATTTTGAAAGTAATTTTCACATAATTAACTTTATATAAATTTAATTATAAATAGTACTTTATACACTGTAAAATAAAAAGAGACTTTACTATGCTTTATTCATACGGTATCTAAATCGACACTGTACAAATATACATGTAAAATCTCTTTATATTTAATAAATTAGCGATATATATCTGGCGGAGTTTCAATCTGCTCGCCATAGAAACGACGCGTCCACTTCCAACGGTTATGAAGCCAGAACCAATCTTCAGGATATCGTCTAATATAATCTTCAATGAACTCATTTAAAAGCGTTGTTGTTACTGCTATATCACGTTTTTTATCATCTGTACGCTCCACATAAATTGGTGGATATACTTCAATCTCATGCTTCTCAGAAAATGGACTATAATGTATTGTCACAAAAATGATAGGTACATCTTGCATACGAGCCAGTACAGCTGGACCAGCAGCCGTCAATGTTTCATAACCAAAGAATGGTACAAGAACGCCATCATCACCAGGATCCTGATCCATAATAAGGCCTAAAAAAGCACCTTTTTTTAGTTCATTGATCATTTCCCGCACACCAGTTTTATAAGTCACATGTTGGTGCATAATCCGACGATATTCATTGATAAACTTATCGGCATCACCATTCTGTTTCATTGCCACAGAAATCAACGGATACCCTTCCGAAGCAAGAACACCCCCAAGGAGTTCCCAGTTGCCACTATGAACAGCCGCCACGATTGCGCCTCGACCATTTTCTAAAGCATCATCTAAGTACTCTTTGTTAATAAACTCTACCATATCTTTGTATGCACCATCCTTAATTTCAGGATAGCGTAATACATCAATAATCATGCGACCAAAGCGTATAGTACTAGCTTTCGCAATGCGTCGAGCTTCCTTGGGATCATCGGTAATATTACAGAATAGAATTTGGCCTATCGCTAGGCGCTTGCGTTTAGGCGGCACTGCTAGCCACGCAATTTCACCAAGCAATGTACCAATAGCATATTGCAAACCTTTAGGTAATAAGCAAATAAAGGCACTAAAGATTTTCATAAACCTATACATGGATTATTAGCTCTCCTTCAGCTGTGCTTTCAAAGCGTCAATTTCTTTTTGTAGTTGTTTTACTGTTTTAACCATATCCGGCAAACGGTTTTCATAAGCGGCCAATTTTAACCATTCTTTATGAGGTCTCATAGGATAGCCCGCCATAATAGAATTAGATGGTACATTACCTGTAATACCAGTCTTACCAGCAAATTGTACATTATCTCCAATTGTGATATGTCCAGTACAACCAGTTTGACCTGCAAAGATTACATGATTTCCACATTTAGTACTACCTGCAATACCAACTTGAGCAATTAAGAAGCAATCTTCACCAATTTCTACATTGTGACCAAGGTGTACAAGGTTATCGATTTTTGTACCACGACGAACTAATGTAGATCCCATTGTAGCATTATCAATTGTTGTACAAGAGCCAACCTCAACATCATCTTCAAGAATAACATTACCAACTTGTGGAATATGTGTATGTACGCCATTCTCTGTGGCAAAACCGAAGCCTTCGCCACCGATTACTGCTTTAGCACGCAATACAACGCGTTTACCTAAAATACAGTTTTCATGAACAATAGCGCCTGCATAAATATCAGAATCTTCGCCAATACGCACATTATGTCCAATATAAACATATGGGCGAATTCTTACATTATCTTCAATGACTGCATTATCATTAATAACACAATAGGCACCAATAGCAACATTCTTTCCAATCGTTACATTTTCGCCAATAATAGCAGTGCTATGCACTTCTCTAGGAACAATAACAGGTGGATGGAAGAGTTCTAACACTTGTGCAAATGCTGCTTTTGCATTATCAACTACAATTTGAGCCATCGGTGCATCTGTCACTTCAGATTCAACGATTACAGCACCCGCTTGGCATAATGCAATATGTTCAACATATTCACCTACTGCAAAAGTTATGGATTGTTTTACGGCTTGTTCAAAGCTACGTGTCTCAGTAATAACAATAGATGCATCGCCTATAACACGACCATCTACTAATGTTGCGAGTTCCTGTAAAGTTTTTTCCAAGGTAAACTCCTCCCCCTGTAATAATCCTTAATTATTGTGCACTTTCTGTATTAACTGCTGTAGTTTGACCTGCTTGTTGAGCATTTTGTTGTGCATCTTGTTGTTCTTGTGCTTTAGCTGCATTTTCAGCTTCTTTAATTTGGTCATCAGAAGCTTTGCCCATCTTCGCAATCAAATCATCAGTCACATCAGAGCCACCACCAACAACAGCACCTTTTTCGATAACAACATCAAGTTTTTTCTCTTTTACAAGTTCACCAACTTTTTGTTCTTGATATTGACGATATTCTTGTGCTTTTGCATTGGCAAAGGCGTTTAACTCTTGATTAGCTTGATTAAATACATTTTGTTTAGATACTTCATCAGCGGCTGCAATTTTAGCATCCAACTCAGCTTTCTTAGCATTGATTTCTTTAGTGATTTCAATACCTTTTTCAGTGCTGTTTGCTACTTTCACGCTATCAACATAACCAATATTATTAGAACCACAACCACCTAAAACAGCCATAGAAGCCACTAAGGATGCACCTAATACTAAAGATTTAATACGTTTATTCATAATATAACTCCTTATTGAACTCGATAGGACGCTTTTACAGCATCAGTAATATCAAGCCCCTTAATATTACCACCATCATCGATGATGACTAAATCTAAATGTTGTTCCTCTGCAATAATTGCTACACGCATACGAACATCTTCTAAAATGGCCTCATGAAGTGCACTCACTTCAGCTTCTTTATCTGAAAGCTTTTTAGCCCAAGAATCATTCCAATCCTGAGCAATAGGTAAGTTATTATTAGCAATAATAGATTGTGCTTGTTGTTGCACCATAGTATCCCGTTTTGCAGCCAATTCCTTTTGTAAAGATGCTGCATATTGGTTAAGCTCTTCTTGCCCTTTTTGTTGCATAGGAGCAAGTTCTGCTTGTACTTTAGCCTTAATAGAGTCCACATCTAGATTAGATGGTTTTCTCTTAGCTAATAACTCCTTCAATCGTTCCTCTTTCTTAGCCTTCTCTGCTATAGCTGCTTCTTTTTGTGCATCATTAATGTATACACGAGCATCATAAGCATAAAGTTCTAACTGTAGATTAACGATTTCTAAATCATATTCATTAGAGCTAACTTTTAACTCAGCCAAATATTTTTGCATAAGTTCGTTTCGCTTTGCATTTAACTGCTGATTCAATTCATTTTCTTTTGTTGCAATACGAGTTTGCAATTCCACCGTAAGAGCATCTGACAAGGTTGAATCTAATGCAAGAGATTTTAACTGTTCCTCTTGTGTCTCTGACTTGGCATTTAGAGCTTGTTGTTCAAGTTCATACTGACGTTGTAAAAGGTCCAATTCATTTTTAGCTTGTTTATAATCCTCATAAGAAGGATTAAACTCTAATACATCATCAATACGTACAACACCTATTGATACCCCATCAGGACTCTGCTGACGATTCGTCACAAATCCATAGGCCCAAACCATAGCACATAATGCAACAACGAGAAATATGGCAAATCCGATATATCTTTTTTTCCCGTTCATTGTCGTTCTCCCTTACATAGAACTACAGTTTATTTTTTCACATCATTAGCTAATTTTTTCAATACTTGATCTGTAATATCTACACCACCATATAATACAGTGTCTTTAGTCATTACAACGCTAAGGCCTTTTGCATCACCCACAGCTTTTGCTGCTTCCATCGCTTTATCTTGAACGGATTTAGCAATTTCTTGATCTTTTTTTGCTAAGTTTTGACGTGCTTCTTCAGCTAATTTTTGTTTAGTCGCATCATCTTGTGCTGCATCAATTTTTGCTTGTGTTTCTTGTTGTAATTGGCTTTGATAGCTCATATATTCTTGAGCTGCAGAGATATAAATTGGATTATCTTGAGACATCATACGAGATGTATCGATAACACCAATTGTACTGTTACCGCTACTACCAGTTGGCGCAGCCATCTGAGTATATGCCAATGCACCAATACCGATAATAAAAATAGCAGCAATGACGATAGAGAAAATTTTCACATTCGCCTTGTTGTTCATCATTCGCATCATAATAGAGTGCCCTCATTTCTTTAAATTACTACATCAAAGGAGCCATATAGAGATATTGGTGAAAGCCTCTTAAAAAAGAGGCCTCCACCATATACATTTACTATATTAGAATTGTGTGCCGAAGCTGAAGTGGAATTTATTTTTGTGTTTACCCACGCCATAATCAAGTTTAACTGGACCAATAGGTGTAGTAATACGAACACCAGCACCAACGCCATAGTTGAATGTTTTCTTGCTGTTGTACCATGTAACATTTGGTGCATCCCATGCATCACCGATATCAGTGAACAATACGCCACTAACCTTTTTAACGATTGGGAAACGGAATTCCAATGTAGCATTGTACATATACTTACCGCGGAATTGATCATCTTCATAACCACGTAAGGAGTCAGCACCACCCAATGTAAATAATTGGCTATAAGGAGCATCACCTTGGATAAAGCCACCACGTGCACGGAATGCCAATACATTCTTAGCACCTAGTTTTTTATACATACGTGCTTCAGCTGTGAATTTATAGAAGTCGAAGTCACCACCTAAGCCATGACCAGCCCATTGTGCTGTATAGGAAATACGACGACCACGTGTTGGATCATAGATATTGTCACGGGAATCGTATACTTTTTGCCATGTAATGGAGTTAATGCGGCCAAAGTTATTTTTCTCATAGTTTTTAGATTTAAAGAACCAATTATCGTTCGTGCCAGGTTTTCTATTATCCCAATCATTACCATGGCCTGTAGGGTTAGAAACCTCATCAGTATCATAACGATAACCAGAGCTTTCATCGCTATCCCATTTATAGGAGTCTTTACGGGATTCTAATGTTAAGTAATCACGAGTATATTCCCCAGTTTGACGACCGAAGGAAATATTGAAACCACGAGATTTCTTATTGTATTCTGCTACTTCTTTACCATTTTCGTTGTAGTCTGTGTATTCATCTTCACGGTTGAAGAAGGAGAAGCCAAGGGATGTACCTTTGCTATCAATCCAAGGTTTCAAGTAAGAAATTTGGTAGTTTTTGTATTTTTTCTTACCACCGATTTCCCAGTGAACTTTGAATTTATCACCAGTACCGCGGAAGTTATCTTCACCAAATTCAATGATACCCATCAAACCATCAGATTTGGAGTAACCAGCACCTAATGTAATAGTACCTGTTTTATGTTCCAAAACATCGATTTCAATGATTACATTATTAGGATCTTGGTCACCAGGCAACATACGAACATTTACATCATCAAAGAAGCCAAGGTTGTATACGCGTTCTACAGAACGACGTACCAAGAATTTATTGAAAGGTTTACCTTTCTTTTGAACGAATTCACGAGTAATAACTTTATCGCGTGTTTTCTTGTTACCAGCAGGAATGATATCCTCTACAATGCCTTCTACGATATGTACATGAAGCACACCTTGGTCATCTACACGAATACCGTCAACGTGGGCCAACATATAGCCATCACGAGCATATGCTGCATTAATACCTTGAACTTTCTGGCCTACATATACGGAGTTAAGAACTTGACCTGGTTGTAAATCCATAAATTTAGTTAATACTTCAGAAGTATAAACTGTATTACCTTCGAAGGATACACCAGTAGTAATTGGATTTACTGTAACCGCAAAGTCCAATTTAACACCTTCAGGTACAGATGTGAATACAGGATTTACTTCAGAGAAGTATCCAGTATTACCAAGGTTAGTTACGTCTTTGAATACACCATCAACAGATACAGCATCGCCGATTTTTTCTGACAAAATAGGCAATAGTTGTGCTTGTTGTTCAGCTGTTACACCCGAAATAGATAAACCAGTAATCAATTTACCTACATATGGGTTAATAGACTCAGCATTAGCAGCTGTAACATATTGAGCCTCTACAGTTGTAACAGCTTGAGTTTGTCCATTTTCAGCAGCCTTGTCAAGGTCAGTACCACCAGTAGTTTTAGATACCATTTTTACTTGTTTGTCATCTGTTTTTAAAGCAGCATTATTAACTGTAATAGTTCCGTCAGAACCTTTAACTACAGTACCATCGCTAGATACAGTTGTATCACCACGAGCCGCTAAGATAGCTGCATCAGTTTCATCTTGTGTTGTTGTAGGTGTAGCTGCATCAGCATTGTAAACTGCTTGTGTAGTAGTAGCATCATTAGTTGTAGCTGCACTAGTTGTTGTTGTGTTATTTAAATCTGGAGTATAGCCAGCTTGTACCTCTGCAGCAAATACACTGCCTGTTCCCATGACAGCAGTCAACACAGATGCTGCAAGCATACTTTTATAGGCTTTTGGTTTAAACATAAATTCCTCCTAGAACTCATCCCCATAAAAAGTTTACATCTTGTTTTATAAAGACTAATAAATCTTTATTATTATAGCATAAAATACTGGGAATGAGTACTATATTAAACAAATTTTATGAAATTAATATGACTAGAATGTGCATATCCATGGGATTTACACACTCTAGCCATAAACTTAAAAGCTTCGTGTCCAACGACCACCGATATAATTGTTTCCTTGCGATGTGCGCCATGCAGTAAACTTGAGGTTTCGTTTAACAGAATACTCTATACCATATTTTTTTTGCTTGTTATTTATACCTTGAGAATAGGTCAACATAACTTTCGGTAATACATACTTACCAATTTCAATATTATAGTTACCCGCGGTTTCCTTATTCGTCGGCTCATCAGGATCAATGGAACCTGTAGTAATATTAATACGATCCAAGCCTAATGTATTTTGCAATGCATCTTGAACATAGCCAAAGGCAAACATTTGAATGCCTGCTGTAGCAACGGCATTTAAATCATCATTTGTTAAAGTACTACTATTTGAATCTGTTCCTCGACCAAAGGTTAACATAGAGATAATTTGCTTTTGAGACAAATTAGGGTTTGATGACAATGTTAAATCCATATGATCAACAGTCCCTTTTACACTTAGCATGATATTATAACTGTTTACATTCGTTTCAGCTTCTAATTGTAGATGAGGCAAATAAGAACCTCCTACAAAATGAGCTTTCCCTTTTGTAATATTAAATACATGGCTCAAGTATTTGAACGTACCATTTCTTACATCGAATTGACCACTAGCTGTTGGATTTTGTAAAGATCCACCAAAGTGAACATCACCGCTGATAAACATGTTATACAACGTACGATCATACAAGCGTACACCTTTACCTGCATGAACAGTGACATCGACGCCCATATTTCTAGTACTTTCACTAGATTCCATAGAAAGAGGGATTTTGAATTGAACCTTTTCAAGATTCAAATTACCTATCAATGTAGGCAAGCCATCTCTATCCGCGATATAAAGTTCACCATTTAATGGTCCTCGTACGTATTCACTACGTACCTCTAAGCCATCAAGCTGAACTGCAGCTTTGTAATTAGTAAGGCTATGACCAGCCCAATTTACTTTAGCAGCTAAACCTGCAGACCCTTTACCCATATTAATACGAGATTGGAAATCACCTTGTTGACCAGAAAAAATTAAATCTCCATCAATGCCTGTGATTTCATTTTCCACACTAGCTAGCTTCATCGTACCATTTCGAACTGAAACGGTACCATATGCTTCAGGTTGATCGATAGTACCAGTAAGTCTAATAACACCTTTTAACGGACCAGTCGCATTTTTAACACTCGTCGTTACAAGAGGAATAACCGCCATATCAGCTTCATTAAAGTCAATTGTTACATCCATGGAATTGCTGTCATTTGCTGGAATATAGCCAGACGTATAGATAGCCGCTAAAGGAATCTTACCATAAACACTAAGATTATATTCATCTTTAGCTACTTTAATACGTTGAACATGTATTATACGGTCCTGCATTGTTGCTAAAACAAAACCTTCATCAATGCCAATACCATTAAACGAACCTGACTCTACAGAACTAGATAACTCAACCTTAGGATTTTTAGTTTCGCCCGTAACATTTAAAACTCCAGTTATCCAACCAGTAGCCTGAATATCCTTACCTAATAAAGGCAAGAATGGTACGATATCAACATCCTTTAAGGCAATTTGTAGATCTGCTTGACCATCAAGGTCTAATGTCCCGCCCATGGCAATGAGTCCTTCATCAACCGGTAATTTTAAAGTTGTAATTTTGAACTTACGATTTGCAAGACTTGCATTAAGAGTTGCATCACCTACAATCTTGTCATCAATACTTACATCGCTAATCTTACCTACTACATTAACACTTGGATTATCCTTAGTACCACCGATTTCAACAGACCCATTTAACTTACCATCAAGATGACCGTTAGCTCGATCAAGTAAAGCCAGTAATTTATTTACACTGCCATTTGTAACATTTAAAACGCCAAACAACTGTTGACTAGCATCAAGCTTCATGCCGCCTTTAGCAATATATCGACCACCATTTTTTTCAGCAAAGGTGAAGTCTTGTACATTAATAACAGACTTATCTGCATACACATGACCATGAATATCATTTAATAATTCCCCATTAATCGATAGTGCATCAGATAATATGTATCCATTAAATTGAGGGTTATCCATAGAACCCGTGATAATCCCACGTCCCGATACTAAACCGTCAACTTTGTAATCTGTATTGATGAGCAATCTGCCCATATCAATTTTCTTACCTTCAAAGTCAACATTAATGGCGTCTTTAGAGATTGTACCTCCACCAGTGATAGTTGCACCATAACCTTCGATATCAAAGCGATACAGTTCTAAAATATCATTTTTATAGTTGTATTTTGCAAAGGCATTAGTTACGAGCTTGCCATAGGCAGAACCATCCCATAAATGAGCACGACCTTCTATAATAGGATTCGCTGCAGTGCCTGTAATATGATTATCTGTTTCAAACCAACCTGTAATTGGAATATCTGTAACTGTACGAATTAGATTTTCAATACGTACTGCACGAGCTCGAGCATTTAAGTCTAATGCATCAGTATTAATGTTATACCAGCCCGTTACATCATAGCCACCACTAGCATCTCCAACATGTCCATTTGTGATGGTAAGAACATGATCATTCAACTGAATATCCCCATGGATATTATCAAATCGAGCCCCTTTATAGTGAACCTCTTGGCCCCATACAGTTCCGGTCACGTTTGGATTATCCAAAACACCTTTTATTGTAATAGACGTATTTAACGTACCATCTACATCTTGTCCGATAATAGGGCTTAATGATGTCAATGGTAAGGCATTACCAGAAATAGTAGCATCTACATTGCCATTTTGGATATAGCCATATCCGCTAAATGCACCATCCCCCATATTGCCTACTAGCGTTAGATTAGTTCGATTATCACTATGGGTAAAATTAGCTTTCGCCGCATCAACTACTACACCACGAATGCCAATTTGACGCCCTTCAACTGCGCCCACCACATCCGTAACTTGATCATTTTTACCTAAGATACGAACCTCACCATCTACATTACCTGTAACAGGGGTGGACATATCTTTTGTAAAAGTATCCAAAGGTAAATTCTGGGCCTTTACTGTAGCATCAAAGTCGCCTGTATCAACTACATATTGACCATTAACCTTTGCATTACCTTCGCCAACTGACAAGCGAGTATTTTCAAAGCGAACTAATCCATCATCATAGACAATATCGCCTTGTGCGCGATCCACATAATACCCTTTATAAGAAATACCATCACTATTAATCGTAGCAGCTATGTGAGGAGCTACCATTGTGCCACCAATATGTGCACGGCCACCTACAACACCAGTTATGCCTACATCGGTAAGCGCTTCTAAATCAACCTTATCGGCCACAACATTGAGGTTTAGATACTCCTCCTCTTCACCTAACGTAATAAGACCATTAACCTTAGCTACTTGATCATTAACACGCCAAGAGCTGCGACTAATAACAATCTGGTCATGATTTAGCATAATGCGACCTGTACCATCGGTAATATTATAAATAGTATTACCACGCTTATAAGTGCCTGTTAAGCCCTTAAAATTGGTATTGCCACTCATAATGTAATTGCCATCTTCACTTTTAACATTAAGATGTAAATCTTGTAATTTCCCACCCGTAATAGATAAATCTTCACGAAGTGGTACAAAACTCATGAAACTTGCCGTATCAATTTCATCTGCTTGTACAAAAAGATCGAAATTAGATACATGGTCCATATCAATGTTGCCATTTAATACAACAGAAGAACCATCAACATCAGCAGTAAATGCCCCTTTAGACATTCCACCCATATTAAGTGCCATAGTACCATCGAGACTTTCTACATTTCTCTTTATGCCATCTTTAGTTCGTACAGCTACGTGACCATCATGTATTGTAATAGAACCATCAAAGCTACCCGACTTATTAGGGTCAGATGATTTTACTAACTTTTCTACACTCCATGATCCATCAGCTAGCTGCCAGATATGAAGATCTGGCGCCTCTATAATCACACTTGAAATAGCCGTTGCCCCTGATGTATTACTTGTAATAATACTAGGCAAAGCAGATAGCTTAACCCCTACTGCTACCTCTCGTGCAGTTCCTACTAAATGATTATCTCTATCTTTAATAGTAACGTCCGTTAGAACTACATCACCATTCCAGTTAATACGTAGAGAATCATAGTTTACAGATCCCTTTATGGCATTATTTACTTGTTCTTTAACCATTGGTGCTACATAAGTATGAGCAATAGGATTGATGCTGGCACCAATACCAGATAAGCCTAAAATCGCTGCACCTATAAGACACCACTTTTTACGGGTCATAATGATACTCCCATACACATTATGAATAATATGAATAATACGAATAATATAAATATATATACTAATCTTACCACAGACACAGTAATAACTATAGTGTTTTAGTGGTAAATTTTATAAAACTAATATATTTTCACACTAATTAATTTCTGCTATAAGTACACTGCTAATAGAATCGCTCTAATGTAAGTACATTGAGTTATACGACTATACATATATGGAAAATTAATTGCTTTTTACGATAACACACTTAATCTAAACCAATATGAAATACACATATAAAATACGAAAGTAAATACTGAAGTAGCAAAAAAGACGACTGAAGTCGTCTTTTTCGGTTACATATTATATTATTGATTGTTACCAAGTTTTGCTAATTGTTCAATGGCACCACTATTTGTAATAACTTCAGCACCTTGGCCAACTGGATTATTCAATGGAACACCTGTTAATTGCTCAAGCGCTGCAATGCTAATATTGTAGTTATAAAGAGCTTGTACATAATTGTTACGAGCTGTTGTCAATTTAGTTTCTGCATCAAGAACGTCAAGGTTAGTACCAACGCCTGCACGATAACGAAGTGTAGCGATACGGAAGCTTTCTTGACCTTGAGCTACTGCAGTTTGTGTACTTTGAATCGTTTGTTCCGCAGAACGCAAATTCAAATATGCTTTTTGTACAGATAACAAAACACTATCTACAGCAGCTAGATTAGCCTCTTTAGCTTTTTCCAAAGTATCACTAGCTACTTTTACTTTATTTTGTGTCGCACCACCATCCCAAAGGCTCCAAGAAGCCTTTGCTCCAATATGCCAAGACTTATTACTCGTTCCAAAGTAACCATCTGGATCCGCATAACCTCGACCAGCTTCCACACCTACTGTAGGTAAATAACCAAATTTAGCTTTTCTTAAAGCCGCTTCAGCCTCTTTTACAGCCATAGCAGATTTTACAAGCACAGAACGATGAAGCATAGCATATGCTTTAGCTTGCTCTAATGTTACATTGTATGGCTTATATTGCAAATCACGTTCTGCCGTAGTAATAGATGTTTGTACAGGATATGCAATGACTTGATTCAAGCTAGCTTCTGCTAAGTTTGCAGTATTTTGAGCTTTTACGAGATTCGTTTCAGAATCAGCAAGATTTGTTTTAGCTGCTAATACATCAGAGCTTGCTACTAAGCCTACATTATATTGTGCGTCAACATTCGTTACATGACCTTGATAGTCTTTAACAGCTTGTTGAGCTACGTCAACAAGGTTACGGTTCATAATTAATGTATAGTAACCACTAATAGCATCATATTTCGCTTGTTGAAGTGCTTCTTCATAAGCTGCACCAGTACCTTCACGTGCATAACGAGAAGCATCAATAGATGCATCTATCTCAGGACTAAATACTGGAGCACTTATAGTAAAACTATGACTACCAGTCTTAGTTGTTACATTTCGTCCCGTCATAGCATTTACACCATTACTTCTGGCTCCTTGCCATGAATACGAAATACTTGGATTTTTACTAGCTGCAGTGGCGCTTACAGTGTCTTTTGCAGCTTGATAGTCCCACTTAGTTTGTTTTGCAGTACGGTTATTCATCAATGCTAAATCAACAGTGCGTTCTTCGTTCAAAGCCAGTGTGCGTTCATATATTTTACTATCTTGAACTGCTTTTTCAGCCAATTGCTTTTGTGTTAACTGAATAGCCTCTTTCTGATATTTAGTGAGTTGATTACCATTGTTAACAGATGTAGTTACGCTATCAGTAGCCATTACACCTGTAGTAGCTAAGGAGAGCATTACGCCTAAGGATAATACCTTTTTATTCATAATATGTACCTCCATACTAATAAAGAGTAAATGTATTAGTCATTAGAATACTTGTTTAATACCGAAATAGGTACCTCCATTCGTAGAGCTGAATGGTCTGGTCATTTGAATAACGCCATAGGTATCTTTATGTAAACGTATATCACTACGAATACGATATTTGCGATGATTAAGGTCATAAACAGCTGCGGATAAAGATACTGGTCCACGCAAGTTATAATCTACGCCAAGACCTAGTTCACTTTCAAAAATACCGCCGCGCACTAACCATTTAGAACTAACAAATTTACCTGCATTTAAGTCGAATTTTGTATCATCCCCAATATTGGATAGGCCAATTTCAGCCATTCCTTTATCATTAAATGCACGAAATCGACCATTGATGCGGAATTCATTATCTATTGTGTTATACAACAGATCTACAGATGGTTCAACCTTAGGGGAGGACTTTTTTTCAGTGGTACCACCCTCTACAACATTTCCATTTGCATCAGTTCGATACGCCTTACCACCCATCAATTTATTGAGTCGAGCAGAGATTTGCGCCGTATTATGTAATGTTTCCTTAATATTTTCTTGTGCTTTAGAATCTGTTACGGTAGACTCCATAGAACGCGCCATATTATCTATGCGTTCTGTAGTTTGCTTTAAATTAGTCAAAACGGCCCGCATATCATTACCTGCATTACCATCAGGATTAAATTGTTGCGCCGCTTGATTTAATTGGGCCGTTACATTTGCCATATTTTGTGTAATCGCTACTGCATTATCTGCAACTGTTGCTGTAGATTGCAAAGAATATTTTAAAGCATTTTGAGTGGCAGGATCACCAATAATGTTATTGATAGACTGCAACATCTTTTCAGTACCCTCCATCAATTTCTGAGCACTTTGCATTGCTTTATCCATAGCATCAGCGCCATCCCCCCTAATAGAGTCACCATCTTGTAGATATATATTTGATTGACCTGGTGAAATTTGAATAAACTTTTCACCTAAGAACCCATCTGAACTCAGTGTAAAGCTTGAATCAATAGGTACAGGTGTTTTTTCATCAATTTTCATTTTAACAACAACACCACGGGGTGTTATTTCAATATCAGAAACGTTACCTATATCTACACCTGAAAATCTAACTGGATTACCATTTTTCAAGCCATTAACTTGTGTAAATTCTCCTGTTATTAATATTTGTGACTTACCAAATATATCAACGCGACCGACAAACAGTATACCCGCAATAAATAATATTATTCCTATTATAGTGAAAGCCCCTACCTTGGCCTCCGTCGTCCACTTCATTATATATCTCCCATCGCAGATACGTTAATCGGTTCTGCTTCACCATTAATAAACTGTTGTACCTTTTTGTTTGTAGAATTCTTAAAGTCTATTGTATTAGAAACCTCTACAAAATGCCCCTTATCAAGTAAAGCTATACGATCGGCTACATAAAATGCAGATTGCATATCATGTGTTACTACGATAGAGGTACAACCAAGCCGATTTTGCATCCCTTTTATCAGCATACTAATTGTACCTGATGTAATAGGATCCAAACCAGACGATGGCTCATCATAAAGAATCAAACTCGGATCTAGTGCAATCGCACGAGCCAAGCTAACACGCTTCTTCATACCACCAGATAATTCATTTGGCATATAGGATTCATATCCTTTAAGACCAACCCAGTCAAGTCGCTCCGCCACAATGCGCTTAATCTCGTCTTCCCCTAACTTCGTATGTTGACGTAGACCAAAGGCTACGTTTTCCCCCACCGACATAGAGTCAAATAATGCAGAGTATTGGAATACCATCCCCATTTTTCTTCGTACTGTATTAAATTCATCTTCAGATAATGTTGTAATATCTGTGCCATCTACTATAATCTGTCCCGATGTAGGACGCTGCAAGCCAATCAATAAGCGAAGTAGTGTACTTTTACCACTACCACTACCACCTAATATGACTAACGTCTCCCCATCATCGATGGTGAGATTAATAGAGTCTAAAATCACACGCGACTCATAGGCAACTACAACATTGCGTAGTTCTATCATAAATCCCTCTAATGTATCTACTAATATAACAAGGTAGATAAAATGTAATTTAATACAAATACTAAAATGATACTAGTTACTACAGAACTAGTTGTGGAGAAGCCAACCGCTTCAGCACCCATTTTAGTTTCCATCCCCTTGTAAGCACCTACCAATGCAATGACAGCACCAAATACGCTAGATTTCAAAAGACCTAGCGTAAAGTCTGAAATGGTAGAAAACATTTGAATAGAATCTAAATAAGTACTTGGCGCCAGACCTTTGATAGCAGTAGCTACAAAGTAACCACCTGCAATACCAATGACTACACCATAAAATGCCAAAATAGGCACCATAATCATACATGCTACTACACGAGGTACCACGAGATAACCAACAGGATCGACAGCCATAACACGTAGCGCATCAATTTGTTCAGTTACCTTCATTGTACCAATTTCAGCCGTGATAGCGGCGCCAACACGGCCGGCCAGTACAACCCCTACTAAAATAGGCCCTAACTCACGACCCATAGCAACAGCCATAAGACCACCTACAGTGCTTTGAGCTCCATATGTAATTAATACATCTGTAATCTGTAAGGTCATAACCGCCCCTGCAAATAGTAGCGTTAAGCTAATAATCGGCAATGAATCTACACCTAGGTGAGCCATCTGCTGGAATACATGCCACAGATTAATCATTTTCAGTTGTTTTATTGTTTGCCACACTAATAATGTAGCACTACCCATCTGTGATAGGCCGTGTATTACAGCACGACCTATCGATTCAAGCCAATTCAACAGTCTAGCCCTTTCCCCTTACATTTTCAGCTTATTCAGCTACATTAGTATCATTTACTTTAGATTCATCCTTTTTATCAGGTGTTTTTGTGTCTTGTTTATTAGACTTTTTCACATCTTTTTTACTGGATTTATCCTTTTTTGATTGATCTTCCAACTCTAATTTATGTTCCATCTTGATTTGATTTTTAACTTCTTTTACGCGTTTAGCTAGCGCTTTATCACGATCAGCTGGCTTCATAACGTGAATTGTAAATTGACCATCACCTTGAACAATGTACTCTGTATCAACAGCAGTCTTTTCGATTTGATTATCATCGTCTTTACCAGAGCTCAAATCTTCTTGACCTGTTTTTTTCTTTACATCTCCTGGCATAGGTTTTGATTCCACATCTTTAAGTTTCGCTTTTTTAACAGATTTGGAACCATCTTCATCAACAAGGCTAATGCCATCTTCTAAAAACTCTACAACGATTTGATTGTTTGTATCAGTCTTTTGAATTTCATCATAAAGCTCATCAAAATCTTTATGAACTTTTAATCGACGTAAGATTTCATCGGTTAAATTATATTTTTGTTTTTCCAATACATATGGTAGTGGGATTTCACCGCCCCCACGTACCTCTAAGGTATACTTGCCAACAGCTTGATCTTCAGGAACTTTAAAGAAGATTTGTTTAACAACCTTCTCCCCGCGGAATGGCTCCAACGTTACATCTACAACAATTGTATCCCCAGGAGAAACAATGGTAGAAGATGCAGACGCATCAATAAGCTTTGCAGTTTTCTTATCTTGTGTTACTTCAGTTTCTACAGAGATATCAGAGATTTCATAATTAATGAATCGGTTATTCATAAGAACATCGATAACATTGTAGAACTCATCAACAGCCTTCTCTGAAATAGAGTCAGAACTATAGAACATATTAGTTCGTGTCAACGGTTTATGTTCTTTACCTCTTGGAGTAATAGTATAAGAAATTGTAGCTGTACCAGCGCCACTACGATCTAATGTTTTATTCAACATATTATATAGAGATGTAGCCGCTAAGGTCGGTGTCATTTCACTATCTTCAATGACCTTAACAGAGCTAGTTTTATCACGTCCCATATCAAGGTCTTTTAAATGGAAGCGCATAGGAATACCTGGAGAGATCACTCCAGATACGCCAGCAATACCAGCACCTCTATCTTCAGTTACTGAGCCTACTTCCTTGCCCATAGAGCCTAATTTAAAAGCAGCATCATAACTTTTAACTACCGTAAAGATACTTGCATTGTGCATAAAGTAGTTTGAAGAGCCATGTTTCAAGAATGGATGACCAAAGGCAACAATCTTTTCACCATCTACATAGGTAACAGTACCAATAGCACCAAGTTTTAAGTCACCATCAACTAATAATGCGGCTACAGAGCCACCAGCCTCCAAAGGCTTTGCAGTTTCATCACCACTAGCACTAGCTGTATCATATGTTTCATATTTATATTGTGGCAGCTTGGATTTAAAGTAATCCATGGACGCTGCATCAAAGCCATATGCCATAAGTGGTGTGCCAAGAGGAATCAATTGTTTATCATCCCATGGTCTAGATAGGTTCTTCTCATATGGAATATTCCATAATTTCACCATATCTTCAATAGGGGTAATCATCCCGATCGTACCGTCTGCAAACCCCCAACCATAGGCAACAGCACCAACGAGCTTGCCATTTATATATACAGGACTACCACTCATGCCATGAGCAATGCCTCCAGTTTTTTCCATAACAGGACCAGAGAACTTTGCCAAAATAAGATGACCAGATGGCCCCTTATCCTTCATGACACCCAGTACCTTTACATCAAAGGTTGAAATGGTATCTCCTACAATTACAGTTTTTGCAATACCTTCCATACCTGTATTTACATCATTGACAGGCATGAAATCAACAGCCTGTGCAGCTGTAAGTGAAGTACAGAAGAAAAGCGCCAGTATCGCTTTTCTATACCGACGCCAAGAATGAGAAAACTTCATTCCTTCTCTCCTTTATTTACTTTCTACTGTGACAACGATTTGATCACGAGAAACGTCTGAACCCACTGTAACATTAACCGCCGTTACAGTACCAGTTACAGTAGATTTAGCAGCAGCCATAGGGCCAGCCAATGTCTCTACAGTTACCAATGTTTGACCTTCTGTTACAGCAGAGCCAACAGAAACTGTAGAAGCAACTTTACCTGTTAATACACTTTGGTATGATACAGGGGCCGCCATTACAGAGTTAACACTTAAAATGCCTAAAGCAGCTAAGGCCAACACTACTCTTTTCATAACGATCCCTCCTTTTACAAAATTAGTTATGTATTTATAGTATACTAAATTATTACTAATATTTCAAACAAAATTGTATGCAACGAATTCATTTTATAATTACAATATCCTCATAGGTCGTAGGATTTGGAGTAGCTTTATGTACATACGTATCATTAACCACTAAATCAACACTACCTTGATTTGATAATTCAGCACCATCTACGACGCCTAGCTTAGATAACAGTTTGGCCCCTTCTTGTTGTGTGACCCCTACGGATTGAAGGCCTGCTTTATCAACAGTAAGGACCACTAAATTATGATCTTTTGTGGTTCCTATGAAACTACGAGCTTTATTATGGGTCCCATCAGCACCTACATAGTTACCATTCTTCAACACCATAGTACCCGCTTGTAGCGCTGCACCACCAGTAGTGCTAACTTGTGCTAACTCCGGTCTATTTTGAATCGTAATCGGTGTGCCCACTTTTAATTTACGCAGTGCATCTCTTGATTCTCCATGCCCAGATAATACATATTGGTTATCTCCAATTTTAGAATTTCCTTTTTGACCACTAACGACCTTACCATTGGCTACAGTCACTTCATAGCCAAAGTCATTAGTTTTTGTAGAAGGCCCATAAGCTGATGTATATAGGGTCAAGGCATTTTCTTTACGTCCTGTATTAACAGATGTAATTAGGAAGGTATCTTTTTGTGTTTTAGCTTGTAATAAGGGTCTCTTTTCCTCAATAAAATAGCCCCGATTTGGTGTATATCGCAAGGTGCCACGATTAGAAATACGCTCTAAATCAATCGTTCCATCACTAGCTACTGAATAAGGACGATCAAAACTTCCACCCTTTACCTTTGCTCCAATGATGGCAGTATGAGATTGATTCACAGATGATAAGGTTTTTCCTTCTGAAACATGGGCTACTACCATAGGTGAATCATTATCAACGGATAACGCAAAGGCTTGAATCTTACCTTCTGCTACAGTGTTATTAATCTTGCTATACGTAACGGATTTATTTACATCTTTTGTTGTTTGTTGAGCATAGCTAGAAAATAAATCCACTACAATACGCGATGGCTTTTCCAATGTAAACTCATGGTGTTGTACATCCTTATTAGCCGTCAATGTTACTTGTAAAGCACCATTAACAGGTTGTAAGCCAATACCTTTTAAAACACCTGTTTTCGTGTTATTTTGAGCTACAGGTCCAGTCAATCCATTTGTCGTACCACCTAGGTTAAGGGTAAGAGCATGTGTAGACTCATTATAAGATTTAGTCCAAGATACAGGCATTTCAGACACATCTAATACGATTCGACTTGTACCTTCGTGATTAGATACACGTACGCCGGTTAAATTTCCAGCTTCCGCATAAGGTATTGTGCTGCCTAGAAAGCCTAACACAGCAAAAGTCATATATAAATATCGTTTCATTTACAATTCCTCTATAGCGATAACCTATATTAATAGATTTATATTCATACATCAATTTTATACAATATACTTTTACTATAGTATACATCATAAAGATGAAAATTACAAAAAAGATACACTAAAAAAGAAGTTACTATCTACCGTCATTCCATTTTTCAATGACCTATCTATAAATAGTAACTTCCTCAAATTTTACATTATTTCAATGAAATATTTTATTGTAATTCATCCAATGTATCACGCAATTGTGACATTTCATCAAGAGCTTTTGCAACCCCTTTGATAACAGCATATCGCGGAGACTCTACTAAATAAGATGCAATACCAACAGAACGTGTAATAACACGATCTAAACCATCGATGAGAGCACCGCCACCTGTCAGAATGATACCATGATCATTAATGGCTGCTACAAGTTCTGGAGGTGTTTTTTCTAAAATCGATTTAATGCCTTCTAGAATATTCATCACTTGCGCCTCTAAGGCACGTTGAATTTCTAAGGAATTAACAGCAACCATCTTAGGTAGTCCAGAGCTAGCATCACGCCCTCTAACCTCTACAGTTCGTTCTTTAGCACGTCGATCTACGGTACCAACAGAAATCTTTATCTTTTCTGCTGTTAAAGGTCCAATAACAAGTCGCTTCTTACGACGTATATAGCGAATAATAGATTCATTGAAGGAATCTCCCCCAATGCGAAGGGATTCACTCACAACAACGCCAGTATCACAAAGAACGGCAATATCAGTAGTACCGCCACCTACATCGACAACCATAGCTCCAACTTGGTCAGCATCATTGAGACCTGTACCCATAGCTGCTGCTAATGGTTCCTCTATAAGAACAGTCTTTTTAGCGCCCGTTCTAAGTAAAGCCTCTAAAATAGCACGTTTTTCAACAGGCGTAATTCCAGATAGCACACATACAATAATACGCGTTTTCATCAATCTAGAAGCAGGCACAACGGAACGAATAAAGTATTTTAACATAAATTCGGTCATATCGTAATCTGCGATAACACCCGCTTGAACAGGACGAATAACAGATATGCCTTTAGGTGTACGCCCAACCATAGAACGTGCAGCTTCACCTAACGCGAGAATATCTCCGGTTTTATCATCACGCGCAATATAGGCAGGCTCATCTAAGACTAGCCCTTTCCCTTTAGCAAAGATAAGAATATTGGCAGTTCCCAAATCTATACCTAAGTCAAAATTCAATGAACGATTCAATCGTCCCATTAAATCGCCTACTTGTTCAGGACGAACTAATCGCTTTAATGTCATAGCAGGTGTAGTTTTCGCTATGGCAACAGTCTCACGATTACGACGCTCAACACGGCGCATTTTGGTGACTTTAACCATTGCTTCCCGCATATTGGAAGCCAAATGGCTAGCTTGCTTAGCTACGCCCTCTGAAAGCTTCGTAGACTTGCGTTTCGTTCTTCGTAATGGTTTGCGATTAGAACTAGTTTTAGCATTTTCAACCTTTGCAGCACCTAAGTTTTGTTGCTCGTTGTATAAAGCCGGCCCTTTTGAGCGCCGGCTTCGTTTCTTTTTATTCTGTTTTGGCTCTGTACTTTTATTCGTCAACCCGAACAATATCAGCACCTAACCTTTGCAATTTACCTACGAAATCATCATAACCACGATCGATATGATGTAGACGACCTACTTCAGTTCTACCTTCTGCAGTCAACGCAGCACAAACAAGAGCCGCACCTGCACGCAAGTCTGTAGCATTAACTACAGCACCATGTAAGCGTGGCATACCTTCGACAATCGCCTGACGATTGTCGATATCGATATGGGCACCCATTTTGCGAAGCTCCGCAACGTGCATGAAGCGATTTTCAAATACAGTTTCTGTTACAGTACTTGTACCTTCAGCGATTGTAGTAAGCGCCATAAATTGAGCTTGCATATCTGTTGGGAAACCTGGGTATGGTAATGTTTTAATATCAACAGCTTTAATACCTTTGCCAGTACTGATAACGCGAATACCATCAATTTCTTCCTCTACAGTAACGCCAGCTTCTTTTAACTTAGCTACTACTGGTTTCAAATGTTCTGGCAATGCATTTTCTACAAATACGTCGCCACCAGCCATAGCAGCGGCAATCAAATATGTACCAGCTTCGATACGGTCAGGAATAACCGTATGAATTGCACCATGTAATTGAGGCACACCTTCAATGCGAATTACATTTGTACCAGCACCGCGAATATTAGCGCCCATTGCATTCAAGAATGTTGCTAAATCAACGATTTCAGGTTCTTCCGCAGCATTTTCGATAACAGTTTTACCTTCAGCCATGGAAGCTGCCATAATTACGTTTTCTGTAGCCCCTACACTTGGGAAATCCAAGTAAATTTGAGTGCCTTTAAGACCTTCTGGAGCATGAGCATATACATAATCTTCAGTAATTTCAATTTTAGCACCTAGTGCTTCGAATGCTTTTAGGTGAAGATCGATAGGACGTGCACCAATCGCACAACCACCTGGCATGGAGATTTTAGCCTCCCCTTTGCGCGCTAAAAGCGGCCCCATTACGAGGAAAGATGCACGCATTTTGCGTACAAGCTCATAAGGAGCTTCCGTAGCAGTCAATGTAGACGCATCGAAGATAATTTCATCATCTGCTTTATTACGAGTAATTTTAACCCCCAAAGACTCGATAACTTGGCAAATTGTACCTACATCTTCCAAATTTGGAATTTCAAGTAATTTACTAGGTGTTGATGCTAGCAAAGTACCGGCAATAATAGGGAGTACCGCATTTTTAGCACTACTAACACGTACACGGCCTTCCAACCGGTTGCCACCTTGAATGATTAGCTTTTCCAACAGAATTCCTCCTACACTTTATATCGATCATCTTGTATGAACTACAAGACGTTGTATTTATAACGTCATATACTAAATGTTATTATACTATTTTTCGATATATCTCATCAAGAGACTGTGAGAAAATACTGAGAAAAAAAGCCCCTCATTTTGAGGGGCCTAATTATTATTTTGCTTTTAAGGATTTTAGTTTCTCATCCATATGCACTGTATCTAAGAAACGAACAGTACCTGTTTTAGAACGCATTACGATAGTATGTGTACGCGCACCACCTGGGAAGTATTGAATAGCATTCAATAAGTTACCGCGAGTAATAGCAGTAGCTGCAAAGATAACATCATCTGTACGAACTAAATCATCCAATGTAAGCACTTGATTTACATCGGTAATGCCCATTTCATGACAACGACGAATTTCTTCTTCTGTTTCTGGTTTCAAGCGCGCTTGCATATCGCCACCTACGCATTTTAAAGCTGCTGCAGCCAATACGCCTTCTGGTGCACCACCAGTACCAACAACCATGTGCACACCAGAACCTTCGATACAACATTCCATAGCTGGGTTAACATCGCCATCAGAAATTAACATAATACGTGCGCCAAGATCACGCGCTTCTTTCATCAAACCATGATGACGCTCACGATCAAGCATTACAAGTGTAATTTCATCAACATTGCGATTCATTTTTGTAGCTACATTTTTAATATTTTCTGTTAAAGATTTTGTAATATCGATAGCACCTGCACCACGAGGACCAACACAAAGTTTTTCCATGTACATATCTGGCGCATGTAACAAGCCACCTTTTTCAGCAATAGCCATAACTGCAATCGCACCATTTTGGCCTTTTGCAATCAAGTTTGTGCCTTCAATAGGGTCAACTGCGATGTCTACTTCTGGGCCACCCGCACCTACATGTTCACCAATGTAAAGCATAGGTGCTTCATCGATTTCGCCTTCGCCAATAACAACTGTACCAGAAATACGAACAGAGTCAAATGCTTGACGCATTGCGTCTACAGCAAGACCATCCGCTGCATCCTTTTGACCGCGACCAAGTAAACGACCACTGCGCAAAGCAGCCGCTTCAACGACACGAGCAAATTCCAAAGATAATGTACGATCCATAATAGGCCTCCTTATAAGTCCTGTGTGTATTGTAATATGACCCTTACATCGAGCCGAATACTTAACTTATTGATTAGCTTGTTTCCAATCTGCCATAAATTTTTCAAGCCCTGCATCTGTTAGTGGATGTTTCATAGCTTGCATAAGCACTTTAAATGGCACAGTTGCAATATGAGCACCAGCTTTTGCACATTGAATGATATGCAATGGTGTTCTCACACTAGCCGCAATAATTTCAGTTTCAATGCCATGAATAGCAAATATATCTGCAATATCTTGAATCAATGTAAGACCATCCATACTGATATCATCAATACGGCCAACAAATGGGCTCACATAGGTAGCACCTGCACGAGCTGCTAATAAGGCTTGGTTGGCAGAGAAGATTAAGGTTACATTAGTTTTAATGCCTTCTTTGCTTAGAACTGCAACAGCTTTAAGACCTTCTGGAGTCATAGGCACTTTAATAACTACATTAGAGCCTAATTTTACAAGCTCATGAGCTTCCCCGATCATACCTTCTGCATCAGAAGCAATAACCTCTGCACTCACAGGACCCTCTACCAAATTAGCGATTTCAGAAATAACTTGTTTTAAATCGCGTTTAGCTTTCACGATAAGGGATGGATTAGTAGTAACACCATCGATAAAACCAAAAGCATACGCCTCTTTAATCTCATCAAATTCTGCTGTATCAATAAAGAACTTCATAGAATGCCCCCTCTTATTTTGCTGCCTTGATTACTTCTACGCCACCCATGTAAGGAACAAGTACCTTAGGAATTACAACAGAACCATCAGCTTGTTGGTAATTTTCCAAGATAGCTGCTACTGTACGGCCCACAGCAAGACCAGAGCCATTTAATGTATGAAGGAATTCTGGTTTACCTTTAGGTCCACGACGGAATTTAATATTTGCACGACGAGCTTGGAAATCAGTCATATTGGAGCAAGAAGAGATTTCTCTGTACTTGCCTTGAGCTGGCATCCATACCTCTACGTCATATGTTTTAGCAGAACCAAAGCCAATATCACCTGTGCAAAGTGTAATTACACGGAATGGTAATTCCAATAAACGCAATACTTCTTCTGCATTATCAGTTAACTTTTCTAATTCTGCATAAGAATCTTCAGGTTTAGCTAATTTAACCATTTCAACTTTGTTGAATTGATGTTGGCGAATAAGACCACGTGTATCACGACCTGCAGAACCAGCTTCAGCACGGAAGCACGCTGTAAATGCAGTGTAGTATTTAGGCAATTCTTCTTCACTCAAGATTTCACCGCTATGATAATTAGTTAATGTAACCTCTGCTGTAGGGATCAAGAAGTATTCAGTATCCTCTACATGGTACATATCTTCAGCAAACTTAGGCAATTGGCCAGTACCTGTCAATGTCTCACGAGTTACCATATATGGAGTCATCATTTCAGTGTAGCCTTGTTTATCTACATGAAGATCAACCATGAAGTTAATGAGAGCACGTTCTAAACGAGCACCTAAACCTTTATATACTGTGAAACGAGCACCACTCATTTTACCAGCGCGATTGAAATCAAGGATGTCAAGATTTTCACCTAAATCCCAATGAGCTTGTATATCAAAGTCGAATTGACGTGGTTCGCCCCATTTGCGTTGTTCTACATTTTCATCTTCATCAGCACCAACAGGAACAGATGCATCACACATGTTTGGCAACATCAATGCCGCATCACGTAATTTTGCTTCTACATCGCGAATACGATTATCAAGCTCAGCAATATCATCGCCTACTTTTTTCATTTCTGCGATTTTATCATCCGCATTTTCTTTATTGCGTTTTAATTGACTAATTTCTTCAGTTACGGAGTTACGAAGAGCTTTTAACTCCTCTACTTTACCAATCAACTGACGACGTTCATCATAAGCGGATACAAAGGTTTCTAAATCGCCTTTCGTATGACGATTATCTAAGTTTTGTTGTACTAAATCAATATTTTCACGGACAAATTTCAAGTCTAACATACTATAAACCTCATCTTCCAACTATGCTACGAACAATATATTCAATACGTTTAAGTATACCATATATTGGTGTATTTATCATTAAATTATAAGCTACCTACTAGATTTCTAATTAATTTTTATACTATTCATCATCATCTTCTTCTAGTAAATAATCTTTCGCCATCCATTTTCGGGTTCCTGTGAAAGAAATGGTAACCCATTTTTCTGAAGGATTCCCTCCGATTTCTTGGTCAATTTCATTGCGAATCGCATCGATTTCAGCAATCGTTTGATACGGAAAATTCTTGCGAACTAAAATATCAATTTCAATAATTCGAGTGTTGCCATATACTTGTACGCTAGAAACATAATCCTTGAAATTGTACTTTTCCATAAAGCGATCCATTATTTTTTGCACTTCATTATGTAATGAAGTTGGTGCCCACCCCAACACTTGTTTTACAGATGGGATGATAATGCGGAACGCAGACGGTATCATTTGCACCGCTAATACAATGAGAACAATGGGGTCAATATAAGCTGCCCAATCAGCATATTCAGTTCCTTCTAACATGATAGCCACGACGAAACTGATTAAGATAGCTGCTTCTAACAAAGCATCAACATACCAACTTACATTATCAAATTTAATTAAGTTTGACTGCAGACTCTTATTAATGCGACGCACATATAAGTAATATATTGTGTCCGCCACTGTAAAGAAAATAGCATAGTAAATAGCGGGTCCAAAATCTACATGACGACCACCCGATATAAGATCTGTAATACCACTAGATAAGGCATAGATTACAATTAGTAATATAAAAAATCCTTCTACGGCCAATACTAAAGGTTCAAACTGCCAATATCCAAACTGAAAGCGCTTACTCGTTTCACGCGCTATTAATTTGGCTGTCATTAACATCATGATTTTAATAACAACATCGACAAAGGAAAATACACCATCTAATAAGACCGCACTAGAACCCGTGACAATCCCCATTATAGTACCGCTTACCGCTACTAGAGCCATCAGGCCAACGGATTGCATAAGTAACTTCTGTTCTATAGAGCGTCTTGCCCCTAATATATCCATTAAGTCCCCCACTTTCTTAATTTGTATGTCTTTTTATTATACACCAAGGGTATTGATGCGCAATATGAGGCCAAATCAAAACAGGTAGTTTGCCTTATATACAAACTACCTGTTATAAATAGTATTTAATTTTATTTTATATTCCCATGCTATTACATATCACATATTAACCTTGAGGATCAGGTACTATATGGCCAGCTACATAGCGCTCAACAATATGTCGATCATCACCAACATATAACCAACGTTCAAGCCGTTCCTCTAAGGTGCGTTCATTAGGGTCAAATATTGATGTATCGTCAATGATAAGGGCATCTAAGTCACAACCTTTTTCAAAGCTACCAACCTTACCAAAGAACTTGCCGCCGCCCTTTGTAGCCATATAGAAAGCTTCACTTAATGTGAGAGGCGCATAATTTGAATCGACTTCCACCCATTTCATTTTAGATAATCCAATAGCTTCTGTAAGAACGTTCGCCATTGATACAATATGACCACCAGAGATATCGGAGCCCAAACCAATCGGTATATTCCGTTTCATTAGCTTACGAATCGGTGCAATACCACTTGATAGGTTTACATTAGAATATGGACAGTGAGATACCATAGTTTGAGTTTCTGCCATACGATCTATTTCTACATCGCTTAAATGAATGCAGTGAGCCATCACTGTAGGTACCTGTCCCATTAAGCGGTGTTCATAGTACACATCTGTATAATTTGGTGACTCTGGATGTAATGATGCAACCCAATTAATTTCACCGTGATTTTCGGACAAGTGAGATTGAATTGGTACATTATATTCTTCTGCTAATTTCCCTAGTCCACTCATTAATTCACTTGTACAGGATGGTACAAACCGAGGGGTAATTATAGGTTTTACTAAAGGACCAAATGGAATAGATTCTTCTAACCACTCTTTAGTATCCACTAATGATTGATTCGTTTCTTCAATTAAAAAATCAGGACTATTGCGGTCCATATTTACCTTACCTACATAGGCTGACAATCCAGTTTTTTGTAAAAGTTCCATCAACACCAATGTACTTTCTTTATGGATAGTACCAAACAGTATACTTCTAGTAGTCCCATTTCTCCATAAGTCTTGAACAAAGGCGCCATATACTAACCGTGCATAATCTGGATCACTAAATTTTGCTTCTTCAGGGAATGTATAGGTTTCTAGCCATGGTAATAATTCTTTGTCCATACCAAGGCCACGATTACAATACTGCGGAGCGTGAGCATGCGTATCTACAAAGCCTGGAATGATGAGATTATCACCATAATCAGTGACCTCACACGCTGCATAAGCTGGTGGAATACTTTCCCCACAATATACGACCACGCCATCAACGGCAATGATATATCCATGTGGAATAGATATAAATTCTGAAGGCCGCGGTGTATATAATATATTTCCTTTTAAAATAAGTGTCGAATTCATATAACCTCCTTGCGTGATCAGAGCGTTGAAAGACTATGCCCAAATAACACGCTAGATTTTCTTTAATATTCTTTTTTCAATACATAGCCATAGGCTTGTTTATATCCATTTGATTGTTCAGTAATGTATACACCTTGTATTTCTGGTGCAAAACCAGGCAGTTGATTAATGCCCTCTTCTAAGGCTAAGAAATAGTCACACGCAGTCTTAGACCAACGCTCCCCTGGTTGCACACAAATTACACCTGGCGGATACGGAAGAGCCCCTTCGAGGGCAATACGCCCTTCTGCCTCACATAAAGGGACTAGTTCGCCTTTGTTACGTTGGAACTCAAAGTTAGCTTCTTGTGGATTCATTACATAGTCAGGGAAGTATTCACCCAAGAATAATCGCTGTTGCAAAAGACTTATATTTCTAGACTTATAAAAGTCATGCATTTCTTGGCATAACTGACGAATGTGGTAGCCTTTATATTTGTCTATATGACTATAGTAAATCGATGGCAACACCTCTTCCATCGGTACATCCCGATCTATGAGTTCTTCAAACCGAACGAGCTCCGCTACTAGCGCATTCATCTTATGCTTAGATTCTGCTGGTGTCATGAGGAATAAGATTGTATTTAAATCACATTTTTCAGGAATAATTCGATTTTCTCGTAAATAATTAGCGAGAATATTCGCAGGGATGCCAAACTCTTCATATTCTCCAGTTTCCACATTGATTCCCGGTGTAATCAGTTGAAATTTACATGGATCAATGAAATACTGTCCTTCACCATAGCCGTTAAAAGAATGCCACTTGGCTTCTGGCTCAAAAGCAAAATATTTTACATCACAAGCCATCTCATGGGTATTTCCCTCTTCCCATGGTTTACCATGAACAATTGGAGGTACTAAGGGGCGTAAATATTTACATTGTTTCAATACGGCTTTACGCGCATCAATAGCTACCTCAACACATTCACGCCATAATGTTTGTCCCAACTCGCCTTCATGAATTTTCGCATTTACATCAAGCGATGCAAATAATGGATAAAATGGAGATGTAGATGCATGCATCATAAAAGAGTTATTAAAACGTTTATGATCCACATAGCGTTCTTGTCCCTTTATATGACTGTCTTTTTTATGAATTTGGGATGTTTGTGAAAAGCCAGCTTGTTGCTTATGTACTGATTGAGTAACTAAAACGCCAGGATCATTTGGGCCCAATTCTAACAACAATGGACTACAGTCTTTCATCATAGGAATAAACTGTTCATACCCAACCCAAGCAGAATCAAAGAAAATATAGTCGCAAAGATGGCCTATTTTATCTACTACTTGCCGCGCATTATAAATTGTACCATCATAGGTTCCTAGTTGAATAACTGCTAATCGAATGGGCCGTTTTGCATTTGCTTTTTCAGGTGATTTTTCTGCCACTAATTGACGTATGTAACTTTCATCAAAGCAATGATCTAAAATACCGCCAATGGAGCCAAAGGGATTACGTGCTGTCTCAAGATATATAGGCGTAGCACCAGACATAACGAGGCCACCATGGCAGATAGATTTATGATTATTACGATCATATAAAATAATATCCCCTGGTGTTAAAAGAGCATTAAGCACTACCTTATTCGCAGAAGATGTACCATTCAATACAAAATAGGTTTTATCCGCATTGTAGACCTTAGCTGCATGTGCTTGAGCATCATACGCATAGCCTTCATGAATTAAGAGATCCCCTAATTTTACATCTGCATTGCAAAGATCAGCTCTAAATATATTCTCTCCAAAGAAATTGTAAAAGGCACGACCCGTAGGATGTTTATAGAAGAATTGGCCCCCTTGATGACCTGGACAGTCAAACTGTGAATTTTCATCCCCTACATAATCAGATAAAGCCCTGAAAAATGGTGGTAAAATAGATGCTTCATAGTTTGCTACAACTTTCTCTATCTCTGATGTACAGTCGTCGATACTCATAGATAAGAGCTCTATAATGGACGTGATACGATTTCTATAAAGAGATATATCTTTAGATGCATCAACTCTTAAGACAATAACAGGTATACCAAAGGAGCTAATTTGATTATTATTCACAAGATCTAGCTCACCATCATCGATAACAACGGCACCTACATCTGTAAAATCTGTTTCAAAAACGCCAACACATGTGCGTCCTGCTATGGATTTAATTTTGGATTGCACGGAATCAGATAAAGCAACCTTTAAATGTTTCACAGTCTTCTCCTTTCGTAACTAAATATCATAGTCAACATATACTTCAATACCACATGTAGAATAAATATAATATTCATAGAATACAATAATCATAAAACATAATATTCGTATCATATGACGAATAAAAAAGCTCCCTACTCAAAGAATAGGGAGCCTTTTGGTTTTAGATTATTCAGCTGCTTCTTCTTCAGCTTCAATATGCTTAGGAGCTTCTGGTTTCATCAATGGGAACAACAATACATCGCGGATGGATGCAGAGTCTGTTAAGAACATAACGAGACGGTCAATACCAACACCTAAACCTGCTGTTGGAGGTAAACCGTATTCAAGAGCTGTAACGAAGTCTTCATCCATACGGTGAGCTTCATCATCGCCAGCTTCGCGTTCTTTCAATTGATCCAAGAAACGTTGTTTTTGGTCGATTGGGTCATTTAACTCGGAGAAGCCATTTGCCAATTCACGACCATAAATGAACGCTTCAAAACGTTCTGTAGCCAATGGATTTTCACGACTTGCTTTCGCAAGTGGAGAAATTTCTTTTGGATGACCATATACGATAGTTGGTTGAATCAAGTTTTCTTCTACATAATCTTCGAAGCAAAGATTTAAGATTTTACCAATACCATCATTTTCTGTATATTCTACATTTAAACGATCTGCAATAGCACGAGCTTCTTCTACAGTAGTAACTGCATCAAAGTCTTCACCAGTGTATTTTTTTACACCTTCAGCCATTGTGATACGATTCCAAGGTGGAGTCAAATTGATTTCTGTACCTTGGTATGTGATTTCTTGTGTACCTAGAACCTCTTGAGCACAGTAGGACACAAGATTTTCTGTTAAGCGAATAGCATCCTCAACATCGCCATAAGCTTGGTAAGATTCGATAGTAGTGAATTCTGGATTATGACGGTTGTCGATACCTTCGTTACGGAAGCAACGGTTCATTTCGAATACGCGGTCCATACCACCAACGATCAAGCGTTTAAGGTATAATTCTGGTGCAATACGCATGTAAATATCGATATCAAGCGCATTGTGGTGAGTGATGAATGGACGAGCTGCAGCACCACCAGGAATAGCATGCATCATTGGTGTTTCTACTTCCATGAAACCATCACGCATCATGTATTCGCGAATTTTAGCAACGATTTGGGAACGTTTTACAAATGTATCACGCACTTCAGGATTTACAATCAAATCAACATAACGTTGACGGTAACGAAGTTCTGTATCCTTTAAACCATGCCATTTTTCTGGCAATGGACGTAAAGATTTAGATAACAAAGTTAATTTGTTAACTTTAATTGTAACTTCACCTGTATGAGTTTTAAATACATGACCTTCTACACCGATGATATCACCGATATCAAGCATTTTTACGTATTTATAAGCATCTTCGCCCAATACATCTTTACGGAAATATACTTGAATATCCCCAGATTTATCACGAATATTGGCAAATGCTGTTTTACCATGGGAACGGATTGTCATCAAACGCCCTGCAATAACTACAGGTTGACCATCATATTTCAAGAAGAAGTCATCTTTAATTTCTTTTGCATTATCTTTTACAACAAAACGTTGACCAAATGGATAGATGCCATCCGCTTCGTATTCAGCCAATTTGTCGCGGCGAATTTGCATTTGCTCATTCAGCTCTTCTTGTACATTTTTAATTTCTTCACTCATGTTATCGCCTCTTCGTCAGTAAATGTAAATTATTGGATTGCTAACACTTTGAATGTAACAGGACCATCTGGTGTGGAAACTTCTACTTCATCACCTTTACGTTTGCCCAAAATAGCTTTACCTACAGGAGATTCGTTAGAGATACGATTGTTGAATGGATCCGCTTCAGAGGAACCAACGATAACATATTCTAATTCATCATTGTACATTGTATCTAGTACCGTTACTTTACTACCTACGGATACAACATCACCTTTTACGGATTCGTCGATGATTTTCGCAGTGTTAATTTTATTTTCAAGCTCTACAATATGACCTTCGATGAAAGCTTGTTCATTTTTTGCATCATCATATTCAGAGTTTTCACTAATATCGCCATATTCAATAGCAGTCTTAATACGTTCAGACACTTCAATACGACGTACAGATTTATAATACGTTAATTCTTCTTCTAATTTCTTTAAACCGTCGGCGGTAAGTAATGTTTCTTTTACGTCTGCCATGGGTACCCCACTCTTTCTACATATAAATTAAATAAGAAAAAAGTGCCATAATAAGATGACACCTTATCTTTTATTTCTAAATTATCTCAACCATTATATAAAAATACTGTACATTTGTCAATCTGACTACATTTCAGACAATATTTTACGGTATGATTCTAGCTCATTGTGAAAGCTCGTTACAGTGTGAATTGTATTCACACGATTGCGCCAATATGCAGATTCAGGGAGGCCCTTCATATACCAACCTGCATGAGTTCGTATTTCCTTAACGGCCATACTTTCACCCTTATATTGACATAAGAGATCAAAATGCTTTAACAACATGTCGAGACGTTCAATATCGCTTGGCGCCGCCAATACTTCACCAGTCGCTAAATAGTGATGAATACGATTAAAGATCCATGGGTTTCCCTGTGCACCGCGACCTACCATCACCGCATCACATCCTGTTTCATCGAGCATGCGCTTTGCATCCTCTGGTTCCACTATATCTCCATTGCCCATAACCGGTACAGACACGGCCTCTTTTACAGCCTTAATATAAGACCAATCGGCACGTCCACTGTACATTTGCTCCTTAGTACGGCCATGTACTGCAATAGCCGCCACACCTGTAGATTCGATGCGCTTAGCAAAGTCCACAACATTGATGGAATCACTATCCCAACCGATGCGCATTTTTACGGTTACAGGCACATCGACGGCCTTAACCGCAGCCTCTGCTACACGAGCTGCTAAATCGGGATTTTTCATAAGCGCAGAGCCATCACCAGAGGTTACTACCTTTTTCACAGGACAGCCCATATTAATATCTACAATATCGGCACCTGCATCAGCTACTACCTTTGCGCCTAATGCAATTGCTTCTGGATTGGAACCAAAGATTTGCATAGATACAGGGCGTTCTACCTCTTCAATACGCAACAATTCATGGGTGCGTTCATTTTTATATTTAATGCCCATGGCGCTGACCATTTCGGTACAAACCAAGGCGGCCCCATGCTCTTTAGCAAGTAAGCGATAAGCAATATCGCTTACCCCTGCCATTGGCGCTAATATGGCTTGTCCGTCAATTTTGACAGCTCCAATTTGCCATTGTTTATTATTCATATATATCCCCTAATAAAAAGGGTACAGCATAAGCTGTACCCGAATGTACACTACTTTGTTACATATTCGTAACTATATTATAGTAGCATTATTTATTTCTTTCGTAAATAAGGCGTAAACCTTCTAATGTAAGCATAGGTTCTACATGGTCAATGCAGTCCGTAGCACTGCTAATGAGTTGTGCTAAACCGCCTGTAGCTACGACAGTTACATGATCACCCATTTCAGCTTTCATACGAGATACAAGGCCTTCCACTTGACCTACATAACCATAGAACATACCAGCCTGCATAGAGGATACGGTATTCCGGCAAATGACTTGACCTGGATCTCTTACATCAATACGTGGTAATTTAGCAGCCCGTTGGAATAGAGCCTCTGCAGAAATGGTAACACCTGGTGAGATAACACCACCCATATAATCGCCATTACCTTTAACAGCACAATAGGTAGTAGCCGTACCAAAGTCGATAATGATTAAATCACCTTTATAACGCTCATGTGCTGCTACAGCATTTACGATACGGTCAGCACCTACTTCACGAGGATTATCATACTTAATGGCGATACCAGTCTTAGTGCCAGGCCCAACAATAAGAGGATTTACATTGAAATAACGTAAACATACGCGCTCTAATGTAGGCATCAATGGTGGCACAACTGAGGAAATGATGATATCTTTAATATCCTTCACATCAACCTTACGGTCATGGAAGAATAGGTTCATCATCAACATGCCATATTCATCGGTGGTCCGCACACGATCCGTGGAAATACGCCAGTGACCTACAAGCTCCGTCTTGTCGTATACACCGAGAACAATATTGGTGTTCCCCACATCAATTACTAATAACATGAATGCCTCCTATTTGCGCGGACGAATTGATACGTCCCCTGCCACAATACGTTTAACTGTCCCATCAGGGATTCTTACTAATAAGTTACCATCTTCATCAATATCTGTAGCTACCCCTTCATAGGTATTTCCTGGTGCTCTTACTTCAATTTCCTCACCAAGCGTTACCGATAATTGACGCCATTCATTGAGAGTTTCCTCAAAACCACTATCGAGGACTTCATAATATTGATGTTCTAAGGATTCTAATATAATTTTAAAAGCTTCCGTCCGTTCAATATCAATGCCTTCCATAGTTAAGGATGTAGCGATCAACTTCAATTCTTCCGGGAGCTCTTCTTGTTTTGTCTTTACATTGACACCTATGCCCATAACAATATAGGAAATTTCCTCCATAGAGCCAGACATTTCGGTCAAGATGCCAACTAATTTACGACCATTCACAAGAATATCATTGGGCCATTTAATGCCTGCATCGGTGAGTCCCATTTTATGGAACGCTTTTGTTAAGGCTACGGCTGCCATCAATGTACATTTCGGTGCTTCTACAGGTGCAAAGTCAGGGCGCAAAATGAGACTAAACCATAGACCTTTCCCAAATGGAGAATACCAGCCCCGCGATAAACGACCTCGGCCAGCAGCCTGTTCCTCTGTTACAACAACAGTACCTTCTTCTGCACCTTGTTGTGCTAAGCGACGAGCTTCTAGGTTTGTAGACTCAGTAGTGTCCATATAGACATACCGTTTTCCAAATACATCTGTTTTTAAGATTTGCTTCATTGCTAATGGACTCAACAAATCAGGTTCCTCCAATAATCGATACCCCCTCTTGGTATAAGATTCTATTTTGTAGCCTTTTTGACGTAATGCCTTGATATGCTTCCAAATAGCTGTACGCGAAACATGACACGCTTCCGACATATCCTGTCCCGATACGAAACCACCTTGGTTTTGTCTCAAGAATTCTAATACTTCATCACGCATAGTTTAGAGCCCCTTTCTTTGTCAACCTAGGTTTACAATTCGATTGTACAAGTGTACCCTGTAAAATGCAAGGGTTATTTAAAAGAATTAATGGTATAATACATGTAGTATTAAGTTATACCTTATGCAAAAGATAACAATAGTATGGTCTATCATTATCTAGGGAGATATATGAAACAATTTACATTAGAAGAAAAAAATGAGGTTCTAGAGAATCCCTTTATCCATATTCATAGAAAACTTGATGTCCTATTAAACATAGGCAAACTACTCATGGAATGTGGTGCAGATACAAATCGAATTATTGAAGAGATGTTAAAATCAGCCACATTTATGGGGATACCTCATAATTACTTAAATATTCATATTTCATATACCACTATCATGGTGAATCTATTGCATAAAGAGCGTTCCATAACAGTTTTTAGAAAAACACCTGTCCATGTTCCCAATATGGCCATGATCAATGCCGTATCTAAACTCACATGGCGCGCCTTTGAACGACATTATTCACTTACAACTTATGAACAGTTAATTTCAAAATTAGATTGCACTATTCCAGTATATCCTGATTGGATAAAGGGTATTGCTTGTGCCCTCGGTTCAGCAGGCCTTGCCTTTTTGTATAGTGGCGATATGATAGCTTTTATTGTAACTGTTATTTGTTCTCTAATCGGTTATTTTGGTCGTACCTTATCGGTACGCTTTGGTTGCAATGAATATGTAGGCATTGCAATTGGCGGCTTTGCCGCCATGGTTTCTGCCTATGGTTTCTATTCACATATTGAACAAGATTCGTTAGTTTACGTTCTTGTTTGTTGTACCTTATTTATGATACCTGGTGTACCGCTTATAAACTCCGTTATCGATACCATCAACAACCATATTTTATCGGGAATTACAAGAGCTATTAGAACGATCCTTATCGTTGGTAGCATGACCTTAGGCATGGCCATGGCATTATACTTTAGCCCTATGCCGGCCTTTAGCTTTGTAGATATTAAGCCTCATGTATTATCGATTGAGCAAATTATAGGGTCTTTTACAGCAGCCGCATCCTTTGCAGTACTATTTAACGCTCCTGTCCGATTACTAGTATCCATTGGCATTGGCGGTGTATTATGCGTATTTATCCGCAATTTATTAGCTGTTGAATTTGGCTTCTCCATTCCAGGTGCTACCTTTGTAGGCGCTGCTGTAATGAGCGTTATCTATGTAAAAGTTTCTACTTGGCTGAGAACATCTAGCACAATTATCATCGTCCCATCTGCTATAGCCTTAATGCCTGGTATTTTATATTACAGATTCCTCTTTGATATGCTTCATATCAACGCACTATCAGAGTCTGGTTTACTTCATATGGTCCAGAACGGTGTAACAGGCATCCTCACTATTGTAAGTATTGCGGTTGGTGTAGCAATTCCAAATGTACTGGCTCAAAAATATTTGAAAGCCCGAAAAGAGCGTAGAATTCAACAGTACTTGGCAACACGTCATATTAACGATGGCCAATAGCTAATCCTCACCAACTACATTACGAGCTTCACAATATAGATAGAATACTAAGTACTATAGCTAGTAATAGGTAATTATAATCAAAAGAGCATATATAAAAAGAGCTGGCCCTCAACGAGGCCAGCTCTTTTATTTAGATATCTCATTATTTGATTTCATTAGAAGGTGTTTCACTAGGAGCATCCACTGTAGCAGTGTTTTCTTTAGCTTCAACCACCTCTGGTACTACAATACCTGCCGCTTCTAGAGCTTCTTTAGACTCCTCAACTTCAGGGGCTTTCGTTGTACCATATTTGTAAAGATTATCTACCGCTTTTGCATCGATGGTTTCTTCCTCTAATAGAGCATTTGCCATATCATGTAAGAATTTCTCGTTATCGCTAAGAAGTTTTGTTACATCTTTATAAGCTTCTTCAACAATACGATGAATTTCAGCATCGATTTTTGCAGCAATTTCTTCACTATAGTTGCGTTCATGGCCAAGGTTTTTACCCAAGAATACTTGTTCTTGTTGTTCACCAAATACGATAGGACCAAGCTCATCGCTCATGCCCCAACGCGTTACCATGGCGCGTGCTGTATTCGTTACGCTTTGAAGGTCACCAGAAGCACCTGTACTGATTTCATCTAATATCAAAGCCTCTGCAATTCGACCACCAAGGGCTACGCGAATATCCGCTAATAATTGAGATTTTGTTTTGTAGTTTTGTTCCTCTGTAGGAAGCATCATAGTGTAACCACCTGCTGCGCCACGAGGAATGATTGTTACCTTATGAACAGGATCTGCATGAGGCAACAAATGTGCCACGATGGCATGACCAGATTCATGGTACGCTGTTAACTTACGGTCTTTCTCGCTCACAATATGACTGCGACGTTCAGGACCCATGCTAACCTTTTCACTAGCTTCTTCAACTTCAGCCATAGTGATAACTTTTTTGTTAAGGCGAGCCGCCAATAAAGCCGCTTCATTTAACAAGTTGTTCAAGTCAGCACCAGTAAAGCCTGGAGTTTTCTTAGCAATTGTTTTCAAGTCTACATCGTCAGCTAATGGCTTGTTACGAGCATGTACTTTTAAGATTGCTTCACGACCACGTAAGTCTGGACGACCTACGATAACTTGACGGTCAAAACGACCTGGACGCAAAAGCGCCGGGTCAAGAATATCTGGTCGGTTTGTAGCGGCGATGGTAATAATACCTTCGTTGGCACCGAAACCATCCATTTCAACGAGCAATTGGTTCAATGTTTGTTCACGTTCATCGTGACCACCACCAAGACCTGCGCCACGTTGGCGACCAACCGCATCAATTTCATCGATAAAGATGATACATGGCGCATTCTTTTTCGCTTGTGTGAAAAGATCACGCACACGAGAAGCACCAACACCTACGAACATTTCTACGAAGTCAGAACCAGAAATCGTAAAGAATGGTACCCCTGCTTCACCAGCAACGGCTTTAGCAAGCAAAGTTTTACCTGTACCTGGAGGTCCTGCGAGCAATACACCTTTCGGAATTTTAGCACCGATTGTTGTAAATTTACCTGGATCCTTCAAGAATTCTACTACTTCTTCTAATTCTTGTTTTGCTTCTTCAGCACCTGCTACATCTTTAAAGCTAACCTTTACGTTACCTTCACCCATCAATTTAGCACGGCTTTTACCAAAGTTCATCACTCGGCCACCGCCACCTTGAGTTTGTTGCATAATAAAGAAGAACAACACCACCAAGATGATGATAGGAATAGCAGAACCTAACAGGCTCATCCACCAAGCTGGTTGCTCAGGTGGAGCTGCTGTAATTTCTACGCCATTATCTTGTAATGTTTTAATTAATGTTTCATCACTTGGCGCATAAGAATTGAACTCTGTTCCATTTTTTAGTTTACCTTTAATACCATGATCATTGGTAATCGTTACGGACTCAACCTTTTTCTGTTGTACTTGTTGAATAAATCCTGTGTAACTTAGTTCAGATTTATTCGCACTTTGACCAGAGAAAGCGTCAATGGCGATAACGAAAGCGGCAATGATAAGTAAGTAAAGGACGATATTTTTTGTAAATCGACCCAAAAGATTACCCCTTTCAATAATAATTTACTTGTATAAACGAATTGAGTACATCTCATTAAGAGATGCACTCATATATTATATCATATTTTTAATTTTGATACATTTCTTCCTTTAAAATACCGATATATGGTAAGTGACGATATTTTTCTGCGTAGTCTAAACCATAACCGATAACAAAATAATCAGGAATAATAAAGCCCACATAGTCAACGTCTACGTCCATCTTACGGCGATCTGGTTTATTCAATAATGCAGCGAGGCGTACGCTTTTAGCACCACGAGCATGTAAATTTTCTAATAAGTAATGCAATGTTGTGCCTGTATCTACGATATCTTCCACAACGAGCACATGCTTACCCTCTACAGAGCGATCCAAATCTTTTAGAATTCGAACTACCCCTGTACTAGTTGTGCCACTACCATAGCTAGAGCAAGAAATAAAATCAAAACTTACATCTACGCTATCATCAATAGCGCGAGCTAAGTCTGTAAAGAAAACGATGGCTCCCTTTAACACCCCTACGAGCACTACAGATTCATTTTTATAGTCTTCGCTAATTGCTTTACCTAACTCGGCTACACGAGCCTGTAATTGTTCTGCTGTATATAAAATCTCTTTTGCGTCTTGATGCATCTATATGACCTCCACGATTCATATTAATGTTTGCAATATACCTTTATTGTATCACATTGAGCGATTACTTTTATACTTTTTATAGTGAAAGTTTTCTTTTCCCCTGTGTTAACAATGTCCAGTAATTGCTCTTGATGAGCTGATGTAAGCGTTAAATCAGAGTCAATGGTACTTACTAAACGCTGCCATAATCTCCGCTGTATTGCCAGTGGCTCCTGTCTCAAGGCACGGCGAGAGATTCTCACCTCGTCATCACCAATCGACACTAATTTATCAAAGGTTCTGGACGTTAAATCAGAGATAACCATTACATCTTCATTTACAGAACTTCCTAGTCGAACTATAGCATCTACCACAGCAGGGTTAACAGCTTCCAATTCAGGTATAATGCGATGACGAATCCTATTTCGCTGGTATCGTACATCCTCATTCGTAGAATCTACACAATACGAAATATGTTTTGTCCCTATATAGGCTAGTAAGTTTTCTTTTGTTACGTCTAACAGTGGTCTAACTACAGGAATAGCATATTCAGATTGTACTACAGACATGCCAGTTAAACCATTTAGACCAGAACCCCTAATGATATGTGCCAAAATCGATTCTGCTTGATCGTCTTTGTGATGAGCTACTGAAATATAATCATACCCCTCAGACTGGGCAATTTCATTTAACCATTGATAACGTACTTGGCGGCCTATAGTTTCTTCAGACTTTTTATGTTCCTTACTTAGGCGCGGTACATCAAAGGTAGCGGAATAAAATGGCAGACCTAATTCTTCCACTTGATGTTGGAGCCACAAGACCTCCTCCTTACTTTCAGGGCGAATACAGTGATCCACAATGGCTACACCTATTTTGTACGTTGTATGACGATGCGTAGCAATATCTTGTAACAAATACAATAGAGCCATTGAATCGGGGCCACCAGAGCAAGCTACTAGAATTCGACTATTTTCAGGAAATAGATTATGTGATTTTAAGGTGTGATTAATGGTTCGAATAAGTTCTTTCACATTCACGAGCCATCGCCTCCATACCATCTTGGTCGCTCACAAATACATGAGGAACCTCATAAGCATCCATAAAGGACGTTAAAATTTCTGCACCAGCTACGATGATATCGGCACGTCCTGCAGGTAAACCTTTTACGTGTAATCGCTCATCGCGACTCATGTAACGTAAGTTTAGAATGATGCCCTCTACTGTTTCACGACTTAATTTATGACCTTGTACCTTCGTACCATCATAGTTTTCAAGGCCTAAATCAATGGCCGCTAGCGTCGTTAGCGTACCACCGATACCAATGAATTCACCAAATTCACCTTGAATCATCATGGGATCCCAAAGGAATCGAGTTTCTTCCCATACTCGTTGAGGACCTTCATCAGACATAGATTGAAGGCGTACAGCCCCTACAGGATAAGATCGGCTCCAGTAAACGCCGTCCTTATTGCCTAATGCTAGCTCTGTACTACCGCCACCGATATCGATAGTTGTATAGTGACGACCATCATTCAACTGATCTCCTAATGCACCATTAAATCCATAAATTGCCTCTTCATCACCTGATAAAATGCGCCATTCCATAGGACAATATGTATTGATACATCCCATAAATTCAATGCCATTTGGTGCTTCTCGAACGGCACTTGTCGCGAAGCCAAAGCAGTAGTCCGCACCATATTGATCTGCAAGTTTTTTTATATCCGTGAAAGCTTGATAGGATGCTTCCATCGATTCAGTGCGCAATGTACCATCTGAATTACGTTGGCCTAAACGAGTAGTCCACAACTGTTTTGGCTCATAGTGCCATATATTATTTTCATAAGTAGCCAATAATAAGCGTACTGAATTTGATCCAATATCAATAATAGCTAACTTCATAATTGCTCCTTACATAATTAGTATGCCTCTAACACTATTATACTGTTAAGACCTATACATAAGTAAAGAGATGGCTCAATGCCATCTCTCACTATTAATCTCGACGACCGCCTCGGCCTCCGCGTTTACCTTCTGTATTGCGTTTTAAATCGTGTAAGCGTTCATTGCTATCGCGCAAGAATGATTTCATCTTTGCTTCAAAAGCCTCTGTGCTTTGTTTAGATTGAACACGACGAGGACGTCGCTCTTCACTTGGTGTCTCTTTAGGTTGTGTTTGACGAATAGAAAGGCCTATTTTATTGCCTTCAATAGATAAAACCTTAACCTTTACTGGATCTTCAACCTTTAATACGGTATTAATATCTTCGACATACCCATGAGCTACTTCAGAAATATGAACTAGACCGGTTTGCTTCTCTCCTAAATCAACAAATACACCGAATTTTGTAATACCAGATACGGTACCATCAATAATGTTACCAACTTCGATTGCCATGCAACCTCCTAATTAATGCAGAAACCTCAAACTACAAACTAATGCGAATCTAAATTACTACAGTCAAACCTATTTTACATAAGGTACTTCACCAGGTTTTACAAGGCCGAGCTCCTCACGAGCCACCCCCTCAATGGTCTTTGGATCTTGCAACTTAGCCTTTTCCTGTTCTAATTCTTCATTTCGCTGTTTTAATTCTTGCAATTGTTGCTCAATATGTTGTTTTTCTTGATATACAGCCACCAAGCGATAGGCTTGCCCTAATAATAGCAGCACCATAATCCCTATACCAATTCGCTTGATCCACATGAGGATAATACGTTGATCCTGCGCTTTGCGATTAGGTCTAACCCGTTTGCGCGGCTTTTTTGGACGTTGTACTTCCATAGTGTCTTGAGTCATAATATCCCCCAAAAATATTCATCATCTGTATACTGTCATTTTTTAATTATATCACAGAACCTCGTTAGGGACTAAATAAAATTATCTATAGTTTACCTTATATCTATCATATAGTTAAAGAGGTCTTATTAGAGATGGACTTATTAGCAACAGCTACTATGGCCTTATAAAGTCTCTGCTTTATGAGCATATTCACGAATTACTGCACAAGACTTTTTAAATAAAGCTAATTCATCTTCAGCAAGCTTCAATTCAAATACATCTTCGATACCATCTTTGCCAATAACTGCTGGAGTCGATGCAAAGATTCCTTCTTCACCATATTGGCCATCTAGATAACAAGAACATGGCAACACTTTCTTTTCGTCATGGAATACAGCACGAATTAATTCTGTTGTTGCACTAGCAATGCCGAACTCTGTGGAGCCTTTACCAGCCAATACATGGTAACCACCAATTTTTACATCATCTAGCACTTGAGTATGATCAAGTGTAGGGAATCTATGAGGCAATTCTTGTTGTAATTGTACTAACGGCTTTCCTTGTACATAAACATGAGACCATGGCACCATAGCACTACCGCCATGTTCACCTAAACAATAGGCTGTAATTGTACGGTTACTAATATTAAAAATGCGCGCCAATTCTTTTTGTAATCGCGCTGAATCTAAAGCTGTACCACTGGAAATAATACGTTTTGGATTCCAATTTAAATGTTTACATAAATAAGTAGCAACAACATCAGCAGGATTAGAAATAGAGATAATAAAACCATCAAAGCCAGACTTTTTAATTCGAGGAATAACATCCTTTAAAACCTCTACTGTATCACCAAGACTTTCTAAACGATCTTGATATAAATTTGGTAAAGGACCAGCGCTAAATACGAGAATATCACAATCCCCACAATCTTCAATAGGACCTGCAGTAGCTGTTACTTTATGAGGAATATAGCTAACAGCATCATTTATATCCATTGCTTGTGCTTTAGCTTTTTTCTCGTCAATATCCATCATATATAGTTCATCTACTTCACCTTGTAGAGCAAGAGAAAATGCTACATGAGAACCTACATGTCCAGTGCCAATAATACCTACTTTACGTAACTTCATAAGGGCCTCCTACGATTCGCACTAAAAGATATACATCTTCTAATACAATTCCACTTAAACCAGCGATTGCCATTATATGAATCGACAATGTTAAGTTATATTAAAACATATTGCTTGTAAAATACATAAACTATTATATACCTATTTTCTCATAGGTATATAAGAAAATAGATTTATAGCGATAAAAAAAGACTATTATAGGAAATCCTATAATAGTCCTTCTATTATATAGTTAGTCTCGTCCAGTAAAGAAGCTTACTACAGCAATCACTATAACTGCACCAACGATGGACGGAATTAATGCCATGCCTGCAAGACTTGGGCCCCAAGTACCAAGCAAAGCTTGACCTACAGAAGCCCCTACTAAACCAGCAATAACACGAAGAATAATCCCATGCTTTGCGCCTTTTTAGTAATACGACCAGCTACAAAACCAATGAATCCGCCTACAATAATTGACCAAAGCATAATATACCTCCTATAAAGTCATCTCATCAAGATTAAGCGGGAATAAATCCTTATTCTCCATCACTTGCGGTGACTTTTCTAAATATTGTTTTCGCATTGACCATAAAATCTCTAAATCCTTTGGATCTAACTTGGACAATGCATATATCATCGTGAAATCTGAACCATAATGGCCACGCAAGCTATCAGGTACTCCTTTGGGTCCTTCTCCACCTAGACGATTATTAAAGAACCCTTGAATACGGCGACTATCTAAATCAATGATAATAAACCCTGACGCATCATATACATACAATGTATGATTTATACGCTTTAAAGCTCGTACCGTATTCGTTATAAAATACTGGTCCTTCATGTCAATGAGGGATGACTCATAACCTGAATGGTAAAAGTCCCCATAATAATGAGCTCCTCTATCTGTAGATTCCAACAAATCCTTGAGTATGGATTGTTCTGGACCACTAAAATCAGAGAAAGTTTTTACCATAGTAATCTCTCGTAAACCACGTTGGTAATTCTCGGTCTTCGGTGGCTCTATATGTTGACCACGAAAGGTAATAGGCATCAACCGAAGTGTATTATCAGCTAAATTATAAATACCATACCCTTCATAACCTAGAAAGTACACTTGTGAGTCGATGGACTTCATCGCTAATATTCGTTTTGAAATGATGGCATCACTAGAATTTACTAATGTATGCTCTTCTGGGTCTATGCGTACTGTTTTACTGTCGTAATTGCCACCTACTGCAAGCCAATAGGACAGCCCCACTACAATTAATGCTAGTATGCACAAACCGATACGTTTTATATTCATTTATACTCCCTATGAATCCCCAAGCATAAAACGTAATAATATATTGCCATTACAGTAAGTCCCTATTAATATAATCCCAATTCTAGGTATAACTGTAAATTTTATTTTTAATATCTTTGTAGATTTCTATGCCAAACTTAATGTAGCTAATCGCTCGCTAATTGACATACCCTTATAGGTAAAAGTTGGTAACAACTCATGTAAAGGTTCTAAGACAAAGGTTCTATCCCAAAAATAAGGATGCGGTATAGTTAGAGTTTCATCACAAATGGAAATCATAGAACCGGCCTCATCAAAAGCCAAAATAATATCTAAATCTAATGTACGTGGTCCCCAGTGAATGAGTCGTTCACGACCAGCCTCTTGTTCTAAGGACTGAAGTACACTTAACATTTCATGAGGATTCAAAGCACTTTTACAAGACCACATGCCATTAATAAATGACGCCTGATCTCTATATCCCCAAGGTTCCGTTTCTATCAAAGAAGAACTAATAACCTCTGAAACGGTCTCATGCCCTTGTAATAGCTGAAAAGCGGAATTAATATAGCCTCTTTTATCACCTATATTTGAACCTACACTGATGTAATAGGTATACATCAAATTTGACCTCTTGTAGTGACAACCTCAACATAATCTAGGATACCAGCAATAGGTACAGATGGTTTGCGCACCGTTACAGATAAGCCAACGATACCTTGATAATGTTGGTATAAAGAGTCGGCAATAAGTGCACCTAAACGCTCTAATAAATTATGTTTTTCTCCAGTCATAACAGATTCTACAAGCTCATATACTTCTACATAATTGATAGAATCCTCTAACTGGTCACTTTGACCGGCCTTTGTAAGATCCGTAGTAATTTCAACATCTACAAAAAAGCGCTGTCCTTGCGCTTGTTCAGATGTCAAATTGCCATGGTATCCATAAAAGGCCATGTTTTTTAAAACGATTTTATCCATTATTCACCTCGTAATAGGCCATCTGCTACGGCCAAGGCGCGTTTGTGCATTTTCACATTATGAACACGCACCATATCAACACCTTGGAATACGCCCGTAATACAAGCAGCTACCGTACCTTCATCACGATCTTCTGGTGGTAAACCACCCAACATGGAACCGATGAAACCCTTGCGGCTAGGAGCAAGTAAAATAGGATACTCATAAGCCGTTAACTCACCTAAACGTTGCATAACTTCAATATTTTGTTCTTCTGTTTTACCAAAAAATCCAATGCCTGGATCAAGCCAAATTTGTTGTGGTGTTACACCAACCTTTAAGGCTTTATCTACAGCAGAGAAGAAGTATGCCTTCATATCTTCAATGATATCACCATAGTTTGTGTCATTGCTATTGTGCATAATGATTACTGGCACCTTATATTTTGCTGCTACTGCTGCCATATCAGGGTCATAATGTAATCCCCACACATCATTTAAAATATGGGCCCCTTTAGAAAAAGCATAATCTGCAGTTTTAGCATGGTATGTATCGATAGATACAGGTACTGTAGATGCATTAAGTACAGGATCTATCAATTGAGATAAGCGTTCAATTTCTTCATCCGCTGTCAACGGTGTACAGCCTGGACGCGTAGATTCAACACCTAAATCGATAATATCAGCGCCATCTTCAATCATTTGTGTTACATGCGCTGCTGCTGCCTCAGGGGTATTAAATTTACCACCATCAGAGAAAGAGTCAGGCGTACCGTTGAGTATCCCCATGATAAGGGTACGATCGCACAAAGATAAACTTTTGCCATCATTCCATGTATAATTTCTACGTTTAAACATTTGCCTGTCCTCCACCTAACATTGCTAACGCTTCATCACGTAACGTACCTGTCTCTGCTAGCACGCCACGGCTTTCTAATGTAATCACCTTTGAATCTTGCTGCATAGTTCCTTTGATGAGCATACATAACTGTGTTGATGTAATGCGCACAAATACACCATGAGCAGATAAATCATTCATAATGGCATCTGCTAATTCCGACGCCAACCGCTCTTGTAGTTGCGGCCTCCGGCTAAGGATATTAACAATATCTTGAAACTTGCTAAGACCTGCCACACAGCCATCCTTCGGTTGATACACAATATCAACGGTTCCAAAGAATGGTAACAAGTGATGCTCACACATGGAATAAAAGGGAATTCCTGTAACTGCTACAAGACCCTTGTAATCAGTACTAAATGTTTCACCCCATGCAGATTTTGTATCTAGGCCTACGCCACTGAATAATTCACTATATAATTCTGTTACACGACTTGGTGTTTTCTCTAGCTCTGGTGCCTCTGTATCAACAGATAAAGCTTCTAAGAATTGCTTTATCCCGTCCTTTGCACGTTGATTCATCGGTCCTCCTAAACGATCTTTGTCGTCCAATCTTCAATATTCCAAATATCCGTAACCCAATCTTTATAAAATTCAGGTTCATGACTTACCAAAACGATGGTTCCTTTGAACTCACGTAAGGCACGGCTCAACTCTTCCTTCGCATAGATATCTAAGTGATTCGTTGGTTCATCTAATACGAGTACATTGTACTTATTCTGCATCAACTTGCACAAGCGAACCTTTGCATTTTCACCACCGGATAAGACGCGCATTTGAGATGTAATATGCTCGTTAGTAAGACCACAACGAGCAAGTGCTGCACGTACTTCTGCATTAGTCATTGCTGGATACTCGTTCCAAATATAGTCTAGAGCAGTTTCAGAATTAGATGGTGTATCTTCTTGAGCAAAATAGCCTATTTGTAGGAATTCACCTTTTACCAACTCACCACTTACAGGCTTTAATAAACCTAAAATTGTTTTCAACAATGTTGTTTTACCTAGACCATTAACGCCACGAATAGCGATTTTTTTATTTCTTTCAATTTGAAAATCTACTGGTCGAGTCAACGGTTCATCATAGCCTAATTCCAAACCAAAGGCCTCTACAATAAAACGACTTGGCGTACGGCCTTCTTTAAAACCAAAACTTGGTTTAATGTACTCTTTTGGCTTTTCCAAAATTTCCATTTTCTCTAACCGTTTAGCTCGAGAATTTGCCATACCACGCGTTGCTACACGAGCCTTATTGCGTTGGATAAAGTCTTCCATGCGTTCAATTTCTTGTTGTTGACGCTCATAAGCCTTAGCCGCTTGCGCTTTTTTCACTTCATAAGCCGCTTGGAACTGATGATAGTCGCCAGTATAACGCGTTAAAACTGCTTGCTCGATATGATAAATCACGTTGACTACGGAATTTAAAAACTCCATATCATGAGAAATCAAGATGAACGCATTTTCGTAGTTTTGTAAATAGTTTTGCAACCATTGGATATGCTCCACATCAAGATAATTTGTCGGTTCGTCCAAGAGCAAAATCGTTGGTTTTTCTAGTAAAAGTTTTGTAAGTAAAACCTTTGTACGCTGGCCACCGCTGAGCTCCGTAACATCTCGGTCAAGCCCAATATCCATAAGACCCAAACCTGCAGCTGTACGCTCTATAACCGCATCAATTTCATAGAAGCCACGCTGCTCTAGAATTTCTTGCCACTCCCCTACTTGCTCGAGAAGCTTATTCATTTCATCTTCAGACACATCACCCATGCGATTGTACGCATCATTAATGTTTTGCTCCATTACAAACAAATCATCAAAAGCTCGTTGCAATACGTCGCGAATGGTCATGCCCTTTTCAAGGACCGCATGTTGATCCAAATAACCTACAGTTACTTGGTTGGACCATTCAATTTTACCTTCATCAGGAGGTATTTTACCTGTAATGATATTTAGGAATGTAGACTTGCCTTCACCATTAGCACCAATTAACCCTACATGTTCACCTTTCAACAAGCGGAATGATGCATCATCTAAAATTTGTCGCGCTCCAAAACCATGGGTTACATTTGAAACGGTTAAAACACTCATATCTATCTCCACCGGAATAAAAGCCGTCTTGTTGAAGACGGCTTGTTTCATACTTACTTAAATATTATATCTATTGTACCTTTTTGACCTCTATATGTCAAAAATTGAACATCACTTACCCACTGCATAACGCAAGGCTACCACAGCCATAATCTTAGCACCCTTAATCGCTTGCTCCAATCCATAGTCGGAACCTGCTGCACAAGTAAACTCTGGCGTATGAGCTTCTAAGCCTAATCCAATCTGTAATGTGGGCTGTGCCGTAGGCACTTCATAAGATACATTACCTACATCCGTGCTACCATCCGCTTCATCATCAGGCAATATACGTGGACTTTCACCAAATTCAGTCATCACATCTTTAAAGAGCTCTAACAATCGTTTATCTTGACGCATATCCTTAAAGAGAGGCTCATAATGATGCATCTCAACACGGGCGCCATAAGATGCTCCGATCTCTTGAGCAGCCTCTTTGATAGCTGGCAAAATAATACCTTCTAAATCGTCCACCGTACTACCGCGAACAGTCATGCGAATCGTAGCCTTAGGTGTTACTACATTTGGTGCTGTACCAGCTTCGGTAAAAATGGTCCCTACAATAGCCCCTTTAGGAAATGTTTTCTTTAACTCTTTTATTTTTTGATATAAATCTACAGCACAATCTAAGGCATTAATACCAGAGTCAGTTAATGATGCTATATGACAAGACCGTCCATGGAAGGTAATCTCTAGTGGATGCGTCGCTAATGATGTGCCCCCCACCTCATTTTCACCGCCTGGGTGAATAATGAGCGCCGCCTCATAACCCTTAAATAAACCAGCCTCTGCCATGTATACTTTACCACCAATAGTTTCCTCCGCAGGACAACCAAAGAAGGTCGTTCCCCACGCTTCCGGTGCACTTTGGCTGAAGGCAACAGCAGCACCTAAACTCATCATGGCAATGAGATTATGTCCGCAACCATGACCGAGTTCAGGTAACGCATCATACTCTCCTAAGAATGCTATTTTATATCTCGCATCATGGTTATGGTCACCACGTAGTGCCGTTTGTAACTCAGGATAATCTGTTAATCCTACTTGAGATGTAAAATTATGATTTTCTAAGAATTGGTGAATTATCTTAACTGCTTTATGCTCGTTTAAGCCCAATTCTGGGTTATCGTGTAAATATAAGGAGATATCGCGCAATTCCTCTGTCATACTATCTATGATGGCACAGGCACGAGCCTCTCGTTCTTGTAATGTCATAACTTCCCTTTTTAATTTCTAATTTATACTGTTGATTATTTATTCTAACTAAGGAGAATGTGTCTATTTCGTATAGGGATGAACAATTATGGTATTTGAAATATACCTAAAGTTAATCATCGCTCCTAGTGGTAATGTTTGATGCGGCGTTCCATGACCTGTTGGGACATAGCATACAAAAGGATCCAACAATTCAGGGTCTCTATTTTCCTCCATGTAGCGTAACGCTTCATAGCCTAAATCGTAATCACGCTCATCATCGTCGCCTTCACAATCTGTAAAAGTACCAATCACTAAACCTTTAATACGACTCAATAAACCACTGAGGCGAAATTGTTGCAACATGCGATCTAGCTTATAAGGTGCCTCTCCTACATCTTCAATGAATAGTAATGTATCCTCCCAAGATGCGTCCTCTAAAAAATACGGTGTTCCCGACAACATAGATAACATCGTCATATTGCCGCCCCGTAAAACACCTTCGCCTAGCTCAGTACCAATAGCACCACGAGGCGGTTCAGGTAAGGGTTCTATGACTTGTAATTTACCTTCTAAAGTATTAAATAAAGCATCAATATCTGCTTTGCGTTCAGGCTTAAAATCTACGCCCATCGGCCCGTGATAGGTAATGAGTCGGCTATATCGATTGATCGCCATGTGAAGTGCTGTACAATCACTATACCCAATAAAAGCCTTTCCATGCTTACGGATTGCTGTATAATCTAATAAATCTAGATACCGCATTGTTCCGTAACCACCGCGCAAAGCCAGTACCGCCTCACAAGGTGCGGTGGTCATCATATATTGAAACTCTCGGGCTTGCTCCTCTGGTGTACCACCATACAAGCCTTTGCGATGTGCACTTTCACCAAAGAGTACTTTATAGCCCCTGAGGTTACAAATTTCTTCTATTCTATGTAAATCTTCATTGCTTGCACTGGCAGGTGCCATGATTCCTATAGTCAGGCCCGGTGCTAAGCGCTTTGGTTCAATCCAGTTCATATGTCCTCATAAAATACAACAAAAGACGTACACATAGTGTACGTCTTAAGTGTATCTTATTTGTATGCTTTTTTAAAGTCAACAAGGCCCAATGTAGTCCAGAAATAATTTTGAATACTTCCATTTGTTACATATGGTTGTGTTGTGAAATACAATGGCATTACTAGAGATTCATCAAAAATCATCTGTTCTGCTTTATGCATCAACGCATCCCGTTCAGCCCCATTTGGTGTCGTACGAATACGAGCGATTAACTCGTTATAATCATCACTATGGTACTGACTATCATTGTCTTCAGCAGAGAATACTTCTAAGAAGTTTTGTGGATCACTGTAATCCGCAACCCAAGAAGCACGAGCAACTTGGTATTTACCAGCTTCGCGGTCGGCTAAGAATACCTTTGTCTCTTGATTTTGTAAGCGCACATCTGCACCAAATGCATTGACCCAAGCATCTTGTACAGCTTCAGCAATCGCTTTATGTAATTCACTTGTATTATACAAAATCGTAATTGGAGGCAATGGATGATTTTTATCATAGCCAGCGTTTTTCAAGATTTCTTTAGCTTGTTCTACATCTTCATAAACAAGATAGCTACCCGCTTCACGGAAGTCTTCACGTCCATTACTTTCAAGCATGCCGTAAGGAACAAAGGCATAGGCCGCCTCTTTACCACCGCGAACAATATTGTTAACGATGTTAGCACGGTTGATAACCATGGAGAAAGCTTTACGTACCTCAGGATCTGTGAACGGTTCTGCTTTTACATTGAATACGTAATAATAGTTACCAAGCATAGGTCCAATATGTAATAGACCTGCCTCTTCTAAGCGTTTTTGGTCCGCTACAGGAGGCTCAACCGTCATATCTGCTTCGCCACCTTCAACCAATGTAAGGCGTGTACTTTGAGATTCACTAATAGGCCAATTCATTTTCTCTGTTTTCACAGAATCTGCATCCCAATAGTCAGGATTCTTAATGAAATCCATTTCGCCATTATGCTTCCAGGATAGTAAGCGGTATGGACCATTAGATACAAATGTATCTGCATTGGCAGCCCAGTTTTCATGAGCCTCTACAGCTTTTTGGCTCACTGGATAATAGCTATGAGAAGCTAGTAATTTTAAGAAATACGCTGTTGGATTCTCTAAAGTAACTACTAATGTATTATCATCAGTGGCCTTAACGCCAACATCATCAGCTGTAGCATCACCATTATTAAAGGCTTCGCCATTTTTTAATACATATAACATATATGCATTGTCCGCATGGACTTCAGGGTCTAATACGCGTTTCCACGCGTATTCAAAGTCATGAGCCGTCAAAGGCTCTCCATTAGACCATTTCAAATCAGGTCGTAAATGGAAGGTATACTCGCGACCATCATCAGAAATATCCCAGCTTTTAGCAAGTGCTGCCTCTGGTTCACTTTCATCATTTAAACGAACTAAACCGTCAAATAATTGAAGTTGAACTGTAGCCTCCGGAGAGGTAGTAGACTTTGCTGGATCCAATGTGGATGGTTCCTGCTCAATAACATATCGAATGGTATGCTCATCAATTGGTTGTTCCCCGCGAGGATAACCAAATACAAATAAGAGCACACTCACCCCAAGAGCAAGGACCATGAGTTTTAACAAATTTCGTTTATCCATCATGGCAATGCTTCCTCTACAAATTCTTTCATGATACGCCCTACTTGAGCGCCTAATTCTTTACCTCGGTCATTATCGATATCGCTCATCAAGAGGATAAAGCAGAAATGACCTCTAAATGTTTCTAATACGCCCCCATCGTGCTCTACCCGATCAAGGGATCCTGTTTTATGGTGAAAGCGTGTATCTTCACCCCAATAAAATGGCAAGATATCACGGAATTGTTGGCGACCTAAAATATTCCACATTTCTCGGCCATAAGCATCTCTATCACGACATTCAAAAATGTGTTTATACAGACGAGCCAATGACAATGCAGTCAAATGGTTATCACGACCTTCTGCTAGAGCGTCAAAGTCCATCATCATACGATTGAGTTCTATTTCATCTACACCAATCTGTTCTGCACGAGCATTGATATTCTCCATGCCTAGAACAGTAATGAGTAAATTTGTCGCCATATTATCGCTAAGAACCATCATAAGACGACATAACTCAAGATACGTAAAGCTATGCTTTGCTACCAGTTCTTGTAATGCACCACCGCCTTCAACACGTGGTGTTCTAGATAGAGGAACAGTATCATTAAGATCCAACTGCTCTGTACGAGCTAAATGGAATACATACTCCATAATGAGTACCTTAATCAAACTTGCACTAGAGTGTACCGTATCTTCCCCATTAGAAGCAATAATAGTCGGTTCCTCTTCATCGTCAAATTGAAGTACTACATAGGATATATTCCCCTTTGGTGCTAATTCTTTTATCACTGTATCGAGTTGATGTTCTAAGGACTTGCCAACAAGTAACTTTTCCATACTATTCTCCCATTATATGTGCCAGCATGCGATGCGGCGATCTGCCCAATCACGAAGAAGCGGACGTTCAGTAAAGCAACGACCTTCTGCCTCTGGGCATCGACCACTAAACAAACAACCTTTTGGTGGATTTAGTGGATTTGGTGGGTCCCCTTTAAGCGGTGCTCCAATTGGAGCATGCGGTATAACAGGACCGTTTAAGGCGGTCAAAGCACGAGTGTAAGGATGTTGTGGGAATTCATATAAATCCAATGCTGGACCTTCTTCCATAACAGCCCCTAAGTACATAACTACCATGCGATGACTGATGTAGCGCACCATATTTAAATCATGAGAAATAAAGAGGTACGAAATACCATGTTGTTCTTGTAAACGTTCAAGCAAGGTCATAATTTGTACTTGAATGGATACATCTAGTGCTGAAATCGGTTCATCACAGATGATGCACTGCGGCTGCATAATGAGAGCCCGTGCAATACCGATACGTTGACGTTGACCACCTGACAATTCATGAGCATAACGCTCACCAAAGGACATGTTCAAACCAACTTGTTCAAGCACTTCTTTTACACGAATAACACGATCGCGAGGTGTATATTTTGGATCTAGCTCCAATGGTTCCTCTAGAATCGCATTAACTGTAAGACGTGGATTAAGAGATGCATAAGGGTTTTGGAATACCATTTGCATCACCGGATGAACAGCTTTTCGATCCACATACGGATCAATCTGACGACCGTTCATATAAATAGAACCTGATGTAGCTTGATGTAAGCCCATCAAAGTGTAGCCAAATGTGGATTTACCACATCCAGACTCACCTACGATACCAAGGGTTTCCCCTGGTGATTGATATAGGCTCACGCCTTGTACAGCATGTACCGTGTGTTTTGGCTTAAATAAGCCTCCTGACAGAGTGAACTCTTTAACGAGATTGTCAGTTTCCCATACGTAACTCATTAAAGTCCCTCCAACTTAGCTAACCAACATGTAAATTGGTGACCTTCACCAACATTTGTAACCATAGGAATACGATTACCACAGATACGCATAGCCCACTTACATCGTGGATTAAATGCACACCCTCGTGGTAGATCAAATAGATCTGGTGGTTGACCTTCAACGGCTTTTAACTCACCATGCCATTTACCTTGTGGTAAAGCGAGTAATAAACCTAATGTGTACGGATGACGAGGCTCATTAAAGATACCTTCTACCGTAGCAGATTCAACACATTTACCAGCGTACATAACCATAACGCGATCGCAAATTTGAGCGATAACACGTAGGTTATGAGAAATAAAGATAATGCCAATACCAGCCTCTACAGCTAATGTTTGCATAAGGCGCAAGATTTGAGCCTCTGTTGTAATATCTAGAGCTGTTGTCGGTTCATCACAAATCAAAACCTTTGGACGACCTGCCACAGCCATGGCGATACAAACGCGTTGGCGCATACCACCACTCAATTCATGAGGATATTGAGATAATCGTCTTTCCGGTGTTGAAAGGCCCATCTTCTTTAACAAGTCGATGGCGATAGCTCGTTCATCATAATCCTCACCATATGCATTGGTACGATGGATAACCTCATACATTTGCTCCCCAATCGTCATGATTGGATTCAAAGATGTCATAGGATCTTGGAATACCATAGCAACAGTAGTACCACGGAGTTCATTCCAGTCATCTTCAGTAAATTCAAGGCAATCATTGCCATCAATCATAAATGTATCGGCTTTGATTTTTGTTTTACCATATGGTAGTAATCCCATTAAGGAATTAACTAGCACAGATTTACCACAGCCGGATTCACCAACAATACCTAAAATCTCACCTGGTTGTAAGGAGATATCTTGATTGCGAATAACCCGTAAAGGGCCTTGGAAGGTATCGATGGTAATGGACACATTGCGCACATCAACAATTGCGTTATTCATTATCTATCTCCTTCCTTAGGGTCTAACACATTACGTAAGCCATCGCCAAGGAATGCGAAACCAAGCATGGTAACACTAATGGCAACAGCAGGAAAAATCAATTGGAACGGATAAGAGCGCATGCTACTAATCCCTTCAGAAGCGAGTACACCCCAGCTCGCCATAGGTGCATTTACACCTAAGCCGATAAAACTAAGGAATGCTTCTGTAAAAATAGCCTCTGGGATGGCCAATGTCAAAGTAATAATGATTGGACCTACACAGTTTGGCAAAATATGACGCAATAAAATGCGATATTTCGGAATGCCCATCGCTTCAGCAGCAATGATGTATTCTTCGTTTTTAACTTTCAAAATTTGGCTACGTACGATACGGGCCATATTCAGCCAGTAGGCGATGCCCAATGCTACGAAAATAGATGTTAAGCCAGGGCCAAGTACAACCATCAACAAAATTACATACAGTAAAAGCGGAATACCGTACAATACATCTACCAGACCCATCATGATACGGTCAACCTTACCACCAAGGTAACCTGCAATACCGCCATAGGTAACGCCGATAACAAGATTGATAAACGCCGCTACAAAACCGATGGTTAAGGAAATACGAGCACCGTACATAACGCGAGTGTAAATGTCACGACCTAATGTATCGGTACCAAACCAATGACTAAAGCTTGGGCTTTGGTTCGCATCAATCAAGGATTGGTCCGCATAGGTATACGGCGAAATTAGGGGGCCTAAAATAGCCAACACAATCATCACCAAAATGATGGTTGCCCCTACTACGGCCAAGCGATTTACCTTAAATCTCGCCCATTTACTAGGACGTTTTATAAAGCTTGTAATTTCTTCTTGAGGAGTTCGTTCAATAGGTAAAAAATCTTCCTTATTCATCTGTCCCCTCCTCTGTCGTAACACGTGGATCAATTAATGGATAAATCATATCCACCAAAATATTAAGAAATACTACAAGAGCACTATAGAAAATCGTAATGCCAAGAATAACGGTATAATCACGGTTATAAATAGATGTTACGAAATACTGTCCAAGGCCTGGAATAGCAAAAATCGTTTCTACGATAAAGCTACCTGTCAAAAGGCTGGCAGCCAATGGTCCCAAGTACGTAATAACTGGCAAAATAGCATTGCCTAATGCATGACGTGTCAAAATAGTCCAAGAACTCAAACCTTTGGCGCGAGCTGTACGGATATATTCTTGTTGGTACACATCAAGCAAGCCACTGCGCGTTAAGCGTGCAATGAATGCCATAGGTTGTGCTGCTAACGTCAACACTGGTAGAACCATATAAGATGGACCACGCCATAAGGCCACTGGGAACCATCCCAGTTCAAAGCCCACCACATAGACAAGAACGGCACCAATAATAAATGTAGGCACGGAAATACCAATGGTAGATAATACGGTAACCGCATAATCAACGATACCATTAGGGCGCATAGCACTAATAGCACCCGCTGCAATGCCACCTACTACAGCCACCATTAATGATAATAAACCGAGCTGCGCAGAAATTGGGAATGCATCGCTGATAATATCGTTCACACTACGACCTTCATACTTATATGATGGTCCCAAATCGCCGGTAATAACACCACCTAAATAATCACCATACTGTTTCCATACAGGATCATCAAGATGATACTTTGCTTCAATACTTGCTTTTACCTGAGGTGGTAATTTCTTTTCACTTGTAAAAGGTCCACCCGGTATTGCATGCATTAATGCAAACGTTACGGTAATGATGACCCATAAGATTATGATTGCGCCACCTAGGCGTCGAAATACATACCTTGTCATTGTCACTATCCTCCATAAAAAGCCTATCTGTTTTATTATACTACATTATGAAGTTAATTTCATGAATAACATCATTACATTTACAGAACGCCCTACATAACGTACAATAAAATATATAGTATTTTGGAGGTGTCTATGACAGAAGTACCTAGAGTCTTAACAATTCAAGACATGAGCTCCATCGGCCGTTGTGCCCTAACCGTTATGATTCCAATCATCAGCGCTATGCGTTGCCAAGCGGTTCCATTGGCAACAGCTGTATTGAGTAATCACTTAGAATATCCACACTACGAGTTTGTAGATTTATCGGCACACATGAGAGATTTTATGGACTGCTGGGATAAAAATGAAATCGACTTTCACGCTATTGTAAGTGGTTTCTTGGCATCCCCAGAACAAATTCATCTCGTGGAAGAAGCCATCGATCGTTTCGGTAATAAGGGACAAATGATTATCGTCGATCCAGCTATGGCGGATGATGGTCGCCTCTACTCTATCTATACACCTGATATGGTAGTAGCAATGCGCCAACTTGTTTCTAAGGCTCATATTGTAAAGCCTAATTACACAGAGGCTTGTTTCTTATTAGACATTCCATTCTCTACAGATCCTATTAGTGATGATGAATTGCGTGATCGTTGCAAGCGATTACATCAAATGGGTCCTGATATGGTTATCATGACCAGCGTACCATCTGAAACGCATGCGGTTATCGCGGTCTATGATGGGCCAACTGATTATTTAAAAACTTATGATATTCCTCTTATCCCTGTGAAAGCTACAGGAACTGGGGATATCTTTACTGCTGTATTATCCGGTGCAGTAATGAGGGGATATTCACCTTATGATGCGGCAGAGTTAGCAATGAATTTTACTACCAAGGCGATTCAAGCCACAGTGGATACTGTAAAATCAATGAAGCAAGGTGTAGCCTTTGAGCTAGTCTTGCCAGAATTAACTCAACTATAAGCTATAAATAAAGGGGAACTTATGGATTTACTCTATGTTGTATTACGAACACTACTCATATGTACTGTCGGTTTGCTCATTGCATTCCAAGGCCGACGTATGGGATTATCGATTTTTAATCTAACGGGACGGTTAAATCGACTACAATTTATCATATGCTTCATTGTTTTAATGATTTTATTCCACATCGTTCACTACATTGATGATGTATTCTTGGACTTTGTTGTTTCTTTACCAGCCTATTGGTTTACAAGGGTTGTTATATGGATTTTATTAGCATCCTTATTCCCATTATCCTGCATCTTATTTGGCCGTCGTATTCATGATATCGGCTTTAATGCTTGGGCAGGGATTCTATGGTCGGTAATCATCATTTTCATCAATACCTATTCTGCTGTATCGCCATTCAATTACTTGCTTGAACTTTTCGTATGGCTCATAGGCTTCCTATTTTGGGTATTGCCTGGTCAGCCAGAACCGAATCAATATGGTAACCCACCATTTATGCCTGTAAATCGACCAACTTATGAGTCAATGCAACCGTCCATATCTCATAGGGAAAAAGAAATCCGCAAAACGGTGCGTAAACGACGTAAAAAACGATAACAAATTAATAAATAAAAAACGTATCTCTTCATAAAGAGATACGTTTTTTATTTATCACATGTCTTATTATATATAGTTCTTTATTACCTTAATAACTATACCATAATAATTTAAAAGAGTTTCAACCTGATTCTTTACAAACTTAAGTCAATAATATCAACTCTATTATAGTGCAAAGGATATAAGCAATGATAAACTTAACCTTTTGTTTGCGCGCTCTATCATCATCAGAAATCTTAAGTCTATTTTCTAGGAAGCGCTTATCCCGGATTTGCAACAATAAACGTTTAATACGTTCTTGACCTTCAGCGGCATTACACTCGCCGCTATCAGAGGTCAAGGTAGCTTGCTGCATGAAGATGCGCCGATGGAGCTTGCGCATTTGAATCTTGATATTGTTATGAACAAACGCACTTTGCCACTGTTTTCTAGAGTCAAAATACATATATAAATATCGTGGTGTATTCATTAGTAGTAAAGAAAGAATAAAAATCCCCAAAGATATTAAGAAATATGTAGAGAATGAAAACTCTAGTGTTTCAGTTGGTAAGTAATGATGCGCAAAGATAAAGGTAAGCCATACACCGATTGGCATCAAGAGCACTGCCGCAATATCAATGGATCGAAGCCAACTAGTACGAATTGGAACATCTGGCACCGTAAATGTATCTACTGGATCATGAAATGCATAATAATCTATTTGCAATACCGATTGACTAGTTTGAGGATTAGCTAAAAGTACAGGGCCTACACTCCCTATGGAGCGTTCTGGCAAAGGTATAAACTTTTTAAGTTGCGTATTGGGTATTAAATCAAAGCGAATAATACCTTTTTTTTCAAAGCGTACGGTAGATCCCTTTTCGCCTAATGCAATAGGATTAAAAAAGATGCCAAAAAGACTAAGGAACCAGTTACCTAGTAAGTGTAAGATGGAATTTAAAATAAATCCACCCGTATCTAAATTCTCTGTATCGAGCCGAATTGCAAAGGATGATGAGTAATCATCAAACCATAAGTCTTCTAAAGTAAATTCAGCGGTAATCACATTCCCCCATTTAGTAATAATAGATAGGAATATTTGATTATTTGGTTCAAACTCAAAAGTTATAGAATAAAAGAACTTATGATTCCGAAGAGCAGCACGCAACATGCGATTAACCACGTCTTCTTCTATAGATAACAAACGATGATCAAATAAATCTTGTTCTAAAGGTACTTGTTGAACAGGGCTTACCTTTTTCACCGTCGTATCACTATCAGATAATGCTTCATCCACCAATGCTCGTAATTTGGTGAAGATTTTAGTCATAATCCCTCCAAGGGTAAAAAACAGCTTTTGATATACAAATTATACCATATATTGCATGATTTATCGATAAAAGACTACTACATATACTATTAAATATAGGTATACATAAAGCCCCTTTTACATAGTAAAAGGGGCTTTATTACTGCAGTTTAACATTCAGACTATTATAATTTAGTATTTATAATAGATAGTTTAATTGATATTTATTTTTATTGAATACTTGCCATGGATAGATAACAATATTCATAGAAGTGACCACGAAGGGTAATTAATTCTTCGTAAGTTCCATCTTCTATAATTTGACCTTTATCCATAAATAAGATACGGTCCATATGCTCTAATCCTTCTAACTGATGTGTAATATATAAGCATGTTTTATCCTGTACATATTCCATCAAATCACGATGCAGAGCCTTCCTCGTTACTTGGTCTAAACCTTCTAATGGTTCATCTAACAAAACAACTTGAGGTTTTCGCAAGAATAGTCGAGCTAAAGCAACCCGTTGTCGTTCACCACCACTTAGACCATGACCACCACTACCAACAATCGTATGAATACCATCTGGCAAGCGTTCCACTACAGAGCGCAACGAAGCACAATCAATAGCATACTCTAAATCAGCTTCTAAAGCATCCGGTCTTGCTAGTCGAATATTATCTTCAAAGGACGCATGGAAAATATATGTATCTTGCGTTATCGTGCCTAAAGCATTACGCCATGTATCGATAGAAATATCCTTTAACTCTACATCACCAACATGGATTGAGCCACTGTAGTCATATAATCGCTCAAGCATATTAAACAATGTAGTCTTACCAGATCCACTAGCGCCAACAATAGCAATCGATTGACCTTGTTTAATGTCTAATCTAAGATGTTCATAAATACGACGATGCGCATCATAACCAAAGGATACATCAGTAAATGTAATCTCCCGATTAGCATTAAATGGTTTTGGTGCGTTTGGTTCCACTACTGGAATTGGCTCATCTGCAAGTGCTATGAGACGACTTGTAGCCACTTTACTTTCAGCACCATGATGAACGGCAGCGATCATAGGTTGTAAGGCCTCAAACCAAGCTTGTGTACCAATAGCAGCAACTGCTACCATAACACTGGCCCAAGCTCCGGTCAACGCATTGGCTGCCAATATGGCTACAATGACAACTGTAATTTGGACTCCACCTAGGAACAGCGTATTGCCTAAGTTCATGCCTCGCTCGATAATACCTTTATTAGCATCCACAGTACTCATCATATGTTGAATACGATTGTATACTAACTGTTCATTGCCGTAGCTAATGACATCCTCCAAGCTATCCATGGTATCACTTAATAGGGATTTATATTCCCCTTGTTGAGGTCCAATCGCCGTCAACGATTGTTTGTTATGAGCATATACAACTAAAGGCAAAACTAGACCTAATATAAAGGCTGCTAAAACTATAGGCGCAACCAAACTATTATCAATCGTAGATACACCATAGGCAACTAAAATAGTTAAAGTAATGGCTGCTGCAGGCGGAATCAACGTACGCAAGTAGAAAAATTGTAGTACCTCTATATCCCCCATAATACGGCCTAGCATATCCCCTGCGCCAAAACGTTTAAGAATAGCCGGCGCCAATGGTTCTAAATGAGCATAAAACCATACACGCAAACCATACAGACCTTGGAACGCCATACGATGAGATGTATACCGTTCAAAATAACGACATACAGCACGACTAACACCAAAGAAGCGGACGCCCACAATAGCAAGGCTCAAATAAGTAAGACCCGGTTGCAATGCAGCTGATGCCAATAACCATGCAGACACAGTTAATAAGCCCACATTCATAAATACCGTTAAGAATGTAAAAATCAAAGCTAATACTAACGACCACTTTGCAGGACTTAGTACAGTAAATAATAATTTCCATCCTTGTATGCCCGTCTTAGAAGTTGAAACCTCAGGAGTCTGTATTGTATCTTTCCCCAATACGTAAGCATCTTGATTATCTACCCGAATTAAATTATCAATTTCTTCTCTATGTTCTAAGCTAAATAACTTTTCTGTTTTTAATTGTTCTTCAATAGTTGAAGAAAATTCACCTAAACCAGAGGTAACAAGGTCCTTAAAATAACCATCTACTGCGAGAAGCGTCGCATAAGAACCTTGTTGAATAATACGTCCATGTTTCAAAACGTATAGTGTAGATGCCCAATGCATCGTTTGTAGACGATGACCAATGATAATGACGATTTTATTATCCATCAAACGTTTGATAGCACTGCTGATAATAGCTTCTGTTTTTACATCAAGATGTGCCGTCACCTCATCGAGAATTAACACTTGTCCCTTTCGCAAAAATGCACGTGCTAAGGCAACCCGTTGACGTTCGCCACCACTTAGACCTAAACCACCTTCTCCGATGACCGCATCAAGACCGTCAGCCTGACGACTGATGACATCTAAGAGTTGAACCTCTTTACAAGCATTAAGAATTTCTTTATCACTTACATCCATGCCAAAGGATAGAACCTCACGCAAGGTGCCTTTCATAATGTGTGGCTGTTGAGATACATAGGTAATTTGTTGGCGCCACCACTCAATATCGATGTCACATAGATCAAGACCATCTATAGTAACACTGCCTTTAGGAGCAGTCAAAAATCCCCCAATAATATGGGCAATTGTAGATTTTCCTGCCCCACTTTCACCAACAAGCATGATCGGAGAATTACGTTTAGCCTCTAATGAAATATGTTGTACACCATTTTCGCTATCTTCATAGGTAAACGTTAAATCCTTAATTTCAATTGCTTGTACCTTACCTTTAAGTTGAGATTGACCACCTATAGGCAGCGATGGCTGGCGATTCATAAACTCTTCGTATTTTAAAATCGAGGTCTTACCTGCCATACCCGTATGGAATGCAGCCCCCAATTGTCTAAATGGCGTATAGAACTCTGGCGCTAATAGCAAAATAAAGAAAGCTGAAAAGAATGAGATTTCACCATCCAATAATGTTAAGCCCAGGTATACCGCAATCAATGCTGTACTAATAGTACTTACGAGCTCAAGAACTAGAGCAGATAAAAACGCCACACGCAATACTCGTAATGTAGAGTCTTTAAACTCCTCAGATAAACGACCAATAACCTTAATTTGATCCTTTGCACGACCAAAAAGTTTTAATGTTGTAATACCTTGCAATACATCAAGAAAATGACCAGATAAGAAACTCATACGCTCCCACTGTTCTTTATTAAGACGATCCGCTTGCTTACCAATTAAGATCATAAAGAATGGAATTAATGGTACGGTGATAATTAGAATGATACCAATAATAGGTAATGTATCTACAATAGCAATACCCATAATAAGAGGAATCATAATAGCATATAGAATTTGAGGAATATAACGAGCTACATAAGCATCTACTTGCTCTAATCCATCAGTAAGCATATGTATCACATCGCCATGGCGTTCCTTATGTTGCACACCAAGTTTAAACATATGCTCTAAGGCCCGTTCTCTAAAGGTTGCTTTTACCGCACTACCTAATCGATTTGCTACGGATTCTTGTATATAATGTGCAAGCAATCTTACAATAATAGCAATTCCTAAATAGATAATAGAATACCTTTCATCATGTAAGGTATTCTCTGAAAATATAAAATTATTAATTAAGGTTCCAAAGAACCAAGCTTGCCCAACAATAGCCAAACTCTCTACTAAACAGGTTAATCCTAGTAGTAATAGATGACCTTTATGTTCTAGCAGCGCTTTAAAAGCAGTACGCTGTATCATAGTATCCTCTACGGTAAAACTATTAAGAATATAAAATCAAATCGATTAGACTGCCCCTAACTAAGTCTAAATTAAATTTTGTTTAAATAGAATCTAAGTTAGTCCAAGTGAATCTAAATTTATCAATATCATATCCATCTTACCACAAAAAAGAGGCGTGCCGCTACGACACGCCTCACATTGAGACCTAAATTTTACAACTCACCAGAGTTATAAAGCTATTCTTTTAATAGTGTAAGTCTTTTTCAGATACACGATGACGGAATGTCCAGTATACCCAGATTTGGTAAGCCAATACGATTGGTACAAATACAAAGGCTACACAAGTCATCAAAGTCAATGTGTAAGTAGAGTTACCTGCATTTGCAATAGTCAAGCTCCAATCAGGATTCAAAGAGGAAACCATGATGCGAGGGAATAAACCAGCAAAGTAAGCAGCCGTTACAGAAATAACGGTTAAGGAGCTAAATACAAAGCCCCATTTTGTATTACGAGTACGTGCAGCCCCCCAAGAAATGAGGAAGAACACGATTGCCAACGCAAAGCAAACAATTGCTAATACAGAGTTGAACAAATCTGTAAATACATAAGTTGCACCTACCAATGCTAATGCACCGATAGCTGTAGGAACACCGACTACTAAGGAAGCTGCACGAGCGCGTTCAGAAACAGCACCAGCAGTTTTGATAGAAGTGAACAAGCCACCATGGTATGTGAATACCAAGATAAACGCAATGCCACAAAGTACTGTATATGGGCTTAACAAATCAAAGAATGTGCCTACATATGTCATGCTTGCATCAATTGGAGTACCTTGAATTAAGTTACCAACTGTAATGCCCCACAACAATGCAGGAATCAAGGAACCAAAGAAGATGCAGTAGTCAAAAGTTTTACGCCATAACAAGTTAGGGCTCTTGGAGCGGAATTCAAAAGATACGCCACGGATAATAAGAGCCGCAAGCATTAAGAATAACGCTAAATAGAAACCACTAAACAACGTAGCATATACATGAGGGAAGGATGCAAATAATGCACCACCAGCAGTGATCATCCATACCTCGTTACCATCCCAAACAGGCCCCAAGGCATTGATCATTTGACGACGTTCAACGTCAGTTTTACCGATGAATGGTAATAAAATACCAGTACCATAGTCAAAACCTTCTAATAAGAAGAAGCCAGCGAATAGTACAGTAATTAAAATAAACCATACCACTTCAAGGTTATTAAAAATTAATTCCATAATCTCGCCTCCTCTTTTTCAACTACATCGTGAGATGGATTGCCATCTGGACCTTTTTTGATGTGTTCTACAGCAAGGTAGAGAGCCGCAATAGCTGCTACGATATACACAACTGTGAAGCCGATGATAGTAGTCATAATTTCTGGAGCTGTAACGGATTTAGAAGCACCGTCTACAGTTAATTGCAAGCCATTTACAAGCCATGGTTGACGACCTGCTTCTGCTACAAACCAACCTGTGGAATGAGCAATGAATGGTAATGGCAATGTCCAGAACATAATTTTTAAGAATGTGCGATTTCCAACCAATTTGTCTTTTGCATTAAGGATAAGACCTACGAATGCAACAAGCAACATAATGGAACCAGCTGCAACCATGACACGGAATGTCCAGAAGATTGCTGGAACATCTGGAATATAGTTACCAGGACCATATTGAGCCTCGGATTTAGCTTGAAGATCTTTGATACCTTCTACTTTACCAGAAGTAAAGGAGTTTTGAGTTAAGAAGGACAAACCACCAGGGATTTCAAGTGCACCCGTATTCTTTTGAGCTTTAGTATCAATGTTAGCTACCAAAGAGAATGGAGCAGGATCTTGTGTTTCCCACAACGCTTCCATAGCAGCCATTTTCATAGGTTGTACTTTTGTAATGTATTGACCTTGATGATGACCTGCCAAAGCACCTAAAGTACCGAATACAAGAGCAATAACCATGCCCCATTTAGCGGAACGACGGTAGAAATCTGTCGCATTGTTGCGCAATAAGTGCCAAGCACTGATAGCCATGATAATTACGCCTGCTGTTAATAAACCATTCAACACGATATGGAAGAATTGGCCTGGTACATAACCATTTTGAACAATTGTTAAGAAATTGTCCATTTCTGCACGGCCATTGCGGATTACATAACCTACAGGATGTTGCATGAAGGAGTTTGCTACGAGAATCCAGAATGCGGATAGGTTTGTACCTAATGCCACCAACGTAGCTACAAGAGCGTGAACAGTTTTATTCAAGCGGTCCCAACCGAAGATCCATACACCCATGAATGTAGATTCCAAGAAAAATGCCATTAATGCTTCAAGGGCCAATGGAGCGCCGAAAATGTCACCCATAAAACGAGAATATTCTGCCCAGTTCATACCGAAATGGAATTCCTGAACAATACCAGTTACCACACCCATAGCAAAGTTAATTAGGAACAATTTGCCCCAGAATTTTGCCATTTTTTTGTATACTTCTTTACCAGTAGACACATATGTCCACTCCAAGATAGCTACAGTCACTGTCATGCCTAGTGTGAACGGCACAAACAACCAGTGATAGATAGATGTTAGCGCAAATTGTAATCGAGCTAAATCTACAGCTTCAAACATGTGTTTTCCTCCTTAGAATAAAATACCTACATCACTTGATGAGCTTTCACTAAAAACCTTGTATCATTGCGCTTGTGAATATGGCAACGCTTCAGACTCAATCAACTGTTCACGTTGGGCAAGAGTTTTAAAGTTAACCATCTCCAACTGATTGATTAATTGGTCCTGAATTGTTCCCATCGCTTCATTGATAGCACAATGTCCCATACAAGACTTAGAGCAAGAACCTACATCATATAAACACCGTTGTAAATACGCATCCCCTTCTACCGCTCTAATTACATCGAGCAATGAAATCTCTTGAGGGTCTCGATTGAGGGCAAACCCACCATCTACACCACGAAAGGATTTCATAATCCCAGCTGCAATGAGACTACGCATAATCTTGAGCAAAAATCGTTCTGGAATCAATTCTTGCTCAGCCAATACAGAACCCGTTAGCTTCGTTCCCGAAGGTAAGAGCGCCATATGTAAGACCATGCGAAATGCATAATCCGTGGCCTGATTTAACTTCATAAGGTCTCCTTTCTCGTGCACTCGGACAAACGTATTACTAAATCTAGTATAATCGAAATAAAACAATACTGCAATGGTATTGTTTTATATATTGAGAATTAGCATATATAAATTTTAAGCCTATAAATTAGATTATACCTGAATATTTTTATATCCATAAAATCACTTTTTGATTTATATTATCAAAAAAGACTGCCCACGTATGAGCAGTCTTAATTTATTATTTTGTAATTTCACGAACAAGATGTGCCATTTCAGGAATGATGAGTTTACCCATTGCCAAAGTAACAGCACCTACAGAGCCAGGAACAGAGAACATTAACGTATTATTGTTCACCCCTGCTTCTGCACGAGAAGCCATTGCCTTAGTCCCAATATCTTCTGTATAGGACAAATATCTAAATATTTCCCCGAAACCAGGGATATGTTTCTCATAGAGACTATTAGCTGCTTCAATTGTTACATCACGCTTAGCAATTCCCGTACCACCTGTAGAGATGATAACATCAATAGATTCATCATTACACCATGGGATCATTGCATTTCTGATTTCATTGTAATCATCAATGACAATTTTACGATCTGCCACAATATGGTCTGCTTGTTCTAAAAATTCTTGTACTTTATTACCGCCTTTATCAGTTTCAAAGGTACGCGTATCAGAAACTGTTAAAATAGCAACACGCAAAGGTCTTGCTAATACTTCGTAAGACATAGTTCCTCCTAGAATAACGGAATAATAGATGCTAATGTAGGCCATCCATTATCACGTAAAAAATCACGTAATGACCATGTATAGTGAATAAATGGTGCACAATGTAGGCGTAACCAGAACGATAAGTACGGTGTGTCACCTTGGAATATAGCCAATCGATTTAAGGCATATAAATTATCGCCTGGCTGTACTGTACCTGGTTGTACTGTGAAAGCCATTTTGTAACCAGATTGTTTAGTTACATATTGAACGAGCATATCGTTAAACCCACCAGGATATGCTAGATACTCAATAGGCTCACCCAAAATCCCCTCCAAAGAAGTCTTCCCACCAAGAAGAGCATCCGGTAATTCGGTAGGGTCAATTTTTGTTAAGATTTTATGATGATTTGTATGGCCTTGAATATCAAATCCACCCGCTTCCATTTGGTGCATTTGTTCTGTAGAAACAAAACCAGGCGTATTAGCTGCATCACTAATCATAAACAAGGTAGCCTTCATGTTGTATTCCTTTAAAATAGGCAATACATTTTTATAGTTATCTACATAGCCATCATCAAAGGTGATAACAATTGGCTTATTAGGTAATTCAGTACCATTTTCTAAATAATCATATAATTGAGTCAACGTAATCGTGTTATATCCCTGATTATGTAGATATTCCATCTGTTCTCTAAACTGATCAACATGAAGCGTCAAAGCAGAATGCTTTTCATCATTCACTTGGTGATAGTTTAGTACAGGGACACCATAAATCTTATAATCAGTAGATAGCCCCCATATAACGCCAAAAGAGATAGCTAAAATTGCAATACATATTGCGAGAAAACATAATATTTTTTTAATACAGCTCTTGCCATATTTATACATATAAACTAATCACTCCAATCCACTTAAGCATATAATGAGAATATCACACATACCTAGTATTATCAAGAAAATCCCTTTAAGAAATGTTTTATAATCTATAAAGTATACGTTATATATAAGTTTACACAAAAAAAGACACACCCTCAGGTGTGCCTTTAACTTAATCAGCGAGTTCTCATGTACGGTTCTGCCCTCCAGGATACTGGGTGTTCGTCGCTGTGGATGGACCTATGTAGCTTCGCTACATGTCCATCTTACGCTCCGAACTAAGCGATGCAGTGAATCTGTCGTCGCTTCGCTTCTCCATCTTCTACTGCCCTGCTCACCAGGTACCCTGGAAGGATAGGAAGCCATACAAAAAAAGACACACCCTCAGGTGTGCCTTTAACTTAATCAGCGGCTTCCTATCCTCCCAGGCCGTCTCCAGCCAAGTACTTTCGGCGTTT
>ERZ1036424.34-NODE-34-length-104611-cov-13.023452_pt1 | contig 104611 bp, 108 predicted proteins | sample MGYA00514221_ERZ1036424 | MGnify/ENA primary metagenome ERZ1036424 (study PRJEB33795, sample SAMN09464939) | human gut metagenome | host: Homo sapiens | place: USA: Stanford, California | collected 2016-11 | study: EMG produced TPA metagenomics assembly of the... | reverse complement strand
AGCAATGGATTGAAGCTCCATGTGTCGGCGGTTCGATTCCGTCTCGCGCCATTTTTATTAATAGTATGTATGCGGGTGTAGTTTAGTGGTAAAACTACAGCCTTCCAAGCTGTTGTCGCGAGTTCGATTCTCGTCACCCGCTTTGAACTTTGTTCTTTGTACCAAGTTTTTAACTTGGGCGCGTAGCTCAGGTGGTTAGAGCGCACGCCTGATAAGCGTGAGGTCGGTGGTTCGAGTCCACTCGTGCCCATTAATTGGAGAATTACTCAAGAGGCTGAAGAGGACGGTTTGCTAAATCGTTAGGTCGGGTAACTGGCGCAAGGGTTCGAATCCCTTATTCTCCGTTTGAATGAGAGTTTATAACTCTTTTTTATTCCGGCTCATTATCAACTGTAGTGGGTTGAAGAAAAGCTAAGCTCGAGAAAGGACAAATTTCGTTCTTTCTTTTTTGATATTTAGAGCGATGAAAATCCGTTTTTTGAAGTTGTCAAAGTTTCGAAATCTAAAGGCATTTCGTTTGATAAGTTTGATGAAATTATTGGTTGCTTCCAATTTGCGTTGGAGTAGAGTAGTTGAAGGGCGTGGACGATTTTCTTCTTGTCCTTGAGGAAGGTTTGAAAGACAGTCTGAAAAAAGGATTAACCTGCTTAATATTGTCCTCAATAAGTCCGAAAAATGTCCCTGGTTCCTTATTCTGGAAGTGAAAAAGCAAGAGCTGATAGAGATTATAGTGGAGTTTCAAGTCTTCTGAATAGCTCAAAAGCTTATCTAGAATCTCTTTATTAGTTAAGTGCATATGAAAAGTAGGGCGATAAAATCGCTTAGCACTGAGTTTACGACTATCCTGTTGAATGAGTTTCCAGTAACGCTTGATAGCCTTGTATTCATGAGATTTTCGCTCAAATTGATTCATGATTTGGACACGCAAATGATTCATAGCACGGTTAAGATGTTGTACAATATGAAAACGATTAAGTACAATTTTTGCATTAGGGAGTGAAACAGTCTGGGAGACTGTTTCAGGCTGATCCTAGAAATTCGAAAGCGAAGCTGTTTAGCCAAGTCGTAGTAAGGGCTAAACATATCCATAGTAATGATTTTCACCTGACAGCGAATGACTCTATCGTAGAGCAGAAAGTGATTTCGATGATAGTCTGGGTTCTACCTTCAAGCACGGTGATAATGTTGAGATTGTCAAAATCTTGCGCAATAAAGCTCATCTTTCCCTTGGTGAAGGCGTACTCATCCCAGGACATAATCTTAGGAAGGCTAGAAAAATCATGCTTAAAACGGAAGTCATTGAGCTTACGGATGACAGTTGAAGTTGAAATGGCCAGCTGATGGGCAATGTCGGTCATAGAAGTCTTTTCAATCAACTTTTGCGCAATTTTTTGGTTGATGATACGAGAAATTTGATGATTATTCTTGACGAGATAGGTTTCGGCAACAATCATTTTAAAGCAATGATAGAACTTGAATCGACGTTTTTTAAGGAGAATTTTAGTAGGCATACCAGTTGTTTCAAGGTAAGGAATCTTGGACGGTTTTTGAAAGTCATATTTCTTCATTTGGTTTCTGCAATCAGGACAAGGTGGAGCCTCATAATCCAGTTTAGCGATGATTTTTTTGTGAGTATCCCTATTAATAACATTCACAAATTGGATATTATGGCCTTTAATGTCTAATAATTTTGTAATTGTTCCATATGATTCTTTCTAATGATGGTTTGGCCGCTTTTCATTATAGATCTTATGGGACTTTTTTCTACAATAAAATAGGCTCCATAATATTCATAGGAAATTTACCCATTACAAATGTTATAGAGACTTTTTATATAGTTTATTTTTTGTTGTATAACTTTGCTATTACTTCCAACTCTTGAGTGAAATTTCTCCGCTATTTAGCCAGATTTCTTTTCCGTTATCACATTGTACTAAAAGTTTTCCACTTTCAGAGATGTCTTTAGCAAGTCCTTTGTAGTCTTTTTGATCTAGTGTAAAAGTAACTTCTTTTCCTAGGACGAATGACTGTTTTTTATATAGGTATAATAGCTCTTCTGCTGGTGTTTCGAAGAAAGCACGCCAGATTTCTATGATTAATTCATTCCTTGTTATAGGAGATGGTGCTTTAAATAAGCTAGCAGCTTTTTCTTTTAATTCTTGTGGGAAATCATTAATAGTGAAGTTGATTCCTACTCCAATAATGATATCTGTGACTAAGCCTGTTTCTACAGAGGTCATTGCCTCAGTGAGGATTCCTCCAATTTTATGATTTTTGAGGTAGATATCGTTGACCCATTTTATGTCGACATCTATTAAAGTTAGGTTCTTAATGGCTTTGTAGATAGCTCCAGCTACAAGTAGTGTGTAGGATGGTAATTTGTCGTAAGGAAGATTTGGTTTAAGATGGAGTGTCATATAAATGCCACCTTGTGGGGAGTAGAAAGAACGTTGAAAACGGCCTCGGCCAGCTGTTTGATAGGCAGCTAGATAGAGGGTATTTGCTTCATTCCCTAAATCAATTGCTTCTTTTGCATCTAGTTGTGTTGATTTAGTCTCAGTTTTAAAGCTAACTTTAATTGGAAGATTTTCTTCTAGAATCTCTGGAAGAATAAGGTCTCCATTCATCAATTTATAGCCTTTGTTTTTGATGCTATCAATTTCAATGCCTTCTTGTTCTAATCGCTTGATGGCTTTCCAAATCGATGTTCGACTGAGGGATAGTTCTTCTGCAATCTTTTCTCCGCTGATATAATCGGTTTCTTTTGCTATAATTTGGTAGACGGCTTGGTAGGATTTCATAGTGTTTCCTTTCTTTAGGAATTGTAAATGATTTAAATATAGTTTGTATAGTTGCTTCTAATCTTTATTTTATTACTACTATTTTAACATATGCCTAGTATTTTCGGCACGATTTTTTAGAGTGAATCTAGTCATTAAGATTGAGTTATGAAATCTCAGTATTTTTGCTCGCTTTTTTACCCAGGGAAGCGTTTCCTTTGTTTTCAAATTGCTAAAAAAGTGGTACAATATAGGATAGCTTACTATTATCTGAATCAATTGATTTGGAGAGAAAGGATTCATTTTGAAATCAATAGGCTTTATTGAAAAGCTGAAAGGGTTGTCTAGTAAAGAGCTGATTTTATTGGGAATTATCCTGAGTATCTTTTTACCCTTTTATCTTTTTGTAGTTGTATTCTGTTTATATATTATCAGTTTGATTTTTACAGGAGACATGAAAAGTATTCTTCAGAAAATGGGGGAGCATCCGATGCTGCTTCTTTTTCTTGGCTATAGTACTGTTATATCCGTTTTTGCACAAAATTGGATGGGAGTTGTAGCTTCAGTAGGAATGTTTCTATTTACTGTTTTCTTTTTGCACTATCAGTCGATTTTATCACATAAATTCTTTCGCTTGATTTTGCAGCTCGTCTTGTTTGGTAGCGTATTGTCAGCTGCTTTTGCGAGTTTAGAACATTTCCAAATTGTGAAGAAATTTAACTATGCTTTTCTTTCACCCAATATGCAGGTGTGGCATCAGAATCGTGCAGAAGTGACCTTCTTTAATCCTAATTATTATGGAATTATTTGTTGTTTCTGTATCATGATTGCTTTCTATCTGTTTACAACGACCAAGTTGAATTGGTTGAAAGTATTCTGTGTGTTTGCAGGCTTTGTTAATCTCTTTGGATTGAACTTTACTCAAAATCGAACTGCCTTTCCTGCTATTATCGCTGGAGCAATCATCTATCTCTTTACGACCATTAAAAACTGGAAGGCCTTTTGGCTTAGTATTGGGGTCTTCGCGATCGGCTTGAGTTTCCTCTTTTCTAGTGATTTGGGAGTTCGGATGGGGACTTTAGATTCTTCTATGGAAGAACGTATTTCTATCTGGGATGCAGGGATGGCCTTGTTTAAGCAAAATCCTTTTTGGGGTGAGGGGCCATTAACCTATATGCACTCTTATCCTCGGATAAATGCTCCTTATCATGAACATGCTCACAGTCTGTATATTGACACGATTCTGAGTTACGGAATTGTGGGGACTATTTTATTAGTTTTGTCTTCTGTTGCTCCTGTTCGATTGATGATGGATATGAGTCAGGAGTCGGGAAAACGTCCGATTATCGGTCTTTATCTATCTTTCCTTACAGTGGTTGCTGTACACGGAATCTTTGACCTGGCCCTCTTCTGGATTCAGTCAGGCTTTATTTTCTTGCTAGTTATGTGCAGTATTCTGTTGGAACATCGAACTTTGGTATCGGACATGACGGATTAAGTATATAAGATTACAATCTTCTACCTTGTGTAGGAGATTTTTTTTACTGGGGGGAAATTATTTCTAAATCGAAATAGTTGACAGTTGGAATAATGAGTGTTACAATTGTTTTATTCTTTTCGGTATCGAAATAAATTGGAGGTGTTATGAAAGATAGTCATTTGGTAGCCCATCATATTCGTTTGTTGAATGGGCGAATTTTTCAAAAGTTACTGAGCCAAGACCCTGAAGCTCTTTATAGGAGTGAGCAGGGGAAGATTTTAGCGGTTTTATGGAATAGTGAAACTGGCTGCGCAACTGCGACAGATATTGCGCTTGCGACTGGTCTTGCTAATAATACGCTGACGACGATGATTAAAAAGCTTGAGGAACAAAATCTTGTAACCGTTAGTCCATGTGGAAAAGACAAGCGTAAGAAGTATTTGGTTTTAACAGAGTTGGGGCAGTCTCAGAAAGAAGTGGGGCAACGTGTCAGTCAAAAATTGGATACGATTTTTTACAAAGGATTTTCAGAGGAAGAAATTCGGCAATTTGAAGCCTTTCAAGAAAGAATTTTGGCGAATCTGAAAGAGAAGGAAAATGAGGTTTAAATCATGTCAGAACAAGTGAAAAATGCTCACAACCTATACATTCATGCTATTCAAGATGGACGAGTTGCTGAGGCTCAGGCCCAGTCTGTAGGGGATACTTATATCCAACATTCGACAGGAGTGCCTGACGGAAAAGAAGGGTTTGCGGCCTTCTTTGCAAATTTCTTCGAGCGTCATCCAGAACGTCAGATTAAGATTGTCCGCACTATTGAGGATGGCAATCTGGTCTTTGTTCATGTTCATCAATATCTGAATGGTGGGGAAGCTCAATGGGTGACGACAGATACTTTCCGTGCAGATGAGAATGGACGTATCGTGGAGCATTGGGACAATAAGGAAGTTATGCCTAAGGTAGAAGACTTGACCAATCGAGGAAAGTTTTAAATTGAGGACAAAGAATGATTGAATACAAAAATGTAGCCTTGCGCTACACAGAAAAAGATGTTTTGAGAGATGTCAATTTACGGATTGAGAATGGGGAGTTTATGGTTTTAGTTGGGCCTTCTGGATCTGGTAAAACGACCATGATCAAGATGATTAACCGTCTATTGGAACCGACTGATGGAAATATTTATATGGATGGCAAGCGTATCAAAGACTATGACGAGCGGGAACTGCGTCTTTCTACTGGTTATGTTTTACAGGCCATTGCACTGTTTCCCAATCTAACGGTTGCGGAAAATATTGCCCTGATTCCTGAGATGAAGGGGTGGACTAAGGAAGAAATTGCGAAGAAAACAGAAGAACTTTTGGCTAAGGTTGGTTTACCAGTAGCTGAGTATGGGCATCGACTTCCAAGTGAATTATCTGGTGGAGAACAGCAACGGGTTGGTATTGTTCGTGCTATGATTGGTCAGCCTAAGATTTTTCTTATGGATGAACCTTTTTCGGCCTTGGATGCAATTTCGAGAAAACAGTTGCAGGTTTTGACGAAAGAATTGCATAAAGAGTTTGGGATGACAACGATTTTTGTGACTCATGATACGGATGAGGCATTGAAATTGGCGGACCGTATTGCTGTCTTGCAGGATGGAGAGATTCGTCAGGTGGCAAATCCCGAGACGATTTTAAAAGCTCCTGCAACAGACTTTGTAGCAGACTTGTTTGGAGGTAGTGTTCATGACTAATTTAATTGCAACTTTTCAGGATCGTTTTAGTGATTGGTTGACAGCTCTATCTCAACATTTGCAGTTGTCGCTTTTGACCTTGTTACTAGCTATTTTTATCGCGATTCCCTTGGCTGTTTATCTTCGCTATCATGAGAAGTTGGCCGATTGGGTTTTGCAGATTGCAGGAATTTTCCAGACTATCCCGTCTTTGGCCTTGTTGGGACTCTTTATCCCCTTGATGGGAATTGGGACCTTGCCGGCTTTGACAGCACTAGTGATTTATGCGATTTTTCCGATTTTACAAAATACCATTACTGGGTTGAAGGGAATTGATCCAAGTCTGCAGGAGGCTGGGATTGCCTTTGGGATGACTAGATGGGAGCGCCTCAAGAAGTTTGAAATTCCACTTGCCATGCCTGTCATAATGTCTGGAATTCGGACGGCAGCAGTCTTGATTATCGGTACGGCAACCTTGGCGGCCTTAATTGGTGCAGGGGGGCTGGGTTCCTTTATCCTTTTGGGAATCGACCGTAATAATGCCAGTCTGATTTTGATTGGGGCCCTTTCTTCTGCAGTGCTGGCTATTGCCTTTAACTTACTATTAAAAGTGATGGAAAAAGCAAAATTGCGGACGATTTTCTCTGGTTTTGCCTTGGTGACAATATTACTCGGTCTGTCTTATGGTCCAGCTCTCTTGGCTCAAAAAGAGAAAGAAAACTTGGTTATTGCTGGAAAATTGGGTCCAGAACCAGAAATTTTGGCCAATATGTATAAACTCCTCATTGAGGAAAATACCAGTATGACTGCGACTGTTAAACCGAATTTTGGGAAAACAAGCTTCCTCTATGAAGCTCTGAAAAAAGGCGATATTGACATCTATCCTGAATTTACTGGTACGGTGACTGAAAGTCTGCTTCAACCATCACCAAAAGTGAGTCATGAGCCAGAGCAGGTTTATGATGTAGCGCGTGATGGTATTGCCAAACAGGATCATCTAGCCTATCTCAAACCTATGTCTTATCAAAATACTTATGCTGTAGCTGTTCCGAAAAAGATTGCTCAAGAATATGGCTTGAAGACCATTTCGGACTTGAAAAAAGTGGAAGGACAGTTGAAGGCCGGTTTTACACTCGAATTTAATGACCGTGAAGATGGCAATAAGGGCTTGCAATCAATGTATGGTCTCAATCTCAATGTAGCGACCATGGAGCCAGCCCTTCGCTATCAGGCAATTCAGTCAGGTGATATTCAAATCACGGATGCCTATTCGACGGATGCAGAGTTGGCGCGTTATGATTTGCAGGTCTTGGAAGATGACAAGCAACTCTTCCCACCTTATCAAGGAGCTCCACTCATGAAAGAAGCTCTTCTCAAGAAACATCCTGAGTTAGAAAAAGTTCTCAATAAATTGGCTGGTAAAATTACTGAAAGCCAGATGAGTCAGCTCAACTACCAAGTTGGTGTCGAAGGCAAGTCAGCAGAACAAGTAGCCAAGGAGTTTTTACAAGAACAAGGTTTGTTGAAGAAATAGACTGAGAATGCTAAACTCAACTTGCTTAAACGCCTATATAGAAGAATGCTCAGACAATGTCGTCTGGGCTTTTTTGATATTAGAGTTTCAAAATGTCTTTCAAAATGGAAAATAAGAGAAAATTTTCAGGAATTTGCAAATTTTACTGTAAAGACACTTGACTATTCACAAAATAGGTGTATAATGTGTTGTGAACTACTTAACAAATAAGGATTTTCAGCTCATGTCGACTAAGGTTGGGAATCTTGTGTATAGACAGTTCATTATCTAATAGAGCGTTGCGTCCGAAAGTCTATCCAGACACGGCTCTTTAAAAACAAAAGGAGAAATGATGCATACTTATTTGCAAAAGAAAATTGAGAATATCAAAACAACCCTAGGTGAAATGTCAGGTGGTTACCGTCGTATGGTTACGGCGATGGCTGATTTAGGATTTTCAGGAACTATGAAGGCTATCTGGGATGACCTTTTTGCCCATCGCAGTTTTGCCCAGTGGTTGTATTTGCTGGTTTTAGGAAGTTTTCCTCTCTGGCTGGAATTGATTTATGAACACCGTATTGTTGACTGGATTGGGATGATTTGTAGTCTGACAGGGATTATCTGTGTTATCTTTGTGTCGGAAGGTCGAGCAAGCAATTATCTTTTTGGCTTGATTAACTCTGTTATCTACCTTATTTTGGCTCTGCAGAAAGGCTTTTATGGTGAGGTGTTGACGACCCTTTACTTCACGGTCATGCAGCCGATTGGACTTCTAGTTTGGATTTATCAAGCTCAGTTCAAGAAAGAAAAGCAGGAGTTTGTCGCGCGTAAGCTGGATGGCAAGGGTTGGACCAAGTATCTTTCCATTAGTGTTCTTTGGTGGTTGGTCTTTGGATTCATTTATCAGTCTATTGGTGCCAATCGCCCCTATCGTGATTCAATCACAGATGCGACCAATGGGGTAGGACAAATTCTCATGACAGCTGTTTACCGTGAACAATGGATATTTTGGGCAGCTACTAATGTCTTTTCAATCTATCTCTGGTGGGGAGAAAGCCTGCAAATTCAAGGAAAATATCTGATTTACCTGATTAATAGTTTAGTTGGTTGGTACCAGTGGAGCAAGGCAGCTAAGCAGAATACTGACTTACCTAACTAGGAAAAGATGTTTGAAAGTGCTGTTTTGAGTTTTCGGTTAAAACAGATAGAGTTGATAATCAAGGATTTTATACTCAATGAAAATCAATGAGCAAACTAGGAAACTAGCCGCAGGTTGATCAAAGCACTGCTTTGAGGTTGTAGATAAGACTGACGAAGTCAGTTACATATATCTACGGCAAGGCGACGTTGACGTGGTTTGAAGAGATTTTCGAAGAGTATTATATTATGAAAAAGAGGATCAGTTGGTCCTCTTTTATTGTTAAAAAAATGAAAAACTCAGTAGCCTAGGTATAAGGCAACTGAGCTCTACTCTGTATTCAATTTTTAGTAATGAGAAGGTCTAGATAAAACCGGACAACTTCTTGTTCTGTGAAGTTTTGCCCTTTTTTGAGCCACCAGGTCAATGTCTCGATAAAGTTGGTTACAACTAAGTGTTGGAGATAAGAAGTAGGCAGATCTGGGTGAGCTTTTTTCAAATCATCAGCCAGCATGGGATAGACGTGGTGCTCCAGCTCTCTCTGGAGTTGACGGAGGAAGTAGTCATTTTTGGAGAATAGAAGACTGGTGATATGGTCTTGATTTTTCTGAAAATGCAGAAAGAGGTGGGCGAGGTAATCTTCGGTTGAAATAGATTGCTCTCTTTCAAAGAGGTGATGGAAGAGGTAGCGACAGAGCTGGTCTAGAAGCAGCTCCTTGCTCTCATAGTGGCAGTAAAATGTGGAGCGGCCCACATCTGCGAGATCAATGATAGCCTGAACAGTAGTAGCCTCGTAACCTTTAGCATTCAAAAGTTGTAGAAAAGCTTGATAGATGGCTTTTTTTGTTTTACTGATACGGCGGTCAATCTTAGTCATATGGACACTTGAGGCAAATTGTTCAGAACTGAATAAAGCTGACGCTTTGCTTCTATCCTTTCTTTAAGTTTTAGTGGATAATGATAATGAACAAGGTGTTCATGAATCTATTATAACAAAGGAATGAGAAATATGAAGGCAAAATATGCTGTTTGGCTAGCTTTTTTCTTAAATGTGACTTATGCCATTGTCGAGTTTATCGCTGGTGGATTATTTGGGTCTAGTGCAGTTCTTGCTGACTCTGTGCATGACTTGGGAGATGCGATTGCAATTGGAATATCAGCTTTTCTAGAAACCATCTCTAATCGTGAAGAAGACAATCAGTACACCTTGGGCTATAAGCGGTTTAGTCTGCTAGGAGCCTTGGTGACAGCGATAATACTCATGACAGGATCTGTTCTAGTCATTTTGGAAAATGTCACGAAGATTTTAAATCCTCAACCAGTCAATGATGAGGGGATTCTCTGGTTAGGAATTATTGCGATTACTATCAATGTGTTAGCGAGTCTAGTGGTTAGTAAGGGAAAGACAAAGAATGAGTCTATTCTGAGTCTGCATTTTCTGGAAGATACCCTAGGGTGGCTGGCTGTCATCCTAATGGCCATTGTTCTTCGATTTACGGACTGGTATATCCTAGATCCACTTTTGTCCCTTGTCATTTCTTTCTTTATTCTTTCAAAAGCTCTTCCACGTTTTTGGTCTACGCTCAAGATTTTCTTGGATGCTGTGCCAGAAGGTATTGATATCAAGCAAGTAAAGAGTGGCTTAGAGCAATTGGACAATGTGACCAGCCTTAACCAGCTTAATCTCTGGACTATGGATGGTTTGGAAAAAAATGCCATTGTCCATCTTTGTATGAAAAAAATGGAATATATGGAAACTTGTAAAGAATCTATTCGAATTTTCCTCAAAGATTGTGGTTTCCAAAATATTACCATTGAGATGGATGCAGACCTAGAAACTCATCAAGAACATAAGCGAAAGGTGTGTGACTTGGAGCGGAATCATGAGCATCATCATTAGAAAAAAATGAAAAATACTTGGGTACTATCTTATTTGGAATAGAGTAATTTCTTTATTATTTAGATATTTTAAAAGATTGGTAAGTTAAGAGTATTGTATAAACTCCATTACATGATTGATAATTATAAAAAATTTTTCGATTAGATACAAAATGCTTGACTTGGAGTCAACTCAAAGTTATATAATAAGATAAGTGAGTTAGAATAGCTTAAACTCAGTGAATAAAATGATAGGAGGTAAGCGTATGAATATTAAATCTGCCAGCGACTTATTGGGAATTTCAGCGGATACGATTCGGTATTATGAACGGGTTGGTCTTGTGCCACCGATTACTAGAACCGCAACTGGAATTCGTGATTTTCAAGATCAGGATATTGAGGCACTGGAATTTATTAAGTGTTTTCGTTCGGCGGGTGTCTCTGTGGACAGTTTAGTTGACTATATGTCGCTCTACCAAAAGGGGGATGAAACGAGAGAGGAAAGGCTTGGTATTTTAGAAGACGAAAAGAAAAAATTAGAGGAGCGCTTGTCTCAGTTACAGACGGCTTTAAATCGCTTAAATCTCAAAATTAAACTTTACAAGGAAGGAAAATTTTAAATGAAATCAGCAGTATATACAAAGGCGGGTCAGGTTGGACTTGCTACAATTGAACGTCCGCAAATTATAGAAGCAGATGATGCTATTATCCGCATTGTCCGTACTTGTGTTTGTGGTTCAGACCTCTGGAGTTACCGTAATCCCGAAATCGAAGAAGGACATAGAAATAGCGGTCATGAGGCAATCGGGATTGTCGAAGAAGTTGGTGAGAACGTTACTACAGTAAAAGCAGGTGACTTTGTCATTGCACCTTTCACACATGGTTGTGGTCAGTGTGATGCCTGCCGTGCTGGTTTTGATGGCTCGTGTGATAATCATCCAGGAAATAACTGGTCGGGTGGTGTTCAGGCTGAGTATATCCGTTTCCACTATGCAAACTGGGCGCTGGTTAAAATCCCTGGTCAACCTTCAGATTATAGCGAAGGCATGCTCAAGTCACTTTTGACACTTGCTGATGTCATGCCGACAGGCTATCATGCAGCGCGTGTTGCTAATGTGCAAAAAGGGGACAAGGTCGTCGTTATCGGGGATGGGGCTGTTGGTCAATGTGCTGTTATCGCGGCTAAGATGCGTGGTGCTTCACAAATTATTCTTATGAGCCGTCATGAAGATCGTCAAAAGATGGCTCTGGAGTCAGGTGCGACAGCTGTTGTAGCTGAACGTGGTCAAGAAGGAATTGCCAAGGTGCGTGAGATTCTAGGTGGTGGTGCAGATGCAGCTCTGGAATGTGTTGGAACAGGAGCAGCGGTTGATCAAGCTCTCGGTGTTCTCCATAATGGAGGCCGTTTGGGCTTTGTTGGTGTGCCGCACTATGAAAATCGTGCCATTGGCTCAACATTTGGACAAAATACAATAATCGGTGGTGGACCAGCTTCAGTCACAACTTACGACAAACAAGTATTACTAAAAGCCGTTCTTGATGGAGACATCAATCCAGGTCGTGTCTTTACTTCAAGTTATAAACTGGAAGATATTAATCAAGCCTATAAAGATATGGATGAACGCAAGACCATTAAGTCTATGATTGTGATGGATTAAAAAAGAAAATCCTAATGGAGATGTGAGATTCTCTATTAGGATTTTTTGTCATGTTTAATTTGTGGAGTTATGGCAGAGTGCTTTCTCTCAAAGTCAGTCTGGTTCCTAGCATGGTCAGGCTAGGAATTTTGCGACCGTGGAGAACTTCCTTGTTAAGAATATCCATCCCTGCTCGGCCCATTTCCTCAGTATAGACCGTGATGCTGGAGAGGGGAGGATAGACCTGCTTGGTCAGGCTGGTGTCGTTAAAGGAAATAAGGCTGACGCGGTCTGGCAGGCTAATTCCAGCTTCTTGGAGTGCTCGGAGAGCACCGATAGCTAAACTATCGCTGGCAGCGAAAAAGGCTGGTGGGAGCTGATCTCCCAAGTTCTGAATGGCCTCTTTCATTAAGTCATAGCCAGACTGGGCAGTAAAGCTTCCTTGAAAGACCAGTTCTTCATGGTAGATTCCTTTTGATTGGGTAATGTCTTTGAAATTTTCCAGCCGTTTATCTTCAATGATTTCTTCTTGATCCGTTGTTTCCTCAAGGCCTGTTAGAATCCCGATACGATTCATCCCTTGGCTGAGGAAATAATCGACAACCTGTTTCATGGCAGTGTAAAAATCCGTGATAATGCAGGTGTGTCCAAGAGAAAGGGTATCGCTGTCTAGAAATACAAGAGGTTTTTGGTATTCTTCAAAGGCAGAGATTTGTGATCGGCTGAACTTTCCGATGCAGAGAATCCCAATCACTTCCTCACTCAGTGTAAAAGGATGGTCATTAAAATAGCGCAAGATATCATAGTCCAGTTCTTGGGCTCTTTTTTCGATGCCTAGGCGAATCTGGTAGTAGTAGAGGTCGTCCAGCTCCCCTTGTTCGCTGACCCATTGGATAATGGCAATCTTTTGCTTGGGCTTGTGGGATTCCCCTGTCTTGAGGTGCTTGGTATAGCCTAGCTCTTCAGCAACAGTTAAAATACGGTGTCTGGTTTCTTCTGTGACAGATAGGCTCTGGTCGCGGTTGAGGACACGGGATACGGTCGCGATAGAGACAGAGGCTAGCTGTGCAATGTCTTTTAAGGTAGCCATAAATCCTCCTTCTTTTAGGTTAGTATATCATATTTTTCTGCTTTTTACTGATAGTTTAGTAAAAGTTTAGTAAAAAGGATTGACCTTGGGAAATCCCTTGGATACAATAGAAGAAAACGATTACACGTTAAGATAACTTAACGGACAGTCAAAGGAGAATTCATATGACACAACATCTTACTGCTGAAGCTCTTCGTAAAGACTTTCTTGCTGTTTTTGGTCAAGAAGCAGACCAAATTTTCTTTTCACCAGGACGTATCAACTTGATTGGTGAGCACACAGACTACAACGGTGGGCACGTTTTTCCAGCTGCTATTTCCTTGGGAACTTACGGTGCAGCTCGCAAGCGTGACGACCAAGTCTTGCGTTTCTACTCAGCTAACTTTGAGGACAAGGGTATCATCGAAGTGCCTCTTGCTGACCTCAAGTTTGAAAAGGAGCATAGCTGGACCAACTATCCAAAAGGAGTTCTTCATTTCTTGCAAGAAGCTGGACATGTGATTGACAAAGGGTTTGATTTTTATGTTTATGGAAATATCCCAAATGGTGCTGGCTTGTCTTCATCAGCATCCTTGGAACTCTTGACAGGGGTCGTGGCAGAGCATCTCTTTGATTTAAAACTAGACCGTTTGGATTTGGTTAAAATAGGAAAACAAACGGAAAACAACTTTATCGGAGTCAACTCTGGTATCATGGACCAATTTGCTATCGGTATGGGTGCTGACCAACGTGCCATTTATCTAGATACCAATACCTTAGAATACGACTTGGTGCCGCTTGACTTGAAGGACAATGTTGTTGTTATCATGAACACCAACAAACGCCGTGAACTGGCGGACTCTAAATACAATGAACGCCGTGCTGAATGTGAAAAGGCAGTGGAAGAACTTCAAGTGGCCTTGGATATCCAGACTTTAGGCGAATTGGATGAGTGGGCCTTTGACCAATACAGCTACCTGATCAAAGACGCAAATCGTTTGAAACGTGCTCGCCACGCAGTTCTTGAAAACCAACGTACTCTTAAAGCGCAAGCAGCACTTCAAGCGGGAGATTTGGAAAAATTTGGTCGTTTGATGAATGCGTCTCACGTTTCTTTGGAACATGACTACGAAGTGACTGGTTTGGAATTGGATACCCTTGTTCATACAGCTTGGGCTCAAGAAGGTGTTCTTGGTGCTCGTATGACAGGAGCAGGTTTTGGTGGTTGTGCTATTGCCTTGGTTCAAAAAGATGCGGTTGAAAACTTTAAAGAAGCTGTTGGCAAACACTATGAAGAAATCGTTGGCTATGCTCCAAGCTTCTATATCGCTGAAGTTGCAGGTGGTACTCGCGTTTTAGACTAGGAAAGAAGTAAATGGAAGCTGTAATATTTGATTTAGACGGCTTATTAGCTGATACTGAGATCATTTCTCTAAAAGTTTATCAAGAATTGCTTGAAGATTTTGGAATTCCTTTCACAGAAGAAACATATTCTAGAGAATACAGTGGACATAGGGAAGAGGAGAATGTTCAACGATTTTTGGATACCTATGATTTACCTTGGAACTTTTACCAAACCTTGGAAAAAGTTTATGAACTGGAAGCTCAAATTTTAGCCAAAGGTGTAAATTTAAAAAAAGGTGCTAAAAATTTGCTTGTTTTTTTGCAAAGAGAAGGTATTCCAATCGCTTTAGCAACTTCAAGTGTTGAATCTAGAGCTAGAATGATTTTGGATAGTAATGGTATACTGTCCCTATTTGACCATCTAGTTTTTGCAAAAGATGTAAAGCGAAGCAAACCTTACCCTGATATATTTTTAAAGGCCTGTAGTGATTTGAATGTTTTACCAGAGAATTGCTTAGTGCTGGAGGATAGTGAAGCAGGGATTGAAGCAGCCTATAGAGCTGGAATACCAGTTATTTGTATTCCAGACTTAAAAATGCCAGCACAGTCTTTCTTAAATAAAACAGAACAAGTTTTTCAGGATTTAGATGCTGTCAGAGACTATTTAGAAAGTAAGAAGGAGAATCAATGAGTCAGGGAGTTCTAGATGCATTTATCACGGAAGTCATTGCAGGAAGTTTATTTGAGGAAATGGATCGAATCTACCTGACCAATCGTGTTTTGGCACGAGTGGGAGAAGGTGTTTTGGAGGTTGAGACTGATCTGGATAAATTGATTGACCTCAAGGACCAGCTGATTGAGGAGGCCGTTCGATTAGAGACGATTGAGGATAGTCAGACTGCGCGTGAAATCCTTGGTGCAGAATTGATGGACTTGGTGACCCCTTGTCCGAGTCAGGTTAATCGTGATTTCTGGGAGACCTATGCCCAATCTCCTGAGCAGGCGATAGCGGATTTTTACCAACTCAGCCAGAAAAATGACTACATTAAACTCAAGGCCATTGCTAAGAATATTGCTTACCGTGTTCCATCTGATTACGGAGAACTTGAGATTACCATCAATCTCTCTAAGCCTGAAAAGGATCCAAAGGAGATTGCGGCAGCCAAGTTGGTGCAAGCTAGCCATTATCCCCAGTGTCAGCTTTGTATAGAGAACGAGGGCTACCACGGTCGGGTCAACCATCCAGCTCGCAGCAATCACCGCATTATCCGTTTTGAAATGGCTGGTCAGGAGTGGGGCTTCCAGTATTCGCCCTATGCTTATTTTAATGAGCACTGTATTTTCTTAGACGGTCAGCATCGTCCCATGGCCATTAGTCGTCAGAGTTTTGAGCGTCTGCTGGCTATCGTAGAGCAGTTTCCAGGATATTTTGCTGGATCTAATGCTGACCTGCCAATCGTGGGGGGGTCTATTCTCACCCATGACCACTATCAGGGAGGTCGTCACGTATTCCCTATGGAATTGGCTCCTCTGCAAAAGACTTTCTGTTTTGCTGGATTTGAGCAGGTCAAGGCTGGAATTGTCAAGTGGCCCATGTCAGTGTTGCGTTTGACTTCGGATTCCAAAGAGGATTTGATTAACTTGGCTGATAAGATTTTGCAGGAATGGCGTCAGTATTTAGATCCAAGTGTGCAAGTCTTGGCAGAAAGTAACAGAACACCACACCATACCATTACACCGATTGCCCGTAAACGCGATGGACTGTTTGAGTTGGACTTGGTCTTGCGAGACAATCAGACATCGCTAGAGCATCCTGACGGCATCTATCATCCCCACAAGGATGTCCAACATATCAAGAAGGAAAATATCGGCTTGATTGAGGTCATGGGCTTGGCTATTTTGCCACCTCGCTTGAAAGAAGAAGTGGAGCAAGTCGCCAGCTATCTTGTTGGAGAAGGGGATACAGTTGCGACTTATCATCAGGAATGGGCAGACCAGCTCAAAGTAAAATATCCAGACCTAGCGGATAAAGAAAAAGCCCTTGAAATCGTCAAAGACTCTGTAGGCGCTATCTTTGCGCGTGTTCTGGAGGACGCAGGAGTTTACAAGCAAACGGAACAAGGGCAGACAGCCTTTATGCGCTTTGTGGGACAGGTCGGAATTTTGTCAGACTAGGAGCTTTCTCCTTGCACAGTCCTATAAAAAGTAGTATCATAGTGTCGTTTGAAATATCAGGAGGAAACGATGAAAGATTTTCATTTTGACGCTATATCTGCCTTTGAAAATTACGAAATTGAACAAATGAGAGATGGTCACGTTGTGGTGACGACCAAAGTAGTGGACTCGTCGCTCAACTACTATGGCAATGCCCATGGAGGCTATCTCTTTACCCTTTGTGACCAAATCAGTGGTTTAGTGGTTATCTCGCTGGGGCTTGATGGGGTGACACTCCAATCCTCTATCAACTACCTCAAGGCAGGAAAACTTGACGATGTGCTGACTATTAAAGGAGAATGTGTCCATCAAGGTCGCACAACCTGTGTGGTGGATGTGGATATCACCAATCAAGAAGGCAGAAATGTCTGCAAGGCAACCTTCACCATGTTTGTCACAGGTCAGCGGTCAGAAGACAGACAGGTGAGGATATAGATAAACAAAAAAGAGGTTCACACCTCTTTTTCTTATTTCTTTTTATGATTTAATACGGCATTGAGGACAATGGCGAGTAGGCTGGCTACGACGATTCCGTTTGAGAAGAACATTTGGAAGGCTGTCGGCATGCTGACAAAGAGATTACTGTTGTTGAGTCCGACACCTGCAGCGATGGATACAGCTGCGATAAGGAAGTTGTGTTCATTGTTAGCAAAGTCAACGCGGGCGAGGATTTGCATCCCTTGAATAGATACAAAACCAAACATCACCAGCATAGCACCACCAAGGACAGGGCTCGGAATGATTTGGGCAAGGGCGCCAAACTTAGGAAGGAGTCCAAGGAGAACCAGGAAACCAGCTGCATAGTAGATTGGCAGGCGTTTCTTGATACCTGATAATTTAACCAGACCAACGTTTTGTGAAAATCCTGTGTAAGGGAAGGTGTTAAAGATTCCTCCGAGAAGTACAGCTAAACCTTCTGCACGGTAACCGTTACGCAGGCGCGTGCTATCGATTGGATCTTTCGTGATATCAGACAAGGCCAGATAAACACCAGTCGACTCAACCATAGAAACCGTTGCGATGATACACATCATGACAATAGATGAGATTTCAAAAGTTGGCATCCCAAAGTAGAGTGGGGTTGGGACATGGACAAGAGGTGCTGCCGCAACAGGAGAGAAGTCTACCAAGCCCATAGTAGCAGCGATGGCAGTTCCAACAACCAGTCCAATCAAAATGGAGATAGACTTGATAAATCCTTTGGTAAAGATGTTAATCAAGAGGATAATCAGAACAGTGATTGCTGCAAGTAAGAGACTTTGACCAGTTGGCTCTGGAACGTTATTTCCCATATTTCCAATAGCGACAGGAATCAAGGTTAAACCAATCGTGGTAATAACAGATCCAGTTACGATAGATGGGAAGAGATTGGCTACTTTTGAGAAGATGCCTGAAACAAGAACTACGTAAATCCCTGATGCGATAAGGGCACCAAACATAGCACCACTACCATGGCTTTGACCAATCATAATCAAGGGAGCTACCGACTGGAAGGCAACTCCAAGAACGACTGGGAGTCCAATCCCAAAGTATTTGTTGAGTTGGAGTTGGAGGAAGGTTGCCACCCCACACATGAAGATATCTGTGGAAATCAGATAGGTCAACTGCTCAGCTGAATAGCCAAGGGCTGTTGCAATCATGATGGGAACCAGGATAGATCCTGAGTACATGGCTAGTAAGTGCTGCAAGCCAAGAATGGCTGCTTGCGAGTGTTTTTCTTGAGTTTGCATTAGAGATCTGCCTCCTTAAATACGACCTGACCATTTTCAAAACGATCCAAGCGAGCGAGTGATAGGACAGGGTAGCCTGCTTTTTCAAGCAAATCCCGACCATCTTGGAAGGATTTTTCAATCACAATACCGATAGCTTCGACTGTGGCACCGGCTTGTTCGATGATTTGAATCAAGCCTTTAGCCGCTTGGCCATTAGCAAGGAAATCGTCGATAATCAAAACCTTGTCCTCTGGTGAGAGGAATTTTCCAGCGATAGAAACGGTGCTGGTCACTTGCTTGGTAAAGGAGTAAACTTCGGCAGTTAAGATGCCTTCATTCATGGTGATGTTTTTAGCTTTCTTTGCGAAAATCATGGGAACGTTTAAGGCTTCGGCAGTAAAAACGGCTGGGGCAATGCCTGACGCTTCAATGGTTACGACCTTGGTAATGCCAGCAGTAGCGAATTTTTCCGCAAAAACCTTACCAATCTCTCGCATCAAGCTAAAGTCAACTTGGTGAGTTAAAAAGGAATCCACCTTGAGAATGTTATCACCCAAGATACGCCCATCCTTGAGAATGCGCTCTTCTAATAATTTCATAAGACCTCCTAAAGTCTAAAAGCCAATCCATTTGCTTGTTTAGAGTTTCTAGCAAGAAATAGAAAAAGGACCTACTTAATCTCTAAGCAAGTCCCAAAATAGGCATGGCCCAAAGACCATCCCCTCAAGCCGACTTACTTATTGTTAGGTGTTCCGGCACCTTGTAGAAACGTCGTGCCAATTCACGACATAAACAAGTAAAACGATATTCAATTTTAAATAGGCTTGTGTCAATGTTTTTATTTTACACTAAATAACTTTAGAAATCAAATATTTTGTTAGTATTTGGATATAAAAAACGAATAAATTGAAGAAAAATGGACAAATTATCAATTATAGGCTAACCTTTAGAAGGTTTTTTCATCATAAAAGACATATTATCAAGATTCTTCAAAATCTGACAATATGCCTTTTTCTGATTTGAAAGATTTTTTCTATTCGCTAAATCTTAAAAAATAGCCATCTGGATCCAAAACTGCAAATTCGTGAGGGTAAATAAAGTTATCTCCCACTCGAAATTCTCTTTTGGTCAGCGGACGATGGATAGGATAGTTAGCTTCCAGCAGTTTTTGGTGGAGCTGAGGGACATCTTCAATGCCAAAGGAAATATTGACACCGCGCCCGAAAGGATAGGTTAGTTGGGCTAATTCTTCTGTAGTGCCTTCTTCTAGCATAAGTTGGCAGTCTTCAAGCGAGAGGAAGAGAAATTTCTCCTCTGGACGCTCGTATTCGACAGAAAATCCCAGCAAGTAGCAGTAGAAGTGGCGTGACTGTTCGAGGTCAGATACTACAAATTCAGTAATGACAGCTTGATAGTCCATTAGCTTTCTCCTTAGAGCTCAATTTCCAAGACAATGGGTGTGTGGTCTTGGCGAGCACCTGAGTCAATCATATCAGACTTAGTTACTTTGTCAGCGATGCGGTTACTTGTGAGCCAGTAGTCGATTCTCCAGCCTGTATTGTTGATTTTAGAAGTCTTGCTACGTTGTGCCCACCAAGTGTAGCGTTCTGGAACATCGCCATGAACATGACGGAAGGTGTCGGTAAATCCAGTTGCCAAAAGGTTGGTAAATCCAGCACGTTCCTCGTCGGTAAATCCAGGTGAACGGCGGTTGCTGGCAGGATTTGCAAGGTCGATTTCATTGTGGGCTACGTTGTAGTCGCCAGTCGCAAGAACTGGTTTTTCTTTGTCTAGTTTAGCTAAATACTCAGCATATTTGACATCCCAGACTTGGCGTTCTTCCAAACGTTTAAGGCTATCACCAGCGTTTGGCGTGTATACTTGGGTTACGAAAAATTCATCAAATTCCAAGGTGATGATGCGGCCTTCCAAGTCCATGGTAGAAGGAGCACCGATTTCTGGAAAAGTGACAGTTGGTGTGAGTTCTTTCTTATAGAGGAACATAGTACCAGCATAGCCTTTACGGGCAGGCTCTTGGGAAGAGCGCCACGTGTTTTCGTAGCCTGGGAAGAGCTCTTCTAAAATTTCCAAGTGTTTCTTTGTAGGCCCTTTGGCAGAAAGCTTGGTTTCTTGGATAGCAATAATATCAGCATTTTCAGCGACCAAGGTTTGTAGGACTTCTTGGGACAATTTGGCACGAGCTGAGTCACTAGTTAGGGCTGCATTGAGGGAATCAATATTCCATGAGATAAGTTTCATAAAGTTACCTTTTTCATTCAGATTATAGACTTTATTATACCAAAAAAAGGTCTATTTCCCCAACGTATGGCTTGAAAAATCACTCTCTTTCGTTTATAATTAAGAATGATTTTATGAAAGGGAGTGAAAATAAATGAAATTTTACTCATATGACTATGTGCTTAGCCAAATCAGTCAACAAAATGGAATCATGATTGGCTTTGGAATTGTTCTCCTAGCTATCACAGGATTTTTTGCCTTTAAGGCCTATCGAGATAAAAAGGGGACTAAGTTTCGGGAATTGGTCATGATTTTGGCCTTGACCTTAGTGGCCATGCTTTTAGTGACAATTTCAAAATACCAGACCAATCAAGCCTCTAACAATCAATTTCAAACCTCCCTTCATTTCATAGAGGTTGTTTCCAAAGACTTGGGAGTGGATAAATCAGAAGTCTATGTCAATACTTCTGCAGCCACTGATGGAGCGCTTGTCAAGGTAGGTTCAAATGTCTATCGTGCCATGAACGGGAGCCAACCAGACAAGTATCTTTTAGAGAAATTAGAATTGCATCAAACAGATGCTATTGAATTGGTGGAGGTAAACAAATGACACTCAATTATATGGAAACTTTAATCAAACTGGCCTTGGGGCTCTTCTCGCTTGTTTTTGTTATCAATGTGACAGGAAAGGGGAACCTAGCACCTAACTCTGCGACAGACCAAATTCAGAACTATGTTCTCGGTGGTATCATCGGTGGGGTGATTTACAATAGTTCTATCAGTATTCTCCAGTATGCAGTGATTTTGATGATGTGGACGATTTTGGTCTTGACCCTCAAGTGGCTCAATAACAATGTTCGTTTTGTGAAACGCTTGATTGATGGTAAACCGACTCTGCTCATCAAAAATGGGCAGATTGACCCAGAAGCCTGTCGTTCAGTTGGTTTGTCTGCGGCAGATGTTGCTCTCAAACTTCGTAGCCAAGGAATTTTCCAGATGAAGCAAGTTAAACGAGCTGTGCAGGAGCAAAATGGCCAACTCATCGTGGTCCAAATGGGAGATGAAAATCCTAAGTATCCAGTTGTGACTGACGGTGTGATCCAAGTAGATGTTTTGGAATCGATTGGTCGTAGCGAAGAGTGGCTGCTTGATAACCTCAACAAGCAAGGACATGACAATGTAGCTAATATCTTTATCGCTGAGTATGACAAGGGTGCCGTTACAGTCGTAACCTATGAATAAGAAAAACCTGGGGTCTTGGCCTCAGGTTTCTATTTGCAATCAGAAAGGGATTTTATGTCCATTATTCAAAAACTTTGGTGGTTTTTCAAGTTAGAAAAACGCCGTTATCTAGTCGGGATTGTGGCCTTGGTCTTGGTTTCCGTCCTCAATCTCATTCCCCCTATGGTTATGGGGCGGGTCATTGATGCCATCACATCGGAGCAATTAACCCAGCAGGACCTTCTTCTTGACCTATTTTACTTGCTACTTGCGGCCTTTGGGATGTACTATCTGCGCTATGTTTGGCGTATGTATATTCTTGGGACCTCTTATCGCTTGGGACAGATTATGCGTTCTCGCTTGTTTGAGCATTTCACAAAAATGTCTCCAGCCTTTTATCAGACCTATCGGACGGGGGACCTGATGGCGCATGCCACCAACGATATCAATGCCTTGACCCGTCTAGCAGGCGGCGGTGTTATGTCTGCAGTGGATGCCTCTATCACGGCTTTAGTGACCTTGCTGACCATGCTCTTTAGCATCTCATGGCAAATGACCTTGATTTCCATTCTGCCCCTGCCTTTCATGGCTTATGCGACCAGTCGTTTGGGAAGAAAGACCCACAAGGCTTTTGGTGAATCCCAAGCTGCTTTTTCTGAACTCAATAACAAGGTGCAGGAGTCTGTATCAGGTATCAAAGTGACCAAGTCTTTTGGTTACCAGGCGGACGAGCTCAAGTCCTTTCAGGCAGTCAATGAATTGACCTTCCAAAAGAACCTGCAAACCATGAAATACGATAGTCTCTTTAACCCCATGGTTCTCTTATTTGTTGGTTCCTCCTATGTTTTAACGCTCTTGGTCGGCTCCTTGATGGTTCAGAAAGGGCAAATCACGGTTGGGAATCTGGTCACCTTTATCAGCTACTTGGATATGCTGGTTTGGCCTCTTATGGCTATTGGTTTCCTCTTTAATATCACTCAGCGAGGGAAGGTTTCCTATCAGCGGATTGAGGAACTTTTGTCTCAGGAATCACCTGTACAAGACCCTGAGTTTCCTTTAGATGGAATTGAAAACGGGCGCTTGCAGTATGCCATTGATAGCTTTGCCTTTGAAAATGAGGAAACACTGACAAATGTTCACTTTAGTTTGGGAAAAGGACAAACCCTGGGCTTGGTTGGTCAGACAGGCTCTGGAAAAACGTCCTTGATTAAGCTTCTCTTGCGTGAGTACGATGTGGATGAGGGAGCCATTTATCTAAATGGTCACGATATTCGCGATTATCGTCTGACAGATCTTCGTAGTCTTATGGGCTATGTTCCTCAGGATCAGTTCCTCTTTGCGACTTCGATTTTAGATAATATCCGCTTTGGCAATCCTAACTTGCCCCTTTCAGCGGTCGAGGAAGCGACTAAGCTAGCTCAAGTTTATCAAGACATTGTAGACATGCCTCAGGGATTTGAGACCATTATCGGTGAAAAGGGAGTCAGTCTTTCTGGTGGTCAAAAGCAGCGTCTGGCCATGAGTCGGGCTATGATTTTAGATCCAGATATCTTGATTTTGGATGATTCTTTGTCGGCCGTGGATGCCAAGACAGAATATGCGATTATTGACAACCTCAAGGAGACGCGGAAGGACAAGACAACCATTATCACGGCTCATCGCCTCAGTGCGGTTGTCCATGCAGATCTGATTTTGGTTCTGCAAAATGGCCAAATCATCGAACGGGGAACGCATGATGACTTGCTAACTCTGGATGGCTGGTATGCCCAAACCTACCAGTCTCAGCAATTGGAAATGAAAGGAGAAGAAGATGCAGAATAAACAAGAACAATGGGCTGTATTGAAGCGCTTGATGTACTATCTCAAACCTTATGGACTCCTGACCCTTTTGGCACTCAGTTTTCTCCTAGCAACGACAGTCATTAAAAGTGTCATTCCCCTTGTGGCTTCCCACTTTATCGACCAGTATCTCAGCAATCTTAACCAACTTGCAGTGACCGTTTTGCTGGTCTACTATGGTCTTTATATCCTGCAAACTCTAGTTCAGTATGTCGGCAATCTTCTCTTTGCGCGGGTGTCTTACAGTATCGTTAGAGATATTCGTCGCGATGCCTTTGCCAATATGGAGAAACTGAGCATGTCTTACTTTGATAAGACACCAGCAGGCTCCATCGTTTCTCGTTTGACCAATGATACTGAGACCATCAGCGATATGTTTTCGGGAATTTTATCCAGCTTTATCTCAGCAGTTTTCATCTTTCTGACAACCCTTTATACCATGTTGGTGCTGGATTTTCGTTTGACAGCTTTAGTCCTGCTCTTTCTTCCCTTGATTTTCCTTCTGGTCAATCTCTATCGGAAAAAGTCAGTGAAAATCATCGAAAAAACCAGAAGTCTCTTATCAGATATCAATAGTAAGCTGGCAGAGAATATCGAAGGAATCAGAATTATCCAGGCATTTAATCAAGAGAAGCGCCTGCAGGCAGAATTTGATGAGATCAACCAAGAACACTTGGTCTACGCCAACCGATCTGTAGCCTTGGATGCCCTCTTTTTGCGTCCTGCCATGAGTTTGCTGAAACTTTTAGGTTATGCCGTTTTGATGGCCTACTTTGGTTACCGTGGCCTTTCTATCGGGATAACGGCAGGAACCATGTATGCCTTTATCCAGTACATCAATCGTCTCTTTGACCCCCTGATTGAGGTGACGCAAAACTTTTCAACCCTTCAAACGTCCATGGTGTCTGCAGGGCGTGTCTTTGCCTTGATTGACGAGACGACCTATGAGCCTCTTCAAAAAGATGGGAAAGCCAAAGTCCAAGAGGGGAATATCCGTTTTGAACATGTGTGCTTCTCGTATGATGGCAAGCACCAGATTCTGGATGATATTTCCTTTTCGGTTAAGAAGGGTGAGACCATTGCTTTTGTAGGTCATACGGGTTCAGGGAAATCGTCTATTATCAATGTCCTCATGCGTTTTTATGAATTCCAGTCAGGGCGAGTTCTCTTGGATGGGGTGGATATCAGGGATTTCAGTCAGGAAGAGCTGAGAAAAAATATCGGTCTAGTCTTGCAAGAACCCTTCCTCTATCACGGGACTATCAAGTCCAATATCGCTATGTACCAAGATCTTAGTGATGAGCAGGTTCAGGCTGCGGCTGCCTTTGTGGATGCAGATTCCTTTATTCAAGAACTTCCTCAGGGCTATGATGCTCCTGTTTCCGAGCGTGGTTCGAGCTTTTCTACTGGACAGCGTCAGCTTCTTGCTTTTGCCAGAACAGTTGCCAGCCAGCCTAAAATCCTGATTTTGGATGAAGCGACAGCCAATATTGACTCTGAAACAGAAAGCTTGGTTCAAGCTTCTCTGGCTAAGATGAGACAGGGACGAACAACCATTGCCATTGCCCATCGCCTTTCTACCATCCAAGACGCCAACTGTATCTATGTTTTGGACAAGGGGCGCATTATCGAGAGTGGAACCCATGAGGAACTCTTGGATCTGGGAGGAACCTATCACAAGATGTATAGTTTGCAGGCGGGTGCCATGTCTTAATACTCTTTGAAAATCTATTCAAGCCAGGTCAGCTTTATTTGCAACCTAAAAGATGTACTTTGATTTTCATTGAGTGTAAGAAGGAAATCCTTCAAATTACAGATTTCTTTCACCGCCTTTTCCATTTTGTGGTATAATGAAAAATGTTGACAAATAGTATAATAAAAACAAAGGAGAAACAGCATGCTGAAATGGGAAGACTTGCCCGTGGAAATGAAATCAAGCGAGGTTGAGTCTTACTACCAGCTTGTCTCTAAAAGGAAGGGGTCGCTGATTTTCAAACGTTGCTTGGACTGGGTTCTAGCCTTGGTCTTACTAGTTCTGACCTCTCCTATCTTTCTCATCTTGAGCATTTGGATCAAGTTGGATAGCAAGGGGCCAGTGATTTACAAGCAAGAGCGCGTGACCCAGTATAACCGTCGGTTCAAGATTTGGAAGTTCCGTACCATGGTAACGGATGCGGATAAAAAAGGAAGTCTGGTGACTTCAGCTAATGATAGTCGCATTACCAAAGTGGGGAATTTCATCCGCCGTGTCCGTTTGGATGAACTGCCTCAGCTGGTCAATGTCCTTAAAGGTGAGATGTCCTTTGTCGGTACACGACCTGAAGTTCCGCGCTATACAGAGCAGTATAGTCCTGAAATGATGGCGACCTTGCTCTTGCCAGCAGGAATTACCTCTCCAGCCAGCATCAACTATAAGGATGAGGATACTATCATCAGTCAAATGACCGAAAAAGGACTGTCAGTTGACCAAGCCTATGTTGAACATGTCCTCCCTGAAAAGATGCGCTATAACCTTGCCTATCTCCGAGAGTTTAGTTTCCTTGGAGACATCAAAATCATGTTTCAAACCGTGTTTGAAGTGCTAAAATAAAGTAGTCATGAGAAAATGAGTACAGATAAAAGGAGCAAATCAATGCCAAATTACAATATTCCATTTTCACCACCCGATATTACGGAAGCAGAAATTGCTGAAGTAGCTGATACCCTGCGTTCTGGTTGGATCACAACAGGTCCTAAGACAAAAGAACTAGAGCGTCGCTTGTCGCAATACACACAGACACCTAAGACTGTCTGTCTCAACTCTGCGACTGCCGCGCTTGAGTTGATTTTGCGTGTGCTTGAAGTGGGACCTGGTGATGAAGTCATCGTTCCAGCTATGACCTATACAGCTTCATGTAGTGTCATCACTCACGTAGGAGCAACCCCTGTCATGGTGGATATCCAAGCAGATACGTTTGAGATGGATTATGATCTGCTGGAGCAAGCAATCACTGAAAAGACAAAGGTGATCATCCCAGTAGAGCTTGCAGGGATTGTTTGTGACTATGACCGTTTGTTCCAAGTTGTGGAAAACAAACGTGACTTGTTTGTTGCTTCAAGCAAGTGGCAAAAAGCCTTTAACCGTATTGTGATTGTTTCTGATAGTGCCCACGCTTTGGGATCAACTTATAAGGGACAACCTGCTGGTTCTATCGCTGACTTCACTTCTTTCTCATTCCATGCTGTTAAGAACTTTACAACGGCAGAAGGTGGAAGTGCGACTTGGAAAGCCAATCCAGCGATTGATGACGAAGAGATGTACAAAGAATTCCAAATTCTTTCCCTTCACGGACAAACTAAGGATGCTCTTGCCAAGATGCAACTGGGTTCTTGGGAATACGATATCGTCACACCAGCCTACAAGTGCAATATGACCGATATCATGGCGTCACTTGGTTTGGTACAATTGGACCGTTATCCAAGTTTGTTGCAACGCCGTAAGGACATTGTGGACCGCTATGATCGTGGTTTTGCAGGTTCTCGTATCCATCCATTGGCACACAAGACTGATACTGTAGAATCTTCACGCCACCTCTACATCACCCATGTAGAAGGAGCAAGCTTAGAAGAACGTAATCTCATCATCCAAGAATTGGCCAAAGCAGGAATTGCAAGTAATGTCCACTATAAACCGCTTCCTCTCTTGACAGCCTACAAGAATCTTGGCTTTGATATGGCGAATTATCCTAAGGCTTATGCCTTCTTTGAAAATGAAATTACGCTCCCTCTTCACACTAAACTAAGCGATGAAGAAGTAAACTATATCATTGAGACTTTCAAAACAGTTTCTGAAAAAGTGCTAACTTTATCAAAAAAATCGTAAAAAAGTCTTGACAAAGAAAAAACAAAGTATTAAAATAAGTTCAACAAATCAGAAAAGTAACTATTTTTGACCTTCAGGGAGCCTGTGGTGATTGTGAACAGGTGGTTGGAAGTAGTGAAAGTGGGCTGATTTTAAAAATGAATTTGAAACAATGAAAATTCGGTGCGCACACCTTATAGTGCAACTTGTTGTTAGACAAGGCAGAGATGTAAAGGGAATAGTCCCTTTATAATTGAGGTGGCACCGCGTTACCAACGCCCTCACATGGAAGTATATTCTGTGTGTGGGCTTTTTTCATATATTGAAATCAATACTGAAAGAGGAAAATTTTATGACAACTAAAGGTTATTTTGGACAATTTGGTGGTAGTTTCGTACCGGAGCCGATTCAGGCTTTGTTGGATGAGTTGGAAGTGACATTTGAAAAGTACAAAGATGATCCAGAGTTTTTGGCAGAATTTCGTCATTATTTGAAGGACTATTCAGGTCGCGAAACACCGCTCTATTTTGCAGAAAGTTTGACAGAGCACCTAGGTGGAGCTAAGATTTATCTCAAACGTGAAGACCTTAACCACCTTGGTTCTCACAAGCTCAACAACGTTTTAGGACAAATCCTTTTGGCTAAACGCATGGGCAAAAAACGAGTAATCGCAGAAACAGGAGCTGGTCAGCACGGTGTTGCGACAGCAGCGGCCGCAGCCAAGTTTGGTATGGCCTGTGATGTCTACATGGGAGCAGAGGATGTGGAACGTCAACGTCTCAATGTTTTCCGCATGGAGATGATGGGAGCAACTGTTCACGCAGTTGAAACAGGGACTCGTACCCTCAAAGATGCTGTTGATGCAGCCTTTGGAGCATGGATGAATGACCTTGAAGCCTTTTATGTTCTGGGATCTGCTGTGGGACCTCACCCATATCCAACCATTGTTCATGAGTTCCAAAAGGTCATCAGTGAAGAATCTCGCCGTCAAATCTTAGAAAAAGAAGGTCGTTTACCAGACTACGTTATTGCCTGTGTAGGTGGTGGTTCTAATGCCATCGGTGCTTTTTCTCAGTATGTGGCTGATGAAGAAGTTAAATTGGTTGGGGTCGAAGCTGCTGGTCATGGACTTGACACAGACAAGCACGCAGCTACTATGACAAAAGGTAGTATCGGAATTGTCGATGGCATGAAGACTTATGCAGTCTTTAAGGAAGATGGAGAGCTAGCTCCAGTTTACTCTATCTCAGCTGGATTGGACTATCCAGGGGTTGGCCCAGAACACGCCTACTTCAAAGATTCAGGTCGCGTGGAATATGTTGCAGCGACGGATGAAGAAGCTGTTCAGGCTCTCCTCCTTCTCAGCAAGACAGAAGGAATTATCCCAGCGATTGAAAGTTCGCACGCTATCGCAGAAGCAGTTAAACGTGCACCGAAACTAAGTAAAGACGACATTATCATCATCAATGTCTCTGGTCGTGGAGACAAGGACGTAGCTGCGATTGCAGACTACCTAGAAGCTAAAAAATAATAGATGGAAAAATTACAGTCCTTTCTCTCACAGAGAGCTTGTGGTTGCTGAAAACAAGCAGAGAAAGCTGTATGGTTGGGTCCATCTGAAACGAGAGAAGAAAACATAATTCTCAAGGGAGTGCCCTTTATCGCACAGCCTGTTACAGAATCTTTCTAAGACAGGAATGAGAGATAGGAGAAATCCTATAATTGAGGTGGCACCGCGAATTTCGTCCTCACGCAAGTTATTTTGCGTGGGGATTTTTATATATTTACCGCAGATATTGCGATTAATTTTTTAAATATTTTCAATAAATAGGTCGTTATAGAATATTTACGAACGAAGTGAGTTTCTAAAAGATGTTTCCCGCCATAGTGGTATCCTAGAGAAGCAAAGATGCTTCTCTAGGACGGAATTTTTGAGACACATGGCTCAAAAATTAGGGATGAAATTTTGAAGAAAGTTGCTCCCGTCCGCACTATTTAAGGGAAATAGAAAAAGATAAAAAATTAAAAATAAGGAACTGAAAGGGAAATTACAATGGAACGAATCATTCATGGAGATGTCTTATCACCAATCTTGGCTTATATGCGCCTAAAGGGGCAACACAAGGTTATCTTAGAGAGTATTCCGAGAGACAAGGAAACAGCTCGTTTTTCTATCTTAGCCTATAATCCAGTTTTTGAGATTAAGTTTGAAAATGGAGTTCTTTATCAAAATGGTCAAGTGATTGATCGTGATCCCTTGGATTTCCTATATGAAGTGACTCATAAGAGCCAGCACCATTCATACCTCCCTTTTGGTGGGGGAGCCATTGGATTTGTTGGCTACGACATGATTTCGCTTTATGAAGAAATTGGTCAAATTCCTGAAGATACAATTGGAACGCCAGACATGCATTTCTTCGTCTATGAGAGTTACATGGTCTTTGACCACAAGAAGGAAAAAATTCATGTCATCGAGGATGCTCTCTATAGTGAGCGTAGTCAAGAAGACTTGGAAAAAGCCTTAAACCAAGTGCTTGAGGAATTACGCATTCCTGCTCCAAATGAATTTGAAGATTTAGATTTATCTCCGTTAGACTTCAAACCCCATATTGCTCCTCAGAAGTTTGAGGAAATGGTGGAAACAGCTCGTGACTTGATTCGTAACGGGGATATGTTCCAATGTGTACTTAGTCAACGTTTCTCAGCAGAAGTGACTGGAAATCCATTTGACTTCTATAGAAATCTTCGCGTGACTAATCCTTCTAATTATCTTTATTTCTATGATTTTGGTGATTATCAAATCATCGGAGCTAGTCCAGAAAGTTTGGTTTCTGTCAAAAATGGCATCGTGACAACCAATCCGATTGCAGGTACGCGACCAAGAGGAGCTACGGATGAAGAAGACAAGACTTTGGCGACAGACCTGCTTTCTGATGAGAAGGAAACAGCAGAGCATCGGATGTTAGTAGACTTGGGGCGTAATGATATTGGTCGCATCTCTGAAACGGCCAGTGTCCAAGTCACTAAGTATATGGAAGTGGAGCTTTTCCGTTATGTCATGCATTTGACCAGCGTGGTCAAGGGGCGTTTGCTTCCAGAACTCACTGCCATGGATGCTTTGAAAGCAACACTTCCAGCTGGAACCGTTTCTGGAGCACCAAAGATTCGTGCTATGAGACGCATTTATGAACTGGAAACGGAAAAACGTGGCGTATACGCAGGAGCAATCGGTTACTTGTCTGCGACGAGTGATATGGATTTCGCTATTGCCATCCGAACTATGATTCTTAAAAATCAAACAGCCTATGTGCAGGCTGGGGCAGGAATTGTCTATGACTCTATCGCCCAAAACGAATACCAAGAAACCATTAACAAAGCAAAATCTATGACTAGAATTGGAGAACTAAGACCATGATTTTATTGATTGACAACTATGATTCTTTTACCTATAACTTGGCTCAATACATTGGGAATTTTGCAGAAGTTCAGGTCTTGAGAAATGATGATCCCAAGCTGTATGAAGAAGCTGAAAAAGCAGATGGTCTGGTCTTTTCTCCTGGTCCTGGTTGGCCAGTTGATGCTGGAAAGATGGAAGATATGATTCGTGACTTTGCTGGCAAAAAGCCGATTCTTGGAATTTGTTTGGGTCACCAGGCCATCGCAGAAGTCTTTGGTGGTAAGCTTGGCTTGGCTCCCAAAGTCATGCATGGGAAACAGAGCAATATCAGCTTTGAAGCGCCATCTGTTTTGTATCAAGGTATCGAGGATGGCCGTGCGGTCATGCGTTACCACAGTATTTTGATTGAAGAAATGCCAGAAGACTTTGAAGTGACAGCTCGTTCGACTGACGACCAAGCCATCATGGGAATTCAACACAAAAACCTACCGATTTATGGCTTCCAATACCATCCAGAGAGTATCGGAACGCCAGACGGCTTGTCTTCTATTCGGAATTTTATCGAGAAGGTTGTAAAGTGAGGAAACTAGGATGAAAGAGATTATTGAAAAATTAGCTAAATTTGAAAATTTATCAGGTGTGGAAATGACGGATGTCATTGAGCGTATCGTTACTGGACGTGTAACCGAAGCGCAGATTGCTTCTCTCCTCTTGGCCCTTAAGATGAAGGGGGAAACACCTGAAGAGCGCACAGCCATTGCCCAAGTCATGAGAGGACATGCCCAACATATTCCAACTGAGATTCATGATGCCATGGACAACTGTGGTACAGGTGGGGACAAGTCTTTCAGCTTTAACATTTCCACAACCTCAGCCTTTGTCTTGGCTGGTGGTGGTGTTCATATGGCCAAACACGGTAACCGCTCGATTTCTTCTAAATCTGGTTCTGCAGATGTTCTCGAAGCCTTGGGCATCAACCTAGACCTCAAACCGGCTGAACTAGGTAAGGTCTTTGATAAGACTGGCATCGTCTTTCTCTTTGCCAAAAATATGCACCCAGCCATGAAATACATCATGCCAGCTCGTTTGGAATTGGGGATTCCAACGATTATGAACTTGACTGGTCCCCTGATTCACCCAATGGCTTTGGAAACACAGCTTCTTGGAATTAGTCGTCCAGAACTTCTAGAAAGTACAGCTCAGGTTTTGAAAAATATGGGTCGCAAGCGTGCCATCGTGGTTGCTGGGCCAGAAGGACTGGATGAAGCTGGTTTAAATGGAACAACCAAGATTGCTCTTCTTGAAAATAGCGAAATCACCTTATCAAGCTTTACTCCAGAAGATTTGGGGATGGAGCGCTACGCTATCGAAGATATCCGTGGAGGCAATGCTCAGGAAAATGCAGAAATTTTGCTCAGCGTTCTTAAAAATGAACCAAGTCCATTCTTGGAAACGACAGTTTTAAATGCTGGTCTTGGTTTCTATGCTAATGGTAAGGTAGATAATATCAAGGATGGAGTTGCCTTGGCACGTCAAGTGATTGCTAGTGGCAAGGCCCTTGAAAAACTCAGACTGTTACAGGAGTACCAAAAATGAGTCAGGAATTTTTAGCACGAATCTTGGAGCAGAAGGCGCGTGAGGTCGAGCAGATGGAGCTGGAGGAAATCCAGCCCTTGCGCCAGACCTATCGCTTGGCTGACTTTTTGAAGAATCATCAAGATCGCTTGCAGGTAATTGCTGAGGTAAAGAAAGCTAGCCCTAGTCTGGGAGATATCAATCTCAATGTGGATATTGTGCAACAGGCCCAGACTTATGAAGCGAACGGAGCAGTGATGATTTCGGTTTTGACAGATGAGGTTTTCTTTAAAGGTCATTTGGATTATCTACGGGAGATTTCCAGTCAGGTACAGATTCCAACGCTCAATAAGGACTTTATCATTGATGAAAAGCAAATCATCCGAGCTCGCAATGCAGGTGCGACAGTCATCTTGCTCATTGTGGCAGCCTTGTCCGAAGAACGCCTCAAGGAACTTTATGACTACGCAACAGAGCTTGGTCTGGAAGTCTTGGTGGAGACTCATAATCTAGCTGAATTGGAAGTGGCTCACAGACTTGGTGCCCAGATTATCGGAGTCAATAACCGCAATTTGACTACCTTTGAAGTTGACTTGCAGACCAGTGTAGATTTGGCTAAACATTTCAAAGATGATTGCTTGTACATTTCTGAGTCTGCTATTTTCACAGGGCAGGATGCGGAACGAGTAGCACCATACTTTAACGGAATTTTGGTAGGGACAGCTCTTATGCAGGCAGAAGATGTGGCCCAGAGAATCAAGGAGTTGCAGATTGACAAAGGTTAAAATTTGTGGACTATCGACCAAAGAAGCGGTGGAGACAGCTGTATCAGCAGGAGCAGACTATATCGGTTTTGTCTTTGCACCCAGTAAAAGACAGGTGACCTTGGATCAGGCTGCTGAGTTGGCAAAGCTTATTCATGCGGATGTCAAAAAGGTTGGTGTATTTGTTTCACCAAGTCGGGCAGAACTGCTAGAAGCGATTGAAAAAGTTGGTTTGGACTTGGTTCAAGTTCACGGTCAGGTGGCAGATGATTTGTTTGAGAATTTGCCTTGTGCCAGCATTCAGGCGGTGCAGGTGGATGGAGAGGGTCATGTGCCCAATTCTCAGGCAGACTATCTACTCTTTGATGCCCCTGTGGCAGGGAGTGGCCAGACCTTTGACTGGGGACAACTGGATACGACAGAATTAACTCAGCCCTTCTTTATCGCAGGTGGGCTTAATGAAGACAATGTAGTAAAAGCAATTCAACACTTTACTCCCTATGCGGTCGATGTATCAAGCGGAGTGGAGACAGACGGACAAAAAGATCATGAAAAGATTAGAAGATTTATAGAGAGGGTAAAGCATGGCATATCAGGAACCAAATAAAGATGGATTTTACGGAAAATTCGGCGGACGTTTTGTCCCAGAAACATTGATGACAGCAGTTTTGGAGTTGGAGAAGGCCTACCGTGAAAGTCAGGCAGACCCAAGTTTCCAAGAGGAATTAAACCAACTTTTGCGCCAGTATGTGGGGCGTGAAACTCCTCTTTACTACGCAAAAAACTTGACTCAGCATATCGGCGGAGCCAAGATTTATCTTAAACGTGAAGACCTCAACCATACAGGGGCCCACAAGATTAACAATGCCTTAGGACAAGTTTTGCTTGCCAAACGCATGGGTAAAAAGAAAATTATCGCTGAAACAGGTGCTGGTCAGCACGGTGTGGCAACTGCAACAGCTGCAGCCCTCTTTAACATGGAATGTACTATCTACATGGGTGAGGAAGATGTTAAACGCCAAGCCCTCAATGTCTTCCGTATGGAGCTTTTGGGCGCCAAGGTTGAGACAGTGACAGACGGTTCGCGCGTGCTCAAGGATGCGGTCAATGCAGCCCTTCGTTCATGGGTGGCTAATATCGATGATACCCACTATATCCTTGGTTCTGCCTTGGGGCCTCATCCATTCCCAGAAATCGTTCGTGATTTCCAAAGTGTTATTGGTCGAGAAGCTAAACAACAGTACCGTGACTTGACAGGTCAAGATCTGCCAGATGCCCTAGTAGCTTGTGTTGGTGGTGGGTCTAATGCCATCGGTCTCTTCCATCCCTTTGTAGAAGATGAGTCAGTAGCCATGTATGGGGCTGAAGCAGCTGGACTTGGTGTGGATACAGAGCACCACGCTGCTACCTTGACCAAGGGTCGTCCGGGTGTCCTCCACGGTTCTCTTATGGATGTGCTCCAAGATGCTCATGGTCAAATTCTTGAAGCCTTCTCTATCTCAGCAGGATTGGACTATCCTGGTATCGGTCCAGAGCATTCTCACTACCACGATATTAAACGTGCCAGCTATGTTCCTGTGACTGACGAGGAAGCCTTGGAAGGATTCCAACTCTTGTCTCGTGTGGAAGGGATTATCCCAGCCTTGGAATCTAGCCATGCTATCGCCTTTGCGGTGAAATTGGCCAAAGAACTCGGACCAGACAAGTCCATGATTGTCTGTCTATCAGGTCGTGGGGACAAGGATGTGGTTCAAGTCAAAGACCGCTTGGAAGCAGATGCAGCAAAGAAGGGAGAAGCTCATGCCTAAGACACTAACAAAAAAATTAAACGCTATAAAAGCAGCTGGAAAAGGAATTTTCGTTCCCTATATCATGGCTGGTGACCACGAAAAAGGTTTGGATGGTCTCGCTGAAACAATCCACTTTTTAGAAGATTTGGGTGTTTCAGCTATTGAAGTGGGTATTCCCTTTTCAGACCCAGTTGCAGATGGGCCTGTTATCGAAGAAGCAGGCTTGCGCAGTCTAGCGCATGGGACTTCTACCCAGGCTTTGGTTGAAACCTTGAAAACCATTGAAACAGAGGTTCCGCTGGTCATCATGACCTACTTCAACCCCCTCTTTCAGTACGGTGTGGAGAACTTTTTCAAAGATTTGGCAGATACAGCGGTTAAGGGCTTGATTATTCCAGACTTGCCTCATGAACATGCCAACTTTGTAGAACCATTTTTGGCAGATACAGACATTGCTTTGATTCCCCTAGTTAGTTTGACAACAGGACTTGAGCGTCAAAAAGAGTTGATTGAAGGGGCAGAAGGATTCGTCTATGCGGTTGCCATCAATGGGGTGACAGGGAAAGCTGGCAATTACCGTGCAGATTTGGATAAGCACTTGGCACAATTGCATCAAGTGGCGGATATCCCAGTCTTGACAGGATTTGGCGTATCTAGTCAATCCGATGTAGAACGCTTCAATGCGGTATCAGATGGCGTTATTGTTGGTTCGAAAATTGTAAAAGCTCTCCACCAAGGAGAGCCGATTCAGGACTTTATCAAACAAGCAGTAGCTTACCAAAAATAATCACACAAGCAGCAAGTAAGAGGAAAGGCACGAAAGGAAGTCTTTCCTTTTTCTTTTGCAGGAGAAAGGTTAGGATGCCTGTCGTAGAAGCAAACTGAATCAAGATGAGTAATTCGGTTACGCTAAAGATAAGAGCGCAAGAAGCTAGAAAGAGAAAATCCCCTGCACCCATGCGGATATCGATAAAATGAGCCAAAATTCCAAGGACAAGGAAGAAGACCATGACTAGATTCCAGCCAGAGGAAACCATGAGGATTAGGTGGAAAGTCATCCAGACCAGTAAGGGATATTCCTGATGGTGAAAGTCGTAGATGCCCAAGGTCAAACCCGCAGTGATTAGGATGACTTGACTCAAGGAAAGTAATTCCCAGGAGTAAAGCAGAAAGATGAGTCCTAAGCCTAGTTCCAAAAGGGCATACCAGACAGGATAAGGAGCCTTGCAGTAGCGACAGCGAAAGTGAGTAAAAACCTGTGAGAGAATCGGAATCAAATCTAAGGGGCGCAAGCGAGTCTGACAGGAATCGCAGTGACTAGCTGAACTGATAATGGATTGCTCTGGAAAACGGTCAATGACCAACCCGAGAAAGGAAGCGAGAATGCTCCCGACAAGAAAAAAATAAAAATCAATCATACTTATCTATTCGTAAAAAATGGGAGAAGTAGTATAATGGAGAAACATAGATAAGATTGTGAGGCAAAGATGATAATTCGTTTTGAAGAAAAGGTGAGCCCAGAAAACGCTCAATTCGTATGCCAATGGTCCAACTCCCTTGGCAAATCATTTCAAGAACAATGGATGGGAACAATGATTCCTTTTCCCTTGACAATTCAAGTTTTGCAAGATTTGGAAGGAATCTTTTCAATCTTTGAAGGACAAGAGTTTGTGGGGCTCATCCAGAAAATCAGGCAAGAAGACAGTAATCTTCATATTGGAAGATTTTTTATCACCCCCAAGAAACAGGGGCAAGGCTTAGGTAGCCAAGTTTTAAGGAAATTTGTTAGTTTGGCATTTGCAAATGAAGATATAGATAGTATTTCTCTAAATGTCTTCGAGGCAAATCAAAGAGCTCAAAATCTTTACCAAAAAGAAGGATTTGAAATCGTTCAAATTGTTGAAACACCTATACGAAAATACATAATGAAAAAGAGTAGATAGAAAGTAAAAATCCTTGAAATCAATGTTGACTGCGATTATGAACCTGAATCAGCCCCTCAAAAGGGACTGTATATGAATGAACGTTACCAGTGTTTAAAAACTAAAGAATATCAGTCACTTTTATCTTCCAAGGGTAGACAAATTTTCGCTAAACGTAAGATTGATATGAAATCTGTCTTTGGGCAGATAAAGGTTTGCGTGGTTATAAGAGATGTCATCTGAGAGGTAAGCGTCAAGTGAGAATTGACATGGGATTCGTACTAACGGTCAACAACCTGCTGAAATATAATAAGAGAAAGAGGCAAAATTAAAAAGCTAGAGTTCCGCAATTGGAAATCTCTAGCTTTTTGTTTTCTGAGAATCATTTTGACTCAGACTCTTTTGACTAATGTTACTAAAAAGATAAAGTAACTTTTAGCCTTATTTATTGTCGCCACTCAACATGTTTTTAACACCTTCGATAGCGCCTTCTACAGCGTCTTTGGCATCTTCAGCAACTTCTTTTACTTTAGAAACAACTTTTTCAGCTGCTCCTTCTTTTTCCATTTTTTCATCACCGATGACTTTCCCAACACCTTCTTTAATAGAACCTTTAGCTTGATTTAATTTTTCTTCTACTGACATGATAATTTCTCCTGTTATATTTATTTTATCTTAGTTTACACGAGTTTTTTCGTGAGATACTACACCAGTTGCTGCACCTTTAACAGCTTCTACACCTTCGCTAACTTTTTCTTGAACAGTTGAGAAACCAGATCCAAGACCAGATTTAGCTTTTTCGAATTGTTCTGAAGCGAATTCTCCTGTTGATTCAGCAACGTCAGATACGCGATCTTGAAGGCTTACTGAGTCTGCTTCATGTTGTTCTTTAGTTTTGATGTCGACAACGTTTACGTTGATTTCAACAACTTCCAAGTCAGTCATTTTAGCAACTTCTGAAGATACGATTTCTCTGATTTCTGAATATAAAGCTGGAACATTTTTTTGGTACTCAGCAATAATGTTTAAGTCAACTGCAACTTGTGTTTTACCAACTTCTACGTTAACACCACTTGTTACGTCATCGCTGTTAACGATTTTTTCTTTAAGATTTGAGAAGAAACCACCGTCGATTCCCAAAAGACCTGAAACGTTTTCTAGTGACAGACCAATGATTTTTTGGATAACTTTATCTTCGTAAGTAAGTTCCCCTTTGATTTCGTGAGCTACAGCAGTAGCATCTTTCTTTTCTACGTTAGTGTTTGTGTTTTTTTCGTTTGACATATGAAACTCCTTTAATTAAATTAGTAATTTTTATTTTTTTTATTTATCTATATAGTTTTTTTCGATATATAATCCAGCTGCAACTCCCAGTGCTCCTAAAATCAATACAAATATTGTTTTGAAGAAGCCAAAGGAGACAATCAAACAAGCGAGAAATACGCCTATAAGACCTGCGATTATTGGATATCGATATTGTTTAAGCCATTCCATTTTTTACTTCCTTACTTCACACGACTAACAGTCTTTTTGTTTTGAGGTTTTGGTTTAGGCTGGTAGTCTTTTACTAGAACTTCTAGTTTAACCTGACGCTCAATACCAAAAAACTGCTTCAATCCATTAGTTATTTCATTTTGAATTAGTTGGCATCTGTCAGCGATGTTGTCCGAAGGAAGAATTTTACCTTCTACATGAACGAAACATTTATTTTTTCGTAAATTTACATGAACAGTTGGGTTCTTGATCAATCCATGATCACTCACCAAACTTCTAACAAAACCTTCGATTGCTGAATTCTTTAATTTCAATGTATCGTTTTTAGTTTCAAGTTGAATTTCCAAATAACGTTTAGGATAAAACAACACAACTAACATCGATAACAAAACTAAAGTTGATAGAGCCACTATCCCCCAGAATATATATCTAGAGAGATAAAATTCAACGAAATGATTCTGTCTCCAGCTAAATAGCTGAATGCCTAGATCACTAACTTGATGATAATCTATCAAAACAGGAAGAAAAATTGTCAAGATTAAAATACAGAAAATAATGAAACATATTTTCTTTGCTTTTGACATATACAATCCTTTCGATTTAACATTTAAACTATTTTTACCCGTCTAATCTATTTAAAAATAGTTTATTACTACAAGTAATTATTTTTTACCTGTAAAGAATGATACTACAGTAACAACAATTGCTGCTCCTGCAATAGATGGGATCAAAGCCATTCCAGCGATGGATGGGCCTCAACTACCTAAAAGGGATTGTCCTACAGATGACCCGACTAAACCAGCGAATACATTTGCGACGATTCCCATAGAACTACCTTTTTTAGTGATTCTACCTGCTACAAGTCCAATAAGACCTCCAGCAATGATTGACCACAATATTGCTTACCCTCCTTTTTTATTTTAATATCAAAAAATAAATCAATTCCTTTGATTATTGCTATTATATAATTTTGATATAAAATAATCAATTATTTTGATTATTATGTAATTTTAATATAAAAAAATCAAATTCTTTGATTGTTGCTATTATATAATTTTTAAAATTAAAAATATAATCTTTCGACTTGAATTTGATTCTGTATTCACGCCCTCAATAGACGGTAAAATAAGAAAATTGTTTATATATTGTTTCTGTAGTGTTATTATACGAAATAAAAGATTTTAGGAAAAGTCGTTATAGCATGCTATACCTATTCATTGTGGTATAATTGCAAGAGGTTTAATCCGATAATTTATAAAGATAGAAAGACATTCATGAGAGATTTATTATCTAAAAAAAGTCATAGGCAATTAGAATTATTATTTGAACATAAACGATGGTTTCATCGTTCTGAACTAGCAGAGTTATTAAATTGTACAGAACGTGCAGTCAAAGATGATCTATCCCATGTTAGATCTGCTTTTCCTGACTTGATTTTTCATTCTTCGACTAATGGTATACGCATTATTAATACCGATGATAGTGATATTGAAATGGTTTACCATCATTTCTTTAAGCATTCAACTCATTTTTCGATTTTAGAATTTATCTTCTTTAATGAAGGTTGTCAAGCTGAAAGTATTTGTAAAGAATTCTATATCAGTTCATCTTCGCTCTATCGTATTATTAGCGAAATCAATAAAGTGATTAAAAGGCAATTTCAATTTGAAATCAGTCTGACCCCTATTCAAATCATTGGAAATGAGAGAGACATTCGTTACTTTTTTGCACAATATTTTTCAGAAAAATATTATTTCCTAGAATGGCCATTTGAAAATTTTTCATCAGAGCCCCTATCTCAATTGTTAGAATTGGTTTATAAGGAAACAAGCTTTCCAATGAATTTGTCAACGCATAGAATGCTAAAGTTGCTCCTAGTTACGAACCTATATAGAATAAAGTTTGGTCATCTTATGGAAATAGAGAAAGATTCTTTTAACGACCAAAGTTTGGATTTTTTAATGCAGGCAGAAGGAATAGAAGGTGTTGCTCAGAGTTTTGAATCAGAATACAATATCTCTTTAGATGAAGAAGTTGTTTGCCAATTATTTGTGTCTTACTTTCAAAAAATGTTTTTCATAGATGAAAGTCTCTTTATGAAATGCGTAAAAAAGGATAGCTATGTTGAAAAATCTTACCATCTATTGAGTGATTTTATTGATCAGATTTCAGTCAAGTATCAGATTGAGATTGAGAATAAGGATAATCTGATTTGGCATCTGCATAATACCGCACATCTGTATCGTCAAGAGTTGTCCACTGAGTTTATTTTATTTGATCAAAAAGGGAATACAATCAGGAATTTTCAAAATATTTTTCCTAAATTTGTTTCAGATGTAAAAAAAGAGCTTTCTCATTATTTAGAGACTCTTGAGGTTTGTTCTAGTTCAATGATGGTAAATCATCTATCTTATACCTTCATCACTCATACCAAACATTTGGTGCTTAATCTACTGCAAAATCAGCCAAAGCTGAAGGTTCTGGTTATGAGTAATTTTGATCAGTATCATGCAAAATCCGTTGCAGAGACACTTTCTTATTATTGTAGCAACAATTTTGAACTTGAAGTTTGGACTGAATTAGAATTATCAAAGGAATCTTTAGAAGAATCGCCTTATGATATCATCATTTCTAATTTTATTATTCCTCCGATTGAAAATAAGAGACTGATCTATTCAAATAATATAAACACGGTCTCACTCATATCTTTGTTAAATGCCATGATGTTTATTCGATTAGATTAGTAACCTAAAATAAAAAATGCTATTTCGCGTTTTGAACTGTACCTCAAAAGTTAGACAGAAAAAATCTAATTTTTGGGGTGTTTTTATTAAGAAAAGACCTTCAGTCATTTAAGTAAAATGTACATCTAGAGTCATAGTCCTCTAAAACTCTTGCTTTTTTTGTAGAAGATACGAAAAAAACCTTGATTCCAAGGCTTTTCCTGTTGTATGTAGATGCCCCCTACATGGATTTGTAAGAACTTTTCATATTGAAAATAAACAAAAATGTTGAAATATAGCTGATTTTAGGGAAATACTTTTAGGTGTTTTCAATGTCAGGATTTAAAAATGGGGCAAAAGTGGGGCAAAAACGAATGACTCGTATTTGGTTTGAAAACCTATAATACCTAATGATTATGCTATTCTAGATATATAGTTTTGTTATAAATAAATGTCAGTGCGAGATCAAATTGGAGGATAAAATGGAAAAACAAATTAATGAAAAAAAAGCCTTGGTTCCCAAAGCTTTTTAATGTTATAAACTCATTAAAATAATCCCCAGTTAGATTTGGAATATTTTTTATTCTGTGTCATATAAAAATAAATAAAATGAATGGCTATAGCTAGAGCTAAAATGGTTGTTATACTCACTACTATTATAGGATTAGAAGCAAAGATTAAAGAGAGAATCAAGGCAGCCAGATAGAGTGTCGCTTGGACACAGTAGTAACTTTTCGAATAGCGAAGATAGTGTTTGTTATAGGGCCCATTTACTAGGACAGCAGCTTGAAAGAGGCCAAATCCGATATAAGAGAAGCTGGTTGCAAAGAGACGATTAGCTTCAGGATTCTGAAGAAAACTCATCGAAACGGTCATCATAAGAAGTCCAATGAAAATAGGATAGTGACTGTAAATTAGAAATAGTCTCTTTTGATTAGATTTTTCATCAATAGCATGGTCGAATTGACCAAAATAAAACAAGAACAGAGAAATCATAATAATGAAATAAAGAACCGAATAAATCGAGAAATTCTCGATTGTAAAGAAGTTAGCTAGCTCCGTAATCATCTCTCCAAACATAATAATGACAAGAAGGGAGATACGCTCGATTAAATGGGGGAGATTTACCTGGTAATGCTTATCTTTATTAAGCAAGATACTTGGCATAATAAATGTTAGCAGAATACTAGCAAATAAGATATAGACTCTAAGGTAAATAGGAAGAAGAGCTGCTAGATAGACTCCTAAACTTCCTAGACCTGTTATCCATAGAAAACCTTTGATACTTTCCCGATTAGCATCATCGGTTGATTTTCTAAAAAATTCAACCAAATATTGAAAAAATAAGGTAAGGGTTAATGTACCAATAGCCCAACAGAGATAATGAAAATATTGTTGCCAATCAGGTCCAATCATATTGGCTATAAAGAGTAAAATTCCCATTTTGATAAACATGATTACTATGTTAAATAAAGAGTTCTTTCCATAGCGATTGGTATAATCGGTTTGAATCATCCAGGAATCGATGAGAAACAAAGTAGCAATGAAAAAATCAAGGAAAGAATTCCAAGTCAAAATACCGTTATGAAGATGGTCAATTAAAGTAGTTACTTTTGAAATTGCAAAAACAAAAACTAGGTCATAAAAAAGTTCTGAAAATTCTACACGTTTATGTTTAATAAGAGTTGTCATCTTAAGACCTTTCTATTTTAGAAGTACAATTTATTATAACAGAAAATGGTAATGAGAGAAAAGGATATGCTTAAATAACTTCATGTGACGCGAATGAACTGCGCCACAAAAGTTAGGTTTTTTCTGTCTAACTTTTGGGGTGCAGTTCAGAAGGGGTGTTTTTTCTATCGTTTTTTAGTGCTAAGACTACACAAAAATGCCTTGTAAATCAAGGCTTTTTCCTGTTGTATTTAGATGCCCCCTACAGGGATTTGGAAAGGACTTTCATATTGAGAGCAATTAAAAATATTGAAATATAAGTGATTTTAGGTATTTTCAATGTCATGATTTAAAAATGGGACAAAAGTGGGGCAAAAACCATACAGATTCTAAACTGTATGGTTCTTTTTTTATCTAACCAAGAAAGGTTAAAACTTATTAAAACAAATGCAATCAACTGTTGAAAACTTTTTAGTCCGTGTAATATAAAAACAAGTAAAAAGTTGAACTATAGGGAATATTGTGTCATAATAGGTAATAGATGAATAATTAATAGATTGGAAATAATGCTTTCTTACCTTAACAAGTTGAATTGGTTATACATTTTTTCGTCGCAATTGTGTCTATCTCTCGAGTTTAGCTAGTTTTTATAAGCTCTGGCTTCTAATCAATATAACAAATTTTAGAAGTGCATAAGACAAGATGGTGACATTACTACAGTCATTTCTAGTCACCATATGTTGCTGGCACAGGCTGTTTGTAGTGTTGGCTATTTACTAGTCAGTTTAATCGGAGTGTTTAATTTTTATTGTTGAAAGGTTTTTATATGGCGAAAATTCTATCTTTAGGTCTGACAGGTAAGAAATTACTTGCTCAGGGGTTCTTGTTTGTTCTGCTAGGTCTCATCTTGATGGTCACGGGGACTTGGTTGCCAGTAAAGGTTATTCGACTGGTTCTGTTTTTAGCTTGGATAGCAACGGTCTTAGATTTAGTATTACGTATTTTCAAAAAAAGTCAGTCAACGGACACCTTGGGAGTTGCACTGGTTAAATTGTTAGTGCTGGGATATTTGCTTGGCTCCAATCTTGCGACGGATGTGCCGATTTATATTTTGGCTCTTGTGATTGGAGTTTATCAGATTTTTCATGCTAGTATTAACCTTGTCACCTATGTTCTCTACCGCAAAAACAAAATTCGACCTCGTTTTCGTCTCTTACTAGATGGACTCGTACTAGTTTTTCTTGGTGGGACTAGTCTTTTGTCCTCTACAGGAAATTCTGTCTTTCAACTCTTTGTATTAGGGGCTTATTTTTTCCTTTATGGTCTGTCCAATATCCGTGACGGTTTCTTATTTGAAGGGGAAATTGGGAAAAACCATCTCAAACGTCGTATTAGAATTAGCTTACCTATTGTCCTAGCCGCTCTCATCCCTGCAAGAACTTTAGCAAAAATCAACAAATTCATGCAGGAAAATGCTGATGAGAGAGAGGATATCCATCTTGGAATGGTGAAGTCTGGTAAGACAGCGGAGCTTGAAATTTTTGTTCATACAGCTGAGACCTCCCTGTTTTCAGCTATTGGTCATGTGGATATCTGCTATCAGGGCCGTGTTATTTCTTATGGCAACTATGATCCGTCTTCTGAGACCTTATTTGGCATGGTAGGAGATGGTGTCTTATATTTCTGTGATCGTGACAAGTACATTGACCTATGTAAACGTGAGAGTCAAAAAACGCTTTTTGGTTATGGGATAGATTTGACGCCTGAAATGGAAAAAGCAGTTCAGAAAAAGTTGGCTGAATTGAAACAACTGACGATTCCATGGGAGCCAAGTGCAGATAAAATCATGACAGGTGATGGTAAGGAAGACTACACCTACGCTTATAAAATCAGACATGAGACAGATGGGGAACTTTATAAATTTATCAAATCTAAGTTTAAATCCTACTTTGTCTTATCTACAAACTGTGTGCTCTTGGCTGATACCATAGTCGGTCAGGCTGGCACCGATATCCTCTCACCCAAAGGATTTATCGCACCAGGAACTTACCAAGCTTACCTTGACCGAGAGTTTGAAAAACCAAATAGTATAGTCGTATCTAAACATGTTTATTAAGGAGAATTTATGAATTTAGTAAAAAAATACACCCCATTAATACTTTTTATAGGGCTGGTTACTCTTGTAATTCTGAATGCATCAAGCTTTATATCAGGGGCAGTATCTCTCTTTGAAGTAACTTCTACCTTGATTTATGGTGCTGTCATTGCTTTTGTGCTCAATGTTCCCATGAAAAAAATTGAAGAATTCCTAGTTAAAATGAAGGTAAAGGCAGGGTTGCGCCGTCCGATTGCTATGGTGCTTGTTTTCCTATCTCTTATCTTAATCGTGATCTGTCTTTTGGTTTTGGTGCTTCCAACCCTTGCTCAGACTATTAGTCAGCTGGGAGCAGTCCTTTCAACAGTCCTGACTCAACTTGGGAAATTGCTAGACAGCTCGGAATTTGTAACCAAAGACATGCTGTCAACTATCGTATCAGGAATTCAGGGACAGTCTAGCTCTATTAGTCAAGCTTTGATAACCTTCTTATCCGGTCTGACTAGTAATATAGGAAATATTTTTTCAAGTATAATGAATGCCTTTCTGATTATAGTATTTACCTTTTTATTTTTATCCAGTAAGGAACATCTGGCAGCGATGACGAGTAGACTTCTAAAAGTTATATTTCCAGAGAAAGTGGTGACAAAGTTAACTTACATTGGACAAGTAGCACTAGAGACTTATGACCAATTTTTGATGAGTCAGCTGATTGAAGCAGTCATCATAGGAGTTATGATAGCGGTTGGCTACAGCCTGTTTGGACTACCTTATGGGGTAATGACAGGTATATTTGCAGGAGTGCTATCGTTCATTCCTTATGTAGGGCCTATGATTGCTTGTGTTGTGGGAGCGATTTTTATCTTCACAGTGAGTCCTACTCAAGCCTTACTTTCTCTTCTTCTATATCAAGTTATACAGCTGATTGAAGGAAACCTTATTTATCCTAGAGTTGTAGGTCAATCTATTGGTTTGCCAGCTATTTTCACGCTTGCGGCTGCTAGTATTGGAGGCAATCTCTTTGGCTTACTTGGGATGATATTCTTTACACCGATATTTGCTGTTATCTATCGATTGGTTAAGGAATTTGTCGTTGCAAAGGAAAATCAGCTAGATTAAGAAAAACTAAATTTAATAAGATATACTGAGAAGAGAGTGAGAGATTCTCTTCTCTTTTATTTTTAAATACTTTTCTACAAAAAGCTATTAGACGTTAAAAAAAGCCTTGATTTACAAGGCTTTTTCCTGTTGTATTTAGATGCCCCCTACAGGGATCGAACCTGTGACCCACGGATTAAGAGTCCGCTGCTCTGCCAGCTGAGCTAAGGAGGCAAAGAAAAAAGCTGTATTGGTGCCGAAACTTCACGGTTTGTATTGAACCCGCGCAATTAAGCAGGTGGGCAACTCGCTCTAACTGAAGCTGTTTCCGTGTGAGACGGCCTACATGCTGTTAGAAGACTTTTGTTTCCCTAATAATACAAAAAATAGTCGGTCAACACTTAAGTGTGAAGTCGTACACCACAGCGTTTCTATGTTTATATGATACCACTTTTTCAAAAAAAATCAAGAGGAAAATGCAATTTTTTGAAAAGGATTTCAGATTTTTCGCAAATGGTCGATAGCTTCCTTTCTTTGAGCCAAAGCCCGTTCATATTTACCAGTATCTTCTGCTTGGAAATAGTGATGATTACGAATTTTTTCTGGCAGATAGTCTTGCTTGACCCAATTTCCAGGATAGTTGTGTGGATAGAGATAGTCTTGGGCATTCCCTAGTTCCTTGCTTCCACTGTAGTGCCCATCACGCAGGTGTCGCGGAATAGGCAAGTGCCCTGATGTTTTGAGGTCGGCAAGTGCCTTATCCATAGCTAGATAGGCTGAGTTGGATTTTGGAGAAAGGGCCAAATCAATGACGACATTGGCAATGAGAATGCGGGCTTCTGGGAAACCAATCCTTTGTGCAGCATCTAGAGCAGTTACGGTATGAATTTGGGCCTCAGGATTGGCTAAGCCGATATCTTCATAGGCGATAATAGTCAAGCGACGAGCGAGACTTGGCAAATCACCAGCCTCAATCAAGCGAGCAGCATAGTGGAGACTGGCATCCACATCCGAGCCACGGATAGACTTTTGCAGGGCTGAGAGAACATCATAGTGGCCATCTCCATCCTTATCCATAGTGATGTAGCTTCGCTGTAGGCTATTTTCCATGATGTCGAGGGTGATATGGCGGATGCCCTCGTCATTCTCAGGGGTAGAAAGAACAGCCAAGTCCAGTGAGTTAAAGGCAGAGCGAAGGTCTCCGTTTGTAGAGGTAGCAATGAAATCCAGCGCATCCTCATCTAGTTCTACTGGAAAATCAAAACCACGTTCAGGGTTATTTAGAGCTATCTGAAGTGCCTCTTTGACGTCTTGGTTAGACAGAGGTTCCAACTCAAAAATTTGAACACGACTGCGAATGGCAGGAGTGACAGAAAAGAAAGGATTTTCAGTCGTAGCGCCAATCATAATGACCAGTCCACTTTCCAAGAGAGGCAAGAGGAAGTCTTGCTTGGTTTTATCTAGTCTATGAATTTCGTCAAGGAGTAGTACAAGTCCCCCTGAGAATTTAGCTTCTTCCGCGATTTCTTGAAGTCGTTTTTTACTATCAACTGTCGCATTGAAAGTTCGAAAGGCATACTTAGTATTCCCAGCGATGGCAGAGGCAATACTGGTCTTGCCGATTCCCGGAGGTCCATAAAGAATCATGGAGGACAGGCGGTTGGCTTCCACCATGCGGCGGATAATTTTTCCAGGCCCGACCAGATGTTCCTGACCAATGACCTGGTCGATGGTTTTAGGGCGCATGCGAAGCGCGAGATTGTCTGGCATAGCAGTCCTTTCTAGCGTGGATTTTAGTTTCATATTTTTTGAGCAGTATAACTCACCAAATGTATCTTACTATGTCCATTCTAGCCTATTAGTTGTGATATTTCAATGGTTTTGTAATATTCAGGGTGTGAGATAGAATCTTTTTGACTATTTAATTTAATGAGGAGAGGTATCAGCATGAGAGAATGGATTTCCCTTAAAACTCAAAATAGGATAGTTGAGCCTAAAGAAGTGGAAGTGCTGACTTGAGAAATAATATTGCTAAATATTATTGTATGAATTATAATGAAGGAGAGGTGATAAGTAATGGAAATAATGGAATTACCAAGTCAGGAAGTTTTCTTGATAAAGTACATAGTGGATTTAAATTTTGATAACAATATTTACAAAGGAGAAAATGGAACTAGATGAATACTTCAAATTCAAAGCTACTTGAAAATAAGTCATTTATGGAACTTGACGGACTAGTTGGTTTACCAAATGGAGTGAAACCAGCACCTATGAAATACAATCTTGGAAAAATTAACAAATATTTAAACGAAACAGGAAAAGAATTTAAAGAACTGACTATTCTGGAACTAAAACAATTTGAGAGAGTTAAATAAAGATGGGACTCGATAAAAGATTTGTGGAGAAAGCCTTTGCCAGTGGCAAAGATAGAGTTAATAGAGCGATTTTTGTAAAACCTGAAGAGCTTATTGAACTATCTGATGAAGATTTAAGTTATTTTGGGGAAGGTATTTTTTATTGCTTACCTCGTAGCAAATTTGTAGAAAGTCATAAAGATGAGATTCGAGAGAAATACAATCTTTCTAACGAATTACCAAAGATAAATGGCATCTATTTAGGGACTTTTTTAAAAATGGGGGCGTGGGATAGAATTAGAAAAACCAAACCAAGCTTAAAAGAAATTATAAACATGGTTGAAAAGTAAAATAGTAGCTATATATTTTATATTATTGGAATCCCTTTTGCGTAAGCTTCTTTGGCTTCTGTAAGTGTCATTTCATTAGGGCCGCCATCTATATTAGTTTCTCCTGTATTTTGCCACTGACAAACGTCACAGATATCATATACTGCTGTAACAGTACCACATACTGGACAATGGACATATTCGCTACCGTTAATAATGATTAAATTCTCTTTTCCAGTCTTATTCATTTAAGGTTACTCCCAACACTATACAAATATATTAGCTATTTCTATACACTACTTTTTCAATATCATTGATTGTAATTGTTATGGTATCCCAGTCTTTCGGGGAATCTCCTATGTCAGCAATAAAAGTATCTTCGCTTAACTTCTCGACAATTGCTGCCGTTTGACCGTTTTTTAACAACACTGTATCAAATTCTCGAATTTTTACGATTTTTCTCTTTGCGTAAGCTTCTTTGGCTTCGGCGAGAGTAATCTTGTTAGGGCCGCCGTCAATATTTATAATACCCGTATTTTGCCAACGACAGACGTCACAGATATCATAGTCCATAACTTCAGTTCCGCAAACAGGGCAATGAAGCCATAAATATCCATCAATTACCCAAGTCTTTTGTGATTCATTTATGTCGTTTTTCCTTTTATAAGCCATTTTTGCTTCAGCAAGCGTCATTTTATTAGGACCGCCATCGATATTAAATGCTCCCGTATTTTGCCAATGACAAACATCGCAAATATCATAAGTTTCTACTAAAGTTCCACATACAGGGCAATGCACATGCTCCCAACCATCAATGAAAATTAAATTCTCTTTTTTAGTTTTATTCATGATAAACAACTCCTGTTATTTTGTAATACCGTCTTGAGTCAACTCTATTGATGCGATTTCAGATTCATTAAATCCAACATATGGATATTTATCTGTTCTTATTGTAATTTCATCATAGAGTTCATCTTCCGTATCAAGTTTCCCTGTAAAGCTATTACAATGACCCTCTAAAATTTGCCCGTCAACAAAAACAATCCTAATCTCTTTTCCTAAATATTGTTCTAAATTCATTACTGATTTCCTTTCCAATATTATACTTCAAATCAAGTGATATTACTAATGAATGAAGTATGGTAAATGATAAAACAGTTTATTTGACAGTGCAAGTTTCTCGTCTGCCGAATGTATTGATTTAGTAGTTTTTGCTAGTCTTTTATAAAAATCGTAATATAATTTTGGGTGATAATCATTTTTTAATGAAGAGAGGAGAAGTAATGTTAAGATTGAATCGCGCCATTTCTAGTGGGTCGAGAAAAGCAGGAACTCTGATAGTTCTGCCTATCCGTTTATATAAGGCTTCCCTTAGAACCACATCTAGGGGCTTTTATGTATAAGAGAATAATAAGTATTACTCCTTTACAATACGTGTAGCACGTGTTATAATGGTGTTGTCAGGAGGTAAAAGCGCTATGCCTATGACACAAAAAGAGATGGTTAAACTCCTTACGGCCCATGGTTGGATAAAGACTAGAGGCGGTAAAGGCTCCCATATTAAAATGGAGAAGCAAGGGGAAAGACCTATCACAATCCCTCATGGTGAGCTGAATAAGTACACTGAAAGAGGGATAAGAAAGCAAGCTGGGTTGTAAAATTCAGCCCCTGCTTTTTGATATGGAGGTAGTGAAATGTTAGTGACATATCCAGCTTTATTTTATTATGATGATACAGATGGGGTAAAAGCGACTTATTTTGTTCATTTCCCAGATTTTGAATACTCAGCTACACAAGGTGCGGGGATTTCTGAGGCTCTGGCTATGGGTTCAGAGTGGTTAGGGATAACTGTCGCAGATTTGATAGAGAGTGATGGAGAGTTACCTCAGCCATCAGATATCAATAGCTTGTCTTTGATTGACAATGATCCTTTTAAAGATGATGAAGATTTCGTGTCAACCTATGACCTTGATAAATCTTTTATTTCTATGGTGTCTGTTGATGTATCAGAATACCTAGGAAGTCAGGAACCAATTAAAAAGACCTTGACCATACCAAGATGGGCAGATAAGTTGGGACGAGAAATGGGACTTAACTTTTCTCAGATTTTGACAGACGCTATTGCAGATAAGAAAATTCAAGCATAAGATTAAGTGTGACATCGTGGGAATAGTCAATAAAAAAAGCACTCCTAATTGTGCTGGTTACTTGTCTATTGATCCTATAGATTTGCTAGCCCTTTCGAGGGCTTTTTATGTTGATTTTTAGGAGAAATGAAGAAATCAGACTGTTAAGAAAATCACTAATATCAAGGGTTTAAATGAGGTAATATGGTATAATTAGGATATAAAATAATTTTGTGGTAAGATGATAGTATCTATTTTAGCATATTTCCGAGTAATCGGGGCAATTAAAGAGTCGCATAGAAAGAGGACAAAATGGCAACATATGGATTTTTAGATGTTTTAGAGGAAGAGTTGGAGAAGAATTTTCCTTTTGACTTTGAGATTAGTTGGGACAAGCGCAACCACGCGGTTGAAGTGAGTTTTCTATTGGAAGCGCAAAATGCTGCAGGTGTGGAGATGGTGGATGAAGATGGAGAGGTTTCATCAGACGACATTCTCTTTGAAGAAGCAGTGCTTTTTTACAATCCTGCCAAGTCAACAGTCAATGAGGAAGACTATTTGACTATCATTCCTTACCTGCCTAAAAAAGGTTTTTCTCGTGAGTTTTTAGCTTATTTTGCGCTATTCCTTAAAGATACTGCTGAGGTTGGACTAGATGCCCTTATGGACTTTTTGGAAGACCCAGAAGCAGAAGAATTTGTCATGGAATGGAACCAAGAAGTCTTTGAAGAAGGAAAAGTAGGTTTGGAAGAGGGAGAGTTTTATCCTTATCCTAGATACTAGGAGTTGGTTGGAGATTTCATGAAGAAAATTGGGATTTATTTGGTTTATGTGCTAGCTGTTGTCTTTATTATGCTGGCTTGTGCTTGTGGAACAATCGCATTTGCAGAGTTGGGGTATTCCGCAGTTTTAGTCTTTACTTTTGGTTATGGCTTCGCTCTTCTAAGCATGTATTTAATCTTTATTTTTCATGAGCTGGGACATGCTTTTTGTGGCTACTTGACAGGCTATCGGCTGGTGGCTTTTGGGTTAGGACATTTTATTTTGACCAAAAAGTCAGGCAGGTTTCATCTTAGTAGAACAGCCATTCTGAAAAATGTTGGTGCTCAATACATTGGTTTAAAAGAGGATGAAAGCGATCAAAGAATCATCCTGATGCTTTCAGGAGGCTTGATGGTTCATCTCAGCTTGATATTATTGGCGATAGTGTTTGGATTTTTGACAAGAAGCTGGTATTTTGCAGGGACTTGGATTTTTCTTAATTTGTCTTTCTTCTTAAATAACATTTTGCCAGTCGGCATCACCGATGGCGCAAAAATTTGGGAATTGCTACAACACCCTGAAAATACGAAATACGCCTACCTGATGTTGAGGCATTCTGCCCAGACCTTGCTAGCTCCTCAAGAATATGATTTAAAAGACTTTATCATGCCTGTTGATGAGGAGGCGAGAGGGAGTTTTGCAGAAAGTGTTCAGACTCTTCAGGGGTTGGTATTCATATTGGACGATAATATAGAGCTTGCAAAGCAAGAGTTTCAGTCTGTGCTAGAGAAAACAGATAATCCAATGTCTAAAACTAGTTCTCAATTATACCTTCTTCAAATTGCTCTGATGGAAGAAGATAATAAGAAAGCGGAAGAATATGCAAGTATTCGAGGGGTCAAATCCTTTTTATCTATAAAAACAGCAGATATGCAGGTCATTCAAGCTTGGTATCAATTTAAGGTAAAGAAAGATGTAGTTCAAACTCACAAGGCGATGAAGATTGCTAGACAGAAAATGAATAGCAGTCGGATGTTACGGGATGAGAAAATCTATTATCAAAACTGGTTAGCCGAACTGGAAAAGAAATTAACCGAAGGAGTCTAATATGGAAATAGAGATTTCTGATTTCACAGGCTGTAAGGTTGCTTTGTTTTGTGGGGATAAGCTTTTGACTATCTTACGCGATGATAAGGCAAACATTCCATGGCCCAATATGTGGGAACTTCCAGGCGGTGGACGAGAGGAGGATGAAAGTCCTTTTGAGTGCGTAGCGCGTGAAGTTTATGAAGAACTGGGAATTCATCTGACTGAGGATTGTCTGCTTTGGAGTAAGGTTTATCCAAGTATGCTTTTTGCGGATAAACAATCTGTATTTCTAGTCGGCAAGTTAACGCAAGAACAGTTTGACCAGATTGTATTTGGAGATGAAGGTCAGGGTTACCAGCTGATGAATGTTGAGGAGTTTCTTAGTTCCAGTCAAGTTGTACCTCAGTTGCAGGACAGATTGAGGGATTATTTAAAAGTAAGTGATTAGAAAGGATGGTTCAGTTACATTTCTAAACTGAACCCGCCCTAAACATTGTGTCAAAAAGATAAACTTCACGTAGACACAAGCGTCTTCAGAGAAGTTCCTATTTTGGCTTTGTGTTTTACGGGCTTGGTATTTTAATGATGGAAACATGGCAAGAGTTAAAAGTTACAGTGAAGCGTGAGGGGGAGGAATTGGTTTCCAATTTCTTGATTGAGCTGGGAGCGCAAGGCGTTGCGATTGAAGACAGCATGGATTATGTGGGAAATGTGGATCGCTTCGGCGAGATTTTCCCAGAGGTCGAGCAACAGGAAGAAATCGTAGTGACAGCCTACTATCCGGAAACGGTTGATGTAGCAACGGTTGAGGCAGATTTGCAGGCTCGCTTAGCAGAATTGACAGATTTTATGGATTTGGGAGAGGTCAAAATGGGGACTACTGCCTTGGCTGAGGAAGACTGGGCAGACAACTGGAAGAAATATTATGAACCAGCTCGTATTACTCATGATTTGACTATCGTGCCGTCGTGGACAGACTATGAGGCGACTGCGGGAGAAAAGATTATCAAGCTGGATCCAGGTATGGCTTTTGGTACGGGAACCCATCCAACTACTAAGATGAGCCTCTTTGCCTTGGAACAGGTTCTTCGTGGTGGCGAGACAGTGCTAGATGTGGGGACTGGTTCAGGGGTTCTCTCCATTGCTAGCTCGCTACTTGGTGCCAAGGAAATCTTCGCCTATGACCTAGATGATGTAGCAGTTCGTGTTGCTCAGGAAAATATTGAACTTAACCCTGGAATGGAAAATATCCACGTTGCTGCTGGAGACTTGCTTAAGGGTGTTGAGATTGAGGCAGATGTGATTGTAGCTAATATCTTGGCGGATATTCTCATCCATCTGACGGAGGATGCCTATCGCTTGGTCAAGGATGAAGGCTACCTTATCATGAGTGGGATTATCAAGGACAAGTGGGACATGGTGCGCGAGTCGGCTGAATCAGCTGGATTTTTCCTTGAGACCCACATGATTCAAGGGGAATGGAATGCCTGTGTCTTTAAGAAAACCAAGGATATTTCCGGTGTGATTGGAGGCTAGCATGCAGCAGTATTTTGTCAAAGGCAGTGCTATCTCTCCTGTCACTATCGAGGACAAGGAAACCAGCAAGCACATGTTTCAGGTTATGCGCTTGAAAGAAGATGATGAGGTTACCTTGGTCTTTGATGATGGAATTAAGCGCTTGGCGCGTGTGCTGGATGTGGAAGCCCGTCAGTTTGAGTTGGTCCAAGAGCTAGCTGACAATGTGGAACTGCCAGTTCAAGTGACCATCGCATCCGGCTTTCCCAAGGGAGACAAGCTGGAGTTTATCACTCAAAAAGTAACCGAACTGGGTGCCAGCCAGATTTGGGCCTTCCCTGCCGATTGGTCTGTTGCTAAGTGGGATGGCAAGAAATTGGGTAAAAAGGTTGAAAAATTAGAAAAAATTGCCCTTGGAGCAGCAGAACAAAGCAAGCGTAATCTAGTACCGAGTGTCACACTTTTCGAGAAAAAAGCAGATTTTCTAGCTCAGCTGGACCAGTTTGACTCTATCGTAGTGGCATATGAAGAGTCGGCCAAAGAAGGTGAAGCCGCTGCGCTTTTACAAGCAGTTACTGGACTCGAGAAGGGAGCCAAATTGCTCTTTATCTTTGGTCCAGAAGGTGGTCTGTCACCTGCAGAAATTGAGAGTTTTGAAGCTAAGGGAGCCGTCTTGGCAGGACTTGGCCCTCGTATTTTGCGAGCAGAAACAGCACCGCTTTACGCCTTATCAGCCCTTAGTGTTTTATTAGAATTAGAGAAATAAGAGGAAGAAAATGGAACAAAAACACCGTTCAGAATTTCCAGAGAAGGAACTTTGGGATTTAACAGCCCTATACCAAGATCGTGAAGATTTCTTGCGTGCAATCGAGAAGGCCCGAGAAGACATCAATCAATTTAGCCGTGATTACAAGGATAATCTTCATACTTTTGAGGATTTTGAAAAAGCCTTTGCGGAATTGGAACAAATCTACATTCAGATGAGCCATATTGGTAACTATGGTTTTATGCCTCAGACGACAGATTATAGCAATGACGAATTTGCTAACATTGCCCAAGCTGGGATGGAGTTTGAGACAGATGCCAGCGTAGCCTTGACCTTCTTTGACGATGCCTTGGTGGCAGCAGACGAGGAAGTCTTGGATCGTTTGGGGAAATTGCCACATTTAACAGCTGCCATTCGTCAGGCCAAAATCAAAAAAGCCCACTATCTGGGGGCTGATGTGGAGAAAGCCTTGACCAATCTAGGTGAAGTTTTCTACAGTCCTCAGGACATTTACACTAAGATGCGAGCTGGGGATTTCGAAATGGCTGACTTTGAAGCTCATGGCAAGACCTACAAAAACAGCTTTGTGACCTATGAAAATTTCTACCAAAACCATGAGGACGCTGAGGTTCGTGAGAAATCTTTCCGTTCCTTCTCAGAAGGTCTTCGTAAGCACCAAAATACGGCTGCAGCAGCCTATCTAGCCCAAGTAAAGTCTGAAAAACTACTAGCAGATATGAAGGGTTACGACTCAGTCTTTGATTATCTTCTGGCTGAGCAAGAAGTGGACCGTGCTATGTTTGATCGTCAGATTGACCTCATCATGAAGGATTTTGCGCCCGTTGCTCAGAGATACCTCAAGCATGTTGCCAAGGTAAATGGTCTTGAAAAGATGACCTTTGCAGACTGGAAATTGGATTTGGATAGTGCCCTCAATCCTCAAGTGACCATTGACGACGCCTATGATTTGGTCATGAAGTCGGTAGAACCTTTGGGACAAGAATATTGTCAGGAAGTTGCTCGCTATCAAGAAGAGCGCTGGGTAGACTTTGCTGCTAACAGTGGCAAGGATTCCGGAGGTTATGCGGCGGATCCATATCGCGTGCACCCTTATGTCCTCATGAGCTGGACAGGTCGTTTGAGCGATGTCTATACCTTGATTCATGAAATCGGGCATTCTGGTCAATTCATCTTTTCAGACAATCATCAGAGTTACTTCAATGCTCACATGTCGACCTATTATGTTGAGGCACCGTCAACCTTCAATGAATTGCTTCTCAGTGACTACTTGGAGCACCAATCTGACGACCCTCGTCAAAAACGCTTTGCTCTGGCTCACCGCTTAACAGACACCTACTTCCATAACTTTATCACTCACCTTTTGGAAGCAGCCTTCCAGCGTAAAGTGTATACATTGATTGAAGAAGGAGAAACTTTCGGAGCAAGCAAACTCAACAGCATTATGAAGGAAGTTTTGACCGATTTCTGGGGAGATGCCATTGAAATCGATGATGATGCAGCTTTGACTTGGATGCGCCAAGCTCACTACTACATGGGCTTGTATAGTTACACTTACTCAGCAGGACTAGTCATCTCGACTGCGGGTTACCTTCATCTGAAACATTCAGAAACTGGAGCTGAAGATTGGCTCAATCTCCTCAAATCAGGTGGTAGCAAGACACCGCTTGAGTCAGCTATGATTATCGGAGCAGATATCTCTACAGATAAACCACTCCGTGATACCATCCAATTCTTGTCTGACACAGTTGACCAGATCATCGCCTACAGTGCCCAGTTGGGAGAGTAAATTAAAAGAGTCTGGGACAAAAGTTTAACCTTAAATATAAAAAGCGAACAAAACGAGTTATCTGAAACTCAGAATTCTGTCTTGTTCGCTTTTTTTCTAATCTATCGATTTTAAAAATTTAGAATAAAGAATTCCTAAAATCAAAATTTTTTGTCCTGGCCTCTTAAATTATCCCCAAAAGCTATCTTCTTCAGCTTGATCTGAAGAGAAGAGCCAAACTTCTTTGATTTTTCCGTCTTCAATGCGGAAGAGGTCAATCCCGTTCATATTGAGTTCAGTACCATCAGCCCGTGTTCCAAGAAAAGTAACATTGGCTGCGATTAAATCCTTATTGTCAGAAACCCAATTTGTTATCACCTTAAAGGTTCCATTAGTTTTCTCAGCAAATGTAGCCAGGTGAGTTCCTAGCTTGTCCTTACCAACAACTGTACCCGATATACTATGAGTACCAGGTTGATGCCAGATAATATCGTCTGCCATCGTTTCAAAGACACCAGGAAAGTCACCAGCAATTAAAGCTTGGTTATAAGCATTGAAAATTTCTAAGTTTGTTGACATATCTATTCTCCATTTCTTTTTTATGATATAATTGTAACAGTTACAAATAAAAAAACAAGTAGACACTTTTTTGATAGCTAGTATCAAAAGTGGTACTATTATTGATACTAAAAGATAAATTTTTTTAAAAAAAATAGAAAGAAGATATTTTATGACAAATAAAGTGAGTGAGTATGGTATTTGTCCATTTGCGACAACGCAGAGGGTTTTAACGGGGAAATGGGCACTGGTAATCATTTATCAGTTGAGTACGGGTACCAAACGATTTAAAGAATTGCAGAGATTATTGCCTGGGATTACTCAAACTATTTTGACCCGTCATCTCCGTCAATTAGAAAAGGATAAGATTGTTCAACGAAAGGTCTATGCCGAAGTTCCACCACGAGTTGAGTACAGCTTAACTGAAATGGGGCAGGAATTCAGAGCTGTTTTAGATGCTGTCGAGAAATGGGGTCTAGATTATATCAAGATGCTAGAAATGTAGAGGTATTGCCCATGTATCAAGAGTTACTTAGAAAAATAGCAGAAGAAAAACCAAGTTATAACCAGGAAGAAATCCAGTGGCTACTTGATCATTTGGGAGATCCTTCTCCAGAAATTCGTGATGACCTTGTTTTTACAAGCTTTGCTAGAGGGATTCAGGAAGAGCTATTTACACAGGAACAATTTCATTTCATTGCTGAGGGGATTTCATCTGATGGAGGACTAGACAAAGAGATTGATAAGGTAGGCTTATCAACACTTGAACGTTCTTTTAGGGCGCTTATTTATGCAAATCTCTTGTCGGCGGATGCCAACCAGCAATCGGTTTTTTATCAGGAATTAAATGCAGGAATTCGTAATGTCCTTTTAAATCAAGGTTTGTATTATCTTTCAAAAGAAAAGGATACAACGGGTTTTTCAAGTCAGTATGGTTGGGTTCATGCTTTTGCACATGGAGCCGATTTACTGACAGAGGTGGTTTGTCATCCAAACTTTCCTAAAAACAGAGTTCATGAAGTATTTGATATACTTGGCCAACTATTTAAAAGAATTTCGATTCGCTTTACAGATGATGAGGATTGGCGTTTAGCAAGAGTGATCTATGAACCTATTTTACAAGGGAAGTTGGAGCAAGAGAAAGTAGCTTCTTGGATAAAAACTGTTGACTTTCCGATAGAAGAAAGGGAAGATTTTTATAAATTTTCCAACTTCAGATCCTGTATGTTGGAAGTCTATGTCCAACTTGACCAGAGAAATAGTTTACAAGATGACTTGAAAGAAGCTATCCAGTCTTTTCAATACTAGGGATAAGCTAATATTACTTATTGAAAGAGTTTCTATTGTATCCTCCTGACTAATAATGAAAACTAATAAAAGAGGTTGAATCATTTTCCAACCTCTTTTCCTGTATCTTAATGGAATTGCATACCACCATCAACGATAATGGTTTGTCCTGTAATGTAGTTTGAATCTGGTCCTGCAAGGAAGCTGACGGCAGCAGCCACATCTTCTGGTTCAGATAGACGTTTTAGGGTAATATCTTTTGCAAATGTCTGCATACCCCACTCGTCATCTTTTCCTGCATTTTTACCAACTTCATGAGCGATGTCGTACATCATTGGTGTTTTCACAATACCTGGTGCGTAGGCGTTAACAGTGATGCCTGAGTCTGCTAAATCACGTGCTAATGTTTGCGTAATTCCTCGAACAGCAAATTTGGTTCCACCATAAACAGTTAGATTTGGGTTACCGACTACACCGGCTTGAGAGGTTGCGTTGATAATTTTACCTCCGTGGCCAAGTGCTTTAAATTGCGCTTGTGCAGCTTGTGAACCCCAAATGACACCACCAACGTTGATACCGAAAGTGCGTGTAAATTGTTCCTCAGTAATTGTATCAAGAGGAGTAGTTGGTGCAACACCAGCGTTATTTACGACAACATTTAAATCACCAAAATGGTCAACAACCTTTTGAAATGCTTGTGCAACTTCGGCCTGTTTCGAAACATCGGCCACGACAGCAAAGGCATTTTCAGCTGATAATTCGGCAACAGCTTTTTCAGCTGTTTCAGGATTGTAGTCTAAGACTCCTACCTTAAAGCCATCTTGAACCAATCGTTTTGCGATTGCAAAACCGATTCCTTGACCTGCACCTGTGACAATAGCAACTTTAGACATATGATTCCTCCTTGGTATTCACGATACCATTCAAACGTTCATAAAAGAACAGCAAAGGTTTACAAATAAGCTTCGATAATGGGTTTTGTAAACCCTATCAAAACTACGCTATTAGTATACACCTTTGAAAAAAATGTTTCAAATAAACACTACCGTTTTTATAGAATTTTATCCCGAAAATTTCCAAACAATTTTCTTGAAACCCTTTCCTACTTTTGATAGACTAGTATCTAGTTTTTGAAAAAAGGAGAAAGAAAATGAAAAAATTTGTTGCTGAGTTAATCGGTACGTTCATGCTTGTGTTCATCGGAACAGGAGCTGTTGTTTTTGGAAATGGTCTTGATGGTCTTGGACACCTTGGAATTGCTCTTGCTTTTGGTTTGGCAATCGTAGTTGCAGCTTTCTCAATCGGAACTGTTTCAGGTGCTCACTTGAACCCAGCTGTTTCGATCGCTATGTTTGTTAACAAACGTTTGTCATCTTCAGAACTTGTAAACTACATCCTTGGTCAAGTAGTCGGTGCTTTCCTTGCGTCAGGGTCTGTATTCTTCCTCTTGGCGAATTCAGGTATGTCAACTGCAAGTCTTGGTGAAAATGCCTTGGCAAACGGTGTAACTGTCTTTGGTGGTTTCTTGTTTGAAACAATCGCAACATTCTTGTTTGTCTTGGTTATCATGACTGTGACATCAGCAAGCAAAGGTAATGGCGCAATCGCTGGTTTGGTGATTGGTTTGTCATTGACAGCTTTGATTCTAGCTGGCTTGAACATCACTGGACTTTCAGTAAACCCAGCTCGTAGCTTGGCACCAGCTGTCTTGGTAGGTGGTGCAGCCCTTCAACAAGTTTGGATTTTCATCCTTGCACCAATTGTTGGTGGAGTTCTTGCAGCTCTCGTTGCTAAAAACTGTCTTGGAACAGAAGAATAATTGAAACTCAAAAAGCCTTGCTCCTCATCTTGAGGAACAGGGCTTTTTCGTATCTGTTTATATTTAATGAAAATCAAAGAGCAAATTAGGAAGCTAGCCGCAGGTTGCTCAAAGCACTGCTTTGAGGTTGTAGATAAGACTGACGAAGTCAGCTCAAAACACTGTTTTGAGGTTGTGGATAGAACTGACGAAGTCAGTTACCTATATCTACGGCAAGGCGATGTTGACGCGGTTTGAAGAGATTTTCGAAGAGTATTATCGGTTGTCAATTTTCTCTGGATAAAGGTCGTGTTGGAAGAGGCGTTGTTCTGCCAAGCCTTCATACTTAGTTCCTGGTTTACCGTAGTTGTAGTAGGGGTCAATTGAGATGCCACCGCGAGGGGTGAATTTTCCCCAAACCTCCAAATAGCGAGGGTCTAGCAAGTTGACCAAGTCTTTACCGATGGTGTTGATACAGTTTTCGTGAAAATCTCCGTGGTTTCGGTAACTAAAGAGGTAGAGTTTGAGGGATTTTGACTCAACACAGAGCTTGTCAGGGATGTAGGAAATATAAATGGTCGCAAAGTCTGGCTGAGCGGTAATAGGGCAAAGTGAGGTAAATTCAGGGCAGTTGAACTTGATGAAATAGTCATTTTCCACATGACGATTGTCAAAGGATTCCAGGACTTCTGGTTGATACTCGAAAATGTAGTTGGTTTCTTTGTTGCCTAGTAGGCTTAGGTTTTTCATTTCTTCTTGTTGTGACATGATTTTTTCTTTCTAATCTTAAACACCACGTTGGTTGTCGTAGAGGAGGGTATGGAGTTGAGGAAGGACGCGGACATTGCCCCAGCTATCGTCAGTAGCGACGCGTTCCCAGAGTTCTTTGAGTCGATCTAGTTGGTCTTGGATAATATTGCCTGTGGCCTTGGGCTCAGGATTTCCAGCCGATAAAAAGAGAACATCTGGTTGGTAGCGTTCTTGTATGCCTCTGGCAAAGGCCAAATCGGCATCGTCAAAGACAGGGATTTTAAAGGTGACCTTGTCTGGATCCAGTTGGGAAACGATAAAGTCCAGGGTCTCAAAGTTGACTTCCATCTTGGATGAAGGAGGTTTGGGACTCAGAGTGACCTGGTCGATGTCTTTTAACCAATTTTGCCAGCGGGAGCCTTGGGTCTCAACAGCCAGAGTGACACCACGTTCCTTGAGTTTAGTGACCAATTCGGCCATGTTGGCTGCTAGGATAGCAGGATTTCCCCCAGACAGGGTGACGTAGTCGTAGCTTCCTAGTTTATCCAAGGCAGCAATGACCTCGTCAGCTGTCATGCGAGTTGGTTTTTCAGAACCATCCCAAGTAAAGGCAGAATCGCACCAGTCGCAGTGGTAGTCGCAACCAGCAGTGCGGACAAACATGGTTTTCTGCCCGATTGCACGGCCTTCGCCTTGAAAGGTTGGGCCAAAAATTTCCAAAACTGGTAGTTTGAGGACACGTTCCCTAGTCATCTAACCACTCCCGTCTAAACTCTGCAAAGGCAGTCGGAGTTTCATAGAGGCGAACGTATTCCAAACGGAGACCACGCTCGTCTGGCAACTCTTGACTCATAGTTTGGAAAATCCAGTAAACCATATTTTCAGCAGTCGTGTTCATATAGGGAAGAGTTTCGTTTAGATAGCGATGATCCAAGTGGGGCTCTAAGTAGTTCTTGTAGATCGATTTGATGTCTCCGAAATCGTAGGTCATGCCGCGTTCATCTAAAAAACCACTGACAGCAATCTGCAGATGATAGGTGTGACCATGAAGGGATTTGCATTTTCCCTCATAGTGAAAGAGGTGGTGAGCAGCATCAAAGGTAAATTCTTTGGAGACTAGAGTCCGATAAGGATTGTAAACGAGAGATTCTCCAGTTTCCTGTTTGATTTCTTTAGGTGCAAAAAACATTAGGCTTCTCCTTTCTGTGAGAGATAAACATCTAGACCATGCTGACGTAGGTGGCAGGCTGGGCAATCTCCACAGCCGCTTCCGATAATTCCGTTGTAGCAGGTTAAGGTCTTTTCACGAACATAGTCAAAGGCACCGAGTTGGTCAGCCAATTCCCAAGTTTCAGCCTTGTCTAGCCACATGAGAGGTGTTTGGATAACAAAGTCGTAATCCATGGCCAGGTTGAGAGTAACATTGAGAGATTTGACAAAGACATCTCGACAGTCAGGGTAGCCTGAGAAGTCTGTCTCGCAGACACCTGTCACGATATCTTTAATGCTCCGTTGCTTAGCAAGGACTGCCGCAAAGGACAGAAAGAGGTGGTTGCGACCGTCAACGAAGGTATTGGGAACCTCTCCTTCTTTTTGCTCAATTTCTAGATCAGAAGTCAAGGCATTTTCAGTGATTTGCCCCAGCAGAGACATATCTAGGATATGATGACGAATGCCTTGTTCCTCAGCGATTTCTTTGGCCACTTGAATTTCGAGATGGTGGCGTTGGCCGTAGGCAAAGGTTACAGCTTCGACTGTTTCATAGTGTTCTTTAGCCCAAAAGAGGCAGGTTGTAGAATCTTGACCGCCACTAAAGACGACCAAGGCTGATTGACGTTTCATAGTACTCCTTCCAAAATGGGAAATGTTCAGAGCACGCAAAAAGCTCCCATGAGGGAGCTAAAAAATACCAAGTCAAGGTTTTTTTTAGCGATGGCATGTCCCAAACATCGTAATATTCTACTTACAGTCTAGCATATTTTTTGAAAAATGGCAAAGGGCAAGAAAAAAGAGACCAAAGAAAGTACTTGGTCTCTAATTTGATTAGCTCAATTCAGCAACGATGGCCTTGATTTGTTCTGCTGTGTGAACACCAGCAACTTGTTTCACCACTTGGCCGTCTTTTTTGAAGAGAAGAGTTGGGATAGACATGATTCCAAAAGCACGAGCTGTGTTTGGATTTTCATCAACGTCCATTTTAACGATTTTCAAGACATCTTCTGAAAGTTCTTCAGACAATTTATCCAAGATTGGACCTTGCATACGACATGGACCACACCAAGTTGCCCAGAAGTCTACCAAGACCAAACCGTCTTTTGTTTCTTGTTCGAATGTTGCATCTGTAATTGCTTTTGCCATTGTATTTCTCCTTTTTTAGTTATATTGGCTTAAATCTTGTTTCTTGAGATAGAAGAAGATATCTCCGTAAGTTCCATGGTAGTCCAAATCATGACCCTTGTAAGTCAATTTTTGAACAGGGTAGTAGTCTGCGACGCCGATAAGGCAAGCTTGTTGTGAACGATCAAAGTCTTCATAAGATTCGAACGTTACAGTTCTTTCGTTCTTGCTGGCATCTAGATAGGTAATTTCAATCATTTTAAAAACTCCTTTGTTTAATGATGACTTTATTTTACTCCTTGTAAAAGAGAATGTCAAGAAAAATGATTGCGCACGCAACTTTTTTTAAAAAAAATCATCTTAAAGCAAGAAATCCAAACCAGTTTCCAAGCTTTCTTCGACAGCCTTTTGTAGAGAGGCCAGTGTCTTTTGCCCATCACTTGTCAGGCAGATAAAACTAGAGCGTCTATCTTGATGGCAACACATGCGACTAAGCAGACCGCAATTTTTAGCTTCTAAGCGAGCTACCATCCGAGAAACAGCGCTCGGGCTCAGATGAAGCTTATCTGGCAGGTCAATCTGTCGTAGAGATTTTTCTTGAGCCAAGTCCAGATAGTAGAGGAGGTAAAACTCTTTCAAGGTCAGACTTTGGTCACTCTGTTGGGCAATGGTCTCTTCCAAGAGACCTTCAATTTCTTTTTGCCGACGATTGAAGTCAAACCATTTTTCCAAATAAGTCATAGTATCTCCTTTCTTTTTAGAGTCATAAATAGAAGAAAGTCCATTCACGGACAATCTCTGTATCACAAGATGATTGCGCATGCAATAATTATACTACTTTTCAAGAAGGCTGGCAAGAAGGACGCTAGAATCTTTTTATCTTAAATTACGCCTGTTTTCACTAGTCTATAATTGTCTGTATCCCCTTTCTTCTTAAACTTTCATCAACTCTTATGCATTTCCTTGAAATTTTCTGAAAAAAGAGTAAACTGGTATGCAAGAAGTCTATTTCGTGGAGTTTAGGATGAAATTATATGTTCAATTAATGATTCTCTTTGTGATTTCTCTAATCGGAGAGGGGATTTCCAGTTTCTTTCATTTGCCCATCCCAGGCAGTATTATCGGCTTGATTATTCTTTTTCTAGCCCTACAATTCAAGTGGCTGAGAACTAGGCATGTCAATATGGTGGGGAATTTCTTGCTGGCCAATATGACCATTCTCTTTTTGCCGCCAGCAGTGGGAATCATGGAGAAGTTTGATGTGATTGCTCCCTATCTTTTGCCAATTGTTTTGATTGTCTTTTTTGCAGCAGTCATCAATATTATCCTCATTGCCTTGGTTGTTCAGTTTATCAAGAGACGATTTGAGGGAGATTATGAGAAAGGAGATGCCAAATGAGTGAATTTGTTTCCAATCCCCTGTTTGGGCTTGCCCTGTCTATCCTAGCTTATCTAATGGGAATGCTGATTTACAGACGTTTTCCCCATCCATTGACAACGCCCTTGCTTTTGTCAGCTGTTTTCATTATCATCTTTCTAAAGGTGACGGGAATTTCTTACCAAGATTACTACCAAGGTGGGGTTTATCTGAACAACTTGATTGTCCCATCGACTGTTGCTCTAGGGATTCCCCTTTATAAGAGTTTTCACTTGATGAAGCACCATGCTCGGAGTATTCTCTTTGGTAGTCTGTTAGCGGTAGTTGTCAATACCTCTTTCACAGCCCTTGTGGCTAAGATTTTTGGCATGGACTTTTTCCTAGCCATTTCTCTCTTTCCTAAGTCAGTGACAACCGCCATGGCAGTGGGAATTACAGAAAAATTGCAAGGTCTGACTACTGTGACCTTGGTCGTTGTAGTGGCGACTGGGATTTTAACCAGTGTCATCGGCCCAACCCTTTTGAAGTGGTTGAAAATAGACGATCCAGTAGCTGTTGGTCTTTCCCTTGGTGGAACAGGTCACGCAGTTGGAACGGGAACAGCCTTTCGATACGGCTCTGTAGCAGGAGCTATGGGTGGCTTAGCTATCGGTGTTACCGGTATTCTCTATGTCTTTGTCAGTCCTATCGTAGCCAGTTTGATATTGAGTTAAATCAAAACCCAGCTGTTTAGCTGGGCATTTTTTATTGCAAATTAACCTTGTTTTTCAAAATGTGATAAGTTCCTAGATAGTAGATGGCTATAAGAATAACTTCTTCCAGAATAGTCATGATAATGCCCATCTGGAACTGATCAGCTCCTCCTGTGGTTGATGGGAAGTAGAAACCAGGGTTAGAACGATAGAAGAGTTCAATAAAGCCAACGACGATTTGGATACCAATGTAGGCTACAATTGACAGTGCGGTACGGTATTCATTGAAAAGCTGTCCAATGGAAATAGCCAAGTAGATGCAGAGGATTCCAGAAATAGTATTTAGTAGGAACGATACCCCCATAAGAGAGAGTTGAGGAAGATGTGTTTCTATAAATGGAATCAAGTCAGAAGTTGCAAACCAATCTGGAACCGTTAGAGTCAGAACAATAAAAGCACTTAGAGCTAGTACAGCAGTGCTGACAATAGACCAGATAAAGGCACCGACTAGTTTAGCTGTGATGATATAGTGTTCAGAAACTGGCAAGGTTAAAGTCAGATAGCCTTGTCGGTCATAGACACTACCTTTGAAGCGTTTAATGATTAAGAAAATGGTGGAAATCCCCAGTGTAATCATCACCCCCCCCAAAGACAGTAGCTAGAAAAATGAGTAGGACAGGTTGGCTTTCTTTGACAGGCAGATGGTTATAGGTCTGTGCTTGTATCCCGATAAGGGCAGAAAGGATGAGTACGGCAGCGTAGAGGGCTAAATACCACTTGTTAACATTTTTAAATTCGTAGCGAACTAAATTCCAAAACATAATAATCTCCTTTGCTTAGGCCTTAAATTCCTGACGGAAGAGTTGGTCAATGGATTCACCTGACTCATAGCGAATGTCATCTACATTTCCTTGACGGACGACTTTTCCGTCCTTAAGGAAGACAATTTCATCCAAGATTGGCTCGATATCAGAAATCAAGTGGGTAGAAATCAAAACGGTAGAAGTTGGTGAGTAGTTATTGATAATGGTATTGAGGATATAATCACGGGCTGCTGGGTCCACCCCACCAATGGGTTCGTCTAAAACGTAGAGACGAGCATCACGGCTCATAACCAAAATCAGTTGTACCTTTTCTTTGTTTCCTTTTGATAGTTTCTTGAGACGGCTATTTTCATCAATACCGAGGTCTGCAAGTAGATGATGGGCGCGTTCAAGATTGAAATCTTTATAGAAGGTCTTGAAGTAGGTTAGGGCTTCTTTGACCTTCATTTGTTCATTGAGATAGGTCGTATCTGGCAAATAAGCTACGATAGCCTTGGTTGCTGGGCTTGGATCCATGTCGTTGATCAGGACACGTCCTTGGTCTGGTTGTAAGAGGCCATTGATTAGTTTAATCAGGGTTGTTTTTCCTGAGCCATTTGGCCCAAGGAGACCAACAATTTTTCCAGCTGGGATGTCAAGGGAAACATTTTCAAGGGCTGGTGTTGATCCATAAGATTTGGATACATTTTCAAATGCTAGTAATGACATAGGCTTAAACTCCTTTAATATAATCGCCGACTACGCCTGGTAGTTCTTCTTTTTCATAGCCAAAATGGGTCATGGAGGAAACGAAGTGTTCCAATTCTTCTTCCGATAATTGTTTGCGCGATTGGGCGATCAGCTCCTTATCTTCAGTCACAAATCGTCCAGTTGTGCGCTTGCTGTAGACAAATCCTTCTCGTTCGAGATCTGACAAGGCTCTTTGGATGGTGTTGGGATTGACACCCGCCTCGCTAGCCAGCTCTCGCACGGTTGGAAGTTGTTGATTGGGTTCCAGTGTATGGGAAACAATCTGAAGCTTGATTTTCTCCATAATCTGTAAATAGATAGGTTTTTTGTTGTCAAATGTCCAGGACATCTTGGTCTCCTTTCTTCTATCCTTTTGTCTTAATTTAATAATACAACAAAACAAAAAACTTGTCAAGCAAAAAGAAGAATTGTTTTGGGAATCGCTTAAAAAATGGTATAATGAAAAGAAAACGATAAGGAGGGAAAGGATGCGTTGTCCAAAATGTGGGGCTACCAAGTCAAGTGTTATCGATAGTCGCCAAGCAGAAGAAGGGAACACCATTCGTAGAAGACGTGAGTGCGATGAATGCCAGCACCGTTTTACAACCTACGAACGGGTAGAAGAAAGAACCTTAGTGGTTGTTAAAAAAGATGGCACGCGGGAACAATTCTCCAGAGATAAAATCTTTAATGGAATTATCCGCTCAGCCCAGAAACGTCCTGTGTCAAGTGATGAAATCAACATGGTAGTCAATCGTATCGAACAGAAACTCCGTGGTCGAAATGAAAATGAAATTCAAAGTGAGGACATTGGTTCACTCGTTATGGAGGAGTTGGCTGAGTTAGATGAGATTACCTATGTACGTTTTGCCAGTGTTTATCGTAGTTTTAAGGATGTTAGTGAGCTAGAGAGCCTGCTCCAACAAATTACCCAGTCCTCTAAAAAGAAAAAGGAAAGATAAATGAAGCCAATTGACCGTTTTTCTTATCTAAAGAATAATCGGGTGTCGCAAGATACCTCATCTCTGGTACAGTGCTACCTCCCGATTATCGGTCAGGAGGCACTGAGCCTTTATCTTTATACGATTAGTTTTTGGGATAATGGCAGAAAGGAATACCTCTTTTCAAGCATTCTCAACCATCTCAACTTTGGGATGAACAGACTTTTAAAATCCTTGAAAATCCTATCTGCTTTCAATCTCTTAACCCTCTATCAAAAGGGGGATGTTTACCAGCTAGCTCTCCATGCTCCTCTTTCAAGTAAGGATTTCTTGGAACATCCTGTTTATCGTAGACTCTTGGAGAAAAAAATTGGTGCTGCAGCTGTGGAGGATTTGGGAGTTGAAAGTGCTGATGGTCAAGAAATACCTGTTTCACTCAATCAAGTCTTTCCAGATTTGGCAGAACTAGGAAGTCAAGAAGACCTTGGTCTCAAGAAGAAAGTGGCCAACGATTTTGACTTGGAACATTTTCGTCAGCTTATGGCTCGAGATGGGCTTCGCTTTGCGGATGAGCAGTCAGATGTCTTGAATCTCTTTGCCATTGCTGAGGAGAAGAAATGGACTTGGTTTGAGACATATCAACTGGCTAAGTCAACAGCTGTTTCCCAGGTTATTTCAACCAAACGCATGCGGGAAAAAATCGCTCAAAAACCGATTTCTTCTGACTTTAGTCCTAAGGAAGCAACCATTATCAAAGAAGCCAAAAGTAAGACTGCCCTGCAGTTCTTGGCAGAAATCAAGCAAACACGCAAGGGAACCATTACCCAAACAGAAAGAGACCTCTTGCAACAGATGGCTGGCTTGGGCTTGCTGGACGAAGTCATTAATATCATTCTCTTGTTGACCTTTAACAAGGTAGATTCGGCAAACATCAATGAGAAATATGCCATGAAGGTAGCCAATGACTATGCCTATCAAAAGATTCATTCGGCAGAAGAGGCAGTCTTGCGCATCCGTGAGCGAGGACAGAAGAATCAGGCTCAAAAAAGCAGCAACCCCAGTCGTACCAAGTCCAATGTACCTAAGTGGAGCAATCCAGATTATAAGAATGAAACCAGCGAGGAAACTCGTCTGGAACTAGAACGTAAGAAACAAGAACTATTAGCTCGATTAGAAAAAGGAGGAGATTAGATGGAAAGTGTCGGAGACGTACTCAAACGTCAACCTAGCCGTTTTCACTATCAAGATTTGGTCCAGAAAATCATGAAGGATCCTGATGTTGCGGCCTTTATCCAGCAAGAATCCCTTACTCCAGAGGAATTAAATCGCAGTATCTCCAAGTTTAATCAGTACATCACCGAGCGTGATAAGTTTCTCCGTGGGGATACGGATTATATTGCCAAAGGCTACAAGCCGATTTTGGTTATGAATCATGGCTATGCGGATGTTTCTTACGAAGAAACTCCTGAACTAATCGCGGCGGAAAAAGAAGCGGCTATTAAGAACCGTCTCAAGTTAATCAATCTACCAGCCAGTCTAAAGCAAGCTAGTTTAGCTCAAGTAGACTTGGATGATTTGGGTCGCTTGCCAGTTTTTGAAAAGCTATTAGCCTTCGTGGAGCAATATCCAGCTATTCGAAAAGGTCTTTACTTATATGGAGACTTTGGTGTGGGAAAAAGTTTCATGGTGGCTGCCTTGGCTCATGATTTATCAGAAAAACGTGGTGTTTCATCAACTCTCCTCCACTATCCTAGCTTTGTCATTGATGTCAAAAATGCTATCGGTGATGGTAATGTCAAGACCTTGGTAGATGAGATTAAATTGTCTGAAGTCCTGATTTTAGATGATATTGGTGCCGAGCAATCAACAGCTTGGGTACGTGATGAAATCCTGCAGGTCATTCTCCAATATCGGATGCAGGAAAATTTACCGACCTTTTTCACATCCAACTTCAACTTTGAAGATTTGGAGCTGCATTTCGCTAAAGGGAAGCATGGAAATGACGAAACCTGGGAAGCCAGACGCGTCATGGAACGCATCCGTTATTTGGCTGAGGAGACTCGTTTAGAAGGAGTAAACCGTCGATGACAGAAACAATCAAATTAATGAAGTCTCATACTTCAGTACGCAGATTTAAGGAGCAAGCCCTTCCTCAGGAGGACTTGACTGAAATCTTGACAGCAGCTCAGATGGCCTCGTCTTGGAAGAATTTTCAATCCTACTCTGTGATTGTGGTACGAAGTCAAGAAAAGAAGGATGCTTTGTATGAATTGGTACCTCAAGAAGCCATTCGCCAGTCAGCTGTTTTCCTTCTCTTTGTCGGAGATTTGAATCGAGCAGAAAAGGGGGCACGAATTCATACTGATTCATTCCAACCCCAAGGTGTAGAAGGTCTCTTGATTAGTTCGGTCGATGCGGCTCTTGCTGGACAGAATGCCCTGCTGGCAGCTGAAAGTTTAGGCTATGGTGGTGTTATCATTGGCTTGGTACGGTACAAGTCAGAAGAAGTGGCAGAGCTCTTTAACCTGCCTGACTACACCTATCCTGTCTTTGGGATGGCACTAGGTGTGCCAAATCAAAATCATGATGTGAAGCCAAGACTACCACTGGAGAATGTTGTCTTTGAGGAAGAATACCAAGAACAGTCAACTGATGCAATCGAAGCGTATGACCGTGTACAGGCTGACTATGCTGGGGCTCGTGCAACCACAAGCAGGAGTCAGCGTCTAGCAGAACAGTTTGGTCAAGCTGAACCAAGCTCAACTAGAAAAAATCTTGAACAGAAGAAGTTATTGTAGAAAGTGAGAAATTATGGCCCTACCAACTATTGCCATTGTAGGACGTCCCAATGTTGGGAAATCAACCCTATTTAATCGGATCGCTGGTGAGCGAATCTCCATTGTAGAAGATGTCGAAGGAGTGACACGTGACCGTATCTATGCAACGGGTGAGTGGCTCAATCGTTCCTTTAGCATGATTGATACGGGAGGAATCGATGATGTCGATGCTCCTTTCATGGAACAAATCAAGCACCAGGCAGAAATTGCCATGGAAGAAGCAGATGTTATCGTCTTTGTCGTGTCCGGTAAGGAAGGAATTACTGATGCAGATGAATACGTAGCCCGTAAGCTTTATAAGACCCACAAACCAGTTATCCTCGCAGTTAACAAGGTGGACAACCCTGAAATGCGAAATGATATCTATGATTTCTATGCCCTCGGTTTGGGTGAACCACTGCCAATCTCATCTGTCCATGGTATCGGTACAGGGGATGTGCTAGATGCCATCGTAGAAAATCTTCCAAATGAATATGAAGAAGAAAATCCAGATGTGATTAAGTTTAGTCTGATTGGTCGTCCAAACGTTGGAAAATCAAGCTTGATCAATGCTATCTTGGGAGAAGATCGTGTCATTGCTAGTCCAGTTGCTGGAACAACTCGTGACGCTATTGATACCCACTTTACAGATACAGATGGTCAAGAGTTTACCATGATTGATACGGCTGGTATGCGTAAGTCTGGTAAGGTTTATGAAAATACCGAGAAATACTCTGTCATGCGTGCCATGCGTGCTATTGACCGTTCAGATGTGGTCTTAATGGTCATCAATGCGGAAGAAGGCATTCGTGAATACGATAAGCGTATCGCAGGATTTGCCCATGAAGCTGGTAAAGGAATGATTATCGTGGTCAACAAGTGGGATACGCTTGAAAAAGACAACCACACAATGAAAAACTGGGAAGAAGATATCCGTGAGCAGTTCCAATATCTACCTTACGCACCGATTATCTTTGTATCAGCCTTGACCAAGCAACGTCTTCACAAACTGCCTGAGATGATCAAACAAATCAGTGAAAGTCAAAACACACGTATTCCATCAGCTGTCTTGAACGATGTCATTATGGATGCCATTGCCATCAACCCAACACCGACAGACAAAGGAAAACGTCTCAAGATTTTCTATGCAACCCAAGTGGCAACCAAACCACCAACCTTTGTCATCTTTGTCAATGAAGAAGAACTTATGCACTTTTCTTACCTACGTTTCTTGGAAAATCAAATTCGCAAGGCCTTTGTCTTTGAAGGAACACCGATCCATCTGATCGCAAGAAAACGTAAATAAAAAAGTAGAATCTGGAATGACATTTCCAGATTTTTTTGATAGAATGAAGTGGAAGAAAACGCTATCAAAGGGAGGTGTCGATGATGAAACATTTGTTTAAATTCTTATTTTTAGCACCTTACTTTTATTTTGATAACTGGATTGAAAAGGCCAACAGAAATAGTAAATTTTTCCCAATTTTTTACTATTTTTACTGGTTTTACATCCCCCTCTATGCTCTTTTTAGCCTTGCTTGGACAGTTATTTCAGTTCTGTTTTTCAATACCGTCTTGAGAAATGTGACAGATATCAAGTTATGGGGCATTTGGTTTCTTTTTATTCTGCTAGCTATTGGTCTGAATAGGTCAACTTATTTCTGTTTCAAAAAAATGCTTGACTTGAGACGGGAACTGGGGAAGTCTAAAGGTGGAAGGCATTGATTTATATTGGTAATAACATTTAATAGAACAAAACTAAAGAAAACAATTTTAAAGAGGAGGTGTCGCTGATGGAACATTTGTTTAAATTCTTGCTCATATTTCCCTGTATTTACTTTTTCAGCTGGATTGACAAGGATAATAGAGATAGTAAATTTTTCCCAATTTTTTACTATTTTTACTGGATTTACATCACCCTCTATGCTCTTTTTAGCCTTGCTTGGACAGTTTTTTCAGTCCTGCTTTTCAATATCGTCTTGAGAAATGTGGCAGATATCAAGCTTTGGGGCATTTGGCTATTATTACTATTTATTGCTTTTGCTAGTGACTGGTTAGACTATATCTGTTTCAAAAAAATGTTTCGCTTGAGACGGGAACTAGGGAAGTCTAAAGCGGGGAGACATTGATTTATATGGTTTTTGTTGATAGGAGGTAGCTTATGGTACATCTAAAATCATTTATTACACGCTATTCTAAGGTCTATATTGGTTTAGTCCTGCTTATCTGGCTGGCTTTCTTCTTTGTTCCTTGGGATAAACCAGTTCTGGGAATATCTATCAATCTCTTAATCATGCAGAAAGTTTTACTAGTTTTTGGCATTCTGTCGATTTTGATGGCCTTGCTGTCCAAGAAAGTCAGTCTCTTTGTTTTTGGACTTATCTGTTGTCTTTCTTTTTGGATTAATCTATTTATCCTATTTGCGATTTTGCCGATTTTTGGCAATTAAAACATCATAAAAGTCAGAGAGGTTAGCTTGGAAACTAGCCTCTTTTTCCTTTTCAAAATGGGGATTCTTCCTTGAAAATAATCAGTAATTGTGCTAAAATTAAAAGAACATTCTAAAATATTCGGAATTTAAAGTAAGGAAAAACATGGCTAATATTTTAAAAACAATTATCGAAAATGATAAAGGAGAAATCCGTCGTCTGGAAAAGATGGCTGACAAGGTTTTCAAATACGAAGACCAAATGGCTGCTTTGACAGATGACCAACTAAAAGCAAAAACAGTTGAATTTAAAGAACGTTATCAAAATGGAGAATCACTGGATTCATTGCTTTATGAAGCATTTGCGGTTGTCCGTGAAGGTGCCAAACGTGTCCTAGGTCTCTTCCCATATAAGGTTCAGGTCATGGGGGGAATCGTTCTTCACCATGGTGACGTGCCAGAGATGCGTACAGGGGAAGGGAAAACCTTGACTGCGACCATGCCAGTATACCTCAATGCCCTTTCAGGTAAAGGGGTCCACGTAGTTACGGTCAATGAATACCTATCAGAACGTGACGCGACTGAGATGGGTGAATTGTATTCATGGCTTGGCTTGTCAGTAGGAATTAACTTGGCTGCCAAATCTCCAATGGAGAAAAAAGAAGCCTATGAGTGTGATATTACTTACTCAACCAACTCAGAAATCGGATTTGACTACCTTCGTGACAACATGGTCGTCCGTGCTGAAAACATGGTACAACGTCCGCTTAACTATGCCTTGGTCGATGAGGTTGACTCTATCTTGATTGACGAAGCCCGTACACCATTGATTGTATCAGGTGCTAATGCAGTTGAAACCAGTCAGCTCTATCACATGGCAGACCACTACGTAAAATCTTTGGACAAAGACGACTACATCATCGATGTGCAGTCTAAGACTATCGGTTTGTCTGATTCAGGGATTGACAAGGCTGAAAGCTACTTCAAGCTTGAAAACCTCTATGATATCGAAAACGTGGCTTTGACTCACTTTATCGATAATGCCCTTCGGGCCAACTACATCATGCTTCTCGATATTGACTATGTGGTCAGCGAAGAGCAAGAAATCTTGATTGTCGACCAATTTACAGGTCGTACCATGGAAGGTCGTCGTTATTCTGATGGATTGCACCAAGCCATTGAAGCAAAAGAAGGTGTGCCAATCCAGGATGAAACCAAGACTTCTGCCTCAATCACTTACCAAAACCTTTTCCGTATGTACAAGAAATTGTCTGGTATGACGGGTACAGGTAAGACTGAGGAAGAAGAATTCCGTGAAATTTACAACATTCGTGTTATTCCAATCCCAACAAACCGTCCTGTTCAACGTATTGACCATCCAGACCTACTTTTTGCAAGCATTGAAGCTAAGTTTAAAGCAGTTGTCGAAGACGTTAAGGCTCGTTACCAAAAAGGTCAGCCTGTCTTGGTTGGTACAGTAGCTGTTGAAACTAGTGATTACATTTCTAAGAAATTGGTCGCAGCTGGTGTTCCTCACGAAGTCTTGAATGCTAAGAACCACTATAAAGAAGCCCAAATCATCATGAATGCTGGTCAACGTGGTGCCGTTACCATCGCAACCAACATGGCCGGTCGTGGTACCGACATCAAGCTTGGTGAAGGTGTTCGCGAACTTGGAGGACTTTGTGTTATTGGTACAGAACGTCATGAAAGCCGTCGTATCGATAACCAGCTTCGTGGACGTTCAGGTCGTCAAGGAGACCCAGGTGAGTCACAATTCTACCTATCTCTTGAAGATGATTTGATGAAACGTTTTGGTTCTGAACGCTTGAAGGGAATCTTTGAACGCTTGAATATGTCTGAAGAGGCCATTGAGTCTCGTATGTTGACACGTCAGGTCGAAGCAGCGCAAAAACGTGTCGAAGGAAATAACTACGATACTCGTAAACAAGTCCTTCAATACGATGATGTCATGCGTGAACAACGTGAGATTATCTACGCTCAACGTTACGACGTTATCACTGCAGATCGTGACTTGGCACCTGAAATTCACTCTATGATCAAACGCACGATTGGTCGTGTCGTTGATGGTCATGCGCGTTCAAAACAAGATGAAAAACTAGAGGCAATTTTGAACTTTGCTAAGTATAACTTGCTTCCTGAAGATTCTATTTCTGTTGAAGACTTGTCAGGCTTGTCTGATAAGGCTATTAAGGAAGAACTCTTCCAACGTGCCTTGAAGGTTTACGATAGTCAAGTTTCAAAACTACGCGATGAAGAAGCAGTCAAAGAATTCCAAAAAGTCTTGATTCTACGAGTTGTAGATAACAAGTGGACAGATCATATCGATGCCCTTGATCAATTGCGTAACGCGGTTGGACTTCGTGGTTATGCTCAGAACAACCCAGTTGTTGAGTATCAGGCAGAAGGTTTCCGTATGTTTAATGACATGATTGGTTCGATTGAGTTTGATGTGACACGCTTGATGATGAAAGCACAAATTCATGAACAAGAAAGACCACAAGCAGAACACCATATCAGTACAACAGCGACTCGCAATATCGCTGCCCACCAAGCAAATATGCCAGAAGATTTGGATTTGAGCCAGATTGGACGGAATGAACTTTGCCCATGTGGTTCTGGTAAGAAGTTTAAAAACTGTCACGGTAAAAGACAATAAAATGAGATAGTTTAGAGGCGGATACCTTGTGAAAAGTAAATTTTTACTTGGTATCCGTTTGCTTTATAAGGAGATGAGTTATGGTATTTACAGCAAGAAGTCCTAAAATTAATATTGAAGAAGTTCGTGCCTTATCAAAATTAGAAGGCCAAGCTTTGGAGAGAAAATCACAGCGCGATCAAGAGCTAGAATCCATTATACGTGGAGAAGACCAGCGAATTCTCTTGGTAATCGGGCCATGCTCATCTGACAATGAAGAATCTGTCCTTGAGTACGCTAAGCGTTTGGCAGCTTTGCAAGAAGAAGTCGCAGACCGTATCTTTATGGTTATGCGTGTTTATACTGCCAAACCCCGTACTAACGGAGATGGCTATAAGGGCTTGATTCACCAGCCTAACGCGACAGAAGCGCCTAGCCTCATCAACGGCATCAAAGCTGTTCGCCATCTTCACTATCGTGTCATTACAGAAACAGGCATGACAACAGCTGATGAAATGCTTTATCCTGAAAATCTTCCACTTGTGGATGATTTGATTTCTTATATGGCAGTTGGTGCTCGTTCAGTTGAAGACCAGCAACACCGCTTTGTGGCAAGTGGAGCAGATTTTGCGACTGGTTTTAAAAATCCAACCTCTGGAAATCTCAATGTTATGTTTAATGGGATTTATGCTGCTCAAAACAAACAAAGTTTCCTTTTCCTAGGAAAAGAAGTGGAAACAACTGGGAATCCGCTTTCGCACGCCATTCTTCGTGGAGCAATCAATGAGTATGGTAAGAATATTCCCAACTACTACTATGATAATTTGATGGATACCATTGCCCAGTATGAGAAAATGGGCTTGGAAAATCCCTTTATCATTGTGGATACCAATCATGACAACTCTGGTAAGCAATACATGGATCAGATTCGAATTGTCCGCCAGACCTTGATTAACCGTGATTGGAATGAAAAAATCAAGCAGTACGTTCGTGGCTTTATGATTGAGTCTTATCTAGAAGACGGCCGTCAAAACGAACCAGAAGTATTTGGCAAGTCGATCACAGACCCTTGCCTTGGCTGGGAAAATACGGAAGCCCTCGTCAGAGAAATCTACCAAACGCTAGGAGAATAAGATGGCATTTATTGAAAAAGGTCAAGAAATCGATATTGAAGCAATCAAGGCAGAAACTCAATTGTCTGCGGAAGCCTTGAGACTAAAGGAGCGTCGTGATAGAGAATTGGCAGACATTATTTCAGGGGAAGATGACCGTATCCTTTTGGTGATTGGCCCTTGCTCTTCTGATAATGAAGAAGCTGTCTTGGAATATGCCCGCCGTTTATCCGCTTTGCAGAAGAAGGTGGCGGACAAGATTTTCATGGTTATGCGTGTTTATACTGCTAAACCTCGCACCAACGGAGACGGCTATAAAGGTTTGGTTCACCAACCAGATACCTCTAAGGCTCCAAGCCTGATCAACGGTTTGCAGGCTGTGCGCCAGTTGCACTACCGCGTAATTACAGAGACTGGTTTGACAACGGCAGATGAGATGCTTTATCCGTCAAATCTGGTCTTGGTGGATGATTTGGTCAGCTACCATGCTGTTGGGGCTCGTTCTGTGGAAGACCAAGAGCACCGTTTTGTGGCCTCAGGGATTGATGCACCAGTCGGAATGAAAAATCCAACCTCTGGAAATTTGAGTGTCATGTTTAATGGCATCTATGCCGCTCAAAATAAACAGACCTTCCTTTTCCATGGGCAAGAAGTTGAGACTTCAGGAAATCCCTTAGCCCACGTCATCCTTCGTGGCGCAGTTAATGAATATGGGAAAAATGAGCCTAATTTTTACTATGAAACCTTGCTAAATGCCATTGATCGCTATGAAGCCATGGGACTTGAAAATCCCTTTATCCTCATTGATACCAACCATGATAACTCAGGCAAGCAATATATGGAACAGATTCGAATTGTTCGTCAGACCTTGCAGAATCGTGATTGGAATGAAAAAATCAAAAAGATAGTTCGAGGCTTTATGATTGAATCTTACCTAGCAGACGGTCGTCAAAACCAACCAGAGGTCTTTGGTTGCTCTATTACCGACCCTTGTCTAGGTTGGGAAAATACAGAGGCCTTGGTAGAAGAGATTTATGCTACCTTGACAAAATAAGTGAAAAGGATGGAGTTGGGGAATCTCAACTCCTTTTGATGAGAATGATAGTTGGACACGGAATTGATATCGAGGAATTAGCTTCGATAGAACGCGCAGTTACACGACATGAAGGATTTGCTAAGCGCGTGCTGACAGCTAAGGAAATGGAGCGCTTCACCAGTCTTAAAGGGCGCAGACAAATCGAATATTTAGCTGGTCGCTGGTCGGCTAAGGAGGCCTTTTCCAAGGCTATGGGAACGGGTATTGGCAAGCTCGGTTTTCAGGACTTGGAAGTCTTGAATAATGAACGCGGGGCGCCTTATTTTAGTCAGTCACCATTTTCAGGAAAGATTTGGCTGTCTATCAGCCACACCGATCAGTTTGTGACAGCCAGTGTCATTTTGGAGGAAAATCATGAAAGCTAGTCCGCATAGACCAACCAAGGCTCTGATTCATCTGGGAGCTATTCGACAAAATATTCAGCAAATGGGGGCTCATATCACTCAAGGAACGCTCAAATGGGCTGTGGTCAAGGCCAATGCCTATGGACATGGGGCTGTTGCCGTTTCCAAGGCGATTCAGGACGATGTTGATGGTTTTTGCGTTTCCAATATTGATGAAGCTATTGAACTCAGACAAGCTGGACTGAGTAAGCCAATCCTCATTTTAGGAGTTTCTGAAATCGAAGCTGTTGCTCTAGCTAAAGAATACGACATCACCTTGACTGTGGCTGGACTGGAGTGGATCCAAGCACTCTTAGATAAGGAAACAGACATAGCTGGTTTGAGAGTCCACCTCAAGATTGACTCAGGGATGGGACGGATTGGTTTTAGAGAGGCCAGTGAGGCTGATCAGGTTCAAGCTTTGCTCAAGCAACATGGTGCGCATGTTGAGGGGATTTTTACCCACTTTGCGACTGCAGATGAGGAATCAGATACCTACTTTAATCAGCAGTTAGAACGGTTTAAAACTATTTTGGCCAGTATGAAAGGTCTTCCAGAGCTGGTTCATGCCAGCAACTCGGCAACGACTCTTTGGCATGCAGAGACTATTTTTAACGCGGTCCGTATGGGAGATGCCATGTATGGTCTTAACCCAAGCGGAGAGGTCTTGAACTTACCCTATGAATTGAAACCAGCCTTGACCTTGGAATCTGCTCTGGTTCATGTCAAGACAGTTCCAGCTGGAGCCTGTATGGGCTATGGAGCTACCTATCAGGCGGATAGCGAGCAAGTCATCGCGACGGTGCCAATCGGCTATGCGGATGGTTGGACACGAGATATGCAAAATTTCGTTGTCTTGGTAGATGGCCAAGCCTGCCCAATCGTTGGGCGGGTATCTATGGACCAAATCACCATTCGTCTACCTAAGCTTTATCCGCTAGGAACAAAGGTGACCTTAATTGGCTCCAACGGGGACAAGGAAATCACAGCTACTCAGGTAGCGACCTACCGTGGGACTATTAACTACGAGGTCGTTTGTCTTCTCAGCGATCGCATTCCGAGAGAATATTATTAAAAAAGAAAGGAGTGGAGCATGAATCTACATCAACCCTTGCATGTCTTACCTGGTGTGGGACCAAAGTCAGCAGAAAAATACGCCAAACTAGGAATTGAAAACTTGCAAGACCTCTTGCTCTACTTTCCTTTCCGTTATGAAGACTTTAAAACCAAGCAGGTGCTGGAACTGGAAGACGGGGAGAAGGCAGTCCTATCTGGTCAAGTCGTGACTCCTGCCAGTGTCCAGTATTATGGTTTCAAGCGCAATCGTCTGCGTTTTAGCCTCAAGCAGGGAGAAGTCGTTTTTGCAGTGAACTTCTTTAACCAACCCTACCTAGCTGATAAGATAGAGTTGGGAGCAACTCTTGCTGTTTTTGGAAAATGGGACCGCGCCAAGGCTAGCCTGACTGGGATGAAGGTACTGGCTCAGGTGGAAGATGACCTCCAACCTGTCTATCGATTGGCTCAGGGAATTAGTCAGGCCAGTCTGGTAAAGGTTATCAAGACGGCTTTTGATCAGGGACTTGACCTCTTGATAGAGGAAAATCTTCCCCAGTCTTTGCTGGACAAATACAAACTCATGTCCCGTTGTCAGGCAGTTCGAGCTATGCATTTTCCAAAGGATTTGGCAGAATACAAGCAGGCTCTTCGCCGTATCAAGTTTGAGGAACTCTTTTATTTCCAAATGCAGTTGCAGACGCTTAAGTCTGAAAATAGAGTTCAGGGAAGTGGTCTGGTTCTGGAGTGGTCTCAGGAAAAAGTGTCGGCGGTTAAAGAAAGTCTACCTTTTGCCCTGACCCAAGCTCAGGAAAAGAGTTTACAGGAAATTTTAACTGATATGAAGTCTGACCGCCACATGAATCGTCTCCTACAAGGTGATGTGGGGAGTGGAAAAACAGTTGTCGCTGGCTTGGCCATGTTTGCGGCGGTAACAGCTGGCTATCAAGCTGCCCTCATGGTGCCAACAGAAATCCTAGCAGAGCAACATTTTGAGAGTTTGAAGAGCCTTTTTCCAGATTTGAAACTGGCTCTCTTGACAGGTTCCTTAAAAGCTGCAGAAAAAAGAGAAGTCTTGGAGACTATTGCCAAGGGTGAGGCTGATTTGATTATCGGAACTCACGCTCTGATACAGGATGGGGTAGATTATGCTCGTCTTGGCTTGATTATTATCGATGAGCAGCACCGTTTTGGTGTGGGGCAAAGGCGTATTTTACGTGAAAAAGGGGACAATCCAGATGTACTCATGATGACAGCGACTCCCATCCCACGAACCTTGGCTATCACAGCCTTTGGAGATATGGATGTTTCCATTATTGACCAGATGCCAGCAGGACGGAAACCTATTGTGACACGTTGGATCAAGCATGAGCAACTACCACAGGTCTTGACTTGGTTAGAGGGGGAAATTCAAAAAGGTTCCCAAGCCTATGTCATCTCTCCCTTGATTGAAGAATCAGAAGCTCTGGATTTGAAAAATGCCATTGCCTTATCAGAGGAGCTGACAGCTCATTTTGCAGGTAAGGCAGAAGTGGCTCTTTTACATGGTAAGATGAAGAGTGATGAAAAAGACCAGATAATGCAGGATTTCAAAGAGAGAAAAACGGATATTCTGGTTTCGACAACGGTTATTGAGGTTGGGGTCAATGTTCCCAATGCGACCGTCATGATTATCATGGATGCCGATCGCTTCGGTCTCAGCCAGCTGCACCAGCTCAGAGGTCGTGTCGGTCGGGGAGACAAGCAGTCCTATGCTGTTCTCGTTGCCAATCCTAAGACGGATTCTGGGAAAGACCGCATGCGCATCATGACAGAAACCACTAATGGATTTGTCCTTGCGGAGGAAGATTTGAAAATGCGTGGTTCGGGTGAGATTTTTGGAACCAGACAGTCAGGTCTCCCAGAGTTTCAAGTGGCTGATATTATCGAAGATTTTCCGATTTTAGAAGAAGCCAGAAAGGTTGCTAGTTACATTAGTTCGATAGAAGGTTGGCAAGAGGATCCGGAATGGCGCATGATTGCCCTTCATATGGAAAAGAAAGAACATTTAGATTAATACTCTTCGAAAATCAAATTTAAACCACGTCAACGTCGCCTTGCCGTACTCAAGTACAGCCTGCGGCTAGTTTCCTAGTTTGCTCTTTGATTTTCATTGAGTATAAGCTTTCTCTAAGGAAAACTTAAGCTAGCTTTCAGGTTTGCCCCTTATACTAGAGTCATCAAAAAGAAACGAGGACTCTCACATGACAGTAACGATTAAAGTAAATTACCAAACCACTTTCCAAAAGAAAGAAGCAACAAAATAAGATTGAACAGAGAAGAAGGGCAGAAATGCTCTTTTTATTTTTATAAAATAATCGGCTATAAATCAAACTTAGTCAAGTGATAAAAAGATATTAGTCTTCCAGTCTATTTACTCTTTGACGGAAGCTTGATATAATGACCCCATCTGAATAAGGAGGAGTGAAAAGAATGTTAGAAACAAGAACGATTGCTATCCAGGATAAGTATGGAGAACGCTTCCAGCACTGTTGGGGTTGCGGCCCAAAGAATGATTTGGGATTGCATTTGAAAACTTATCCAAGTGTAGAGGGTACAAGCTGTATTAGCCGTATTAAGGTAGACCAGCAGTATACTGGCGGAGTTCCATCAAATGTCTTTGGAGGAATGATAGCGACTATTTTTGATTGTCATGGAACAGCGTCCGCTGCATGGTTTGCTCACCATCAAAAAGGGTTGGAATTGACGGACGAAACAGTTATCGGTCGCTTCATCACAGCTCATTTAGAAGTTGATTATCTTAGCCCAACCCCAATTAACGATGAAATTGTCGTCATTTCTACTCTGGAGGAATTAGGGGAAAGGAAGGCAATTATTTCTATGGAAATGTCAGTGGCGGGTAAAGTGCGTGCAAGAGCTAAAATGGTTGCTGTAGCTGTGAAGGATCATATGTAAAACTGGTACTAGAAGTTTAAGATTACCTTCAGATGATAGGTTTGAAGGAGGAGAAGCTAAATTCACTTTCTATTTATACTTAATGAAAATCAAAGAGTAAATTAGGAAATTAGCCGTAGGTTGCTCAAAGCACTACTTTGAGGTTGTAGATAAGACTGACCAAGTCAGTTACATATATAATCCAAGGCGACGTTGACGTGGGTTGAAGAGATTTTCGAAGAGTATTACCCTTCTTTCTTGAATTGCTTTTCTAGATATGCTACAGTTATGGTAGCGATTACAAAAAGGAGCATGTTATGAAAAATCTAGCTTTGTTAAAAGAAATCAAGACTTATAGAGGGCGAGATGAGGTTCCAGAAGACTTTGATGCTTTCTGGGATGGGGAAGTGAAAAAAGTTTCAACTCTTCCAGCCTACCAGTTGGAGGAAAGAGATTTCTGCATTCCTCAAGTCAAGTGCTATGAGTTAACATTTGAAGGAACCAATGAAGGTAAGGTCTATGCGCGCGTCGTTCTTCCAAAGAGTGAGGAGAAGGTTCCGATAATCTTCCATTTCCATGGTTATATGGGACGTGGCTGGGACTGGGCTGACATGCTGGCCTATACCGTGTCTGGTTACGGTGTTGTCTCCATGGATGTGCGGGGCCAGTCAGGTTACTCGCAAGACGGTTTGCGTTCTCTTCTTGGAAATACCGTTAAGGGGCATATCATCCGTGGTGCTGTGGAAGGTCGGGAGCATCTCTTTTATAAGGATGTTTATCTGGATATTTACCAGTTGATTGAGATTATTGCCAGTCTGCCACAGGTAGATGAGAAGCGTCTTTCTAGCTATGGTGCCTCACAAGGTGGCGCTCTAGCCTTGGTTGCAGCAGCGCTTAATCCTCGAATTCAGAAAACAGTTGCCATCTATCCCTTCTTGTCAGACTTTAGACGAGTGCTTGAGATTGGTAATACTAGCGAGGCTTACGACGAACTGTTCCGTTATTTCAAGTTCCATGATCCCTTCCATGAAACTGAGGAGGAAATCATGGCTACCCTTGCCTATATCGATGTGAAAAATCTTGCTCATCGTATCAAGGGTAAGGTCAAGATGATTACGGGCTTGGACGACGATGTTTGCTATCCTATTACCCAGTTTGCGATATACAACCGTCTCACCTGCGATAAGGCCTATCGCATTATGCCTGAGTATGCCCACGAAGCCATGAATGTCTTTGTCAATGACCAAGTCTACAACTGGCTATGTGGTAGTGAGATTCCTTTTAAATATGTGAAGTGATGAATGAGAGAGCCTAGTAGCTCTCTTTTTGTACAGAGTCTAGTCAGCAAATATTCTAGTTCACATATACTTTGAAATTCATACTCTTCGAAAATCTCTTCAAACCACGTCAGCTTTATCTGCAAGCTCAAAACAGTGTCTTGAGCAGCCTTCGTCTAGCTTCCTAGTTTGCTTTTTGATTTTTATTTAGTATGAATTTTTTTCTTGACCTTGGTGTAAAACAATTCATTTTGCTATCTAGTTTGGTATAAGTTCTTTCAAGACATTGGAAAGCGTCTGTAAAATGTGTTATAATTTATAAGAAAATATACAGTTTGGCTACAAATGAACATTTATATATAAGTTTATGTATAACTTAGTTTTCTGATTAGGATAATATCTTATAAAAAACGATATTCCTGTAGATACAGTACTTAAATAGCATTTGTAACGTAGCAAAATAGTCTATGTCTATTTTTATTGTAAGAATCAAAGTAGAGAGTGTTATGCTAATGGAAACTGTAATATTTTATTTTTTAGAATATACTTAGATAAATTAACTTTGAAAGTTAAAGTGAGGTAATATATGTTTATATGTTTAAAGGGTTTAGGGAAATTTCGTAAATCCAAAGCTTATGGTTTGGTTGGTTGTTTGACACTATCCGCAGTGATTGGCTTAGCTGCACCAGAGTTACCAGTTATTGGTGGCGGGGTTGTTTATGCTGATGTCATTCAAGGCGGTGGCGATATTCACGATGTGGATGTTCATAGTAAATCTGCAGAAGGTGTTGCTATGACTTACACAACTTATGACAGTGGAACGAGTGGAAAACAAACCGCATCAGGTAGCGGTGTATTCGTAGCGCCGAATGTGATGGTAACAGTAGCTCATAACTACTATGATAAAAACCAAGAGGATAAGTCTGCGGTCTTGCGTGGTGGGGAGTCTGCTCGTAGTTATGTTGTAATGAACTCGGAAAAGGAGAAAAGCAATAAAGTACCTACTTCAGGGGTATCAGAAGCTCTTGAAAAAGACTCTATTCACTTGTATAACGGCAAAGACTTTGGTAAAGACTATAGCAATGACTTAGCAGTAGTGGTAACTAAAAAGCCTGTAGAAGCTATGACAGGGGGAGAAGACTCTTCAAGAGAGTTGAGTGATAAAGAGGTTTCTACTGGTGATAAAATCACTATGGTCGGATATCCCAATGATTTTTCTACTCCAAATTTAAGTAAAGAAAATAAAGCTCGCTTGAAAGACGGTAAGGCTTATTCAGTCTCAACAACTGTGAGCAGTATCAATAAAGAGAGTGGTGCAGTCACTTATCATTCCTCAGCTTTAGGAGGTTTTTCAGGTGCTCCTTTGTTTAATGATAAGGGAGAGGTAGTCGGTATCCACCAGCACGGAACAAATACTTCAAACGCTCCTGAGAGTGAGCGTATTGGCGGTGGTACTATCTTTACGGAAAAGCACAGAGCTTGGATTCAGTCAATGATTGATAAATATGGTATAAAGGGTTGGTATATAGATGGTGCAAACCGTTACTACTATGATGAAAATCATATAGCTTTAAAAGATGTAGAGTCTGAGATTGACGGTGCTTTGTATAGTTTTGATGAAAAAGGTCGAGCTACTTTAGTAAAAGGTGAAGAAAAAGGTCGTGTTCTACTTCGAGTGGAAGATACTAAAGGAACTCGTTTGATTTCAGATAAGGTTGTTCAGGAAGGTCCTGTTGGAAGTGGCTTGAATTTTCATTTAAGACAAAATCCAGACTTCAAACAGTTAATAGCAACTTCCCCAACAGCTAAAGTGGTATCCTATAACGGAGTGCCAGTTAACAAACTAGCAAGTGATACTACTTGGTCTGATGACTATGTCAGTAAGTTAGCTTTAGGAGATACAATTATAAGAGCGGTAGTAGATTCGGTAACTCCTCCATCTACGTCTTCTTCGGATTTTGCAAGAACTGAAGTTGGTAAAGTCGATTTGAGTGGTAAATCGAATTTACCTGTACCTAGTAAAGAGGTGTTACAAGCTCCGAATGGCTCAGAAAATTTCTATGCTACAACGCACATTCAAACGCCAGATGGGTCGGGGTCAGGTACTTTAATTGCACCCAATTTGGTGTTAACAGTCGCTCATAATTTCTTAACAGTTAAAGGTTCTGAGGTAGTTACTAAATCTGGTCGTACCAATACAGTGTATAAAGCAACTTTGCCGAATGGGTTGTCTGTGAATTTTTCAGATGATGATATTGTTTATTGGAATAAAAAAGATTCAGTATTTGGATTTAAAAATGACTTAGCTTTGGTTCGGTTAAAAGAAGCAGTAAAAGGAGTAACTCCTGTAGAGGTTGTAAAACAATCTTCGAAAGCTGCAGAGGGGGATTCAGTTTCGGTCTATGGTTTTCCAGATAACAAGCTAAGTCCAGTTTTAGATAGCAAAGTAGTAGGAACTACAGACTTCGGTTCTGGAATAGAGGGAATTAGCTATGGAGGTACGAAACCTGGAGCGTCTGGTGGTGGTCTTTATAATGATAAAGGTGCTTTAATTGGAGTTCACCAAAATGGTGTTGTAGGAAGCCGTAGTGGTGGTTTGGTTTTATCAAAAGAGCAGCTGGATTGGGTTCGTTCTTATATTGAGGGTCAACCAAAAGATCCTGTCTATGTGGAAGATAAAGAAGTGGAACCTTCTAAGAAGGATTCGGATAAGGATTTAGCTGGGAAATTAGATCCAAAAAAAGATAGTGGAAAAGAAGATTCTGGTATTTTAGGTACATCTGGTGACTTTGCAGCTCCGACAGTCGCTAAGCCAGAGTTTAAAGGTGGAGTTCCTTTCACTGAATCTCCTATACTGGAAATCCCAGAGTATATGGGTGTATTATCAACCTCAGGAGAAGAATCGGCCCCAACAGTTGAACAGCATGACTTTACAGGAGGAGTTAACGGAGGCGACTCACTTGTTACAGAAGTTCCAGAGTACAGCGGTGTTCTCTCCACATTAGGAGATTCTCCAGCTCCTACAGTCGCTAAGCCAGAGTTTACAGGTGGCGTGAATGGGGGCGACTCACTTGTTACAGAAGTTCCAGAGTACAGCGGTATTATATCCACATTAGGAGATTCTCCAGCTCCTACAGTAGCTAAGCCAGAGTTTACAGGTGGCGTGAATGGGGGCGACTCACTTGTTACAGAAGTTCCAGAGTATAGCGGTATTATATCCACATTAGGTGATTTTCCAGCTCCTACAGTCGCTAAGCCAGAGTTTAAAGGTGGCGTGAATGGGGGCGACTCACTTGTTACAGAAGTTCCAGAGTATAGTGGTATTATATCCACATTAGGTGATTCTCCAGCTCCTACAGTCACTAAGCCAGAGTTTACAGGTGGCGTGAATGGAGGCGACTCACTTGTTACAGAAGTTCCAGAGTATAGTGGTATTATATCCACATTAGGTGATTCTCCAGCTCCTACAGTCACTAAGCCAGAGTTTACAGGTGGCGTGAATGGAGGCGACTCACTTGTTACAGAAGTTCCAGAGTACAGAGGCTTCCTATCTACATTAGGTAATTCTCCAGCTCCTACAGTCGCTAAGCCAGAGTTTACAGGTGGCGTGAATGGTGCGGATGCTGAGATTCATCACCTTCCAGACTTCACAGGCGGAGTGAATGCAGTAACTAGTGTTGTGTATGATGTAGAAAATTATACAGAAGTATTATCTACAGCAGGAGAAGGAAGTTCAGTAGTGAAATCTACTGATAAACAAGTAAATAATAAAGACAGTAAGGATGAAGCAGAAACTAAGCACGTTATCACAGAAATTGCTAGTTCACAACGTATTTTAAAAAATGAAACAGGAAGTATTCAAATTCAAGCTTCAGAAGAAGTATTGAAAAATGTGATAGGTATTCAAATTCAAGAAATTCAAGTTAGTGATTTAAGTTCATTAAACTACAAAGCATTTGATATCAAATTGAAGGATGTAAATGGTAGATATGTTAAACCTGAAGGAAAAGTCCTTGTTACTTTTGCTACAGATCAGTCCGTTGAGAATGTTTATGCTGTAGATCCAGAAGGAAAACTACACACTATTGAATTCGAACAAAAAGATGGAAAGATTATTTTTGAGACTAATAATTCTAGTATTTATGCGATGACTTTCCGACACTCCATTGACAATCCACCATTTAAAAATCCTACAGAAGATAACAAGGCTGAGGAACTTTCACTGTCGCCTAAATTGTTATCAACAAATGAAAACTCTGAATCTAATCGATTAGAGAATAAAGTAAGTAATAATGAGCAGTCAATGTTACCAAAAACAGGTGAGAATAAATCAATAACAACAGTTTTGCTTGGTTTTGTGGGAATGATCCTTGGAGTAATGATTTTCTATAAACAAAAAGACAGTTAACTTTGTCTTCAGTTGTTCTTTGAATTTTTATGTTCATATAAAATAAGCCAGTCTGGAATCTAATAAGATAGTTAGAATTCTGGGCTGGTTTTATTGATATAAATTGAGATAGAGAGGTAAATAAACGTAATAGATGTGAATTATTTCCTCTGCTGAAACTACTTTCAGAAACAGCTGTTCTATAAAATACTTTTGAAACTGAAATCTATTCTATGACAAAGTATTGAAAGCGCTTAACAAATGGTATATAATGACCTCATAAGAACAAAGAAAAGGAGGAAAGAGGATGCCACAGATTACTAAAGAAGCCTTGATTGCACAAATCAAAGACGGAATTATCGTTTCTTGTCAGGCCCTTCCTCACGAACCGCTTTATACAGAAGCGGGAGGAGTCATTCCCTTGCTGGTCAAAGCGGCTGAGCAAGGTGGAGCAGTCGGTATCCGAGCAAATAGTGTTCGTGATATCAAAGAAATAAAGGAGGTTACAAAACTTCCGATTATCGGGATTATCAAACGAGATTATCCGCCACAAGAACCCTTCATCACGGCTACCATGAAAGAAGTTGATGAATTGGCAGAACTGGACATCGAGGTGATTGCTCTGGATTGTACCAAGCGTGAACGCTACGATGGTTTGGAGATTCAAGAGTTCATTCGTCAGGTTAAGGAAAAATATCCTAACCAGCTCTTGATGGCTGACACAAGTACTTTCGAAGAAGGACTAGCAGCTGTAGAAGCAGGAATTGACTTTGTCGGAACAACCTTATCAGGCTATACATCTTATAGTCCAAAAGTGGACGGACCAGATTTTGAATTGATCAAAAAACTCTGTGATGCTGGAGTGGATGTCATTGCAGAAGGAAAAATCCATACACCAGAACAAGCCAAACAAATCCTTGGATATGGAGTGCGAGGTATTGTTGTCGGTGGCGCTATTACTAGACCAAAAGAGATTACAGAACGCTTCGTTGCTGGTCTTAAATAACACAATCTCAAAGCAGAGGAGAGTGGTGGATGCGTCGGATGAAATGAAAACGGATACAAATAAAAACTTACTCATTATCCAATATGGATACGCTTATCAATTAGGAGAATACAAATGAAATTTAGAAAACTAGCTTGTACAGTACTTGCGGGTGCTGCGATTCTTGGCCTTGCTGCATGTGGAAATTCTGGCGGAAGTAAAGATGCTGGAAAATCTGGTGGAGATAGCGGAAAAACAGAAATCACTTGGTGGGCATTCCCAGTCTTCACTCAAGAAAAAACTGGTGACGGTGTTGGAACATATGAAAAATCTATCATCGAAGCCTTTGAAAAAGCAAACCCAGATGTAAAAGTGAAATTGGAAACAATCGACTTTAAGTCAGGTCCAGAAAAGATCACTACAGCTATCGAAGCAGGTACAGCTCCAGACGTACTTTTTGACGCACCAGGACGTATCATCCAATATGGTAAAAATGGTAAATTGGCTGACTTGAATGACCTCTTCACAGATGACTTTGTTAAAGATGTCAACAATGAAAACATTGTAAAAGCAAGTAAAGCTGGAGACAAAGCTTATATGTATCCAATCAGTTCAGCACCATTCTACATGGCCATGAACAAGAAAATGTTGGAAGATGCTGGAGTTGCTAACCTTGTAAAAGAAGGTTGGACAACTGATGATTTTGAAAAAGTTTTGAAAGCGCTTAAAGACAAAGGCTACACACCAGGTTCATTGTTCAGTTCTGGTCAAGGGGGAGACCAAGGAACACGTGCCTTCATCTCAAACCTTTACGGCGGTTCTGTAACAGATAAAGATGTAACAAAATATACAACTGATGATCCTAAATTTGTCAAAGGTCTTGAAAAAGCAGCTAACTGGATCAAAGACGGTTTGTTGAACAATGGTTCACAATTTGACGGTGGAGCAGATATCCAAAACTTTGCCAACGGTCAAACATCTTACACAATCCTTTGGGCGCCAGCTCAAAACGGTATCCAAGCTAAACTCTTGGAAGCAAGTAAAGTAGAAGTGGTAGAAGTACCATTCCCATCAGATTCAGGTAAACCAGCTCTTGAATACCTTGTAAACGGATTTGCAGTATTCAACAACAAAGACGACAAGAAAGTTGCAGCATCTAAGAAATTCGTTCAATTCATCGCGGATGACAAAGAATGGGGTCCAAAAGACGTTGTTCGTACAGGTGCCTTCCCAGTTCGTACTTCATTTGGAAAACTTTATGAAGATAAACGTATGGAAACAATCAGTGGTTGGACTAAATACTACTCACCATACTACAATACAATTGATGGTTTTGCAGAAATGAGAACTCTATGGTTCCCAATGTTGCAATCAGTTTCAAATGGCGATCAAAAACCAGCGGATGCTTTAAAAGCCTTCACTGAAAAAGCTAACGAAACAATTAAAAAAGCTACAAAACAATAAGCACTGAATCAGATTGACTCCTCCCTTTTCCCTGTGCATAATCTATGTAAGAAAAGGGAGGATTTTATTTGAAATATCAGAAACTGTCACGAAATTAAAATGAAGTTCTTACATAAGCGAATCTTAAAAAATTTCATTTTGATTTTAAAACTGTTCAAGAAAATCCAAAATATTCTATTTGTGAAAGAGAGGTGCCGACTGTGAAAGTCAATAAAATTCGTATGCGGGAAACAGTGATTTCCTACGCTTTCTTAGCACCAGTATTATTCTTCTTTGTCATCTTTGTATTGGTTCCTATGATTATGGGATTCATTACAAGTTTCTTTAACTATTCAATGACTAAATTTGAGTTTGTGGGTTTGGACAACTACATTCGTATGTTTAAAGACCCTGTCTTTATGAAGTCTTTGATTAACACAGTTATTTTGGTTGTTGGATCTGTACCGATTGTTGTTCTCTTTTCGCTCTTTGTGGCGTCGCAAACCTACCATCAAAATGCTATTGCCAGATCTTTCTACCGTTTCGTCTTCTTCCTTCCTGTTGTAACAGGTAGTGTTGCCGTAACAGTTGTTTGGAAATGGATTTATGACCCATTATCAGGGATTCTAAACTTTGTCCTTAAGTCAAGCCATATCATCAGCCAGAATATTTCTTGGTTGGGAGATAAACACTGGGCATTACTGGCAATTATGATTATCCTCTTGACAACTTCAGTTGGTCAACCAATCATCCTCTACATAGCTGCTATGGGGAATATTGACAATTCACTGGTTGAAGCGGCTCGTGTAGACGGTGCAACTGAATTTCAAGTTTTCTGGAAGATTAAATGGCCAAGCCTTCTTCCAACAACTCTCTACATCGCAATCATCACAACAATTAACTCATTTCAAGTTTTCGCCTTGATTCAACTATTAACATCTGGTGGGCCAAACTACTCAACAAGTACCTTGATGTACTACCTTTACGAAAAAGCCTTCCAATTGACCGAATACGGGTATGCTAATACCATTGGTGTCTTCTTGGCAGTCATGATTGCTATTGTAAGCTTTGTTCAATTTAAGGCGCTCGGAAATGACGTAGAATATTAAAGAAAGGAGACAGCTATGCAATCTACACAAAAGAAACCTATAACAGCTTTCACTGTTATTTCAACTATTATCTTGCTCTTGTTGACCGTGCTGTTCATCTTTCCATTCTACTGGATTTTGACAGGGGCCTTCAAATCACAACCTGATACCATCGTTATTCCACCACAATGGTTCCCTAAAATGCCAACCATGGAAAACTTCCAACAACTCATGGTGCAAAACCCTGCTATGCAGTGGATGTGGAACTCTGTGTTTATCTCATTGGTAACCATGTTCTTAGTCTGTGCGACCTCATCTCTAGCAGGTTATGTATTGGCTAAAAAACGTTTCTATGGACAACGTATTCTCTTTGCAATCTTTATTGCTGCTATGGCACTTCCAAAACAAGTTGTCCTTGTACCATTGGTACGTATCGTCAACTTCATGGGAATTCACGATACTCTCTGGGCAGTTATCTTGCCTTTGATTGGATGGCCATTCGGGGTCTTCCTCATGAAACAGTTCAGTGAGAATATTCCTACAGAGTTGCTTGAATCAGCTAAAATCGACGGTTGTGGTGAGATTCGTACCTTCTGGAGCGTAGCCTTCCCAATTGTGAAACCAGGATTTGCAGCACTTGCAATCTTTACCTTCATCAATACATGGAACGACTACTTCATGCAGTTGGTAATGTTGACTTCACGTAATAATTTGACCATTTCACTCGGTGTTGCGACTATGCAGGCTGAAATGGCAACCAACTATGGTTTGATCATGGCAGGGGCAGCTCTTGCTGCTGTGCCAATCGTAACAGTCTTCCTAGTCTTCCAAAAATCCTTTACTCAAGGTATTACCATGGGAGCGGTCAAAGGTTAAGAAAAGTAAACTGGTGTGTCAAGATTGCGGAAGTGGTCTTGACATGCTATGGAAATATAGATGTTATAAGTGTCTACAAAATGTTGGGTATTTGCTTACCTTAGAGATTTTGTTAGACACTTATAAACTTAATTTATGATTTTAGTTAACTATCAGAAACGAAGGAAAGAGTATGATTTTTGACGATTTGAAAAACATCACCTTTTACAAAGGAATTCATCCCAATCTAGACAAGGCTATCGACTATCTCTATCAGCACCGTAAGGATTCTTTCGAATTAGGAAAGTATGAGATTGATGGGGACAAGGTCTTTCTAGTTGTTCAGGAAAATGTCCTCAATCAAGCTGAAAATGATCAATTTGAGCATCATCAGAACTATGCAGATTTGCATTTGCTGGTAGAAGGACATGAATATTCGAGTTACGGTTCACGTATCAAAGACGAGGCAGTAGCATTCGACGAAGCAAGTGACATTGGCTTTGTGCATTGTCATGAACACTACCCACTCTTGTTGGGTTATCACAATTTTGCGATTTTCTTCCCAGGAGAACCACACCAGCCAAATGGCTATGCAGGTATGGAAGAGAAGGTTCGCAAATATCTCTTTAAAATTTTGATTGATTAAAAACTCAGGAGGAGTAGACATGGCACAAAAAGGAGTAAGCCTTATCAAGGCAGCATTTGATACAGATAACTTTCTCATGCGTTTTAGTGAGAAGGTCTTGGATATCGTGACAGCCAATCTTCTTTTTGTTGTCTCTTGTTTACCCATCGTGACGATTGGAGTGGCCAAGATTAGCCTTTACGAGACTATGTTTGAGATTAAGAAGAGCAGACGTGTGCCTGTCTTTAAAATCTATCTAAGAGCTTTCAAGCAAAATCTGAAACTAGGTCTTCAGTTAGGTCTGCTTGAGTTGGGTATCGTCTCATTAAGCCTTCTAGACCTCTATCTCTTTTGGGGTCAGACAGCTATGCCTTTCCAAATGGTGAAAGCTATTTGTCTAGGCGTTCTTATCTTCCTCACTATCGTGATGTTGGCTAGCTATCCTATAGCTGCGCGCTATGATTTGACTTGGAAAGAAGTGTTACAAAAAGGCCTTATCTTGGCAAGTTTTAACTTTCCTTGGTTCTTCCTCATGTTAGTTATTATCTTTCTCATTGTGATGGTTCTTTATCTGTCTGCCTTCAGTTTACTTTTAGGTGGCTCAGCCTTTCTGCTTTTTGGGTTTGGACTCTTGGTCTTTATCCAGACTGGATTGATGGAGAAAATTTTCGCAAAATACCAATAGGATGGCTTGTCTCTGAAACTACTTTCAAGCCATAAACATTTCAAAATACATATCGAAACTAAAATCTAAGTGTACACAAGATATTGAAAGCGTTTTTCACAAGGTGTATACTAAACACGTAAAGAATAAATCCTGCTTTTAGCAGAAAAAAAGAAAACTTAGGAGAAAATCTATGTCAGATTTAAAAAAATATGAAGGTGTCATTCCAGCCTTCTACGCATGTTATGATGATCAAGGAGAAGTCAGTCCAGAGCGTACGCGTGCCTTGGTTCAATACTTCATTGATAAAGGGGTTCAAGGTCTTTATGTCAATGGTTCTTCTGGTGAATGTATCTACCAAAGCGTTGAAGACCGCAAGTTGATTTTGGAAGAAGTCATGGCAGTTGCCAAAGGTAAATTGACCATTATTGCCCACGTTGCTTGCAACAACACCAAAGACAGTATGGAACTTGCTCGTCATGCTGAAAGCTTAGGTGTAGATGCCATTGCAACGATTCCACCAATTTACTTCCGCTTACCAGAATACTCAGTTGCTAAATACTGGAACGATATTAGTTCTGCAGCTCCAAACACAGACTATGTCATCTACAACATTCCTCAATTGGCAGGAGTTGCTTTGACTCCAAGTCTTTATACTGAAATGTTGAAGAATCCTCGTGTTATCGGTGTGAAGAACTCTTCTATGCCAGTTCAAGATATCCAAACATTTGTGAGCCTTGGTGGAGAAGACCATATCGTATTCAATGGTCCTGATGAACAGTTCCTAGGTGGTCGCCTCATGGGTGCTAAGGCTGGTATTGGTGGTACTTATGGTGCTATGCCAGAACTCTTCTTGAAACTCAATCAGTTGATTGCGGATAAAGATTTGGAAACAGCGCGTGAATTGCAGTATGCTATCAACGCTATCATTGGTAAACTCACTGCTGCACATGGAAATATGTACGGTGTCATTAAGGAAGTCTTGAAGATCAATGAAGGCTTGAATATTGGTTCTGTTCGTTCACCATTGACACCAGTGACTGAAGACGATCGTCCAGTTGTAGAAGCAGCTGCAGCCTTGATTCGTGAAACCAAGGAGCGCTTCCTCTAATCCATAAGGAGGTATTTATGACACACTATGTTGCAATTGATATCGGTGGAACCAACATCAAATATGGTTTGATTGACCAAGAAGGTCAACTTGTTGAATCGCATGAAATGCCAACAGAGGCGCATAAGGGTGGACCTCATATCTTACAAAAGACAAAAGATATCGTAGCCAGCTATTTAGAAAAAGGCCCAGTAGCAGGTGTTGCCATTTCTTCTGCAGGGATGGTAGATCCTGACAAGGGTGAGATTTTCTATGCTGGGCCTCAAATCCCTAACTACGCAGGCACCCAGTTCAAAAAGGAAATCGAGACTAGCTTTAATATTCCTTGTGAAATTGAAAATGATGTCAACTGTGCAGGTCTTGCTGAAGCGGTATCTGGTTCAGGCAAGGGAGCGAGTGTCACCCTTTGCTTGACCATTGGAACAGGTATCGGAGGTTGCTTGGTTATGGATGGAAAAATCTTCCATGGATTTAGCAATTCAGCCTGTGAAGTTGGTTATATGCATATGCAGGATGGAGAGTTCCAAGATTTGGCTTCTACAACAGCCTTGGTGGAGTATGTAGCAGCAGGTCATGGAGATCCAGTTGACCAGTGGAATGGTCGTCGTATCTTTAAGGAAGCTACAGAAGGCAATAAACTCTGCATGGCTGGTATTGACCGCATGGTAGATTACCTTGGAAAAGGTCTGGCAAATATTTGCTACGTTGCCAATCCAGAAGTGGTCATTCTCGGTGGTGGTATTATGGGACAAGAGGCTATCCTCAAACCTAAGATCCGCACAGCCTTGAAAGAGGCTTTGGTACCAAGTTTAGCAGAAAAAACACGATTAGAATTTGCTCATCACCAAAATACAGCAGGGATGTTGGGTGCTTATTATCATTTCAAGACAAAACAATCCTAGTTTGGCTCAGCCAAACTAGGATTTTCTAATCAAGTTCCCTTGACTTTCTTTATAATTGTGAGATAATAAAAAAAATATATAAAGGAATTATATAAAATGGCTATAGCGAATTCAAATAAAATTGTGACCTTCCAAGCTAATAGAGAATTGGTAAATGATGCCATGGAAGTGTTAAAAGAACAAAATCTCTCTCTTTCATCAGCACTCAGATTATTTTTAAAGAATGTTGCCGTAACAAATGGAGTAGATTTACTGAGTGAAGAGGAATTAGAGAAGGAGTATTTGTTTAGACAATTACAAGCAGAAGTTCAAGAAAGTTATGCTAAGATTGAGGCTGGAAATTACTTGACAGATGAGGATGTCGTGACACGCTATGGATTATAAAAAATATAGGATTTTGTATTCTCCTAGAGTGATTGATAGTCTGGATAAAATATATCAGTATATAGCAGAGGAAATCGGTTCTGTAGAGGCTGCGAGACGAAAAGTGGCGAGTATCAGAAAAGATATTAATCGGCTAGAAATTTTCCCCCAAGCTGGATTTGATGCCGATGAAAAATTTGGTAAGAAATTAGATCCTCACTACCAAACGCGAGGATTAACCTTGAGTAAGGATTACATCGTATTATATACAATTGTTGAGGATACCGTCAGACTTGCTTATTTACTCCCTTCAAAAAGTGATTACATGAAATTATTCAAGACTAAGTCAAGATATGACTAATTCATAATCTAGAAGAGGTATGTTTGGTGATGAATAAAAATCCTAGTTTGGCTCAGCCAAACTAGGATTTTCTGATACGTTTTTGTCTACGATAGCCATTGAGTTTTTTATTTTCCCAGTAGCTATTAAAGATTTTCTCCTTACTTTCGCGATTGATTTCCAAAAAGTAGGCATAAATCAAATCGATAAAGAAGAGCATAGGAAGTTGAGCGGATATCCGTTGGATGTAGGAAGGCTGGCTGTGGCTGGCAACAAGAACGGTCTCTGTATAGGGCTGACTATCTTTATTGGGTACACTTGTAAAGAGAACAGTTTTTGCGCCCATCTCCCTGGCATCCAATAGGCTATCCAAAATAGAAGGCGTTGTGCCAGAGAGTGAAAAGCCGAGCACTAGACAATTTTCATCCATAATGCTGGTTGTCCAGGCAAAGCCGTCTTGATCGGTCAAAGCTTCACAGACTACCCCCAGACGCATGAAGCGAAATTTCATTTCACGAGCAACCAGTCCAGAACTCCCTGTTCCGAAGAAGTAGACACGCTCAGCATCTTCGATTAACTGGGCAATTCGTTCTAGTTGGACTTCGTCAATCAAGTCCTGTGTTTGTTCCCTCATATTGCTATAACTTCTGAGGACTCGTTTGGTTAAAGGACTATGTTTGTGAGAATAAGTGTCCTGTTTTTTTGATTGATGTTGGTATTGGAAAATAAATTCTCGGTAGCCAGTAAAGCCACACTTTTTAGCAAAGCGGGTTAGTGCGGCTTGGGAGATATGTAATTTCTGAGTGACTTGTTGAGAAGATAAATCATCTTTAATCGTCTCAGCTTGCAAAAAATAGCGAGCAATTTCTTGCTCTAGGTCTGTCATTTCTTCGAAGTGGGAATCAATGACAGTTGATATATCTGGTTTGTCCATGGGAAAGGCTCCTTTAAATGAGTCGTATTGGAAAAAGGCTAGATTATTGAACTTTTACATTTATTATATCACATAATATAGGGATGAATAAATAAAAACGTATCTTACCGTAAAAACGAAAAAAGCTTCTTTGCTTTTCCATAATTTTCTGCTCAAATTATGGTACAATGAAGAGTAAGATTTTAAATAGAAATGAGACTGATTTGTATGAGAAAATTTAATAGCCATTCGATTCCGATTCGGCTTAATTTATTGTTTGCAATTGTCATTTTACTTTTTCTGACCATTATTGGTCGTTTGTTGTATATGCAGGTTCTGAACAAGGATTTTTACGAAAAAAAGCTAGCCTCAGCTAGTCAGACCAAGGTCACAACCAGTTCTGCCCGTGGGGAGATTTATGATGCTAGTGGAAAACCTTTGGTAGAAAATACGTTAAAGCAGGTTGTTTCCTTCACGCGTAGTAATAAAATGACGGCTAAAGATCTGAAAGAAATCGCTAGTCAGTTACTGGGATATGTGAGCATCACTTCGCCAAATTTGACAGAACGCCAGCTGGCAGATTATTATTTAGCTGATCCTGAGATCTATAAAAAAACAGTAGAGGCTCTCCCAAGTGAGAAACGCTTGGATTCAGATGGTAATCGTCTATCTGAATCAGAACTGTATAACAATGCGGTCGATAGTGTCCAGACGAGTCAACTAAACTATACAGAGGATGAAAAGAAAGAAGTCTATCTTTTTAGTCAGTTAAATGCGGTTGGAAACTTTGCGACAGGAAGCATTGTGACGGATTCTTTGACAGATACCCAGATTGCTTTGATTGCCTCCGCTTCCAAGAAATTACCTGGTATCAGTATTTCTACTTCTTGGGAAAGAAAAGTTTTAGAAACTTCCCTTTCCTCTATAATTGGTAGTGTGTCGAGTGAAAAAGCTGGTCTCCCAGCGGAAGAAGCGGATGCCTATCTTAAAAAAGGTTATTCTCTTAATGACCGTGTTGGGACTTCTTACCTGGAAAAACAATACGAGGAAACCTTACAAGGAAAACGCTCGGTGAAAGAAATTCATCTAGATAAGTACGGTAACATGGAAAGTGTTGAAAATATCGAAGCTGGTACTAAAGGGAATAATATTAAACTGACAATTGATTTGGTCTTCCAAGATAGTGTGGATGATTTGCTGAAAAGTTATTTCAATTCAGAGTTGGGAAATGGTGGAGCTAAGTATTCTGAAGGCGTGTATGCAGTCGCCCTTAACCCCAAAACAGGTGCTGTTTTGTCTATGTCAGGACTCAAACATGACCTGAAAACGGGAGACTTGACGCCTGATTCCTTGGGAACGGTAACCAATGTCTTTGTCCCAGGGTCAGTAGTTAAGGCCGCTACCATCAGCTCAGGTTGGGAAAATGGTGTTTTATCAGGAAACCAAACCTTAACAGATCAGCCTATTGTTTTCCAAGGTTCAGCTCCAATTTATTCTTGGTATAAATTGGCATATGGATCTTTTCCTATTACAGCTGTGGAAGCCTTGGAGTATTCATCTAATGCTTACATGGTTCAAACCGCTCTTGGAATCATGGGCCAGACCTATCAACCAAATATGTTTGTTGGAACCAGCAATTTGGAAACAGCTATGGGAAAACTTCGTGCGACCTTTGGCGAATATGGCTTGGGGGCTGCGACCGGAATTGACCTACCAGATGAATCTACTGGATTTGTTCCCAAAGAGTATAGCTTTGCTAATTACATTACTAATGCCTTTGGGCAGTTTGATAACTATACGCCGATGCAGTTGGCTCAGTATGTAGCAACTATTGCAAATGATGGTGTTCGTGTGGCTCCTCGTATTGTTGAAGGCATTTATGGTAATAATGATAAGGGAGGACTGGGTGACTTGATTCAGCAACTGCAACCGACAGAGATGAATAAGGTCAATATATCCGACTCCGATATGAGTGTCTTGCACCAAGGTTTTTATCAGGTTGCTCATGGGACTAGTGGGTTGACAACTGGCCGTGCCTTTTCAAATGGTGCCTTGGTATCCATTAGCGGAAAAACGGGTACAGCCGAAAGCTATGTGGCAGATGGTCAGGAAGCAACCAATACCAATGCGGTGGCCTATGCTCCATCTGATAATCCTCAAATCGCTGTTGCAGTGGTCTTTCCTCATAATACCAATCTAACAAATGGTGTAGGACCTTCCATTGCGCGTGATATTATCAATCTGTATCAAAAATACCATCCAATGAACTAGAAAGGAATTTATGCTTTATCCAACACCTATTGCTAAGCTGATTGACAGTTATTCTAAGTTACCAGGTATCGGGATTAAGACGGCTACGCGTCTGGCCTTTTATACGATTGGGATGTCTGATGATGATGTCAATGAATTTGCAAAAAATCTCCTTTCTGCTAAGAGAGAATTGACCTACTGTTCTATTTGTGGACGTTTGACAGATGATGACCCTTGCTCCATTTGTACCGATCCGACTCGTGACCAGACAACGATTTTGGTGCTAGAGGATAGTCGGGATGTGGCGGCCATGGAAAATATCCAAGAATATCATGGACTCTATCATGTCCTGCATGGCCTCATTTCCCCTATGAATGGTATCAGTCCAGACGATATCAATCTCAAGAGTCTCATGACTCGTCTTATGGATAGTGAAGTTTCAGAAGTAATCGTAGCAACCAATGCCACAGCAGATGGGGAAGCAACTTCCATGTATCTTTCACGTTTGCTCAAACCAGCTGGGATCAAGGTTACTCGCCTGGCACGAGGCCTCGCTGTGGGGGCAGATATCGAGTATGCGGACGAAGTCACACTCTTACGAGCCATTGAAAATCGAACAGAGTTGTAAGTGTAGACAAATTAATACACTCAATTCATTTAGACAAAAATCACGGAGACCGACAGTTGTTTTATCGGTCTCTTTTTAGATTTATTGAAGACCAGTATCAGGTTCAAGTTTCAAAAAAGAAGCAAATATGATATACTAAAGAACGAGTATTCTATTAGAATTGGAACAAATAATATGAAACAAACGATTATTCTTTTATACGGTGGACGTAGTGCAGAGCGTGAAGTCTCTGTTCTTTCAGCTGAGAGTGTGATGCGTGCGGTCAACTACGACCGTTTCACAGTCAAGACTTTCTTCATCAGCCAGTCAGGTGACTTTATTAAAACGCAAGAATTTAGCCAGACTCCAGGTCAAGAGGATCGTCTTATGACCAATGAAACCATTGATTGGGATAAGAAAGTTGCACCAAGTGCCATCTACGAAGATGGTGCAGTGGTCTTCCCAGTTCTTCATGGTCCGATGGGAGAGGATGGCTCTGTTCAAGGATTCTTGGAAGTTTTGAAAATGCCTTACGTTGGTTGCAACATCTTGTCATCAAGTCTTGCCATGGATAAAATCACGACCAAGCGTGTCTTAGAATCTGTCGGGATTGCCCAAGTTCCTTATGTGGCCATCGTTGAAGGCGATGATGTGACTTCTAAAATCACCGAAGTTGAAGAAAAATTGACTTATCCAGTCTTCACAAAACCATCAAACATGGGGTCAAGTGTCGGTATTTCTAAGTCTGAAAATCAAGAGGAACTCCGTCAAGCTTTGAAACTTGCCTTCCAATATGACAGCCGTGTCTTGGTAGAGCAAGGGGTAAATGCTCGTGAAATCGAGGTTGGTCTCTTGGGCAACTACGATGTCAAGAGTACGCTACCAGGAGAAGTAGTCAAGGATGTTGCCTTTTATGACTACGATGCCAAGTATATTGACAACAAGATTACCATGGATATCCCAGCTAAAATCAGTGATGATGTGGTAGCTGTCATGCGTCAAAATGCAGAAACTGCCTTCCGTGCCATTGGTGGACTTGGTCTCTCTCGTTGCGATTTCTTCTATACAGATAAGGGAGAGATTTTCCTAAACGAGCTCAATACCATGCCAGGTTTCACCCAGTGGTCTATGTACCCACTACTTTGGGACAATATGGGAATCAGCTACCCAGAACTAATCGAGCGTTTGGTTGAACTTGCTAAGGAAAGTTTTGACAAGCGCGAAGCACATTTGCTATAAAAATGAAAGAGAGGGTAGGAGCCAGAACCATCACTGAAAGGTGACTAGAGTTCTCGAGCTTCGACCCTTTTTAAAGGAGTAGAAATGAAATTAACAATCCATGAAGTGGCTCAAGTTGTAGGAGCTAAAAATGATATCAGCATCTTTGAGGACACCCAGTTAGAAAAAGCTGAGTTTGACAGTCGTTTGATTGCGACAGGAGATTTATTTGTCCCCCTCAAAGGTGCGCGTGACGGTCATGACTTTATCGAAACAGCCTTTGAAAATGGTGCAGCAGTAACCTTGTCTGAGAAAGAGGTCGCAAATCATCCCTATATTCTAGTAGATGATGTTCTGACTGCCTTTCAGCAACTAGCAGCCTACTATCTTGAAAAAACAGCTGTTGATGTCTTTGCGGTTACGGGTTCAAATGGCAAGACAACAACCAAAGACATGTTGGCGCACTTGCTATCAACAACCTACAAAACTTACAAAACACAAGGTAACTACAATAATGAGATTGGTCTTCCTTACACGGTTCTTCACATGCCTGAAGGAACAGAAAAGTTGGTCTTGGAGATGGGACAGGATCACTTGGGAGATATTCATCTCTTATCAGAATTGGCTCATCCAAAAACAGCCATCGTGACCTTGGTTGGAGAAGCCCATTTGGCCTTTTTCAAAGACCGTTCTGAGATTGCTAAAGGAAAAATGCAAATTGCAGATGGTATGGCTTCGGGTTCTTTGCTTTTGGCACCAGCTGACTCCATTGTAGAGGACTACTTGCCAGCTGATAAAAAGGTGGTTCGTTTTGGGCAAGGAGCAGAGCTGGAAATAACAGACTTGATTGAGCGCAAGGATAGTCTGACCTTTAAGACTAATTTCTTGGACCAAGCCCTTGATTTGCCAGTGACTGGCAAGTACAATGCCACTAATGCTATGATTGCGTCCTATGTTGCCCTGCAAGAAGGAGTTTCAGAGGAGAAAATTCGTCAGGCCTTCCAAAATCTTGAATTGACGCGTAACCGTACCGAGTGGAAGAAAGCAGCCAATGGAGCAGATATTCTGTCTGACGTATATAATGCTAATCCAACTGCTATGAAGTTAATTTTGGAGACATTCTCTGCCATCCCAGCCAATGAAGGGGGCAAGAAAATTGCAGTCTTGGCGGATATGAAGGAACTCGGTGACCAGTCTGTTCAACTCCATAACCAGATGATTTTGAGTCTCTCGCCAGATGTGATTGATACCGTGATTTTCTATGGAGAAGATATCGCAGAATTGGCCCAATTGGCCAGTCAAATGTTCCCGATCGGCCATGTTTTCTACTTCAAAAAAACGGCCGACGAGGACCAATTTGAAGATCTAGTCAAGCAAGTCAAGGAAAGTCTTGGAGATAATGACCAAATCCTGCTCAAAGGCTCTAACTCTATGAATCTAGCCAAGCTGGTAGAAAGTTTAGAGCATGAAGACAAGTGATTTTGTCAAGTATTTGCAAAGAATGATTGCCATTACAGATACTGGATTAACCTTTACAAAAGATCCGTTTGACCGTGAGCGCTACGAAGACTTGCGAGGCCTTTTATCTGAAATGTTGAATCAAGCATCAGACCTTGATGCCGAAGAAGTGGCAGAAGTCTTGAAGCCAACTTCTGCTTACGCGACTCCGTTAATGGACGTCCGTGCTTGGATTGTTGAGGACGAAAAGATTTGTCTGGTTAGGGGACAAGGAGAGGATAGTTGGGCTTTGCCAGGTGGCTTTGGTGAGGTTGGCTATTCTCCAACAGAAAATATTCTCAAGGAAATTGAAGAAGAAACCGGTTTTAAAGCCAAAGTTGAAAGACTGCTAGCTGTTTTTGATACCAATCGTTTCCAACTACAGAGCAAACAATATGCAAAGTTTGTTTTTGAATGTAAGCTTCTTGATGGACAATTCCAAGAAAATCAAGAAATTGCTGACCTTCAATTTTTTGCCATTGACCAACTACCAACCTTATCTGAAAAACGCATTACCAAGGAGCAAATAGAGCTTCTTTGGCAGGTTTATCAAGGTCAGAGGGAACAATATCTTGACTAAAAAGATGATTATCGTATTTCTAAATTCATTTTTCTCAAGTAGCATGGTATAATAAAATGCAGGAAAATTTTGAATCATGAGGAAGACTAGATGAATTTATGGGATATTTTCTTTACGACCCAAGCAACAGAACCACCCAAATTTGACCTTTTTTGGTATGTCAGTATATTTACACTCTTGGCCTTGACCTTTTATACAGCCTATCGTTATCGTGAGAAGAAGGTTTACCAACGATTTTTCCAGATTTTACAGGCAGTTCAGTTAATCCTTCTCTATGGTTGGTACTGGGTCAATCATATGCCACTGTCAGAAAGCTTACCCTTTTACCATTGTCGTATGGCCATGTTTGTGGTACTCTTGCTTCCTGGTCAGTCCAAATATCGGCAGTATTTTGCATTGCTAGGGACATTCGGAACATTAGCAGCCTTTGTTTATCCAGTGCCAGACGCCTATCCTTTCCCCCATATTGCCATCTTGTCCTTTATCTTTGGGCACTTAGCACTCTTGGGGAACTCTCTAGTTTATCTCTTGAGACAGTATAATGCGCGATTGCTGGATGTGAAGGGAATTTTTCTCATGACCTTTACCCTAAATGCCTTGATTTTTGTGGTCAATTTGGTAACAGGTGGTGATTACGGATTCTTGACAAAACCGCCATTGGTTGGGGATCACGGCTTAGTGGCTAATTATTTAATCGTTTCCCTAGCCTTGTCGGCAGCGATTACCTTGACCAAGAAAATTTTGGAACTATTTTTAGAACAAGAAGCAGAAAAAATGATTGCAAAGAAAGCTTAGAAATGAGCTTTCTTTTTTGGCTCTTTGTCAACTGTAGTGGGTTGAAGAAAAGCTAAGCTCGA
>ERZ1036424.32-NODE-32-length-109256-cov-5.522523_pt1 | contig 109256 bp, 115 predicted proteins | sample MGYA00514221_ERZ1036424 | MGnify/ENA primary metagenome ERZ1036424 (study PRJEB33795, sample SAMN09464939) | human gut metagenome | host: Homo sapiens | place: USA: Stanford, California | collected 2016-11 | study: EMG produced TPA metagenomics assembly of the... | reverse complement strand
AAGATCGCAGCATATGCGGCAGCGGATACTCCACACAAAAAAGATGCTGGTTTTTGGTATAAAATGATAAGTAAGTATTTACCTATCATTTTGTATCATGTATCTTACCCATCGTCAGGATGACAACGTGCTGGTTAGGCACGGTTCCAAGGATGGAACGCAAAAAACGGCGGCTGGACATTCCAGCCGCAACTCTTTCTGACATTGAAAGGATTTCAAATGGCACATCAAACGCCTTCCTCTTCTCTTAAGAAACACCCCCGTTCGCTACGACTCATCCTGTCGGAGTTATTCTCCGGCCGTGTGTCTGCACGCCTGTCCGAACTGGAAGAGAAAGTAGGTCAAATGGAGCATCGTCTGGATGACAATGCGGTGGCCATCTCTAACCTGGGGGCTCGTGTGGCAATGGGGGAAGTGATGAAGACCCGAACCGTAAAAATCCTGCGAGACACCTGGGGCGTGCGAGCCAATCAAACGCGCATGGAGAGCTCAGATGGATCAATTTCAACGAAAAAGACTACTTCCAATGGCCTACGGGCTGATCACGATTTGTCTGGCAGCCGTAGCAATACCGTTGACTCAGGCGTTGCTGATGCCGGACTCATGCAAAACGGTTTTGCAGCAGACGCCGGCACCAGTCACGGAAAGCACACCCAGCATCACCACCATGCCCCGGTCTGCCACTCTGGATGGGATGCGGTTGGATTCGATTCCTCAAGTTCGTCCTGCGACTCCGGATCTTCCTCCTGCTGCGACTGAGGTGATGGCGTGATCTTCTTACCCAAAAACTGGTCATTCATTTGGATAGCCATTCTGCTTTTGGCGGTGGGTGGCTGGATCTCAAACATCGTTAAGCTGGCACTACACGGTGATTTATTTCTTCACTCAGGTATGACGATCGCTCGTGTTGTGGGGATTTTTGTCCCACCGATCGGCTCTGTTCTCGGGTTCTGTTAATGGGCGTAGGGGTTGAAGCCTTGGAGGCTCTCTTTGCTGCCTTAATGTTTATTTGTATACGAAAACAATTTGTTTAAGAACATAACATATAGGGAAAAACACATGTTAGGTTTCTTCAAAAAGAAAACTCGTAAAGCGGTTATTGAAGTTAAAAAAATGGAGAACCGCGATGCGGTCGAAGCTACTGTCTGGGGCGCATACATGATCGCTTATGCAGACGGCAACTGTGATGCAAAAGAAATCGCTATTCTGGAGAAGACCATCTCCGCATTGCCAGCTTTCTCACCGTTCGCGGGTGAGATCGCGCAGATGAGCAGCAATATTCGTGCTCGCTATGAAGCTTCTCCTCGTTCCGCCAACGCACAGGCTCTTCGGGAGCTGGCTGATGTCGCCGGCACTCCAGAAGCCGTTGATGTGTTGTGTCTCTGCCTGGATATTGCCGATCAGGATGGCATCGGCGAAGAAGAAGAGGTTGTGCTGAAGAAAATTGCTCAGGCGCTGCAGTTATCTCTGGATGCGTACATCTAATGGCAGAGAAATTAAGGCTGGCCGTCGTCGCCATTCTTCTCGTGCTGGTCGTGCTGGTGGACTTCACTGGCAAACTGATGTCTATCGCGGCAGATGGCGTGTTGGTTGGATTGGCTATCTACTTTGCCCAACCTCTACTTAAAAAATCGAAGTGATCGCCGAGGGCCACCTGGCCCTCGATTCTTCTGGTTTAACCGTTATGACGCGTTTGCCCCCCTCTTCTGAATTGTCAGAATAAAGCCACCAAGAAAACAAATTATTTTAACAATTAAGGAAAACACATGTGTGATAAATGCATCGCCGCTAACGCTGAAGTAAAGAAGATCATTAATGAAGTCGGGGCTAAAAAACTCGTAGGGATGCTTGATTCTATAACTGGTCATGGTGACGCTCATCCTCTGGAACGCATTATGGCCATCGTCCAGGTCATGGACTTATTTGACGAACCAATGAAAATCCTGATGCTTGCTCGTCACTTTGGCGGGGCGTATGTGGAAGAGCAAGAACGTGCCAATAAACTGCAGGCAACTCTGGAAATGATGAGCGAACCAAAATGCGCGCCGGTGCCAGATCTCTCCGGAGACAATATCGGCAATGACAGCAAAGAGCGGGAGATCGCTAGCCTTAAGTCTTCTTTAGGCATGTTAATTACCGCCTTTAAACTAATGGCAACCCATAACGGGTTCAAAATGCCAGAGCTAACCGGCGATGAACATCCCGCTACTATTCGCCAGCTGCTTGGTGCGATGGCGGATAATATGGATGAAGCGAAGAGCCGTATCGAAGACATGATGCGAGAACTTGCCCATCGCCACGATCTAAATGACCAGCCGCACAAGATGCAGCAAGTCAGCCACTGAACCTGAAATAGCAAGGGGGCGAGAGCCCCCTTCCCCTCCTCCGTATCCCTCTGTATAGATCTTTTACGCCTTTTCTTATCTGAGATAATAAAACAAATAAGAAAACAAATTGTTTATATGGTGAAATTATGAGTACAGCGCTTTCTGTCCTTGAGTCTTTTGCTTCGTACACCGGTATCGACCACAGCAAAGAGATGAACGTCATCCATGACATCGTGGCCGAGTGCGAGAAAGAGATTGCGTTCATGCACCAGGTTCACGACTTCGTTTATGGCGATGAGCGTCACAACATGATTAACCGCCTGCTTCGACTCAACCACCGGCCGGATGACGAACGCACTCGTTTCAACAGAGCCTGGCTGGATAAGGTCGATCTTGAGTGGGTGAAGCAGAATATCTGGGCCGAATACTGGAAGAAGGTCACGGATATGACAAACGTTCTGCTGATCATGCCAGCTTCCCGCCGAGATGAATGGCGCGAACAGTTCATAGAAGGCAAGCAGGAAACCATCAAGACTGACAGAACCGGCTACCAGATGAAGGTTAAGGAGTTCGTTGGCGTACCTGAGTTCAAAGCAGAGACGGTCATCCCCACGATGGTCAATCTGCTGAATGACAGGCATAAATATCTCTCTGAGCGCGTGTACGGTTTGTTTAAGGCGCTGAGCCCTGCGCACAAGACCAATAAAACGAACGGCTTTAGCGAGCGTCTGATCATCGCCAGCTGCATTTCAGAGTTCTGGCGGGATAGTGTCAGCGTGAACTATCGGAAAGAGGATTACATCGATGACCTGCGCGTAATGCTGCATTTCTTTGCGCATAAGGAGTTCATCACCATTAACCGCACAACAGAGATGCTATCGGCTGCGTACCGGGCAAATGATTGCCAGACGGGTGATTGGATCAACGTGGATGGTAACCTCATGCGCGTGAAAATGTTCAAGAACGGTAATGTGCATTTTGAGATCCACCCAGATGTTGCCTGGAAGCTTAATGAGGTGCTGGCGTACAGTATGCCGGCCGCTATACCTGCCCCCTGCCGAACAGCCCCAAAAACCAGAGCGCCTAAGGAGTTTGGCCTCATTCAAAAGACCATCTCTGAGCCCGTTCGATCCACTTTACGTGACGGGCGATTCAGTAAAGACAAGGGGGGTTGGTACTTCTTTGATTCCAGTCTCCAGAAGTCGCAGGTTGAAGAGTTGGAGCGCACATTGAGCTTCATTGGCGGCGTACAGGATAAAAAGCACTGGCAGTTCCCGTATGAGATCGGTCAAACACTCAATACGATTGTGGCGACTGGTTTGATCCCGGATGCAAAATCACATCAGTTCTACCCTACCCCTCGCATAATCGCGGAGTACGTGGCCAAGGTCGTTGACTTGAAATCTGGCGAAACATTGCTGGAGCCGGAAGCCGGTCGCGGAGATCTGCTTACGTTTATTGAGGCGAATCTTGAGGACGTAACCTGTGTTGAGGTTGCGCCGCTATTTGCTGACATCCTTCTTGGAAAAGGCTACGTGAACACAGTCTGCTGTGACTTCATGAAGTGGTCTGCTGACAATGAAGGCTACCTCTTCGACAAGATAGCCATGAATCCACCCTACTCTCTCGGGCGCCACAAAGAACACACGCTGGCCGGGCTGGGACATCTGAAAGTCGGTGGGCGCCTTGTTGCTGTTTTGCCGGGGGACTCACCAACACTGGACTGGATGATGCTGGATAATTTCGTCTACGCCAAAGGTAAGTCGTTCACAGGCGAGTTTGATGACACGGGGATAACTGTCAGTGTGTATGTCTTCAAACGCACAAAATGATAGGTAACTACATACTTATTTTATGTAAGAATGATGACGCGAAATTAAGAGGAAAACACACATGGAAAGCAGGAATAAAGCCACTTCTATGGATATACAGGCTGTATCACCGATGAACACGGATACTCCTTTTAGATTTTGCCTTCAGGGCAACAACCCAACCGCTGTGGGCACGATTATTGTCGATAAGGGTAAGGTCTCATTTGAAGGCGACGCCGACGAATCAGCGCTGATTTTTATTGAGTACCTGGTGCGTCGAAATAGTCAGCAGTGGGCAGAGCTGGAGAAGCGCGCCAGACATTATGATGAGTTTATGCATGTCATAGAGGCTGCGCGCGCCGCTCTTGCTGCTGGCACTCCTGTAGATCTGGAGTCGTTGTTTAACGGAGAGCTGGCCTCTGCCATGTTCGCCACCATGTTCGCCGGCGAATTTGTTCGACACGGTGCAAAAAACTATCTGGAATTGAACTACGACATTCCTGAACTTGGATGTTTCACGGTTACGACTCAACGTAAGGATGGCAAAACGCCAGGCGAGCGCATCGCAGAGCTGGAGGCTGTGGTCGACCAACGCAATGGAGAATGCGTGCGGCTTATGAAAGAGCGTGACGAACTGCTCAGTGATCAGCTAACCAAAGGCTCAAACATTCGCGCGGCAGCCGACGTTTACTATCAACTCATGGAAGAGTGCCAAATACCGCCAGGCGGATCTCTCGTTGAGTATGTGCGTGAGCTTGAAGAACAGGTCAAGACACTGCAGCGGCAAAACTTACACGCCACCGCATCATGATGAGGTCGTAACTGGTTTCACCAATTTAAGGCTATATCAATAGCCTTAAACAATTTGTTTTCACCAATAAGTTATTGTCACCGCCGTCAAACTTGACCGCATTTCATCAAAGAGATACTGTTTAAATATACAGTATTTTAGGGTGATCAAAATGGGCGGAAAAGACACCAGTTATCAGGTCGTATACAGAGGCGAGTCACTTAAACAGTTCAAGCCTGGCCAGTGCGTCTTTTTCCAGCGAGAGAGAGAGTATGGTGGCGGCTATTGGTTGGGCAAGACTCATGTGGACGGTTTTGAGTTCCTGCTCGAACAACCAACCTCTCTAAGAGAGGGGATGTTGTTTCTGCTCACTCTTGCAAAGGTGGAAGCCAGACATATGGAGTTCGTCGATTTCGATGACTTCAATTTAACGTAGTCACTGCTTGGGACAGACTATGTGCAACAGCAAAGTTGTAATGTCCGCTTTGAGCGAGAAGCGGAAGTTCATTATTTATATCTATAGATCCGTTACATACATGACCCTCAACTAATCAATGGGAGCAGGTCCAAGTTTCTATTAGTTGCGCATGATTCCTACTATCCTTAGGTTTATTCCCCAACCTAAAGTAGCTTTTTTACAGGTTGGGGTCCAATAAGTAGTGTAACTGTCAGTCAAGCATAGCTGGTAATGATGAGTTAATGAACTTAATATTAATACTATTCTTTTTTAAGCATAGCTCATGCCGCTTTTGAAGCATGCTAATGAATGTGTTAGTATTTGATGAGCTTAACTTCATATTGTAAATGATTTCTGACACGCTGATAACATTTATACAAACCTTGTGTCGCCTGCTGACCTCTTCTATTAACTCAATTATTTCAGGCCACTCTTTTGACTCTCTATATTCATCGATTAAGACTATTCCATAGAAATCATAATCGCCACCATGCAAGAGTTGTATTCCAGCAGAGTTATATATTTTCTCACCTCTACTTATTACTTTATAAACCCCTTCCAATTGATTAATTGCTTTCCTGCAGTGCTTAATCATGCTCGATGAAGCTCGTTCACGAGATTTATCCAAGGTCGAAACGTTTACTTGTAGACATTTCGACTCAATCGCAATAACTTTATTATTTAGCGAGCAAGTTAATACATCTGTTAGTTCTCTTTCCTTTTTTCCAATCGTTACCAATGGAGATAAGGTCGTTGAGGAGTTATTCATCAGGCAAAGCGCCTGATAAATCTGCCGTTCCTGACGCGCACCATCAATCTCTGTAGCCACTTCATAACTTGATGAGCCTTGATGATTTACATGATGCGTAAGGATAGTCTCAAGTTCTTTAACCTTAACGGGAAAGTGAAATTTTAACACATTGAATCCCGCATGCTTAGCATCATCAGAACCTAATGTGGCACATATCGTATCTGTGAATTTAATGTTATCATGATAGTTGTTTGCTGAAGAAAATTCAAAGTTTGCAATTATGTTATAAGCTCTTTTGTTTCTAAAATTAGTTTTTATATTTATTGTTCCATATACAACGCTCGCGTCAGTCTCGTCGAATAAAGATAGGTGGATATCTGAGTCTAAGAATGAATCATTAAAAATATTATTGCGATTACTCCAACGTTGAGCAAGTATCGCGTGGAAAGGTGATGATTTATTATCAAATACTTTCAAGGCCAATGCGATATTATGTGGGGGATTTATTTTAACAAATAGATAAAACTCTATCTTAGCACCAAGCAAAATGGACTTGATGACTGATGTAGGTAATTTTGCTACTAACGCTTTATCGCCCGAAGAATTAGACTCACAAAAAACTCCAACTTGTTCTGATGCTAAAATGTCATGAAGACTTTTTGATGGTAAGTACATTATCTGACTCCTTGTATGCTTCAACCTATAACTGTGTTAAAGCCCATCTATCATGCTGGCTGGATGTATATCATACAAACCGTGAATGTATAACAACGTGTTGTTAGCATGATAAGTGTTATAAACCATTATTAGGTAGGATACCATATCCTACATAATCAATCCCGAACAGCCTTCAGGCGACCTAAGTACATCATTAAGCCTACTTCTGCAGACCTAATAAACCACGCCTTGACTTTGCTCTCGATTGATCAATACACGGTGATGTCAGTAATGTTTTGACTAACTCTGACCCCGAATATCGCAAGCCGCTTTAGTAACGTCCGCTCCTGGCACAGAGCGGACTTTTCAGCTTTGCCCTGCCCCGGACATCTGAACTTAGCTTTGACACTATGCGCCTGATTATCGTAATGACAGTATCGAGACAGCCGCACTGCCTCAAACAAAATGTTTTCTACTTTTTCTTATAGCTGATAATAACTAATACAAGGAAACAATTAGTTAAAAGGGTTAAGTAATGTTGAAAATCACTGAAGCCTACAAGACAGCTGTTATCAGCACTGCGCACGTTACCGCGGAAGACTCCGAACAGTTGCCAACTGCCAGTTTTGACCCAATCACCGATCGCGGTCTTAACTGGGTACACGGCACAGAATATGGTTGGATTGTTCGTGCCGGAATGCGTGACAATAGCTGGGCAGATGAACTGCATACATTCAACATCTCCGAAGCGGCGATCGCCAATATCAAGATGATACTGGATGCCGGTTACGACGTGGTTCACTTTGATCGTGATGCCGAGCTGGTGGATGGAATGCCAGCCTGGGACTGGTAAGAGCTTTGTTTGCAGTAGACAGGCTTGCTTTTCATGTGAGATACCAATCAGCAGAATTGATAAAACCAGGGACACAGTCCGTATGGAACTATTCCAGTATCTTCATTCTATGTATCCTCAACTGACACCGCAGAACTGCAAAATTCATTTAGCTGGCAAGAATGAGCATGGCGAATTGCCGATAAACGAATTTCTTAACGGGACGTTTGATGAATGGCAATGCTTCCAGAAGAAGAATTATTTTAACCGGACTTACGTCATTTCCCTCATTCAAACTGAGGATAAGCAAAGATGGCTTTATGCCGGAACGTATCGTCGTGAAAGCTGTAGTCCGACAGCGTCACCATGTTTTCGTGATCGCAAAGACGACTATTACGCCTATGTTTTGAGTCCCATTCCCGAGTTAGCTGAATACCGGGGACGTATGTATGTCAGCCTTAGTCGACCACGCATCCATGTACTTTATGGAGAGAGGTTGGCGGGGAAAATTCCAATAGTTGAAATAGCCCCTGTGTGTCTATCGTTTGGTGAATTCCCTGGATATAAGAACGTAGTGCTTACCAGAGCAACGCTTGGCACTATTATTCGACAGGAGCTTGATTCGTGGAAAACGGCCCTTAGTATCGTAAAAGGCATCTATCTGCTGACTGACGTGGATGGAGGTAAATTGTACGTAGGCCAAGCGAACGGCAAGGATGGTATCTGGGGAAGATGGAAGACATATTTTGACACAGGCCATGGAGGGAACGCAGGGTTGATTGAGGCGTTCGGAGCATTCGACGAAGAGCGTCTTAAACGTGTCACATTCTCCATACTGGAGATCATGGACATTAACAGTGATGCTGATGAGATAGGGTTGCGAGAATCTCATTGGAAACGCATCCTTCTTTCACGTTCCATAGGCCATAACCGCAACTGACGTAAGTTATTTATTGATAATTTTGTTTACACACATAAGAAAACAAATAAATAAAAGATATAAGGAATGTCAATGAATTCTTATATAGCTGGTGTTATAGCCATAAGTTTATCCTTCTCATCCCTCGCTACAGAGAGGCAGAGTGATTTGTTACATACAGCTCCAACAGCAACACGCAGTACAATGCTGATCTGTAAAGCTGAACGAATATCAGACGGTGTTGCAACCACTCTTGCAGGAAAAGCGTATCTTGAAGGTGTTGGGGAACAAATACTGTTAGCGTTAATCCCTACAACTCAATCCGGCGAGTATCTGCATGTTTCTTTTAACGCATGGGGATTCACTCCTTTCGGACAAGTTGAAAGTCATGAGCAGTTCACTAACTGGACGCTAATTCATATTGGACGTGACAATCTCGATAATGGAGATGCTTTTGACTATACCTTTGTTGATTACACCTCACAGACTGGGCATGAGATTCGGTCAAGACCGTTCATGCGTATATATGAGTGCCAGAGGCAGAACAAACGTCCAGAGTGGACGCGGAAAAAATCCACTCAGAAATATTTCAGTGGGGAACTCTATTAGACCGTATTTGGATAACGACGCGGTGATTTGGGGGTAATGAAGCTAAGGCGCCAGACTAATCAACGCGTTGACATTGGCGGTCACTAATTGAGGATTTCTATAAGAACTCGTTGATCGCCCCTCTTCCCTATCCTCCAACCTCATACACTCCAGGCGCGGCAAGGCTTTTACGCACATTACACCCACAAGAAAACAAATAAATAACACATCAATGAAAAGTCAACGCTTTACCCTGATTTGGTCCAAAAAGTTGACGTTTTGCCATGTCACTTCTTATATCCGTTAAGCAGCGCACCAGAGACCAACACCCTGCGACGAAAACGCCAAAAACGACTCCTGATACCACCACAAAACAGACACGCTCAGAATGGCTCTCGTTGCGTTTAATGATTATATAAACAAATTGTTTTAGGAGATAAGAAAACAACAAAACAAGATAACGAAGAAAAGGAACGGCCATTACCCCACACCCAGGCAATACCCACCTCTTCCTGCCAGGCTACCGAAAAGACCAACCTCATTGCCCCAGGCTACCGACCCCATGAAGCAAATCTCGACCACCACCAAAAAGCGGCGAGAGAAAGGCAATTTCTCTGAACGCCATTCCCCAATACACGGAAGAGAATACCCGGGAAGAAACTCCAGACAAGACCAGGCCAGAACAGTCCCCGGCGCCATATCGTTTACCCACCCTTACCCCGAAAGACAACGCAAATTCCTGATTAGCAGGGAACGCCATTACTTCACATGCGGAGAACGACAACAGACCAGAAATCACATCACCCACACTTCCAACTCTCAAGGTGAACGAAAGGAAAAGCGCACACGCCATCACTCCATAAACAGAGAAGAACTATCCCCACAACGAAGAATACAGACCAGAGGAAAACCACAAGACAACCACCTCTACAACATCTGCAAAACCACTTACCGGCAGAGAGAAGAAAGTCGCCTTTTCTCCCATACGAATGGTCACCGTATAGAGCGCTAATAAGAGAGATACGAGTCCCCCATAAGAGAGGTTATTCGAGTCAGGAAAGAGCACAGATATAAGAGAGAGAGGATGGAGGGGGATCGCTCCCTTTCCCGTATTTATTCAAGTCCTGATTTTACCCTCCGTAACATCCCTCCGGTCGAACGAGTGAAAGGGCCACCGCGAAAATCTATCGGGAGCGTCCCCGCAGGGGAAAGGCTGGCTGCCTGAGTGGAAACGGCTGGAGGTTTTTCGGGAAACGGCTGGGTTCCCGTCATGGAAAGGGTGCGCGCCGGCATAGAGACAAAATGCCGCGGGGACGGCTGATTCTCTGGCGGTACACCCTTTGGTGCGCGGGTGGCTTTCTTCCCTCTGCGCGCAGCTGCTGATACGTATTCTGCCAGAGCGTTCGAGGGTCACAAGTTGTTTCAGTAGGTTTTCGGGAAGAGGAAAATACTGCCCACCAGCCCTGCGGTGCGCATTGAGAAGAATAATGTAAAAAGCTCTCCCGATACGCTCCCGGATACTCACTGCTTTTTCAGTTCTCCCCGATACAAAATGCTTTTTCGCCTATGTCTTATTGCGATAATAACACCAACAAGAAAACAACGTGTTTAGACAAAGGAGAAAAACATGTACAAGCATTTAAACATCAGCATCACCCTATGCGGAGAAGAGACATGTACTGACGAACTCCAGATCTCTCTGGATGACGTTATCCGCTCTGCGGATGTCGCTGGGCGCATTGGTACGCTGATTGGCGAAGGGTATCGCGAGGGCACGTTTGATTTTCATATCGAGGACAACGCAATGTCCGTCGCGTGGAACTGCACAACGTCAGAGTCCAGATAAAGGAGGAAGACAATTAATATGCCTGTGATTGTGGAAGTATGGAGCGTGGACTCGCTGGCCGAATGTCTTGATGGCGTAGGGCCAGCACTGACCCGTAAATTATGGTCGTTTGTACCAGCTAAGGGAGAGTCACCCAAAGGGAAGGATGTTTGGCACCTGCTGACTGATGAAGAGAAGCGGGAGCTGGTGGCCGCAGTGAAAGAGGAGTTCCCTGACGAAGATTAACAACGGCCACCAGCAGGTGGCTTTTGAGTGATTGTGGCCTGCGGCCAGCTGAATGCCGGAACGTTTCGCTTGGTGGCCGTTTTCACACTGGTATTATTTACACCAATAAGAAAACAAGTTGTTTACGGAGTGTGTAATGAATACCGAGATGATTTTGAAACTGAATAAACACCAGCCTCGCAAAGACAAACCTGCAGTACTCGGTTCGATCACTTTACTGGACATTGTGGCCAACGGCACAGCCATCCGACTTTTCAAAGAGACCGTTGTCGTCTTCGGCGAAACTTCTCGCAAGCGCATCGTAATGAACGTCCGGCGCCATAGTGGTAAAGGGTGGGTGGCTAAACAAGTTATCTGGCCGGAGACAGATCTGGAGTTGGCTTTACTGGAAGTTAACAAGGTCGCCCAGCAGGAAATTCAACGCGCAACAACCCTCGCCATAGCATAGTCATGTGCAACACAGATTAGTCGAATTTACGACAGCCCCGTCGATCCTTCGGGGCTTTTTTGTATTGTAAGTACTTACCTACGGCGATAGTATTACGACGCATCTACATGGAGGTAAAGATGAGTTTGACCAAAGAAGATTTAGTATTTGATCTGTACTACGCATCCAGCACTGACGAAGAAGGCAATAAACTGGCCCAGCTGACCGTTCAGTTCCGTGATGCATCGGCTGTTCCGCATGTGACCACCCAGCTGGCCCGCACAACTCTTAAGCGCGATCGCTCGAAGGTTTATGCCGTCGGCGAGCAATCCGTGAAAAATGGTTCGGACACTCTGCTGGCCGCCATTGAAGCCTATTATCGAACAGACCCGAAGACCATTTTCGAAAACCTGATGACACAGGTTCAGGATATGATCGAGGGCAATCTGGGCGCCAACAATACCTGGGTTGGTTCATACGGCATCACCATTGTGTCTGGCGGCTCTCTGGAAGAGTATCTGCCTGAGTCCGTCTACAACGTCCAGTAAACCAGCCAATGGCGCGTAACCCGCGCCATTTTACCCAACCCGAAAACAAGTTGTTTTATGCCTCTCCTGCGTTGCGATAATAACGCCAACAAGAAAACAAGTTATTAACGCAGTGAGGAAACGCACATGACTGATTTCACCATCTCCCCGAAAGCAGAAAACGTATGGCTGGAATCCTGGCTTGACCTGTCGCCGGCCGAGCAGAAAGAAATGGATCACGTCGAACCGGACGAACAAACCAGCTCCCGCTTCTTCCATTATCAGGATAGCGTTTATGACATTGCCGATTTCATGCGCGATGACCGCTTCCCGGAATGGCACGCCGGCTATCCACTGAATGCCTTCGCTATGCTGATGATCCGCTTAACTGATTCAGGCGATACCATCGACATCGGATTACTTCATTGAGAGGGGAGGGCCACCGATGCTGGTGGCTCTTAATTACCACCTGCTTTCCCGCAGGCTAAAAACACCCACCTCTTACCGCCAGGCTACCGAAGCACCCACCGACTTCCCGACGGCCACCAGCTGCCGAAACATAACGCTTGGATGCCTCACACCCACTGCGATAATTAAACCAACGAGAAAACAAGTTGTTTAAAGGATTATCACAATGAGCTATATCGCCACTGTAAACACTCCCGCGCATGGCACTATCGCTGTCACATACTCCGACATTGAAAAGAACATCCTGGGCGCCTGGCGCAACAATGAGACGGTTGAACTGTCAGAGGAAGAGAGGCGCGATATTGCACGCGACATCATTTGCAACCGTCGATTCACGCGGGTATTTGAGAAAGCGTATGTGGTAAATTCTGGATTCGGTACATTTGTTTTCCCGGTGCGCTCCGGGAGATTCTGCCAGTCCAAGCTGACTGAGTTTGCCTCGCAGATCGCTATCTGGATTAAGACTCAATCGTCGTTCGATTTTAGCGATGATGAAGCAATAGCGCAGGGTATGCGGATCGCCAACAATGCAATTAAATGCAAAAACATCACGTATGCCGCTGGCGTTGACTCATGGAAACTGTTTTGCGCTAACTTTATGCTGAATGTATACGCCAGCAATCGGATTCACATACTGGCTGGCAAGTAAGAGGGGAGGGGGCTGGAAACGCCCCTTTCTTTCCGTCCACCAGCTCCCGCAGGGAAATTCAGGAACGGGCAGAAAGCCATCCGGGCAACCGACGGGAAACGGCCAGAAAATTTTCGGGAAACGGCGGGGGTCGCCTCATGGGAAAAATTTGTATAGAGGGAGACGCCAGAATCGTCGCCAGCTGGTGGACGTAAGCTGTTTTTGCGCCATACGTCTTGCGCTGTGATCTGCGCTGCATTGTTAGCGCGTACACGTTGCGCCAACGTGCTAATGATACGTGAGCGCCCACGGATCGCGCCAATATTGCCGACACGCCCCGAAGGATAGCGCGGATCGCGTCACCAGACGATCACGCCCACGACACGACAAAATAAGCCACGCGCTAAAACGCTTTTAAACGCGCTATAACGTGTTTTTTACTGTGTGTAATGGGTATGAACTACCACACGTAAAAACGCGTTAAATTGGCGCGTTTATGGCGCTTATTTTTGGTGTGAATGAGTGAACGCCAGATAAAAGAAAACGCGCCAACAATGGCGCGTTATGGTGGAGATCCGGAAACGAAAAAAGCGCCCATAGTGGGCGCTGGTGGCTAAATGCTGTTTTGCAACTTTCCGATCATTTCAGACAAGCGCAAATATTCTCTTTTCCGTTTACAGTCTCGCTTGCTGTTAAGCAAATCAGAGAACGTAAAGTTTAGCGCGTCACGCTGGGCGCTTAATTCGTCGATGAGTTCAAGTTTATAAGCGCGATATTTAGCGCGATACTCCGCGCGGATCTGGTCATAGCTAATCATGATTTTTATCCTTAAAACTAGCGCCCATAGTGGGCGCTGAATCCGTCTACTTATGCTTTGAAAGCGTCAGCCAGATAGTTATAAAAATCATTTTTGATAAAGCGATATTGCTGCGATCCGTTTTTGGCAGCGCCCATTCCTTTAATCTTCTCGACTAGTCCCAGACGTTCACACAGATTGATCAGCTGGTTGGCTTGCGTATATCCTGCGTCTAACTTGATTTCATTTGCTTGTTTTGCTTCATTCATCAAATCGAAAACAGCACCATTTGTGAACGTGTCGATCTCATCGTTAATCATATCGATTAAAGCGAACACGCGAGATCCGGACATATCAGCGACTGAATACACACATTTACCAGACTTGATAGACTTAACCAGATAAACCAGCTTTTCGAGAGAGTAGCTATTTGTCATCGCTTCGCGGAAAAACACTTCTGGCGTTTGCTTGCTTGCTTTAATCGCGTAGTAGAAGACACCAGACAGCTTATCGTCGTTTACTGCGTTTACAACGTTATTCACAAAGTATGCAAGTTTAGTAGACGCTGCAAGCATGTTAGCTTTATCTGCTTTGGTGTGCGTGCCATTCTGATAATGTTCGTTGTAAGTCTGAGTAGCTTGATCTGCTTTTAATTGTAATTCGTCAGTGATAACTACAGCAGCATCAATGATGGATTTTTTAGAAATGGTTACGTTAGACATGATTTTAATCCTTATGTAATATTGAAAACTTATTTTGTTTTTCGTCTATCGTCAGCATGTTTGCTTTCGATGTAAGTAATTATCGACATACAAAAAATAAAATCAAGCGTTTTTCGCAAGGGGTGATAAAAATTTATTTCACAAATAAATCAAAGCCTTAGAAATAAATCGCGTTTTCTCGAAGGTGTTGCCTAAATAAATTTCGCACTCGGTGTATTACCCTTATATATTTAGCGCTGACAATACTTATGGTGATTTAATTTATCGAAAAATGACCCATAAAATAATAACCGGACATAGCCGGCTATTACCCTTATAGGAATTTACATCTTTTTTGCATAGTTCCTGATTTCTTTTATTATATACTCCCCAAAACGTTCCGAGTTTTCGCATTTGTCTTTCGAAGGCTCATCAAGCCCCAACTTGCATCCCGAAACGATCAGTCCATCTTGATATGCAGCGCCTAAAGCCATGCTTAGCTCTAACATGCACAAATCGTAGTCTTCCGCCTTTGAACACACCTTTGTAGTGACACGTTGAGCTCGTTCAATGCTATTTTCTTGAGAAAATGCGGAAGAGCTAAAAATGAAAGTTAAGAATGTTAATGCTGCTACAATTTTCACATCAATATCCTAAAACGGCAGAATACGTTCAACCCAATCAAACAGGACGATCATTTTTCGCCCGTTCCCCACGGCAAGTGTGACCTGACAAGCATCGACGCCGAGTGACACACCTTCAATTTCGCGGCCGTCCGCCATGTAGACCCTTACTGATTTCTGGTTCTCGTGGGCCTGGCGGCAAATTTTAAAGAAATCACGGCGGGATGGCCGGTTATCAACATAGTCTGGATGTACGGTTACGCGACCAACGAAATCATGGGTGACAGCGTCATTTACACCTGACTCGATAGTGCTGATTCGCTCAAGTGGCAACCTTACACGATTGTCTTTGTCGAACGGCGCCGGGCATAGATCTACCTTGTTGCGGGAGGACATCGTCCCCTGAACGTACATGCAGAACACCTGGCCATCTTCCATCGTAACCCTTACAGGGATGATAGCCTTACGCCAGAACATTAACGACTTCTCCACGTTGGAGTAATCGCGTGGCCAAACCTCAGCAGGTATCCCGTAGGTGATATCGGTAATGGTATTGGGCATATTTTAAACGCCTCATGTTATGCGATAAAAATTACCAGAAGGTACGAGTCACCATTATCTTCTATTTCCTTGGTTTTGACAGGCGAAAAAGCGTTACCTTGTTGCAAATACTTAGAATTGTTATAGTTTGCAGGCAAGTTTCTATATGGTGAAGAATGATGAACAAGTGCGCATTAATAGCTTTGCTAACCTCCAGTTTACTGGTGGCCGGATGTTCAACCCAGGCGGTCAGGACGAGTGCTGCCGACCCAGTCCCAGCTTCTAGAATACTGTCGACCAAATACAATACGCCGTCAGAGAATACGCAAAAAATCATCGTGAAAAGAGACTCTGGCAGTAAGGGCGCGCTTTGTACCAGCCGGCTTTCTGTTGATGGTGAGCCAGTTGCTGATATCAAAACATCTGAGAAGGTTGAGTTAAACCTGCCTTATGGCGAGCATATTCTGTCTGTAGATCTGCAGGGTATGTCTATTATGTGCGGCAAGATGAACACCGAAAGAGAAATCATGGTGTCAAAAGATAAGCAAGACGAATATCGGATCGGGGTGACGGTGTCGGCAGAGCTGTTCATCATGAAAACAGCCTATAAATAAATGGTAGAGGAGGGCGAGAGCTTTTTACCCACGCCCTCCGTAAGTACGCGTTAGAGACGTTTGAGGATATCTTCCAAGTCTTCCTTGGTCATCCCGGAGTTCTCGTAGATCTGCAACACTTTCTGTCTGGCGTTCTCAGCCGCTGCCATCGAGGTCGCGATCTTCTCAAACTCTGCTGTGCTCATCTTGGTCAGAACAAGGTTAATGATGTCTGACTTCGACATTTTGATGTTGCGCTCTTTCAGGCGCGTTTTGAACGAACCAAGCTTTTCGTTGGCTTTTTCGGTGAGCTTCACCTGACATGAAATTGAGCGATTTTCGGTCATAATTAATCTCTTTGTAATACACCAAAGTCAAAACTGCTCCCGACAGGCAACACGCCTTCCGCAAACCCGGGAGTGGTGTCAATAATGTGTTTTCGTTCGTATGAGTGTGACATCAGGTGTTTGTTGCTTATATCGATAAAATCCGAAATAAAACACACATTTGCCTGATTCTTCTTGGCACGAAGGCCGCGACCAACACGTTGACGCATTTCGACTTCGGCCTTGCCTCCTCCGGCAAGAATTACGGCGCCAACACTTGGCACATCGACACCGACATCCAGTATCGTAGAGCCGATCAGCACATCAATTTTCCCTGCAGCCAGGCTGTTAAGCTTAGCCTGTCTGGTACTCTGGTTGGATTCACCGTAAATAAAATCTACCCGTAAGCCGCTCTCTTTCATCATTTCCATCAGTATCTGACCGTGGCGTTTGATCCTCACCAGAGTCATACAGTTCAGTCCATGATCACGGTACATCAGCGCGTCGCGAACGACGGCCTCGTTACGTCCAATATTGTAAACGATACCGAGCTGATAAGCTTTCTGATACGGCGTGCTCATACCAACTCTGAAGTTCAGATGCTTGGAAGCGAGCTCCGCTCGGATACGAGCCTCATCCGGAGTGTACGCGATTTTATGGTATACGAAGTAAGGTTTGGCCAAAATACCTCGCTCTATCAGATATTTTTCAGTGACCTTTATCTCGATGCGTCCAGCAACAGCCATCAGACGCATGTTGGCCTCAGTTGAAGCTTTCATAAACGGGGTAGCGGTCAGCGCCAGACGATAGTCTGCGTTAATGCACAGCCTGGCGATGTCATAAAAGTTTGAACCGGAGGATTCGTGGGCTTCTTCAAGGATTAGCAGTGAGACACTTGAGAGGAAACGCTTAACCAGCTCCCGGCGCTTAAGATGATAAGCCTTTTTGTCCGCCGGCATATCGCGTGGAGGCTCTTCAAGAAAACTCGCCAGGGTTTGCACTGTTGCGACATTGATATGGCGAGATACCTGAAACTCACCAGAACCAATGATGCCAACCTTCTGACCTTTGAGCCACTGTTCGCCATTCTCAGCTCGATAGTCTATCGACTTCTGGAAGTTATCTGCCATTTGGAACATAAGAACAGAGCGGGTGGTTAAAAACAGCGTCATGCGCCCAATACGCGCCGCGGCTTTGCAAGCCACGTTAGACTTTCCCCCGCCAGTGGCGATCTGCGCAATCATCATTCCTTCGCGAACCAGTGTCTCTACAGCCTGATCTTGATACGCATAGTCCGGATTATAGGGGAAGGGGTTAACTGCCGGGTTTGGTTTGCCCAGCGCCGGAACCTTGTCTTTGCGAATATGGACGCATTTGATGCCAGCCTTCACCAGATTGGCTGCTACCGATTTGGCAAAACCCGCGGGGAAGGCATTTTTGCTCCAGTTGAACATAGTACTGGTGCCTTTCCAGTCGCCGGCTTCGACTTCGTAACTCAGCATTTCCTGGACGAGTCGCTTCACGTTGTCATCAGCGCCGGAGACCATAGCGTTGACCGCGTTCGAAACAATCCTAACAGTCATAAATATCTTTCCTTCGTGCCTTTTATATGTTAATTGGCTAGAATGGTAAGTAAGTGCTTATGCAATGGATTGTATCAAAAAGTATGGACGTAAAAATTACCATTCTGCAGGTAGAAGTGGCCAGACTCCGGCCAAATCCCTGGAACACCAACTCGGTTGGTGCTCAAAACTTCGAAAAACTGAAAGGCTCCATCGAAAAACTGGGTTTTTTCAAGCCAATTCTCGCGCGTGAGTTGGACGGTGGCCAATTTGAGATCCTCGGTGGCGAACATCGCTGGCGAGCCGCTATGGAACAGGGTATTTCCACGGTTCCTGTTATATCGGTGGGCAAAATAAGCGATCTGGTCGCGAAACAAATGTCTCTGGTCGATAACGAGCGATACGGCGAAGACGATCAGGTCGCATTACAGCGTCTGATCGAGGAAATTCAGTCAGAACTCGATTATCAGCTGTCGGAAATTGCCCCTTACGACGACGAACTGGCGGCCACACTGGCTCGTGAGTCGGCAATTGACCTGGAAATGCTTGAGGCGTTGTCGCGTGGCGATGAAGAGCCCGTTGAGAAGGACTCTCGCGAAAAAGCTGAGCGTGTTGGTGCGGAACACCAGACCATGCGTTTCAAAGTGACGTTTGACGCTTCTGATCGCGTTACCGAAACCATCAAATCCATCATCAAAGAGCAGGCGATCAACACCGGCAACGACATGGAGAATGCTGGTGAAGCTCTGGTATGGCTGGTCGATAACTACAAGGAGTGTATTTAATGACCAAAACGTTCGAAATCGTCTACCGAGACCCGGCAGAGCTCATTCCCTATGAAATGAACGCCAAAAAGCATGACGAGCAACAGATCCGCGACCTGGCCGCAGCCATAAAAAAGCGTGGTTTTGACCAGCCGATCACTGTCGATAAGGACGATGTCATCATTACTGGCCACGGCCGCCGCGAAGCTGCGCTTTTAGCGGGGCTGAAAAGTGTGCCGGTGATCGTTCGCGACGATCTGTCCGATGAAGAAGTGAAGGCGAAACGCCTGGAAGATAACCGGCTGGCCAGCATTGATTACGATGCCATTAAGTTACAGAAAGAGCTGGAGTCTCTGGTACTTGGTGACGTTGAAGTCTTCGGCTTTGACGAGCGTGAGCTGAACGTGCTGGTCGGTAGCATGACCGAAGAAATGGATACTGGCGCATTGGTTATGGATCTGGGGGAGGAAACCGAGCGACAGAAAGAAGAGCACACCGAAATCAGTCGCGAAGTCGCCGCCGAAGAGGTTCGAGTGGTCGATGTTCTGGGCTTTAAAACGCTCCCTGCTGGCTCTGCGATTGTCGTGGGGGATTTGCTTGCCCACATGGAAGAAATCACGGGAGAGAGCGGGGTAGACGCGTTCGTTGCTTATGCGCAGAAAGTTTCCTCCGGGGGAGTCGAAGCATGAGCACATATACCATCAACGTATCGTTCCAGACCCGTGTCAACAAGACCACTCGCACGCTTGAGATCGCCGAATCGTTTGGGCTTGGCTTGGATGAAAAAGACTGGACACTTTACGACAATCTTGAGCTGGAAGTTGAGCAGGGTGATGTGGTTTACATCACTGGCCAGTCAGGTTCCGGAAAATCTGTCGTGCTGCGTGAGCTACAACGTCAGATGAAAGAGGAAGGGCTTTCAGTCGCCTCCATTGATGACTTTACCTTTGACAACGACGTCAATGTCATCGACCAGCTGGGTAAATCTACCAGCGAAGCGCTAGGGCTGCTTTCGATGGCCGGCTTGAACGATGCCTATCTCTTTGTGCGCAAACCTTCTGAAATGTCGGATGGCCAGAAATACCGGCTCAAGATCGCCAAGCTTATTGAGTCGGGCGCGAAGGTATGGGCTGCGGATGAGTTTGGCGCAGTTCTAGATCGTGTTACTGCCCAGGTTGTTGCCTCTAACCTGCAGCGCGCCGCGCGAAAGGTAGGGGCAACAGTAATGGTCGCAACGACTCACGAAGACCTGAAAAATGCACTGCGGCCGAACATGCAGATCACCAAGCACTACAAGGAGCGAGTGAAGGTTGATTATGCAGATTAAAAAGACTTTCCCGATTTATGAGGGCCCAGATCTGCGCCGCCGCTGGACTACAGAAGCCGAATGGCGTGATTGGCTTCGTGCTCATGGGGCGTATGGTTTTCGCGTTACCCCGTATTTCAATCGCTGCTGTGTCGTCTTTGGTGAAAGACGTTATGTCGAGACGATAAAACAGCTCTACGGCCTCGATGAAAGCGAGTTCGTATATGGGGTTGGCGGCATGGTGACAACGCTGGGCTATGTTCAGGCCGACACGATGCTTCATTGCGTCTACCTGCCAGAAAATTACGATGAAACAGTCTACTGGCATGAGGCACTACATGTGGCGCTGATGACCGCAGAATATCACGGCGTGCAACTCCATGATCAGGAGGCATTGACCTACCTGCAGGGTTATATCGCGGAAGAGTTCAATCGTTCCCGACTACAGTTTATGGCCGACAAGAAAGCTGGTGGACTGCCTGCGATCGAGGGAATCGTGACTCGTCCTGCATCCACTATCTGCCGTGGCGGTTTTTGCAACCGTAAGGTGGTGATGCGATGACTGACATCATCATTAAACGGTATCGCCCGGAGGAGTTCCCGCGCCATCTGGACTTTCTTGAGCGCATGACCGTCACCAGGGGGACGGTAGAAGACTGGCACGCGCTTAAGTCGCTTCACTACAAGACAGATGGGAAGCCGTTCGCCCCTACCTACTACCGTTGTGAGCTTGATGGTCGGTTGGTAGGCGTTGTAGTTATGGCCTTCCCTAAACTGCTACTGGCGCCGCGGCATCGCATGTTTCCAAAGCTGAAACCCACAACCAATACCACCGTGGCAAATCAGTACTGGGGACGTTACGTAAACAACAACTTCGCTGTGATCAGCCGCTCTGTAGTGGACACCCAGTATCGTGGGGTCGGGGTATCGTATCGCATGATTAATCTGGTTAGCAGGATGCATGACCGGCCAATCATCGAGATCCAGTCGTCGATGAGCAAATATAACCCGTTTGCCATGAAAGCAGGGTTTTGCTTCATCCGTCCTGAACGTCCGAAGAGCTACGAAAGCGCGCTTCGCGTCTTTCAGCGCCATTTTCGTTCTGATCCCGGCGACAACGAAGCGATTGTGAAAGAGCTGTTTGCGATGACTGATTCACGCCGGCGCCGCGCTCTGCGAGATCTGGTGGCGGACTATCACAAGAATAGTTCTCTGGCAAAAGCAGGCCGCAACCGTGGCACTACCATTCAGGATATCGCGGATAGCTTGGTGGATGAGGCCAGCATCGTGAAACTGCTCAAGGATATTCACAACCTGAGCTTTACTTCACCGCTCTATGGGGTTTATCGCAACCCTGATTTTGGTCGCCAGCTGCCTGACACACTGCCACTGCTGGCTTTTGATAAACAACCGCTGAATGCACCACTGGATATTGCGTTACCGGCATAAGGATTTGCCATGACACTGACTGATAAACAGAAAGACATCATTAAGACCATCAACTTAGGCCATGAACGTGGCCATTTGCTCGATCTGGACGAGCTGCTGGAAGTGCTGCCTTACCGGACGACAAAGCAGTCTATGCAATTCTCCCTGCGCGCACTGATCAAGAAAGGTTTGGTCGAAAAGCACGACTGCCGGCCGCGAGAGGATTCTGGCTACCAGCGTCGAACTTTGGGACTGACAACATTAGGTCGAGCCAGAGCCAAGTTACTGGTGATGTAAGTTGGTCTGGGAGTCAGATTAACAGCCTGCGTCTGTATATATAACTAATAAGTCACTTATTAAATATATACGGAAGCAGGCTCTCAAACAGATTCCCCAGACCTAATTAATACAACCAGAAAACAAATTGTTTAAGAGCGCAAGGAAGCGCTCTGTGTGTGTTTTAGAGGGATCTATGACTGTCGAAAAAGACGAGAGCAAAACTCGCCTGACTCCGGCTGAATGGGCGGAAGCCGAAGCGAAATGGACTTCGGGCGAGTATACGCTCTCAAAACTGGAAGAAGAGTACGGCATCCGTCGTGAAACGCTTTCCAGACACTTCAAAAAGCGTGGATTAGAGAAAGGCGCTGACTCTGTTGGGAAGATGGTGCGCGAGTCTCTCAAGTCCGATGCAGAACTGCGCGCTAAAGCCCGTGCCGAAAAGATAGAAGACCGCCGGACACGCTATGACGGCTGGGCGTATGCCCTTGGTCAGATGGTGATGGTCGAGGTCACTACAGCAAAGCGCGAAGGTAAGCCACTGGCCTCGATTGAGGACGATCTTAAAAGCCTGCAGCGCGCCAGCGGCACGCTGGCCAAATGCTTCGAAATTTCCTCCAAGGCATTGGGCATGGAGAAAGAAGAAGGCGGTGAAGAGGATATTCCGAACCTTGTCTTTGGCGAGCTAACCCCATCACAGGTGGCCCAGCTGCGCAAGGAAGATGATGAGCCCGAAGTGATTGATGACGATCTGTTGGAATCACTCGAAGAAGAAGCGCTGAGCGAAGCTGAGAGCGATTTTGACGCATCGGGCGAAGACGATGATGGAGATGCATAACCATGTCCATCCCGTCGTCTCTAAGTCTCGTACAGCTGCATTCCGGGCAGATGCAAGTCTTCCAGTCGCCACATCGTTTCAAAGTGGTGTGCGCCGGACGACGTTGGGGTAAATCGAGGCTGTCGATCTCAACCATCATTCGCGCTGCCGCTAAGGAAAGAAAACAACGAGTTTGGTACGTCGCGCCGACCTATCAAATGGCGCGCCAGATTTTGTGGGATGATCTGCAGGAAGTTCTGCCGCGTAAGTGGATTCGGAAGAAGAACGACACCACGATGACCATCGTGTTGAAAAACGGTTCGGAGATCGCACTTAAAGGCGCAGATAAACCGGATACGCTTCGTGGTGTTGCGCTGCATTTCGTTGTGCTCGACGAGTTCCAGGATATGAAGCCAGACACCTGGTACAAGGTTCTCCGTCCGACATTGTCATCCACCCGCGGCGGCGCGCTGATCATCGGTACGCCGAAAGGGTTCTCCGAATTCCATAAACTATGGACTATCGGGCAGAACAAAGAGCTGCAACGCAAAGGTCAGTGGAAAAGCTGGCAGTTTGTAACCGCTGATTCACCATTCGTTCCGACGGCAGAAATCGAGGCAGCCAAGAACGATATGGACCCTAAGTCGTTCGCTCAGGAGTACCTCGCCAGCTTCGAAAACATGTCAGGGCGCGTGTATTACCCGTTCGATCGTAGCGTTCACGTTAAGCCGCTGCAGTTCAATCCTAAATTACCGGTGTGGGTAGGCCAGGACTTCAACATTGATCCAATGTCGTCGGTCATCCTGCAGCCACAACCGAATGGGGAGCTGTGGGTTGTGGATGAGCTTGTCTTGTTTTCGTCGAATACGGCAGAAGTGTGCGATGAGCTGGAGCGTCGCTTCTGGCGGTGGAAATCGCAGGTCACAATTTTCCCAGACCCGGCCGGCGCCTATCGTCAGCACGCTCGTGGGGAATCGGACATCGACATCTTCAAGGAGAAGGGCTTTCTGCGTGTTGATTATCCGAAAAAGCACCCACCGATTGCTGATCGTGTGAACTCAGTGAACCGCATGTTGATGAGCGCCTCTGGCGAAACTCGTTTGTATATCGACCCTAAGTGCAAACATCTCATCGATTCACTGGAGAAAGTTATCTACAAACCAGGCTCTCGCGATATGGATAAGAGCGGGGGGATTGAGCACAGCGCGGATGCCTTGGGCTACCCGGTTCATCGTAGGTATCCCGTAAAAAATCGTGTTATTCTTGGTGGTTCAAGATAAGTAAGTACTTAACTATCATGGAAGAGAAGCAAATGGAATTGACTGATAAGCAAATTAAGGATCTTGTGGCAAGACGCCACCCCGAATACATAAAGAAAAAAGAGCACTGGGATTTCCTCGCCAGCACATACGCTGGCGGGCGTGCCTGGTTCGATGACAACATTTTCCGATACTTCAAAGAAGGTGATCAGGAGTTCAGGGAGCGTCTGGAACGCGCCTACCGCTTCAATCACACCAGGGAAGTGGTGAACCTGATTAATAAATATCTCTTCAAAGAGGACATCCATCGAAATGTAGAAGAAGCGCCTGAGCCAATTCAGAAATTCTGGAAACGCGCGACACGACAGAATGTTTCCATCGATGGCTTTATGTCCGCGCTTGACCTCCAGTCCTCCATCTATGGCCGTGTCTGGGTGGTGGTCGATAGCACGATGGATAGTGACGCAGAATCCGTCGCTGACGAGAAGAAGAAGGATGTTCGCGCCTATGCCTACTGGATTTCTCCGCAGCAGATGTTGGATATGGCGTGGGACGATGACGGCAATTTGATCTGGGCGCTGATTGTCGAAGTGGCGCGCGATGATCAAGATCCTTTTACCTCATCTGGCCAGGAATATCAGCGTTATCGTCTATGGACACGTAACGAATGGTATCTATTCCGGGAAGAGGTTAAGAAAGGCGCCGGGAATGCCGGTCGTCGGACCGCAAAAGTTGTGCTTGAAGATAAAGGCGAACACAAACTTGGCGTTGTACCTGTGTTTCCTGTTGATTGCATAGGGGAGAGCGAATCGCCGTATTTTAGCCCGTCGCTTATTGATGATATCGCCTACCTTGACCGTGCAGTAGCCAACTATCTGTCGAACCTTGACGCCATTATTCAGGATCAGACGTTCAGCCAGCTTGCCATTCCCGTTCAGTCGCTCCTGCCAGGCGATGAGAATCACGCAAAGGTAATGGAAATGGGGACAAAACGCGTCTTCACCTATGACTCGGAAAGTGGCAACCAGCCTTTCTATTTGTCGCCAGACCCTAAGCAAGCTCAGATGATCATCACCACTATCCAGACCGTGATTAATGAGATCTACCACTCCGTTGGGGTCGCTGGCGAGCGAACAAAGCAGGATAACGCTAAGGGGATCGATAATTCATCCGGGGCCGCCAAGTTATATGACTTTCAGCGGGTTAATAGTCTGCTTATTACTAAAGCCGAGCGTCTTGAGCGGGCTGAACGCCAGATGATGTTTTTGGCGGCGAAGTGGATGGGGGTCGATCTCGATGAGGAGCATTCGCTGATTGCCTATCCAGAGAGCTTTGATATCCGCGGTCTGACGGATGAATTTGCCGTTGCCGAGAAACTTGGGCTGCTGGAAGCACCGGATTCTGTGCGTCGATATCAGATGGAAATGCTCATTGAGAAAATCTTCCCGAATATTTCGGCCGCGATGCAGAAAGAATTTGAGAAAGATCTCTTGAATTTTCCGCCAAAAAATGCTCTTAACACCCTTGAAAATAAGTCAGTACTTACTTATCATCGTGATACAGTCCAAGAGAGCGGACAAGATCTATCCCAAGGGAATGGGAACTCATCAACTCAAGCAACCGAGTGATAAGTAATTAAAAGGAATTTTTATGAATCTGTGGCAAATGCTAATGGCCCGTCGTGGCCTCATGGATGTCGCCGAATCACATGAACGTGGTGGCGCAGGTGCTGGAGCTCCCGCTGGTGCAGAAGAGCAGGGCACCCAGGAATCTGGTAAGCAGAACGGCGAGCAGAAAGATCAGCCGAAAATCGAAGACGATGAATTCGGAGGGATGACTCAGGAAGAGTTGCTCGCTGAATTGCGTAAATCCAAGAAAGCCGGTGCTGACCTGCTGAAAGAGAACATGAAACGCAAGGAAAAAGAGCGTGCCATGGCCGATCAGCTGGCTCAGTACGGTGATATCGATCCGGCACGAGCACGCCAGCTTCTTGAAGCGGAGCAAGCCGCAGAAAACGCACGCCGTGAGGCGGAGCAAGCTGAACTGGAACGCCGCGGTGAATTCGATGCTGTGAAAAAGCAAATGATCGAAGCTCACCAGGCAGAGATGGCTCAACGTGATGAACGTTTTTCCGCTCTGGAGAGCGAAAACGCCGCACTTAAAGCCCAGCTGGTTGAAATGACCGTCGGCGCGTCCTTTTCTGGCTCCAATTTCCTGCGTGAAAAAGTTCTGATGACTCCGGCTAAGGCCCGCGTTATCTACGGCTCTCATTTCGAAGTGGGTGAAGACGGTAACGTCGTTGGCTATGACAAGCCGGCAGGTCAGAAAGAGCGTGCTGTTCTGGTTGACGGCGAAGGTAAGCCGTTACCGTTCGAATCCGCGATTGAGCGTATTTTACGTGCAGATCCGGAAGCTGACGCTTTATTGCGCAGCGAAGCTAAGCAGGGTGCTGGTTCAATTAGTAAACCGACCCACAAAGTAACCCAGCCGAAGAACAAGTCGACAATGGATAAGTTGACTGCCGGTTTAGGGAAAATCGGAATCAAGTAACATCTTAAATCATAGGGAAATGAAAGATGCCATTACTGCGTGAAGAAGCTGAAAAGCTGTCTAATAACGAGCTTGAACAGGGCGTGATCGAGACCATTATCGATCGTGACGACCTGTTTGCCGTCCTGCCTTTCATGAAGATCAATTCGAAGGCATATCTTTATAACCGCGAAAAAACCCTGAGCGAAGCTACTTTCATTGATGTGAACGACACCATCACCGAAGGTGCAGCAACCTTCGAAGAGAAAGTTGCGAAGCTGCGCATTCTGGCTGGCGACGTTGACGTCGACAAATTCCTGGCTACCACTATGGCTGATACCAACAACCAGCTGGCTATCCAGGTTCGTCAGAAAGTCAAAGGTCTGGCTCGTGCCTTCCGTCGCAATCTGATTGTTGGCGACTCCACCACTAACAACAAAGCCTTCGACGGTATTCCGAAGCTGATGCATGACGATCAGAAGATCGACATCTCCGGCGCCTCCATGACTTTCTCCATGTTCGACGAACTGGTCGACGCAGTTAAAGATCTGGGCGCAGACTGCATCATGATGCGTTCTGAGCATCTTCGCGCATATCGTGCGCTGCTGCGAACTGTAAACGTAGGCCCGTCCGAAATCATGATGGAAAACTTCGGTCGACCAATGCTGTGCCATAACGGCGTTCCGTTTATCGTAAACGACTTCATTCCGGTTGCGGACTCCACCAAAGCGGATATCTACTGTCTGCACCTTTCTGAAGAAAACGGTGTAACTGGTCTGTACGGCGGCGAAAACGCCGGTATCGTTGTGGAAAACATTGGCACCGTTCAGAACAAAGACGCAGTACGTACTCGTGTGAAGTGGTACTGCTCTCTGGCCAATAAGCACGACAAAGCTATCGCGGCGCTGACTAACGTCAAAATTTAATCCTAATAATAGGTAAGTACATACCTATTATTTTTAAATGGGTGGGCTATACGCCCGCCCTTTTTATAGGAGCGATAAATGTCAGAAAAAAAAGTGAAGATCACTGAAAAGGCCTTCACCGACTTTACGGGGGTTATGTTCCGTACTTCTTTCACTAAATCGGTGTCCGATCATCCAGTAAACGAGCGCATGCAGAACCGTATCACCGCAGCTATGCGAGCGGTTCCGATGGAGCCCACTGTCGCTGTTACTGGTGTGTCGGTAAGTCCTAAGTCGGCATCGGTGGAGGTGAAAAAAACGGTTCAACTCACGGCTACCGTGGCGCCTGCTGGTGCTACCAACAAGAAAGTTACCTGGGCGTCGAAAAATGCTGAATTTGCAACGGTTGACGCGGCTACTGGTCTCGTGACCGGCGTTGCAGACGGGACTGCGACGATTGAAGTCACGACCGCAGACGGCAGCCATAAAGCGACCGCAACTGTTCAAGTTACAGCAGCTGCAGCCTGATTCAGTAACAAGGGGTGGCTCTGGCCACCCTGTTTAGAGGAAAACTCATGAAACCAGCAAAAATTTATCTTCTGGAACCTCAGTTCCTTGGATACACGGGCATCCTGTGCGGCGTTTACTTTAAAGACGGCATTTCCGTAGCAGAGCTGCCATTCCTCGATCAACAGCGGATCTGCGCCTCAATGCGTGCCGAAACCATTGATGGAAAAAATGTCTCTCCATCAGCTGCCTTCAGCAATCGTAACGAGCTGGTGGCCGATCAGGTTGTGGAGCCTACGGCCCCTGATATTGTCCCTATGAAACGTGGCGTCGCGAAGGAGGAGACAAAAGATGTGCAGCGCTTCACCCGAGAAGAGCTGGAGTCCATTGCTGACTGTGAAGGTATCGCCGGCCTGCGCCAGATCGGCAACACGCTTGGCGTGAAAGCGAAGGGCATTGTTGAAATGATTGAGGGCATCCTGAAAGCACAAGGCGGTGAGTGATGGCTCTGATCGACACGTTTCGTAGCGGAGACATCGTGTCTCTGACCTTCGCCTTTAACGTACTGGATATCGATTCCGCCTCTTACACCGTGCGAGATAGTGCAGGCACCACTATTGTGGACGAAGAGCCTCTCGATATTGCAGAAGGCCAAATGTCTATACCGGTTGTGGTCTCAGCAGAGCATAACCAGCTGGTCGAAAAAGAGCGTGATCTGCGCTACGTCATCGTGAAGGCCACAGCGGGTGGGCTAACCCACGAAGAGCGACAGATGTATGTGCTGCTTAATAGCTTTGAACTATCCGTCCCGGGTCAGTCGTTTGCCACCGTAGCCGATGCTCAAATGCAGGCCATTGATATGATCAATGGAGATACATTGCTGGCTGATGGAGAGGGTTTGATGCGCAAGCGGCTAATCGAAGCGACACGGCGAATCAAAACCTTACCTTTCTCTATCCGGAGGATCATGCGCATCGATTTCGACCGGTATGACCGCCCCCAAAACATGCTGAATGTCTATGACATTCCCTGGGGGGCTGACGGCGTGTATCGGCAGGATTTGGTGGACTGGGAACGGATCACTTCGGAGCAGTTTGCGGAGTTGCCAGACTACTTTAAAGAGGCGCTGCTTCTGGCCACCGTTAATGAGGCATGCGAGATCGCCAATGGCAACGATATTGCGAGTGCGCGTGAAGACGGCATTTTGTCTGAATCTATCGGTGAAACAACCAATATGTACCGCACAAGCAAAGTGGCGAATGTCCGTGTGGCTCGCAGCACCTGGCGATTGCTTATTAGTTACATCAACAATCGGATGATTGTTCGTCGTGCGTAACACACGTCGTGCTCTTTACTTCTGGTCGACAGGCCAAAGACGGGAAACCGCGCCTCCGCCTGGTAATGAGTGCGACGACTTCACACAAGGAGAGTGGATGAATATTTCGTGGCAAGCCGAATTGTCGATCTACCGGTTTGGTTCCAAAAACGTCTACGGTGAAGCGCAATTGCAGTTCGTCAGGAAGACGAAAGTAGGCGTCGTTAAATTTGAACAGAGCAATGAAAAATCGTCCGTCAGGGCAGATAGCTCTGGAAGCCGCGGAAAGGCGGCGCTGGAATTGTTTGACGCAGTACTTATTGTTCCACTTGAAGCCGCTGTTCAACTCGACGACGTTCTTGTGCTGGAGGGACAGAAGCTGAAGGTCTCAAGCGTACATCGGCGATGGGGACTACGTGGCCGCCCTGGGCATCTTGAGCTGGGGGCGAATATATGGGTTTGAAATATGACGCACACCAGTTTAAGCGTGCCGGCGCCAGACTTAATAACAGCCAGAAAGCATTCAAGCGATATCTAATCAGAGACATGGAAAAGCTGGCGCGTCTGGTTGAACGACTGGCACGAGCCATGGCCCCGCTTGAAACCGGATCGCTTGAGAGCGCCATTTTTGCGCGGGTTGTAAAAGAAGGATACGCGGGGCTTCGTATTGAGCTTTCCGTTTCAGGCGCAAAGCAGCGCGAAGGGCATCCAGGCGTTGAGGTGGGGGACTATGCCAAATACATGGAGCTTGGTAAGTACCGTCTTGGTTATTTGTCTCGTATGAAGAATGTTACTAACCCTCCTGTCGCCGGCGTGAAACCTAAAGTGGGCCCATATTTCCTTGAGCGAGCGACTCAGATTAGCGAAAAGCAATTTTCGCAGACGATTTTGGAAGCTGCCAGAAAAGCAGGATTTACGCGAGGTTGACGTGTTTGTAGAAGCATTCGCAAAATTGATACAAAAAAAGGGGCTTGGAAAAGTAGGGACGGACATTTTCTGTCACTATATGCCAGCAAAAGTTAAGTCTGGCATCTTGCTGATTAATCCCAATACAGGCATAGCCATCGACCCGGATTTGCAGGGTTTTTACTTCGACTCATTCACGATAGTAGTTCGCAATGCGAGCATTACAAAATCTGTTGAAATGGCCAACGAAATCATGGATATCCTTCCTGTTAGCAACGTTGAGTCTGACGGGGTATTCTTCAAAATGGTTAGGCCGATGGCGATGCCAATAACGTACCCAATAAATGACGGATCGCTTATTGAAACGGGGATTCCACTTGAATTTGCCGGGTACTTTATTGAACTGAATAAATAAGTAAGTATATACTTACTATTGTGTGTCGGAATGACACTATTTTAACGGAAAAAGGAGTTTTCCAATAATGTCCAATACCCATGTTAAAAACATCAAGCTTGGCGCCTGCAAGGTGTCGTTTGGTGGCGTGGATCTGGGTTACACCAAAGGCGGTGTTCAGGTTGAAATCGCAACCGAAACGCTGAAAGTGACCGTAGACCAGCTGGGCCAGACCACGATCTCCGAGCTGATCCAAGGCCGCAACATCACCATTACTGCGCCGCTGGCTGAATCCGTGTTGAAAAACATGGTCGATCTGATGCCAGGTTCAACGCTGAGTTCTGGCGAAGATACCGTAACCATCACGTCTGCGCAGGGTGTGAACCTGATCGACGTTGCAAAAGAGTTGGTGCTGACCCCGCAGGATGCGACGGATTATGTTCTGACCATCCCTAAAGCAGCAACCGCGGGTAACTTCACCATGACCTACCAGTCTGACGACGTTCGCGTGTTCTCAGTTGAGTTTTCCGCTTACCCGGACGACGCTGGCGTGTTGGGGAAAATGAGCCTCCCAAAGCCGGTTGAGAGCGTCACGCTGACCCCGTCTTCACCGACCGTAAAAGTGGGCGCTAAAGTTCAGTTGAGCGCAACCTTTACCCCGGCCGATGCAACCAATAAGACTGGCGTGTGGAGCTCTGATGCGACTGATAAAGCGACCGTAGATCAGAACGGACTGGTAACTGGTAAAGCTGTCGGTTCAGCCAATATCACCTTCACAACTAATGACGGCGCCAAGAAAGCGACCAAAGCCGTCTCTGTAACTGCCGCAAGCTAAATTGTGATAACCCAAGAGGCCCATGGATGGGCCTCTGTATGAGTTTAAAAGGATTTAAACCATGACCAAATTACTCGATCTCGACTCCATTCTGCCGCCGAAAAAAAGCATCAAATTTGGTGGCAAAGAATATCCCATCGTTGAAATGACCGTCGGCCTCTTTGTTTCTATCAAGCAGATGGAAGACAAAGACCTCATGAATATGTCTCCCGTCGACCAGGTAACTGCCTACGCAGAACTGGTACGCAAAGTCATTCCGTCAGTACCTGACTCCGTTCTGGAAAAACTGACTGTCCAGCAACTCCAGCAGATCTTCACTTTCGCCATGGAAGTGATTGATGAAGAGAACGAAAAAGCGGCTGGCGAAGGGGCAAAGTAATATCCCGCGATGAATCCGGGGTAAAGACCGTTTCGATAGATCTCGGATTCTATTTCAGTCGTGTAGTTGCTCACTACGCCGTATCGCCAATAGAGCTACTGAGTGTCCCGTTGACCATGTTCTGGATGCTCAGCCGCAATATCGATCGTCTGCGAGCGGAAGAGGATGTCCGCAATCTGCAGGTCGCCCGCGTCGCCCAAGCGGATGGCGATGGCGTTAAGGCGTTCATGGAGGGTTTGCAACTCAGGATTGGAAGGCCAGTCGTTACTGATAAAGTCTACCGTCCGCATATGGATAAGGCAGACCCCGACGCCAAAGAGCAGCTGATGCAAATTTTTGGCAGAGGATGACAAGGGAATGTCACAAAACGTAGAGTTTATCCTGTCGCTGGAAGACAAACAGTTTACGGCGTCAATCGACCGGGCGGGTAAATTACTTACCAAATTTGGCGAGCGCGCTACCAAACCGGCTCAAAAAATTAAAAACCTCGAGCGCTCTCTGGGTTCGGTCTCCAGCATTCTTGGCGCTCTTGAAACCAGACTCAATTCTACGGCAGACAAACTACAGGACGTAGCTGCCGGTTTTGAGCTCGTTTCCAACACCTCTCGAAAGGCACAACGTGAACTGTCCGCTATCAGCACTGATTTGCGGACATTCACAGATCGCGTTGATTCAGCCACATCGTCTACGCACAAGTTCCTGGCCTCATTGCGGAAAGTTCAGTCGGAACTCAATGAGTTTTCTGATTGGGTTAAATACGCAGGAGACCATGCCGGTAAAATCAACACTGAGATCAAGGGTGCCACTACTTCTCTTGGTGGAATGAACACCAGACTAAATGCGACCAGCAAGCGTCTGAGCAATTGGGGAACAACGACAAGCCAGGCGGCCGAGGGGTTAAAAAAAGTCAAAGATCAGATGGAGGGCGTTATTCGAAGCCAGCAGCTGATCAGCCGTCCGGTCAGGGTCAAAACAACCACAACGGGCGGAGGTGGCGCTGATCGATTTACCGCTGCGCCCCATCGCGGTGGTGGTCGTGAAAATGGCGTCTTCTCAGGATTACGCGGCAATATTTTCCTTCTGGGAGAAATTGGGGATGCGGCCAGAACGGTCACTGACATCCTGTTTGGTTGGCAGAAGCCGATCGTAGAGGCTGCGGCCGAAATGCAGCGTATGCGTGTCATGTTGCGTGGCTTGAACAAGGATAAAGTCAATCCTGGAGAAGCCGCTGCTCAAGACATGCAGTATATCGTGAACATGGCGCAAAACGCCCCATTTGCGATGCAGTCTTTAACCGACTCATTTGTGAAGTTCCGCTCTGCTGGGCTCGATCCTACTGATGGCTCGTTAAAGGCCCTGGTGGACTCAGTCGCACGTTTTGGTGGCGATAGTGAGTTGCTTAAGCGAGCGGCGGTGGCTGTCCAACAAATGTCTGGTAAGGGCGTCGTGTCGATGGAAGAGCTCCGCCAGCAATTGGGTGAAGCGGTTCCAAATGCGATGAAGGCCATGGCAGATGCGGCCGGTATCACGATGGGTGAGCTAACCAAAGCCGTCTCCAGTGGGACCGTTGAAGCGAAACAGGCTCTTTCATTGATGTTTGTTGGTTTGCGTGCGGAAAACGAAAATGCCGCCAAAGATATGATGCAAACCTACACCGGTGCGTTGGCGCAGCTGCAAACCTCTTTCACTCTGTTTGCCGATCGAGTAGGGCAGGCTGGATATCTTGATTCTCTGACCAAGGGAATGAAAGAGCTGGCGACCGTAATGAACAGCGCAGAAGGCATTTCGTTCGCTAATTCATTGGGCGAGGGGCTTACCACCGCGATTGATGGCCTGCGCGAGCTGGCGCAATGGTTGGCTAAGAATCAGGAGTTGGTTATTACGCTGGGCAAAATTGTCGCCGGAATGGTGGCATTTAAAATGCTCAGAGCGGGCATTTTAGGTGTTGTCGGCGCCGGCGGCCAGATGCTTTCCACCTTCATGAAGATGTCCACTGTAATCCAGACACCATTCACGCTGGGAGCGACGGCGGTCACTCGTTTCAATCGTGCTGCACGCATGGGACTGGCACCAATCCCATCGCTCATTTTTGCCATTCGTGGGGCGATTACGGGGCTGAAAGGGGCATTCGCTGGGCTGACTGCGTTTATCGCAGCAAACCCGATTGGTGCTGCGTTTACCGTTGCAGCTGTAGCAGTGGCTGGACTGATCAGCTATATGACTATGCTCCGCAGCGAAACGTCAAAAGTCGTTGATGAGATCCGCAAAATCCCCGAGGCGATGACGGCCGCCAAGCGGGCACAGATGGCGGATTACAAGGAACGTCTTGATCGCCAAATAGCTCAGAAGGAGCAGGAGCTAAATTCTGGTGAAAAAATGGTCTACGGACCAGGGATGGCCGGAACCACTATCAAAATTGACCGTAAGAAGGTCGAGTCCGAACTGAGCGACCTTCGCAAACAACGCGATAGAGTTAGTGGGACTATTGAACTGGGGGACACTGCCGTCTCCAAACGTCTCGCAAAAGAGGCGGCTGAATCTCAGATTGAAAAAATCCGCGATGAAAACAAAGATTTTTCGGCCAAGTTCGTGAAAGCGCGCCAGGAAGCTTTGGAGAAAATTCAGAAGATCAATGACGACAAGTCTTTGTCCGATGATGAAAAGAACAAGCTGCTGGGGCCATTACGAGAAACGGTAAATAAATCTTATCTGGTACCAGCCCAAAAGTTGGTTGAGTCTTTATCATCGCGCAAGACCGCAACTGAAAAGCAGATCGCACACTTCAGCGATCTGCTGGAAAAGGCAAAAAAAGAAGGAAACACAGAACAGGTACAGAAGCTGCAGGGCAGTATTCGTGGCTATCAGGAACATCTTGAAACTGTTGCTCAGGAACTGACACAGGCTGAGTTTGAACGCGATAACGCGGCGAAAACCGGGAAGGGCGTGAAGACCAACCAGGGAACAGTGCTTGGGTTGGGCACCAGCGACAAAGGCGCTGATAAAGCGCTCGCGCAGTACATGCGCAACCAGATGGACTCTGCGGTTTACCAACGCACGCTGCCTGATGGCACACCAATGATGGATTTTGAAGGAAAACCTATCATTGGGCCGAAGCAGCTTAAAACTCAGCTTAACCTGCAGAAAGCCTCAACCGCATCTTCTCTGGAAAAGATGAGCGAGAAGGAGCGTGCAGCCGCCATAGCCGCACTAACCAAAGCTCGTGAACAGGATGCCGCTGCCGCCGAGAGGGCGGGGAAGCGTACCGCGAATGCCTCTGAACGCGCCGCGAAGAGGGAGGAAAGTGCGCAACAGAAGCTGGCTGCCGGCTACCAGAAGTCTCTGGATAAAGCTGATCAGCTCATGGGGCAAATGGGCGAAAGTTCAAAGGCCACTGTGTCGTTTGATCAGTCGCTGCGTGATGTCACCAAGTCACTAACCGATCTTGCAAACGCCACGCCTAACGAGTTTATCTCGCAGGAGATGGTTGACCAGGCCAAAAAACGTCTCGCGGATTTGAGGAACGCTACCCCCGAATACCGTGAAATGTTTAATCGCCGCAACGTCGAGCAAATGATCAGCGCTTGGGCGCCGGAATCGGATTCGATTATCAGCGCAGGCTTGATGCAAAGCCATGAGGAGAAGGCTGCCGAGTTTTCGGATACCTACAATCGCAATCTTAAGGCGCTGATCGAGCTGCGTGATAAGGCGACTGACCCGAAAATCATCTCGCTTTACAACAAGCAGCTTAATCAGCTGGTGGCCGCTGGCAACAATGCGCTGATTAAGCAAACAGGTACAGCGACCCAGCTGTTGGCTCTGGAGTATGAGAACCTGGCTGAACAGATTGAGGGCACATGGACAGATCTGTTTAGCGGCTTAACTGACACGCTTACTGACTTTGTTGTTAACGGGAAGATGAGCTTCTCCAGTCTGGCCACATCGATCCTTAAAGACATCACCAACATGGTCGTGAAGACCCAGATCACTCTGCCTCTCATGAATATGTTGGGAATGGGAACGACAAACGCCGGCAATGCACAAAGTGGAAATCTCATGAATGGCGTAGCGTCTGCGATCGCTAATCAAGGGGTTCAGCTAGGTAATTCTGGTGTGTCGGTGGCCAATGGGGATAAATCTGTCGGCGAGGCCACTAAGGAGACAGCCTCCGGCGTGAACTCTATGGGGCAAGCGTCTCAGAATGCGGCCAGTGGTTTAAGTCAGGCGGTGAATGGCGTCTGGGACTGGACTAAGTCATTGTTCACCGGTACTGACGCTACGAAAGATCAAACCAAAGCGGTTAACAGCAGCATCCTCAGTATGGGGAATCTGTCTACCGCGGCTGGGGCGCTGGCAGCTACATTCGCCATGGTAGGTGCTTCGTCGTCGAGTTCGTCCAGCCGTTGGCTGAATTTCGGTCTGTCACTGGCCAGTACCGCAGTGTCCGCCTGGGCTGGGTCAGCTTCATCGTCTTCATCTGAGCCAAAGCCTAATGTGAAGAAGCACGCCAATGGCGGCATCTTTGGCAGGGAAGGGGTTGTGCCTCTGAGAGCTTATCAGAAAGGCGGAATTGCCACCTCACCACAGTTGGCGATGTTTGGCGAGGGCTCAATGAACGAGGCTTACGTTCCGTTGCCAGATGGTCGAACCATTCCAGTCACACTTTCTGCAGAGTCGGCTGGAAAGAGTACGGGTAACGCGGTGTCCCCTGTCTCAATTCAAATCAATGTGACCAAGGATGGACGAACCAGCGAGAGCAGCAGTGGAAGCGAGAGCAGTCTCTGGAACGGCGCAGCACGGCAAATCAAGTCGATTGTGCTTGAGACTATTGCCGAAGAGAAACGTTCTGGTGGTTCACTTAATCCGCATACCACCAGAGGGTAGTAAAGCCGGCCGCCTTAGCGGGCGGCCATCACAAGGAAGTGATATGTCGAGGAAAGTATTTAATTGGTATCCAGATTATGAGTCTGAGAAAACCGTAAAGCCTAACGTGACCGTGCTGAACTACGGCGACGATTACGAGCAGCGCCAGTCGCAGGGGCTCAATCGGATTAAAGAAGAGTGGTCTCTCACGTTCACCCGTAGCCATGACGTGGTAAACGACGTTGATGACTTTTTGACCGCCCACGCTGGGGTGGAGTCATTCATTTGGACTAACCCAAGAGGCAAAGCAATTATCGTGGTTTGTGACAGCCATACGGTAAAGCGTTACCCCGGTTATCAGGTGCTTACGGCAACATTTAGACAGGTTTTTGAGTCTTAATTGGTGACTATAGATAAGTAAGTACTTATCTATTATTATATATCAACATCACGGGGTGTGACGTTGAGTTTTTCAAGGATGAAGTGATGGGTATTAGAGCTGATATTCAGAGTTTATCGCCTTCTGCGCTCATTGAGTTGTTCGAGCTGGATATGTCGGTGACAACCTCCGGCGGCAAGTTGTATTTCCATGCCGGCACCAACGGGCTTAGCCAGCCAATTGTCTGGCAGGGAGTTTCCTATGAGCCGTGGCCAATTAAAGCGTCTGGCTTTGATAAAAGCGGTCAGGGAACACTTCCTCGTCCAAAGATTCAGGTTTCCAACTACGACGGTGTAATTTCTGCGGAGCTGCAGGCCAATGACGATCTGATTGGCTGCAAAATCATTCGCAAGATGACGCTGGCACGTTTTCTGGATGCGGTGAACTTTCCGGATGGAAACCCGACCGCAGACCCAAGTCAGCATTTCGCTGATGAAATGTGGTTCGTCGAACAGAAGACCCTGGAGACACACCAGTATGTCGAATTCGAGCTGTCCAGCGTCTTAGATCTGATGGGTGTTCAACTGCCGTATCGTCAGATCATAAAAAACAGCTGCCCGTGGAAATATCGCGGAACAGAGTGTGGCTACACCGGCCCATATTTCGACAAAAACAACCAGCAAACCTCTTTGGCCGGCGCCGACTACTGCACCAAGCGTTACGACGCCTGTAATGCTCGTCGCAACTACTTCGCGAATGGCGTTATTCATTTTGGCGGATTTATTGGGGCGACACGATATGAGTAACCAGACGTTACCTGAGCTGGGCTCAGAAGTCATGCAGGATATCTACCGCTGCGCTATCCAACGTTACCCGAATGAAGCGTGTGGCTTTCTGGTGCGCACACAGGGTGAGAAATATCGCTTTATGGAAGCGATGAATGTCTCTGAAACGCCACGTGAGGATTTTGTCATGCGTGCCAGCGACATTATTGCGGCCGAAGATGCTGGGGAAGTGATCGCTATTTGGCACTCTCACGTTGAGCGCAGCGCAGAGGCGTCAGACCCGGATCGCTCCGGGTGCGAGGCGACGGAACTACCGTGGATGATTCTGGCAATTCGCAAAAATGTGGAAAGCGATATGCCATTCCACTTTAGCGAAATGAACGTCATTTATCCGTGTGGTTTTGAGATGCCCTACCTCGGGCGCCCATACGTATTCGGTGTGTTTGATTGCTGGATGCTGTGCCGCGATTACCTAAAGCGTGAATTTGACGTTGAGCTGAATGCAAACGCCCACCTGCATATTCCTTCCTGGTACACGGGGGACAACGACATCCTCGACCAGAACTACCGAAATGAAGGACTTGTCCGCATGGCGCCGGGGACGGAACCCCAGCGCGGCGACATCTTCTTCATCCAGTACGGGAAAATGCCAGATCACTGCGCGGTATACATCGGCGACGGCATGATCATGCATCACCAGATCGACCGTCTCAGCTGTCGGGCTTATTACGGTGGGATGTATCAGAAGCACACGACGCATCACCTGCGTCACAGGGATTTGCTCAAGGGAGACGAGACGTGTCTGAATTAGTTCATGTTCAGCTCGGCGGTGCGATGGCAAAGAACTTTGGCCGCCACTGGAAATTGAAGGTGCGCAACACCAAACAAGCCATCGATTTGATTGAGGCGAATCGCCCGGGCTTTAAAGCCTGGATTAAACGTAACCGTAACCACTTCGATAAGTACCACATCCAGGTCACAAATAAGCAGGGCCACAAGTGGTCAATGGACGACACCGAATACCAGATGATGGGCGAGTCGGAAAATATCGCAAAAATCCGCATTACTCCCGTACCACGTGGCAGCGGTGGTAAGGCGTTTGGGTGGTTCCAGACTTTCGTGGGCGCCGCGATGATCGCTGTCGGCGCTCTGGCCTCTGGGCTGACTTTTGGTGCGTCTTCCGCGCTGGTGATGGGAGGGATGTCATTGATGATGGGCGGTGTGTCCATGCTGATTTCGCCGCAGGCATCAAATGCGTCTGTCAGACAGGCGGATAACACGGATTCGTTTTATTTCGATGGGCCTCAAAACACCAGCAACCAGGGAAACCCGGTTCAGCTTAATTACGGCGAGGAAATTTTAGTTGGCTCACAGATTGTGAGTTCTTCAATCACCATAGACCAACTGTAAGGGAAGTTTTTTGAACATGGATCAGTTCAAGAAAAAGAGATTGCCCCTCCTGATTGCGGGAGCGGGCGGCAAAAAGAGCTCAGGCTCAAGCCGTACACCAGTTGAAGCGGATGATACCGTTAATTCGCGGGCCATGGCGTCTATCCTCGATCTGCTTGGGGAAGGTGTTGTTGGTGGGCTTATTAACGGTGCTAAATCTATCTTCATCGATGGCGTGGCGCTGGAGAACGAAGACGGATCATTCAACTATTCCGGTGTAACCTGGGATTTCCGGGATGGTTCGCAAGACCAAAGCCCGATGCCTGGTTTCGATTTTGTCGAAACGCCAAAGGCCGTTAACACACAGCTGAAAACCACAAACGCGGTTACGGTCGCCATCGATAACGACGACGCTGATCGTGTCCGAGTGATCATGAAGTTCCCGTCGCTGCGTAGCATTGACAAGAAAACAGGGGACACAAACGGTACTTCTGTCCAGTTTAAGTTCCAGCTGGCCAATGGCAATGGCTCTTTCTATGACGTGATTGCTACAGGTGAGAGCAGCTCTGACGTGACGCTGACTGCGAAAAAGACTGGTGTCTACTACCGCAGTTACGAAATCCAGCTTCCAAAGCCTGGGCGTGCCTATAAAGTGCGCGTGCTTCGTCTCTCCGCCGACAGCAACGATCAGTATCTCTTTAACGATACCTGGGTCGACTCTATCGGTGAGATCGTTGACACCCCAATGAACTACCCGAACTCCGTTCTGGTTGGCCTTAAGGTTAACTCTGAGCAGTTTGGTAGCTCTATGCCGTCACGTTCGTATCTTATCCGTGGCCTCAAAATCCGTGTGCCTTCGAATTATGATGAAAACACGAACACTTATAACGGCGTTTGGGATGGAACCTTTAAGCTTCTGTCGTCTTCCAACCCTGCCTGGATTCTGTTCGATCTGCTGACCAATGCTCGTTATGGCCTCGGCAAATTTGTTTCGGAGTCAATGATTGACCTTGGCCAGCTTTATCAGATCGGTCGCTACTGCGACGAAGAGGTCGATGATGGCTTTGGCGGCAAAGAAAAACGCTTTGCAATCAACACCCAGATCACCAGTCGTCAGGACGCTTATCGTCTGATTCAGGATATTGCCGGCGCTTTCCGTGGCATGGTTTTCTGGGCTGGTGGCATGGTGAATATCATGCAGGACAGCCCGTCTGACCCTGTCATGCTGTTTACCAACGCAAACGTAAAAGATGGCCTGTTTACCTATAAAGGCTCTGCTCGAAAAGACCGTCCGTCCGTAGCGCTGATCACTTATAACAACAAACAAGACGGCTATAAGCAGAACGTTGAATATGTTGAAGATCAGGAAGCGATGGCCCGTTATGGGGAGCGCAAGACCGAGGCCGTTGCGTTCGGATGCACCAGCCGAGGTCAGGCTCATCGTGTAGGTTTGTGGCTGCTCTATACCGCGCGTATGGAGTCAGACATGATCACCTTTACCGCGGGCCTGGACGCCTCGTTCCTGATGCCGGGCGAAACCGTTCTGATCCAGAACAAATATCGTGCCGGCAAGCGCAATTCCGGTCGCATCGTCTCTTTCACCAAAAACAGCATCACCCTCGATGCACCTGTCTCTCTGAAAAAGAGCGGTAGCTTCATCCGTATCATCAATCAGGAAGGCAAAATCGTTGAGCGAGACATCAACGAGACCGGCGACAACATCACTAAAGTTACCTTCAAAACGGCGTTGGCCACAGCCGATCAACCAGTAGCGAATGGCGTCTGGACGATCACCGAACCAGACCTGGTTCCAATGCGGGCGCGCGTTGTCGCTATCGCGCAAGGTGAAACCCCGGGGTCGTTTGATATCACGGTGGTGCAGAACAATGCATCTAAGTACCAGGCGATTGATAACGGGGCCGCGCTCGTTCCAGAAAATACGACGGTTCTTGACCCCACATATTCCAAACCGAGCAATCTGGTCATCTCAGAAGGCACCTATCTGTCCAGTCCGGGCAACTTGTCTGTGAAGCTGATGCTTGCCTGGGAAGGTAAATCACCAGAATACTGGGTCAGCTGGCGCCGCTCCGACGAGGGCAACGTCTCCAACTGGCAATCTGCCCGCGCCACGGAAGAACAATATGAAATCGTCAATGTTGCCGAAAATGGGCGATATGACTTCCAGCTGTATTCCGTTTCCTTCGGCGGCAAAAAATCCGAGATCATTACTGCTGTCTATCAGGTAAAAGGCACGATGACGCCGCCAGGGGCGCCCACATCACTGACCGCGGTGGGGGATTATCGTAACGTGGTATTGAATTGGGTTAACCCTGATTCAGTCGACCTCGCGCAGATCAACGTGTATGCGTCCAAAACAAATAAGCTGGACACCGCAACACTCATTGCTCAGGCCGCCACAACGACTTTCACTCACGCTGGCCTGGGTGACAACGAGACCTGGTATTACTGGATTCGTGCGGTAAACAAACGTGGGATGGTAGGCCAGCCGAACTCGAACCTCGGTACAGAGGCCACCACTCGCGACGTATTGTCTTTCCTGAAAGACAAGATCACATCTTCTGAACTCGGCAAGGAGCTGCTCGACGAAATCGACAGCAAAGCCACTCAGGAGGCGGTAGACAACGCCATTGGCGAGGTTCAGAACTCAGTCAACGAGTCTATTCAGCAAGTTGAAAACGACCTTGCGCAAGCCTCCTCCGAAATTAAGGCGCAGGTTGACTCTGTCAATCAGTCGCTGAAAGAGGACATTGATACCGTCAATCAGACAATTGTCGACAATATCGATACGGTCAACCAGACGATCAATACCAACATCTCCAACGTAAACAGCCAAATTGAAGCTGCAAAACAGTCGATTAAAGACGGCGACGCTGCTCTGTCGCAGGAGATTAAGAATGCGCAGTCATCACTGACAACGTCGCTGTCCCAGACCAGCAAAGATCTGACTGCGGCCATTCAGAAAGAGACGAATGACCGTATTGCAGATGTTAATGATGCAGCCAAGCAAGCGGCCGACCAACTGCTGAGCGCGAAGAATGAGCTGAAAACCTCTATCGATAGCTTGTCTGAGGTTGTGACCTCCGGTGACGAAAATCTCGCGCGACAGATCTCGCAGATTGCCGCCGGCACAGGGGAACAGTTCGACTCTCTGAAAATCTGGTATTTCGACCAGGACGCCGAAGGCTGGACGGAAGATGATAATGGCTACACGCCAATGAGCGTCACCAGCGATGGCTGGCTGAAAGCGAACAATCCGACCTCAACCTGTCGTTCCCCTAACGGATTGACGATCGATGCCCATGCTTATCGTTTCATTAAGATGCGCATTAAAAAGGTTGGCAACCCAACCTGGAACGCCAAAATGTTCTGGATTGGCGCTGATGAAACCGGCTGGAATGCTGGTCGCTCAGTGGTTATCAGTGAGCCGGAATACGATGACAAGGGTATTGCGATTCTGACCCTGCACGACATTGAGTGGCGAGATTCGACAACGATTCGTCGTTTCCGCTTCGATTTCACTTCAGGTCAGGATGCGGACAATTACCTGTTATTCGACTGGATCGCCGTCGGTCGACCGACGCCGGGCGCAGGCATGGCCGCGTTACAGGAAGAGCAACAGGCTCGTGCGAATGCGGATACCGCCGAAGCGCAGGCGCGCAGCACATTGGCTGCACAAATCCGCGGTTCCTCTGAAAGCGGAAATCTGGACGACATTCGCTCCGGTCTGATCTATCAGGAGAAAAATGCTCGTATCACCGCCGATGCTGCGGAAGCGAGTGCGCGTGAATCCTTGCAGACTGAATTCAACAGAAACAAAGCCTCTGTTGCAGAAGAGCTGCATACGCTATCCACCGAACAAGCTTCCCAGGCAAGCAAGATTACTGGGTTGCAAACAAGCCTTGGCCAGAAGGCCGATGCCAGTGCGGTACAGACAATTTCCCAGAAGGTCGAAGAGCAGGGTAACACCCTTAAATCACAAGGGGCGGCATTGTCTACGCTGGATAATCGCGTAGGAAGTGTTGAGTCTGGTGTATCCGTGAATAGCAAGGCGATCACGGGTCTGCAGTCGACCGTAACCCAGCAGGATAAAACCCTTAGCAGCCAGAGTGAAAGCATCACCACCCTGAATAACTCGCTGAGCGATATCCAGAGCGATACCGATACTGCCAAAAGCAACCCGAGCAATTTGCTGGTTAACGCCTCCTTTGAGCGTGACCTGGCAGGGTGGTCTGCAGGGAACAGCGTATCCAGTGTTATCAAAGCGAGTGCGCCCCATTCTGGTAGCAAAATTCTTGTTTGCGCCGCTGGCACGGTGCAAATCACGCAATCTGTAAGCGTCGTCGAAGGGCGGACATACAAGCTGTCCTCTTTTGTGCGGTGCACCACTGATGCGGTGATCAGCAGCCCTGGCAACAACAAACTGCGTATTGGCGCGGCCACGTTGCTCAAAGAGATTCCGATCCGTCCGGAGAATCTGCCCAAAGATGAAACATGGAAGGAGGTCTCTGATACCTGGAAGGCGACGCTGACCGGTAAAGTTGACGTATCGATCATGTCTTCTCTCAAAACCGGTTCTCAGTACTTCGATGATGTTGGTTTTGTTGACGTCACTGATGCTCTGGCGATTGAGGCGAACGCCAGTGCCACCAATGCTTTGACCTCTCGAGTATCGTCTGTTGAGGGCACCATCACCAGCCAGGGGCAGCAGATCACTTCGATGCAGAACAGCATCAAAAACAAAGCTGACGCCTCAGCTGTGACTAATCTGACAAACCGCGTAACTGCTGCCGAAAATCAGATCTCCAGCCAGTCCCAGAGCATCACCAGCCTGTCAAACTCGCTGGATAACGCCAATGCTGATGCGGATGCCTCGAAAGCGATCATCGGCAACATGCTCAAAAACAACTCTTTTGAACGTGGTTTCGAAGGTTGGGAGTATGTCGGCTGGACTCTGTTGGAGGCCCAGAACCCCAAATCGGGTAAATACATCATCCAGGCGGGCAAACTGGCCTCTGGCGGTGACTCGGGCTGCAACCAAACGGTCGAGCTGCAGGCCGGCAAGACTTATCGTATCGGCGCATGGGTTCGCAAATCCGCTGACTTCGCGATCAATAATGCCGGCAACAACAAAATTAGCCTTCGAAACGCAGATCTGACGCCGATAAAGGATATCCCGATCACTGGCGCCGGGCTGTCGACTAACTGGGCGCTTATTAGCGGAGAGTATACGCCAGCCAAAACCGCGAGCGTGGTTGTGTCTCTACGCGCAAGTGTCGCTTCCGGCTATATGTATCTCGATGACGTCTTCTGCGTTGACGTGAGCAATGAGAAGGCGATTGATGCGACGTCCAATGCGTTATCAACCCTCAACAGTACCGTGACCCAGCAGGGAAAAGACATTACGTCTAACTCCAACAGCATCACTTCGCTGTCAAACCAGATGGTTAACGGCCGCCAGAACATGTGGGTGCGTAGCGTATACAACGTACAACTGGCGAACAATACCACTGAGCCGACCTTTAGCGATATCAACGGTAAGGCGCCAATCTCGATCGATGAGGTTCCTGACGCGGCAAAACTGGACTTTGCGAGCGCCGGCAGTTACGTGATCGCGCATTACAAAGCCTTCGTGAAGGTCAATGCTGATACCACAATCACTATGGCACCAGGGTCTCGTGTTTTTGATGATACGGGCGCCGTGTACGTGAACGGTGTTAGGATTGCCTTTGGTAATGCGAGCTGGAATACGGTTAGCTTTGATCTGAAAGCTGGCTGGAGCACGGTTGAGTTCCTGGTGAACCAATGGACTGGTCAGGCTTACATTAACCTCGGCTTTAAACTGTCCGAGAAGGTAGCCCAGCTGAATTCTGCTCTTGGGATGAACGCGCTTTCGAATGCCATTAGCGCCGTCACCTCAAACGTCAGCACCGTAGGTGATCGCGTCACGAGCACCTCACAGAGCGTTACTGACCTGCGAAATAGCCTCGAACAGACCAACGCAAATCTGGCGAATAAGGCAGATGCACAGGCGCTGTCTACGCTGCAAAATACGGTCTCCAAGCAGGGGGATACGATTTCCAGCCAGGGTAACAGCATCACGAACCTGAATAACACCCTGACCGCTGCCAGAAACGCCGGTGACAACCTGATCCCGAACTACGATTTCCTGCAGGGTGCAACTGCGTGGGATACCCAGTATCCGGCGGGCGTCACTTTCGGCAACTTCGGTGATGGTAAGGCTGGGGTTAAGCTGAACCGGACGACCACTACCAGCCCAGGCATCTTCTCCAACAACAACAAGCCGCTGCCGCTTAATGGTCAGCGCAAATATCGTGTTGTGGTTAAAGCCAAGGGCGTGTCCGGGGCGATGAACATGTTGATCCGGCGCCAGAATAAAATCGGCCAGACCGACAGCAATTATGAAGATAAAAACGTCACACTAACCAGTGAGTGGCAGACCATTACCTGGGAGACTGGACTTACTGCCTCTAACGCTGATGGCCAGAACTTTAAGCTTTACGCGCACCCGGCTAATGCCGAAATCTGGGTTGATACCTTTAAGGTCTTTGATATCACGGATGAGGTGAAGATCAAGGCTAATAGCGATGCGCTGTCTACGTTGTCGAGCACGGTGACACAGCAGGGTGACAAAATCACCAGCCAGGGCAACAGCATCACTAAGTTGACCAATGACCTCGAGGCCGCTGACGCAAACATCGCGAAAAAGGCTGATCAGTCGGCAGTCACTACGCTGACAGGTCGGGTAGAGAAGACGGAGTCCGGTCTGACGGCGGCGAACAGCAACATTACGTCGCTCAGCAGCTCTCTGAGCCAGCAATCCAAACGCGGCGCTAATCTGCTTCCTGATGGCACTTTTGAAAGCTACGCGGTTGGCCACAATCTATCAAATAATCGCGTTATCGTGACCACTGATGACTCGCATGGCGGTAATAAGTGCATCCGTGTGACGCGTCCGAATGATTACAACGCTAACGCAACTGATAACAGCGATAATCACATTTTCAGCGGTTTTCAGGTACGCGATAACGCAGTCTTCTATATGGAATGCTGGGTTAAGCGGGATGCCAAGAGTACCGCTATGGCCGAGAATGCACAGATCTCCATTGGCTTATCGCTCCAGTATCAGGACAACTCCTGGCAGTGGCCGGCAGTTACCAAAGCGGCAAAGGATCTCTCTTCAACTCAATGGACGAAGGTTTCTGGTTACCTGAAATCAACGAAGAGCGGTATTAAGCAGGCAATGGTCAGGATTTCTATTCCTAACGTTAGCAGCGTTAAGGCGGGTAACTCATTCCTCATTGATGACTTGGTCATTACCGAAGTGACTGATGCCTACAATGCGCAAAGTACAGCAGACGCTAATGCCAATGCGATTTCGACACTGGACTCGACCGTCTCCCAACAGGGTGACCAGATCACCAGTCAGGGTAACAGCATCACCAAACTGACAAATGACCTGGCAACGACCAATAACAACGTCAGTAAAAAAGCGGATCAGAGCGCTTTAAGCGTGTTGTCCGGGCGCGTCGATCAAACAGAATCGGGCTTATCCTCTGCGAATAGCAGTATCACTGCGCTTAATTCATCTGTACGCGCAGGGAATGCGACAAGTGGCGATTTGATTAGCAACCCGACATTTGACCCAGAGTTTAGTCAGATGGGCTTCACTGTGGTTTCCAGCTCGTCTGAGGGCGTGCCAGCCAATTGCCCATACGCTTATGTTGCACGCATTGCGGCTCGCGACCATCACCCCAATTTTGCTGCTATTCCGGCGACATTGGGGGATGTCTATGAAATGTCTGCTCTCGTCGCGTGTGGTACCGGCTCCGCTGATTTCAACCTGTATCTCGGAACCGCAACAAGGCCAAGCGGCAGCGTGGGCGCGCCTCTGTCATCCGGCGGCAACCGCAAGGCGTCGGCCACATGGCAGCGAGTAACCTGGCGTTTCAAAATTACTCAGGGGATTGTCGATCGCGGCTTCTTCCGTCCATTCCTGCAAATTAACCAGTCCAGCCCATTCGGCACCGTCTGGTATGTTACTGACTGGCATCTGCGGAACGTAACCGACTCCTCCAAAGTCCAGGATTCCCTCGACGCCACGGCGAAAGCGGTTGATTCGCTGACCTCTACGGTAAATCAGCAGGGGGAGAACATCTCAAGTATTGGTACACGCACTACCAATCTTGAGAACAATTTGAGAACAACAAATGCAAACGTTGCTCAAAAAGCGGACGCCAATGCTCTGACGGCACTGACCAACCGTGTTACCCAGACCGAAAAAGACATTAACTCAACGAGTTCTTCTGTCACGAATCTGAACAACAAGGTTGATGCAATTTCTGTCGGCGGTACAAACCTGATCAAGAACTCCGGCGATATGACCGGCTGGTCGAGCGTTGTCAGCGATACGTATCGTGGTAACGCGGTAATTGGCGCAACTGTAAAAGCCGGCTCCGGTTACAGGGATTTGCGGGAAATCACGCTTGAGTCGCCGGTCGATGCAGGTGAGTACGTTTACAGCTTCTATGCGAAAGGTGGTGTTGCCGGCCAGACGATGACGGCGTTCTTCTACAATCCGAACACCACAACGTCTATCGAGACCAGCCAGGGTGCGAAAGGTAACAACAGTGATGGCCGTGCGCAGTTCACGCTGACCACTTCATGGGCCCGCTATTGGGTTAAGTGGAAACAGACACCTACCACGGGTACCAAGCGCCTGATTCTGTGCCGTATCGAGAGCAATACCTCCAAAGACCAGACGGTGTACATCAACAGTCCGAAGTTTGAGGTAGGTAATGTTGTTTCCGACTGGAACGAGTCTCCGTCTGATAGCGCCAGTGCGTCGGCTGTGGACTCGCTGACAACGAAAGTTAATCAGCAGGGCACTTCCATTAGCTCTATCGGGAATCGCACCACATCGCTGGAAAACGGGCTATCGACAGCTCAAAACAACATTGCCAAGAAGGCTGATGCTTCTGCATTGCAGGATCTCCGGAACACGGTGACATCTCAGGGTGACGATTTAACCGCGGCGAACAGCAGCATTACCAGCCTGCAGGCCTCGATGAACCGTCGCACTGTGTTTACTGTCACTGCACGGGGTAATGGCAACAGCGTTACCCATGGGGTGTTTGATGAAAGCGGCAAGAATCTGTTTACCCCTGGTCGCAGCTGGGCGCTGGTCACTTTTGCAAAACACAGCGACGGATCAACGGTGATTGCGACCTCCAAAACATACGATGTCTTTGGCAGCGCGAATAATGGCGCCACGATGTCGGCCGATATCGAGGCGCTGGCCAGCGGGACTTACGTTTGTGTCCTGACATTCGATGAGCCAACTGGCAACCGAGGTAAGGTATTGTCTGCCCTGGAATCTCTTGGTGGTACATCCGAAGTCGTCAACTCTCTGCCGTATCGTGGTGCCTATATCCTCCTTGGCCGCAAAGGCATGAAGCCGGGCGATGGTCTGGAACTGCGTGCGCCAACCGGTGGCGACGGCACCGCCCACATTTCGACCTCAGTCGAGTTTGTGAACGGGGTAATGATGGGGCTGGGCGCCGCTGGTGGTGTGATGATGAAGGCTGATGCGAACGCATCTGCAATTACCACGCTCCAGAATACAGTGAAGACCCAAGGGGATAATATTGACTCCCTGAGCTCCTCGACAACAGCGCTGGAAAACAGCCTTGCGTCCAGTAACGCCAGCGTGGATGCAGCAAGCCAGATCCCCGGCAACCTGATCGTAAACCCGTCTTTTGAGCGTGGTACGGAGGGCTACACTGGTTGGAGCGGTATTGCCACGGTGGCAACACTGCAGGTTCCACATCTTGGCACCAAAGCCGCCAAACTAGCGGCGGGTGGTTCTGCAGGCGTGGGCCAGAAGATCTCCTTCAAGAAGGATCGGTCGTACAAAATTGGTATTTGGGCAAAGCAGGACCCTAATACCACCATTCAGTCGACCGACAACACAAAATTCCGTGTGGCTGACGGTACTGGCCTGATTGCAAGTAAGGCTTATGGCCCGTTCACCTCTAACTGGCAGGAGGTGTCTTGGACATGGAAGGCGACAAAGGATGTCCTTGCTGACGTTCAGTTCACTGCTTTCTTGTCAGCCGGCGCGATGTACTTTGATGATTTTTATGTCGTCGATGTGACCGACTCTGTTGAAACTCAGGCGAACTCGAGCGCGATCACTAAGCTCGATAGTCGTGTAACCAAGACAGAGAATGACATCACCAGCCAGGGCAGCCAGGTTACGCAACTTAAGAATGACCTTGCTACCACAAACACAAATGTTTCGAAGAAAGCGGATGCAGCCGCGTTAACGGCATTAACGAATCGCGTAACGCAGAACGAGAAAGACATTGAGACCCAGAGCAGCCAGACAACTTCGCTCAAGAACTCTTTGAGCACTGTTCAGGCAATGGGTAGCAACCCGTGGTTTGATGGTTCTCTGGAGACGTACTCCGATAACCAGCAGATCAGCGGCTCGCGTGCGGTCGCCGTCAGCTCTCAGAAACGAAGCGGAACGAAGTCGTTGCGTGTTTCCCGCGGCGCCGGTGAGGGCGGAAACAGCGATAAAACCATCGGTAAGTGGATTGCTCTGCGTGAAAATGCGGTATTCCGCATTGAACTCTGGGCGATGATGCCGGCAGATCAGTCGCCATCCTCTGGGTGGTCAACGCTCGTTGGTTTGCAGACCCAAAACGCTGCCAACAACAATAACTGGCCGACGGCAATCACTATCAATGAAGCCGCATTGGGTGCAAGAGGCGCATGGAAGAAATTCACCGGTACGCTCCGTGTAGCCGCTGGCCACACTCGCGGCGCATTTTGGGTATCTACCCGCGGCACAACTGGCACTGGTACACCGGGGTATGATCTGTATATCGATGACGTCGTTGTCACCGATATCACCGACGCAAAAGAGGCTCAAGATTCGGCTAATGCGAACGCATCCGCGCTCACCAGCCTTACCTCACGTGTTACCAATGTAGAAGGGCAGGTGACATCCCAGGCGTCTCAGCTTTCCTCTTTGACGTCCCAGGTGAATGATGCGTCTTCGAAGGTTGATCAGATGGCGCAGACCATCACCAACAACGAGAAAACGCAGTCGTCGCTGAATACCAGCTTGCAGTCGCAAATTGATGCGCAGGCATCGGCAAACATCAAGAACCAGACGGAGTTGAATAACGCCACCACTTCGCTGGCGGCAATTAAATCAACTCAGCAGACCCAGGCCACAACGATTAGTGCGCTGTCTCAGCAGCAAACGAATTTAGCGGCCCAGGTAGGAGGCCAGTCTGCCGAGCTGCAGGAGCTGAAGAAAACGGTTGTTGAAAACGGCAACGTTAATAGCACCTGGATGGTCAAAATGGAAACCAACAGCAACGGTAAAAAGTATGCTGCTGGTATCGCTTTAGGTATCGATGGCAAAAATTTGCAGAGCCAGTTTCTGGTTCAGGCTGATCGCTTCGGCTTAATCAATACCTCTAACGGGAATACGACCACACCATTTGTTGTGGAAAATGGCGTTGCGTACATGAATGCCGCTGTGATTAAGGATGGCTCCATCACTAATGCAAAAATTGGCGGTGAAATCCGATCAGACAACTTCGTTAACGGTTCAAATGGCTGGAGAATTGGAAAAGACGGTAGTTCACAGTTCAACAACGTAGTTATTAGAGGGGAAGTTCACGCAAATACTGGTGTGCTTAATAACGTGACTATTAACGAGAACTGTACTGTGCTTGGGACCGTTCAAGCCAATAAAATAGTTGGTGACGTTGTGACAATGACCGACCGTGTAGTTAAGAACTGGCCTTCTAAAGCCGACACATCATCAGGCACTCGTTATCCTATAGCTACTGTGCAGAGCATGCCGTTTGAGCGTCGTATGGTGTTTAACGGGTCTATTATTATTCAGCAGGTTTGGCGTCAAAACGTAACAATCCGCGTTGATGAAACGGTCGTATGGACGTTTGACTCTGGAAATGAAGGTAAGGATTTTGAAACATCAATTTTCTCAATTCGTATACCTGCATCAAATTACGGTCAAACGCAGAATATTACGATCCAGTGGCCTAACCGCGGTGACAGCGGGCAGTTCCGATTTACAGGGGTTATCTCGATGTACAGAACTACTGGCTCCATCTCTCTGGCTTAAGTTTCAGGCGGCTCTTAAAGAGCCGCTCATTAAAATTACAAGGAATGTAATTATGGCAATGTATGAAGTTGGCACCATAACGGGTGCAGCAAATCAGGCAAAGATTACAGGCACTTCTACCAAGTGGTCTCAAACTGCTCTTGGAATTCAGGAGGGTTCTATTCTCGTAGTTTATCGCAGCGGAAGTGCAGATCTTTACGCTATTAAATCTGTGAATAGCGACACTCAGTTGACACTCACGAGGAACATTACAACAGCTTTCTCTGGCGCGAAATATGGAATTATCACATCAGAAACAGCCAGTACTTCATCTTTTGCAAACCAACTAGCCAGTGCATTTACCCTTTGGCGTAACGTTGTTCAAGGATGGTCTACAGCTCTAACTGGTAGTGGCAATATTACAATAACTGACCCTTTAACGGGTGTATCTGTGACTGTTCCAGCAATTTCAGGAATGGCGAAAGCGTCTGATCTCACAGCACTTAGCAACTCGCTGAAAGACGTAGCGAAGACTACTGTAATAAACACATTTACGCAGCCGCAGACGTTCAGTAAGGGCGTGACGTTCAGCGCCACTATTACAGCGGCGGGGCAAATACTCAGGAAGAACAGCAGTACGCAGTTCACTGCGATTGACGCCGGAAACCTGGAAATCAGCAGCGACACAACGCCGTACATTGATTTTCACCACAAAGGTAGCTCTGCAGATTATACGCATCGAATTATTACCGAAGACGGGGCTTTAGCGGTTTATCCGGGGTTGCGAGTCCGTGGAGGTCTCGGGGTTTATGGCATTGCTACTCAGTACGGCGATCTGTACGGGCAAGCCTTCATTGCCAGATTAAACACTGACCCTGGAAACATAGCAAATGGCACCGTGTTACAAGCGCCACGTTTTACGTCAAGATTTAATACGCGCGGTAGTGATGGCAACGTTGATGGCGGACAGGCGGCTATGTGGTTCGAAGAGCAGGTAGGGACTAACCACAGACTAATTCTTTCTGTTGGTGGATTTTCGCAACCAATACAGTATTGGCAATTCCTGGCCGACGGCAATATCTACGGAAGCCAGCGCGGTAGCGTGCAGTTTCTGGGGACGTCTGACGCTCGCCTGAAGCACGATATCACGCCTACTGATGGGCAGCAGTCAGTAGACCGCATAAAGGCGCTGGAGCTGGTGACGTTCGTCTATAATGACGACGAACAGAACCGCGTCCGCCGGGGGATCATCGCGCAGCAGGCCGAGGAAGTAGACGAGCAATACGTGAAACACGTTAATATTTCGTACCTGGATGGTAATAAGCTGGTTAACAGTGAGCGCCTTCAGCTCGATAACAACGTGATAATGATGGACACGCTGGCGGCGGTGAAGGTACTGATTAAGCGAGTTGAATCGCTGGAGAATAAAATTAACTCATCAGAAGGGAGCGACGCCATAAATACAAACCAGAATACCTTCGATACAGGCGTGGCCATGAGTAGTGAGCAATTAAATTAATCCAATTTGTATGTAAGTGCTTACCTACAATTAGTTTCTAATTTATGATATAAATCTGCCATCCGATTTGACTTATTCATGGAGGAAGACATGTCAAACGAGATGGCAGGCGTGACGCCAGAGCAGGTGGAGCGCATTGCCGCAATTGTTGCGCGAGAAGTCGTAGGAAAATTAAGTAAGGAGCTTCGCGATGATATTGGCCAGGAGGTCAACGATCAGCTGCGAACCTACTTTGGCGATATGACTCCGGCGCAACATAGCATTCAGCATTCCAACCTGGACAAACTTCTTAATCGGCTCGACACGATTTCAAGCGGGTTCTTTGGAGGCATTATTTCCAAAATTACCTCGTTCCTGATCACCGTGCTGCTTTTGGGTTTGGCCGCTTATGGCGTGAAAAATGGACTGCAATAACAGGAGAACAAGGATGAGTACTCCAAGAGGCATTCGTAACAACAACCCTGGCAACCTGGATAAAGGGTCGCCGTGGCAAGGGCTAGTAAACAACCCGGCGGAACCGCGGTTCTGCACTTTTAAAGACCCCGTATGGGGGATTCGAGCACTGACAGTAACGCTCATCACCTACCATGATAAGCGCCGCGCAAAAGACGGTTCCAGCATCGATACGATCCGTGAAGTCATCGAACGTTGGGCGCCGCCGCATGAAAACAACACTGCCGCCTATATCAATGAGGTCTCTAAAGCTGTAGGCGTGACGCCGGACATGATCATCGATCTGCATGACTACAATACTATGCGGCCGCTGGTGGAGGCGATTATTCGTCATGAGAACGGTCGTGGCCCGTTGAAAACACTCAACAGCTGGTATTCGGCCGAAGTTATTGACGAAGGTATGCGTCGCGCTGGTGTCGTTAAACCGGTAACTGCAGTGAAAGCCGTACCTGTCACGAAAGAAACAGCCGGCGCAACGGTGACTGCTGGTATCGGTATTGCGCAGCTGGCGGACGTAATGCCGCAGATCTCCGTTGCGATGGACAAGGCCCAGGGACATATCACCAGCGGTGACACCGTTCGCATTATTTTCGGTATTGCGACCATTGTTGTCGCAGGCTTTATTGCCTGGTCGCAGATTCGTAAGCATCAGGCAGGAGTGGTGTAACCATGAACGGCAGCCTGCTTTCAAAGGTCAAATCGGCCATCATGACTTTGGCTGCCGTCTTCTTTGTGCTCGTTGGGGCGTACACCTGGGGTGGACGAGCTGCCCGGCGGGCCATGGAAGAAAAGGCGCAGAGAGAAACCAACAAACGGCTTCAAGGCACAGTGGATGTGAAAAATGAGACGATTAATGAAGTCAGGACTAAGGATGCTTCTGCCGTTCATCGCGAGCTTCGCGATAAGTGGATGCGTGATTAAACCTCAGACCGTGGGCGTACAATTCTGTGATGGGGCAAACCCTATCTACATCAGCAAGGACGACGCCCTGACAGAAGAAACTGAGAGGGAAATCCTGATCCACAACACGCTGGGTAAGCGGCTGTGTCGTTGGGGGTACGCGAAGTAGCACATACGCCGCGCGGACATAATTAGCGCGGCCTTGGTCATGAACTACAAGATGTCAGATTTTCACGTTACTTATCTTTAACCCGGCTTTCTCCTGTAACTCAGTAAGTGCTAAGACATTGGCAGGGTGGCGAAAAAAATTGTATGCATTCACGGCCACAGACTCGTTTAAAAAACCATGGCTTAGCAGAGAGTCCACGCTGGCATCGTATAGCGCCTCAAGAGAATTGAATTTCTCTGCCAGCAACCACGCTTCTTCCTCTTCAACACCGTAGATACCGCAGGCGAAAAGAAGCGGGCCTAAGCGAACGTTTTTTGCTCGTTCTATACCCTCATAAATATTCCTAGCCTGCTTCAAACCACCTCTGTCGATACCAATCAGCGCTCCATAACTTATAAAGAACATGTTTAGTGGCTTTTGTATGAGCCTTTTCTCTACGAGCTGCTTGAGAGTTTTTTCCCCTAATTGGTCTATATGTACTCCTCGTGGCTCGAAGAAGCGCCAGCAAGCAGAGTATGGGTTTCCTGAGTTCAGAAGGCCGTAAGTGTTTTGGGTACTGCTTAGCTCAATGCTCATAGTGAGTACTCGACGAAATGCTAGACGCTAATCGTGGTCTATGTTCGCACGATCAAGGGGTTGGCATATTAAAGCACTCACCACATCCGAAACTACGGTATTGGTCAAAGAAACTCGTGACCGTCGCCAAATGCCTTTCATTTCACCTTTACACCGCAGCCGTAGGCATTTAGGCTATATCGCATATAAGAAAACAAGTTGTTTCATACGACGATAAATCACACGTAGGGATATCACGAATGACTCAGATCATTGTGGTGGGCGGCACCAAGGGTGGCCCAGGCAAATCGACTGTTGCTCAGCAAATTGCAGCCTGTCTGAAAATCAAAAAGAAAAAGAAAGTACAGATCACTGATATCGACATCCAGCGCACCACGACAGGATGGTGTGAAGACCGCCGGCATAATGAAGAGTTGGAGCTGATCCCGTTCGCCTACGTCCAGGACGACATTATCAAACACATCACTTCGCTTCGTGGCCGTTACGATTACGTCGTAGTCGACGCTGGTGGTTTCGACTCCGAAATTCAGCGCCACGCTATGCTGATGGCTGACGTGATACTCATCCCGCTTCGCCCGAAACGTCGCGATCTGAAATCCTTGCGTGACATCGACCCCATTGTCGACAGCGTGAGCAGCGTGAATGACAAAATCAAAATCCGTGCTGTAATGAACCAATGCCCGTCACTGCCTTCCCAGGCGGCGCGCATTATCGCCGCAAAAGAAATTGTCGAAACCTTCGGTATCGAAGCGGCACCGGTGAACCTTTACAACCGCAACGTCTATGACGATGCCGAAGAGGCGGGTCGTTCCATCTTTGAGATGACCGGAGCCGAACGTGACAAAAAGGCTGAGGCCGAGATTGAAGCATTAGTAGAATACGTAATGACCTTGGAGGGTGAATAATGTCCATGAAAATGGGTGATCTGGCAAAACGTCCGGCTGCGGAAGCTGCTGCGCCTAAAAGCAGCACACCGATGCGCCAGCCTGTCCGTCCACAAGGCCGTCCAACACGTGGCAAAGAGAAAATCAAAAGCCGCACAATGTCGCTTGAAGACGAGTATTTCGAATTACTGGAGATGATGAAGTTCATCCCTCGCTTCGAGAAGTTCACCCGTTCTGATGTGATACGTGCAGCCATTTTCCATTTGGCGGAGAAGTCCCCGCAGGAAATTGAGGACATCGTAAAAATGAACGAGGCGATCACCGCTGCCGATGTGACGATGCGTACTGACGAAATCAAGCGCGAGCTAATGAAAAAAAGTTGATTTACTAGGCGCCGAAGGGCGCCTTTTGTCAAAAGGATTTTGCAAATGCTGTATAAATATATCGGCAATCATGACAGTGAAGAAACGATTAAATGCCTTAAATACTTTCTGGAAGATGGAACAATTAAAGCAAGTGATCCCTTCTCATTTAATGACCCCTCAGAATTAAAAATAGACCTGGATGTGGATACGACCAGAAGTATTGCTAAAAAGAAATACCGCAAAGAAGGCCACAATAAATCAAACTTTGATCAATGGTTTGATGGTCTGAAGAAGGCCAGACAGTCCTCTGTTGAGGCGACAAGGAGACAGTTAATGTCAATGTATGGGATCGTTTGTTTAACTCGCAACCCTGACAATTATCTCATGTGGTCTCACTATTCCGCATCCCATACGGGCTTTTGCATCGGATTTGAAGATGATTTTGTTGGAACGATTGACGATGTACAGTTAGCCAGTTCAGTTATGTATAGTGAAAATGTTCCCCTATATAATTTCTTTACTGATCCCAAAAAAGAGTTAGCTCAGAAGATATTTTTTACAAAGCATAAATGCTGGAGTTATGAAAATGAATATCGAGCAATTGTCGGTTCTCAAGGAATAAAAAAATTTAATAAATCACATATTAAAGAGGTGATTTTGGGAACGCATGCCCCTCGTGAACTGGAACTCTACGCAAGAACTTTCCTAGATACTGGTATTAAAATATATAAAATGAAATCTCCATACAACACCTATTCTCTGGTTAAAACAGAAATTACACCTTAGTAGTATTTCAACTCGAACTGTTATGAGGTAGTTTGTAGTTCATTTCATAAGCCTGCTTCCGTATATAATTAATTACTGTCTTATTATTTAATATACAGAAGTAGGTGGTTTGAAGTCTCCAATCGCCAGTACACATCCCTTTTTATTCCTCTTTCCAAACTGCTTCCCAGTCGTTATGATCTGTTAATCAATAAGTAAGTAGTTACCTATCGGTGAGGGCATGAGCCAGATCTTTTTTGACACCATAAACAACGGCCAGTACGACTTCATGACAGAGTGGGACACGGTCGCCATGGACAAGTGGGTTGCGGAAAACATCGGTCTTTCACGATGTCAGAGGGAGGCTGAGCTCTTTGATACGAAGTGGTTTGACTATCGCGACATGCACCCGCTGATGGCAACCTGTCTCTTCACGGAAGCCTTTAAGCGTGCATACTCACAGATCATGCTGTCTCATGGCCGCGAGCATTTCGAGACGGCGCCATTCAGTACTGGCCTGAAACGCTTACCTTACCAAGAGCTCTCGGCGGTGAACAAAACATCCCTTTGGAAAGCTCGCCAGTTTGCAGATAGATATTGCTGCTCTTATGACTATTTTATATCAACCGTTCTATCTGCAGCTGCGCGCCGGCTCTGGGACAAATTACCTCGTCCTCAGCATCTCTGGCAGCCAGAACTGATTGAGATCTTTGAAAACAAACTCGCCAGTCGTGCGGGAACGCGTCTGGATGACTCTGTAGTAAGTTTTAAGCACTTAGGAGACATGCAGCATGACCCAATTCAGGAACGTTACTTTGAATGGGTTTTGGAGCGTTTGAAGCACATAACCCGTGATAAGCGTATCCGCACCATCTTCTCTGCTGTCTGGTTGATGGAGCTGGTGCCTGAGCGCGTTATCTATGCCCATTACCCGGAAGAACTGGAAGAAGCACGGCGACTGTGTTGATTGCCTGCTTCATATTTTTACGATTAGAAAACAACTTGTTTAAGCACCAAAGGATAACAAACACATGACCGAACTTTGCCACACGGGACGAGGGTTGTCTGAAGAGTTCGACGACGACTTCCAGAATCGTCTGGCGGCGTATTTTTGCCGCGATCATGAGTTTCTGACTCGTGCCGGCGATCTGGTTGCCCCCAACCAATTCTCCAATGCGGCGAACGCCATACTGGTGAACATGGTATCGGGCTATTTCAGAATGTATAAGAGCGCGCCTTCATCGGCGGCTATCCTCGATATGTTGAAGCGTGCCAAACGCGATAAGACGATCAGAGAAGAGATGTTCCCGGACGTTGTGGCGGCCTTTAAGCGGGTGCTCTCGGAAAAACTCTCTGATACGGCTTACATGGTCGACCAGGTCGCGACGTTCGCTAAAAGTGTAGCGTTCGACGATGCGTTGATTAAAGCGGCCGAGATGAAGGAGAAGGGCGACTTCCAGGGAGCGATGGCGATCATGGCCAAAGTGCAGCAGATCGGTTCTAACGAAGCGACGGGCATTTATGACTATTACGCCTCTGCAGCGGAACGTTACAAGGCCCGTGAATATGAAGCCTCTGATGATTACGTGCCGAACAGCATCACCACAGGTCTTCCGCTGCTGGATCGTATGCTCTATCAAAAAGGTTGGGCGAAACGTGAGATGGTGCTCTTCATGGGGTTTGCTAAATCAGGTAAATCGACAGCGATGGGGGAGTTCTCCATTAACGCAACGCTGGCCGGCTACAACGTTTTGTATCTTTCTCTCGAAGTGCATACCTCGATTCTCTCCGATCGCTTCGATGCACGGCTGTCTGAAACGGAGATGTCAAAGCTGGTAGAGCAGCGTGACGACGTTCACCGTAAACTCGCGGAGCTTGGCGCGACGAAAGGGGTGGGGAATCTCTGGGTGGTTGAGCGCCCGTCAGGAAGCATGTCGCCTGCAGATTTGGATCGTATGCTCAATAGCATGAAAGCGAATGGCATGATCCCGGATATGGTGGTGGTCGACTATGCGGACTTGATGCGAGCAAGTTACGACCTCCGTGACGATCGGGCGAACATCCGTTCAATCTACACCGATCTGCGTGCTCTCTACGATAAGCACAACGTTGCAGGAATCACGGCATCCCAGACCAATCGTGAAGGTGGCTCATCCGAAGTGGCCACCATGATGCACGCAGCGGACAATATCGAAAAAGTCCGTATTGCCGACTTAGTCATCACTATCAACAAGACTGAGGAGGAAGAAGCCAAAGGCGAAGCACGACTCTATTTTGCTGGTTCTCGTAACCAGAAGGGCGGGGTGAGTATTCGCGTTAAGCAGAACCTCGAACAGATGCGCTTCATCGAGCGGATCATGGAGGTTCTCTAAAAAAAAGGGCGTGGGAAAGAGGTTGCAGGAGCCACACGCCCAATAGAATGTAACTTGAGGCCTGCAGTAGAAAGGAAGTCTTCGAAATTTATATTATTCAAATTTTAAGGCTAATCAAGATATTACCCGTGGAAATTTTGAGGAATATCAACATGAGTGACCTCAAAGAGTTACTGTCCGAGCTGGATTTCGAACAATGGCTGGATATGGAAGGCATCATCTATCGTCGCGGCGGTGTAAGCGCCCGCGGCCGCGAAGTGAATATCAAAGAATGTCCGGTATGTGGAAGCACAAACTGGAAGGTCTATTTCAACCTGACCAACAACGTCGGGAAATGCTTCGCCGGTGATCACCCAGAAGAAATTCAATTTAACAAGATGGTTTTCCTCAAACACTACAGCGGTAAGTCTCGTCGTGCCTTCGAGGAATACGTACATAACGCACTCCTGTCTCAAGGTTGGGCGCCAAAAAAAGAAGAGGTTGTGCTGGCCAGTGCTGTGGAACTTGAAGGCCCGGTGGCTTTACCGCGGCATTATGAGCTACCAATTGACGGTCGGCTGCCGGACTATCTTGTTGAGCGGAACATTACCCCGGAACTGGCCAAATACTTTGACCTGCGTTACTGCGTCGAGGGAAAACATGCTTATGTCGACCCATATACCGATCAGGTTAAAGGGCAGGCATTCGATATGCGCATCCTGATACCGATTTACGATCTGAATGGGGTGATGAAGACATTCCAGGGGCGTGACGTCACCGGCGCAGCAGAACGCCGATATCTCTTCCCAATGCAGCTGCCGGCATCCGGGAGGTTTCTCTACAACGGACATAACGCAGTTGGTAAGCAAACCGTCGTCGTCTGTGAGGGGGCTTTTGATGTCATGGGGGTTAAGCGCGCCATATTCGACGAGGAAACACTCCGGGACTACGTAGAGCCCATTGGCACGTTCGGGATGCATCTGTCCGGAAACACGACTGTAGACGCAGAAGACCAGCTGGGCGCGTTTCTGTCGTTAAAGGCTGATGGTCTGCGAAACGTCATCATGATGTGGGATAGCGAGAAGCAAGCGATCCGTAACACAATGGCGGCCGCCAGACGATTAACTAGTATAGGGTTAAATGTGAAAATAGCCTGTCTTGGAGAAGAAGGGCTAGATCCCGGAGAGGCCACCCAGGAACAAATTCTCAAAGCCTACTATCGTGCAAAACCCTACTCTAAGCAGCTGGAGCTGCAGAGCAAGGTTCTCGGTATAAGAGTGTTTAATTCGTGAGGTATATTGTTGGCTGCTCGCTGCCTTGGCAGCCAACAATAGTTATTTTGCTTCTTTAGATAGAATTTTTCCTGCCAACTCTGCAATTGATGATGCACCATCCAGTAAGGACGGTATATTTTCAGAAGAAACCTGTATAGGACTGAAAATTAGCTTTTCAAATAACGACCATGATTCCTTTTCAGAGCCTGAATTGTTTTTTTCTCCACGTAATCATGTATAAACTCACATAGGCTAAGCCTCTGTTCTATCTGTAAGAGTTGAGCCTTAATAGCCTTGCCTTCAATATAATAAAGGCGCATGAAATAAAACATTAATAACTCTAGCGATAGTATTGGCAAGTAATATGCAAGCGCGCTAAAATTGAACTCAACTTTATACCACTCCAAAATATGGTTTAGTAAAGCCCCCACAGGGATAACAACCAATAATGCTGAAAAGAAAGTGATGGTATTGTGATTTTTTCGGTACTCTTCTTGTTTTGTTGTTAATAATTTTGAAAAGGCTTTACTCAATAAGACGAAGTTATACTCGCTTTTATATTCATTAAGCTTACTAACATATTTGCTAATATCCTTTTGAGAGTTTTCAGCTCTGTTAATTAACACCTCAAGGCTATCAGAAATTGTATCTATTTTTTCATTCGCTTTCTGAGTCCCTAACTCTATTTGGTTGGAGAATTTTTCCTCATACCCGCAGACATCGTTAGCCATCTTTCTCAACGTAACAAATTCTTCCGATGACATAACACTCATTGTTAATGCTGCAGGCATCGATCGCTCTATCCATATGAATTGTACATTATAATCAGTTGCGGGTGATAGTCGGTCTAGTCTTTCAAGGATACTTGTGTCGGAAAATACAGGTTGACTGTCCGATTCCTGAGTCCAAAAGTAATATTCATATACAACTCTTAATAAATTACTCAAGAAGTACAATCTATTCGATTTTAGTTCGTCTAAACTTGGTATAGCCTTTTCTTTCAAACGTTTTTGATTGAATTGAGTGTATTTATTGAGTGATTCTCTTCTATTGATGAACAGAAAAATAAAATACGACCAAGCATGGACTAAAACGGCGTCCGGGAATTGTGTATCATCAATAGAGTTTAAATCTCTTGGGATATTTGCCTTACTAATTAAATTGGCATCGATCCATTTGGTTATATTATTTAATTCGCTCTGGTGAGAATCATTCCAAAAAGTCATACCTTCCTCTTCTATGCAACACGCATTCTAATTTTATGGTGTTTATTATCAATCAGGATGGTCAATCCCCTGACACATTGCTATGTGCTTTAAGATGTTAGCAGAGTATGAACAGTATTTGTAAGGTTAAGTCTTGAAAGATGCTGCGTTCCGAGCCAAACGCTCTTTGGGCCTATGCATTGCTGTGTTGGGCTGTTGCCATTATGTCCCTCTTCGCTGTCTTTTGATAAGTAGCTACTTACATATTTTAATGTAATAATTAAATCTCTGGTTGTGGAGGACATCACATGAAAGAAGATATCGAACAGGCAGTTTTAGAGATGATAAAGAAGTCAGGCGTAGAGCTTGGCGAGGGCGAACTGGAGAGCATCATCGATGCCTCATTCAACACGGCATCAGAGCATATATCGAATGCACTATCCTGCATTCCTCTCAAAGAAGGGGCGACACATACGTCGGTGGTGGTGTGGTACGCAAAGACGCCTGAAATGACCGGTACTGTTCAAAAGCGTGTAGCTCTTGTTGCGTTCATCGTCCCGTCGCTTGAGACCGGCATTGGGGCAGTCGCGCGTTTTGGCGCCTGGTATGACGACAAAATCATCTTCTCAAGCTGCTACCAGATGAAAAGCAGGGAAATGCTTGAGAATAGCGTGGACGTGACTCTAAGAGCCTTAGAGAGCAAATGCGAGACAGTAGGAGAGGCTTTCGTCAGCGTCATGACCTCTCCCGATGTTGAAAAGCGCCATGTAGATCTGGTGGCACCACCAGGCTTGTTAGAAATGATTGTCTCTGGAGATTACAACAAGGCTATAGCGCGTGTTCGTGAGCTGGACTATGGGCGTATCTGCGACTTGTGTCGTAGTGATCTGGATTTAATCAATGTGATCGTTGAGGCTGGCCGAATCTGTGATGGGGTTTTGGCTCAATACGCAAGTAAGATCAGTCGTTTGGCCAATGAAATGCCTATGCTGATTCAGGAAGCAAAATCCCACGCCGTTCATGCTGCAAACGACCTGCTAACTCCTTATCGATACGAAGCCGCAAGTGACAAGATGACCGGCTGGGCCACCTGGTAAGCCGTAACTATGTACTGTGTCCCCGTACAGAGTTATTTAAACTGAATAGTAAGTAAGTACAAGATTATCATTTAGAGAAATGGCTACCAAAACTGATTTATCAAAAATCCCTTCTATCTCTGGACTCAACGGCTACTCGCTGCGTTGCCCGGAAGTGAAGCTTAACGGACATGACTCGTACTGCAGCTACACCGTCTGTCAGCACACGATCCTTGCCTTCAAAGAGAAGCGACTGCCGGCGTCATCGTTCACCTCCTGTGCGAACGCCATTTCGTCCGGAAAATGCCAGGCGCTGAAAATGATGGTGGAGGAAATCCGGCAAGGTGAGTCACTGTATTTCGTCGATATGCCGGCGCTCATTGAAGAGGTGGAGGAACGAAACCGAACAGTAAGAACTCTGCAGCCGAAGAGAGGCAGTGCATCTATCTACAGTGGAATTAAGGGGAAGCGCCAATCTTCGACCGCTGCTGAAACTGGCCGGCTGCCGGATGCCAGCGAGATTTATTCAGAACTTATCAAAGAAACCTTAAAGGAGAAGACCGACTAATGGAGAAGCTGATCGCGCTTAAACATAAGTTGGACGCCATTAAAGCAATGGGAACGAACGCCAAGAAAGAGGCATTGGCCAGTATGGATGACTTCGAACAAAGAATGGTGTCACTCATGTTGAACCCATTTGTTCGTTTCGGGGTGAAGAAATACAAAGTGGCCGATCCACTTAGCAAGTCCGTACCCAGTGATCAGAAAGCGATAGAGCTGCTGGAGAAACTGGCTGCCCGGGAGCTTACAGGGAACGCAGCCATTACTGCGGTCGAGTCTTTGGTTGCTTCGATGTGTGCAGACGGTCAGGACGTATTTCGCCGGTTCCTGCTGAAAGACCCGAAAGCCGGCGTCGGCATAAGTCTCTGCAATAAAGTATTCGCCAATCCGATCCCGAAGTTTGAGGTGCAGCTGGCCACCGCCTATAAAGAAAAAGGCGACAAGTACCCCTTCAAGGCAAATCCAAAAGCCAGATGGCCAATGATAGGCAGCCTCAAACTGGATGGTCTTCGGGTTATTTGTGAAGTGATCGTGGACGAGGAAGAGGTTAACTTTCTGTCGCGTACCGGAAACCCGATTACATCTCTCGATCACCTGAAACCTGCCATGTTGGAGCTGGGCAAGCTCTCCGGCTACAAACACATCTTTTTCGATGGTGAAGGTACTGCAGGTTCTTTTAACAATTCAGTCTCAGCGCTACGCAAGAAGAACGTGAAGGCGGTTGGCGCAACCTATCATATCTTCGATTTCTTCCTACCAGAGTGGCGCGTACAGGCTAAAACAGTTGAATACCAGAAGAACGGTATGAAGTTGAAACAGCGTCTTTCACTGTTGGTGGCCTGGTTCAGAAATACACGCGGCCAGGATTACGCGGCTGACATTCATATGCACCCCTTCTACATCATCTACAGCCATGAAGACTTTGTAGAGCGATTTATGAAGCGTCTGGACGATAACGAAGAAGGAGAGATGGGCAAAGACCCTGATTCTGTATACGAGTTCAAGCGCACCCGCAGCTGGTGGAAACTAAAAGATGAAAACGAAGCTGATGGGGAGATTATCGGCTTCCTACCTGGAGATCCGGATGCCGGCTTTGCTCATACCCTCGGCAAAATCGTTATTCGCCTCGAAGATGGAACCGAGGTCCGCGCTTCTGGAATCAAGCATCGCTACCTCGATGAGATCTGGCATAACCAGGAAAAGTACATGGGCCGTATTGTGAAGGTGAATTTTCACGAGTACACGCCAGATGGCAGTCTGCGTCATCCGCGGCTTAAGTGGCCCAAATGCCTTCGCGATACAGAAGAACGTGTCGGAGATAAAGAATGATGCTCGGTTGGATGATTGTTTTTTTGGGTGTCGGCTTCGTCATCGGAACTCTGGTGATGCTCAGCTGCATCAACGATTACGTGAAGCGCGGGCTGATGGAAAGACGTGGCCGCGTATACCGCATCATCGACATTACAAACACGCTAAAGGAGACTGGCGATGATCGTCCTGAGTAAGCGAGAGAAGGAAACTCTGCGTGAAATCAGCCAATGGTCATGTTTCTACGCTAACTGGAAACCCAAGACACGAGCCAAACTCGAACAGATGAACCTGGTGGCCAATGTCGAACCGGAAGGAAAGGTGGAGAACTACCAACTGACGAATAAGGGGCGAGAGCTGCTGGAGCAACTGATTGAAGCAGGAGAATATACATGATTCCATACATCATATTGTCTTTTTCTGGAGGCGTCGCCCTTGGCTTCATCATCTGTCATGACTTGATCAAGCAGGAACTGAAGACCAAAACACTACGTATCGGTAAGCGGGTATATCGCGTCGTTCACGAGACAGGGGTATCAAAATGAGTAATCTAACCACCTTAGACTGGTGGATAGGCTTGTACTTTGTGGCTTCTGGTGTCGCAGTAGCTTTTACGATTGGTCAGTCCCTAGTAAAGCTACTGGTTTTAAGATTCGCCTGTCGCAAGCGTATCGATGACACGCTTTGGTGCCTTGGTTCTCTCCTTGAGCAGCGTTACGGCGAGCTGAAGGAAGGTGCAACCATTTGCATAAAGGCAAAACGTTTCACGGCCACAATCCAACGGACGCAGGATGAGAAGCCAGTACTGATCAAAAAAGGAACAAACGAACGCATGAAATAATAGGTAAGTATTTACTTATTAAATTGATACAACTATGATTAGCTCGTTTTCGTTGAGACGCGACTGTTTGAACGTTTAAAGATAACTGCAAACGACAATCAGTACCTGGCAGTAGCCTAAAAAAGCTAAACACCAGCGAGGTCAGTTTCCAGCCTCGTCACCGAAATGGGACACACTAAGCGAGTGTGATTGCAAAACGCAGGTAGGGCATCTGGTTAACCAGTGCCCTTACCGATGAGGTAACAGAATGGGCGGTTGGGTATTATGTCCAACATATCCCGGTTCCCAAAGACCCGACCGTCTAACCTGTTACGTCATTTCTGTTACTTATGTCGTTTAGTCTTGGGTTAAAAATGGCGACGTAACCCGGCTGGTTTGGTGAGCCAGCACGCAACGTTGAGACCACTGGTTTTTGCATCACAGAGGCAGAGCCGGCAGACATGTAGGGCCAAGTACATTAATCCGTCCCAGTGGTCTCAACGTTGTGGCCACGGATTCATTATCCTTCTGGTTATAGCCATTGTTGTCACTGCCTCGTGGCCACAACGGTTAAATGATTCCATACATCTAAGTGGATCTGAATGAAAACCCTCCTCAACCCTCGGAGAGTATTTAAAGATCTTGGCTTGTAAGCGTTTGGTGAAAACGTAAAGCACAAGTGGCAGAAAGCTGGTAGGACTGCTGCGAACGACACCGGTGAATCGGCGATACAGCCCCACAAGTCCGTAAATCGACAGAGGCTGACGGTGTCAACTTTAGATGGTGTAGCTCAGTGGTAGAGCGGTTGACTGTTAATCAACTGGTCGGTGGTTCGAATCCACCCACCATCGCCACAACGGTAAGGGTATTTGGACGACAGCAAGGAAGGCGCGCTCTTTGGCTGTTCGCGACGGATCTGATTCCCTGAATGCCCTTACCGTTGTGATGAATTGCAGCTCGTTGAAGCAACCAGAAGATAAGCATCTGGCGTCACAACGAACGGAGGATAGAGGGCATGGCGCCCAAGCGGTCTTGAAAACCGTCCCATTGCGAAAGCGATGATGGTTCGATTCCATTATCCTCCGCCAACACAGCGTTGAGCGGTTTGGTTTTGATTTCTTATCGAAAAGACTCCGCCTGTCACCATGGCCAGACCGCTCAACGCTGTGATAGACATTACGGCAGACGTTCTTTAACCATAGCTTCTAGCATCTTAGCAACACTTTTTCAGCGCAAAATCCAAAGGGGCTTCGGCCCCTTTTTGCTTAGTTAGGCCGTTGTTGAATTGCCGATACGATTGCTGCTCTAAACTCCGGTGCATCGCTCTTTAATCGATAATCATCAAGCGAGTCAAATATATCTAGTAGCATTTTGCGATAATTAGGACTTGCTGAGTTTAAATGCCCCTTGGTCACAGAATTTAATAATGAGAGCTTAATATCCTTTAATTCTTCATGTCTGTTTAATCTAATATAAGAGGAAACAACCGAGCCCAAGATATCTCTTCTGGTTGACAAGCTCAATTTGTTATTGGGTATAACTTGCTGCAACATATCACCCAGTAATTTTGAAGCCTGTTTCGGAATGTAGTGAATATCGAAGTGATCTTTATTCATATTTTGCTGAGGGATTTCTGCCTTATCAATATATATACTTTGCTCCATCCAGTCTGTAGAAATATAAAACAAACGGCATAAAATATAATGAAAAGGAGTCTCCCATCCACCAATATAATCCTCTGTTTGCCTGTCCATGTTCTTTAATATTTTAGCCGCAAAATGGTCATAATAATGAAGCCACAGATGATCTTGATGCCCCTGATGAATACCCTCATGAACCATGATTTGAAACATAAACACTCCAGAGTAAATGGGGCATCTATACTTCGAGATATCGCTATAAAATCCTAATGGTTTGTTGAGCGATTTAATAAGATTTTCATCCTCCTCGAGGATACATAAGATATTATCGCCAATATCACGATAGATCTGTGTTTTCTCAGCAAACGCAGCGTTAGAGAAGAAAAAGTGTAAAATACGGTTGCTTTCAGGAATCCACAAGCGATGCCCTAGTCTTATATTGATATTATTCTTTAGTTCAACATATAGACGGCTATTAGGTGAGCTGAGCAATGATCTGATGAAATTATAAGAAAAATCAGAGCGAACTGTTGGCTCAATCTTGATTAACTCTAGGCAGAGAGAGGGGTGTGCTAGAGCAAAATGATTTGTGAGTTCAGGTGAAGAAACAATATTTATTAATGCTTCGCGTGAATGTTCGGCAGCTGTATCATTGTTAGTTAACCGAAGTTTTTCGGCAATTTTATTAAGAAAGCTCCGTTTTACTGGTTTATCAATTATTGATATTAACCTCCCTAATTGCGGCGCAAGCAATTGAGCAAGATCATCATATTTTTTAGTTAGGTGTAAATTTTCGACTAATTCGAGAAATATTTTTGTCCTGCTAGATGATAGTTTTGGATTTTTTAAGCGTGCTAAAAGATAAATTGAAACAGTAAGTAATATAAGATATACGGCACTTGAACTATCTAATCCCCACATCCAAGGGCCAAAGCTAAAATATAAACCCAATGCTTTCAAAGTTGGTGCGAACACTAAGTAATTACTTAGGATAAATGAAGTAACAATAATTGCCCAATCCCACCAAGCCAGACAAAATCGCAAGCGAAGACGTGCATTTGGAGTTATAAGAGCCCAAACCGCTGCGATGACGCCCAGTATGGTTAGTAGACTTGTGGTATCAATTTTGTCTGGCGGTGTCATAATTAATTGCAATCCCATATGTTCATATACAGACTTCCCAGAAGGTTCCTACGAGCAAAAAGAAGTTCGCGAAGAATATACGCAAGATACCTCTTTTCTTTTTGTATAGCACTACCAGGATAAAGATAGATATTTAGTGCATAGGTAATTACTTACTTACTTTTTTGGTCGCTTTTAGGTATAGTTATTCCGGTTACTCACTTGAAAGGACTCAATATGGGAAACAAACGTAAACAGGCGCGTCGCGCAGCTCGCCAGGCGCTTAAGTCAAAATCGCGTATTCTCGGCTACGAGATCGACACAATTATCGTAGACGAGCTGGCCTCCGCCGTCCCTGCTCTGCCCCCAAAACCGAAGCGTGACACTTCCCCCATAGAGGCACGCAATGAGGCCCAGGCCCACTATCTTATCTCCCTTGATAGCAAAGCACTGACGTTCGCCACTGGCGAAGCCGGCTGCGGTAAAACCTTCCTGGCGACGGCCGTCGCGGCACAGCGATTACTCGATAAGGAAGTAGAGCGAATTATCGTTACGCGCCCCGTACTGCAGGCAGAGGAGGATTTGGGCTTCCTGCCTGGCGATGTGGCTGAGAAGTTCGCTCCATTCTTTCGTCCCGTCTACGATGTGCTCCAGAAGCGCCTGGGTGCTTCATTTCTCGAATACTGCCTCAAACCAGAGGTGGCCAAAGTCGAGATCGCACCCTTCGCATACATGCGCGGTCGCACGTTCGAAAACGCTGTGGTCATCCTCGATGAGGCCCAGAACGTGACGGCGTCACAAATGAAGATGTTCCTAACTCGGATGGGTGAGAACGTAACGGTCATCGTGAATGGTGATGTAACCCAATGCGACCTGCCGGGTAATGTTAAATCTGGTCTTGAGGATGCCCTGCAGCGGTTCCAGCCATCTCGCCAGGTAGGGCTCATTGAGTTCACGGCCGAAGATTGCGTGCGCTCAATGCTGTGTAAAGTGGCGCTTCAGGCCTATCTGTAAGAAAAATAATTGTTATGGCAACCGCGAAAGAATTTTTACCTTTGCCGTTCGGTGTGGCCGGCTATTATCCACCCGGATCAGAGATCGGCTGCAACCCCCAGTTCTGCGAGGATAAACGAGAGAAAACAATGAAGTTTGTGATTTATGGACGAGAAAATTGCTCCTTTTGCAAGCGAGCCGTTCATCTGGCGAAGCAGCTACAGGGGCATGGATATGGCGAATATCAGTACATCGATATTGTCGCTGCCGGGATCGATAAACAAAAGCTGAGTGACATGGTTGGGAAGCCTGTAGAAACCATTCCCCAAGTGTTTTTGAACGGTGTTCCAATCGGCGGTTACACAGAATTTGCTGCTTTCGCGGAGACACTTTGATAAAAAGGCCGCTTAGCGGCCTTTTTTAAATTTCTTGATACTCGCGAACAAGAGTGGTCTTGAGTTTTCTTCGTAGCAAAGTTGCCGATGAGTGTTTTTTGGCTCTGTTCAGACCATCTTTAAAACCTTTTTCAAAGGCTTCCGTGGCACTAATAGACCCGCCCATCTCAGCACGAACCAGCTCTTGCATCACTCTCTTCTCTTCACTCACAGAGGCCAGGCGCAGCGTCTGTTTTTTATTGTAATACGACATAACAGCCTCTCCCCTCGGTTACTGTCTTGTAAGCATGTAATGCATCTGGAAGTAGTGATCTGGGCACCTTTTTTGGCAAACCCGTAGTTACATTATAGCGCGGTTCATTTTTTAACCCAAGCATATAGTCATAAGTCTCTTCGAGAGAAGTACGTCTACCTATGTCAGCCACACCACCTGTAGCTGCCTGGAAGACAAATCCACCAACGTTAAACTGCTCAAAATGGGCGATGATCGACAGCGCTACACTTTGCAAAACGACAGCGCTACCGAACCCTTTAAATTGTACGTGGCGGAAATCGGCAAGAGAGTCCATGCCATCAAAAACATCGAAATAAACTTCGGCCATTCCATTAGGCGGGAAAGGTATGCCAACTGGCATTTCATATCCGATACGCGTAAATGTTTGCTCATCGGTGAGACTACCAACAATGACAGTGTATACCTCATTGCCGGCTACGAAAATATAGCTGTGATGGACGCGATGATCGTAGACAAATTTCTTACGTCTCATGCCGTAATCATCAAGGTATTCTTCTTCCTCGATACGCAAAAGGCTCTCTTCCTGCTAATTTATATTGTGTAAAAGCATTCTCCTTTACTTGACAGATTTCGTCAAATTGCGCCTTTATGATTCCATACTTGGTAGGTATGGAATCATTAGACAAAAGAGGGTATTTTAGGTTGATCTCAATAAAAACAATGCCTAATATACTGTATATAAACACAGTATAAAAAGCGTCATACAGTGGCCGGACTATGAAAAACACGTTTGACAGAGCACGCGCAGCGGAAAACACGTCACAGGAAGCGATTACCTATCTGGATCGGGCATCGCAGATGGATGCCAGGTCGGTCTCGATGCAGGGTGCCGATCTGACTTTCGCCGACGCATTTATGTTATTCACTCGCTTATCATTATTGATAACTCGCCGCCGGCCCGAGATAGCTGTCCATTGTGTTTTGATACACGTACTCCCGCACATCGCTCAGGAAAAAGTAAGTAAGCTTAATAGAATGATGGTGAATCAGCTGGTGAACCCGCTTATCCTTGAAGGGAAGATCGTGATGGGTCGCCGTGTTTTTTCCATCATGAAGCAATTCCTGGGCTGGTGTGCCTTCCAAGGGATTATCGAAACGTCGCCCCTGAATGATATTTCGCTGAACAAAGTTGCCGGCGGCGCGAAGACGACTCCGCGGGAACGATGCCTGACGGATGCTGAGGTTTGGGTATTCTGGAATGTCTGGGACTATTTCGACGTATGCCCGGGCACGAAATGGGCAGCAAGGCTTTGCCTCGTTGCTGCCAGACGTCCCGATGAAGTGCTGCGGGCCAGAGTAAGCGAGTTCGACCTTAAACTTAATGTATGGAATCAAGGGTCTCGCAACAAATCGGCCCGGCCGCACACTCTTCCGATGAGCTCACTGATGCGGAAATGCGTGGAAGAATTGATCGATTATGGCGCCGGCAGCCAGTGGCTCGTCCCGTCGAACAAAAAGAAAGCTGATGCACCTATGTCAAAGGTGGCTATAGCCCAGGCGTTGAGACGGATTCTGGAGCGGCCGGAGCTGGTGGAAGTTGAGTCGTTTACCCCACGTGATCTGCGTAGAACGGCGCGCAGCTACTTCCCGGCCCTTAAAATTTCGCAGGAAGTATCACGTAAGATCATGAATCATAGTCTGGAAGGTATCGACCGCGTTTACGACCGATATGACTACATGGATCAGATGCGAGAAGCCCTTGAGAGCTTCTCATCGTACATCTCGTCGATTGTTGAGCAACCGGATTTAGAAGAAATTGACCACAAAATGAAGGGAGATCGCCTATCCACCGAGCTGATCAGAGTAAACTTCTCATAGCTTTTTAATTGCTTCGACAACCTGCTCAACACCATCTGTCTGGCTTGGAAAGCGGTTTCTAAAAGCCTCGAGAACCTGACGTTCTTCGGGGGTTAGTGGCGCAATGCCTTCATCTCGTAAAAATTCTGCGAGTTCTGGCTGGCGAGCTTCAAGCACCATCATCATGAGCCGCACTGGATCTGCATTAAGCGCCTCAGCCAGTGGACGAACTTTATCGACCGGCAGCGGGATTTTTCCCGATTTAATCAGGGATAAGTTGTTCGGATTCTTGTAACCCATCTCACGTGAGATCGCCGACTGACTTTTTGGCGAGACAGTGATTAAAGAATCGATGTAGGCGACGTAACGAGCGGTCTTCTCATCGGCCATTGTCATTGTAGTTACTATCCTCGTGTGATCTTATTGTATGGTAAGTACTTACCGATATTACAGCAACGGCCAATATTGTAAAGTCTTACCGGCGGCTATTTGCAGGCACTTATTGTCCATAAATTACACAAAACAAGGCATAAACGAATATAACCCGGTACTTCTGTTGATTTTTTTGATTATTTTTGTTTAAGACATTACGATACATTTTTATTAACTTTTATATCAATAGGTAGTACCATCTCCTCCAAATGAAACCTGTTGATTAGGATGCTATTAATGGAAAAATTGTCATCTAATTTACTTGCTCTGAATGTAGGCAATGTTTTCGCGCTGACACATCTGGAGGCTGCTGAAGTACTATCTGAGTTACCCAATCGCCAGGTAAATGTCAGAGCGCGTGATGCGACGGTTTTCCGGTTCTCTCTGGAAAATGGCTCTTACACGCTGATCAATACTGGCGACCTCTCTTTCGCGGTTCGAATCAACTAAAATATATAACCCGCCTATAACTCATTGATCCCCTGCGCGAATTGCTACATTCCCTGTTCGCGCAGTGATATTTTCTTATATCAGAAAACAACTTGTTTACTCGATAAGGAAAGCACATGGCAACCAAACCCAGCAAAACTGTACTCAAAGAGGTACAGGACTTTCGCGATTCCGTAAAACGCGTCGTTGGTCTTCTTTCGGGAAAGAACATCCCTGTAGCTGAATGCGGAGATACAGCATACGTTCGCTACAATAAAAAGGGTGAGCCAGTCATGGTTAACATCCCATCCATACCAGATGATGCCAACCCTGCGCTTATGAATGCGATACGTGGATTCCTTGATCACGAAGTTGGCCATCTCCTTTTCACAGACGAAAAAGTCGTCAAAAAAATGCGCAACACTAAGGCATTTGGTCTCTGGAACGCTCTGGAAGACGTCTACATCGAGCGTCGCATGAGTGAAGTGTTCGCCGGCAGCCGGCGGAACCTTCTGTCCACACGTAATCTCATGATTGACAAATATTTTAATCCCCATATTAAAAAGGCAGTTGAGATGTGCCGCGGGGATCAGCGAGAGCTGTTTCTAAAGTTCTTCCTTTGTCCTGTTCTCCGGGCATGGGATGGCCAACCAACCTTTGTAGATTTCATGGAGGAGCACTGGCGCCTCATTGATAAGCCTATTGCCGTTCTGAAAGAGTTCGGCGTCGATGAAGCTGTCCGTCGTATGGATAGCACAGAGGATTGCGTCAAGGTTGCTGCAGCCATGGCTAAGATCCTGCGAGAAATGACGGAGAAGCCAGAAGGCCCGTTGCCTGAGCGCGAGTCCTCTGCAACCAAAAAGAGCAAACCCGAGAAAAAGACCAAACCAGAGGAAGACTGTTCAGACGAGCCAGCTGCTGGACACGATACTGAGGCTCATGACGAAGAGGAGCCCGACAGGACACCAGACGACTTTAGCGCTGACGATGATGGTGATAAAAATCCAGACAAATCGATAGGTAAGCACATACCTAATGATGATGAAGATATAAATGATACAGAAAGTGATACTGGAGATAGAGATTCAGGCTGTGAAAAAGTTGATGACTTGCCTGACGGCGGAGAAACGGCAGTAGATGAGCCTGCTACAAGTCTGGGCTCGGATGCAGGGGAAGAAGTGGATGATGAAGGTGATTACAATCCATCCACGGATGATAGCGCTAAGGACAGGCCCGGCAGCTCCTCTGATGATAGCGAAGCTGTCGAGGACGGTGAAGGTGAAGGTAAGGCAGACAAAGACGGTGGCAAGGAGAAGGATGAAGAGGATCGTGACACCTCTGATGAAAGCGATGCCGGCTTTGCCCCACACGCTGACGATATGTCTCTTGATGATGCTCTCAAGGCATTAGAAAACGTCGATGAAGAGATAGGTTCTTCCACCGAAGATGCGCTGGCGTCGGCGATCAAGTCGGAGCTGGCCAGCGCATCATTATCTGATTACCGGCCATACAATCGCTCCTACGACTTCCTGGGGCCAATTGACGAGGCGGAAGGGCATATTATGCGCGCCAGAAAAGCTTTCGGCGCAATCCCTATGTATTCGCCAGTAGATCGCTACCGCATTGTTCCAGAGGGCAGAAAACTGTTTGAGATGAAGGTGGAGAAGCATCTGTCTTCCTCGGTGTCATCTACCTTGGCCAAAGACCTGGAGCGCGCGATCGCCAGTCGCAACCGTGTTCAGTTCATCCCTGGCCAGCGTCGTGGACGCGTACATGGGGCGAGTCTTTACCGACTCTCGATGAATGACGATCGGGTATTCCGGAGAAAAGAAGACCACAAGGCAGTGAACGCGTGCGTTCAACAGGTCATCGATTTGTCAGGTTCAATGGGCGGCCGCAAAATCGAGCTCGCGCTGGCATCCGCATACACACTGGCTGACGCCCTAGATCGTATCCACGTGCCGAACGTCATAACCGGCTTCACTACGTATGGCAATCCGGATGTAGCAACTATGTCGAAAAGTGGGTTTAGCCGCTTTGAAGCGCTTATGCTGCCGATTATTAAAAACTGGCATGAAAAAGCGAACTCCCCAGAGATACGTGCTCGTATGGGATGTGTGGCGGAGACTTTCCCCCTGCTAAACAACGTGGATGGCGAGAGCATCGCACAGCTGGCTTCTCTGTTTGCAGGGCGTATGGAAGACAAGAAGTTCATGATTGTGCAGAGCGACGGCGCCCCATGCGCTGCGGGGGATGGCTTTAGTAACCATCTGCGCTCTGTAACGAATGACATTGAAAGCACAAGTGACATCAACCTGTTGGCCATCGGCATTCTTACGGACGCGCCGCGCCGGTATTACAAAAACTATGCGCTAGTGAATAAGGTCGAAGAGTTGGGTACGTCAGTTGTTAGCGAGTTATCTCGTATCATTTTAGAGTAAGTATTTCGCCCTATAAAATAAGTAACTAGTTACTATAAAGCCTGATACATTTGTATAGAATAGAGCCCAGAAACGACAACAAGTAAGGAAAAACACATGACCGCGACTGCGCTACCACAAGACGCCCACTCTGATGCCGTCACCTGCAAATGGTGCGGAAAATCCTTCCATCACCTCAAATCCCACATTTCGATGGGACGTTGTGAAGGCATTCCGGAAGAAGCCAAAGGGCTTGGTGTGGATGACGTAGTGAAAATGTACACCACAGCATTCCCCGGGGAACCAACGCTGTCTCCAAAGGCCATTGAAGCGTTAAAGACGAAACGCTCCGAGAAGGCTAGTGCAGACGGCAAAATCGCGGATATCAGCGCCCACCCTGGCTATGCAGGGACAGTCGAATACAAAACTGAGCTTGTCGCCGCGCACGAGCTGCTTGGCCTGACTATTAAGGAGCTTGGCACGCCCCGAGGGAAACCACTTCAGGTGACGGTCAATATCAACACGCCATATCCGGAGTTCGTGCCAGAAGTGAAAGCCGGCTATGTATACGGCGACTTCGATCTGATTAAAGACATCTTCATGATGCTGGAGATCGGCATTCCAGGTTATCTATGGGGTCATGCTGGTACGGGGAAAACCTCTCTGCCGACCCAGCTTTGCGCGCTCCTGAACCGCCCGGTTATCCGCTCACAGCATACTGCATCAACTGAGGAAGCCCATATTACGGGCCAGATTCTGGCGCGAGAAGGCACAACCTACTTTGAACCTGGGCTTCTGTCGCTGGCGATGAAGAACGGTTGGGTCTATCTGGCAGACGAATACGATTTTGCATTCCCGCAGATTCTGGGGATCTACCAGCCAGTTCTGGAAGGCGAACCACTCGTAATCAAAGAAGCGACACCAGACTGGCGTCGCGTGGCGCCGCATAAGCGCTTCGCCTTCATCGGTACAGGCAACACTAATGGTTCAGGGGATGAAACGGGGCTTTATCAAGGAACGAACATCCAGAACGCGGCTAACTTCTCTCGCTTTGGCATCGTATCTCACGTCAAGTACATGAAGCCTGGTGCTGAGGTGAACATGCTGGTCGAAGCGGGAATCATCCGTGAATACGCCGAAAAAATGGTTAAGTTCGCCAATCTGGTACGAGACGGGTATGAGCAACACCTGATCAGCCAACCAATCGGCCCGCGTGAACTGCTTCTGTCCGCAAAAATCGGAATGATGCGAGGTGATTTCGCAGCCGGCATCGAGAAGTCATTCATCAATAAACTCCCCTCCACCTCTGCGCAAGCGGCGCGTGAAGTGGTTCAGAAAATCTTCGGTTAATCGTGCGTAAAGGTTGCTTTGGATCTCTTATCGCAGCTTCTGAAACTGGCGCGGCCTGTTTGTCATGCGCTCACAGGCCTGACTGCCACCAGGCAGCCAAAGGAGTTGCGATTTCGATATACGGGAAGTTCGTCGGCTTCCCAAACGACAAAATTAAGAAAAAACAGAAGGTAAAAACACATGAAAGCACTGATGGTCAGGACTGATTTTTCCCTGGGAGAATCAGCACTGAAAGCAGAGCACGCAGTAAAGGTAGCAAAGGAGGCTGGCTATACCGCGGTTATCTCTGCTGACACGATGAATATCGCCAGCGTTATCCCCCTGCAGCGAGCAGCTGGCGATGAAATGGCGGTGATCTGTGGTGTTAAGCTGAATGTTGTCGACGATCCAACATACGAGTACCGGGCTAAACTGGCTAAAGAGTCTAATGGATGTATGGAATCATTGGAGCGTGGACGTAACTACTGCTTCACCGCACTGATTAAAAACGAGCAAGGTTATCGCGACATTTGCGAACTAATGACTTTAGCCAATACCCGCGAGCAGTTTTACTTCGTGCCACGCCTGGCGCTCGACCAGTTGGCGGCTACATACGCTAAAGGCAATATACTGTTACTGACTTCGGATATCGGCAGCGTATTCCAGCGCCCGGATTTCGCTAAAATTATTAGTGCGCTGATTACTGCCGGTGGACGCGATAATTTCTACAGCGTCGTATATCCACACCCTACGCCATTCTATGACCAGATCAACGTGCGAGCCATGAAAGTGGCAAGCGCACTGAAAATCGAGCCCGTAGCGTTTTACCCAGCTTATTACGAAGGGGCTGATGACGCTGATATCAAAGACATCGCCCACATGGTGATGAACAATATCAAAGTCGATCAGCCACACCGGCTGCGTATCCCCCACCAGCGCGACAATGCAATAAATGGTCGTCGTCATCTGCTGCAGGCTCTGAAAGAGTTTTCTGTCCGGATGGGTGTATCTGTGTCTGCCGCCATGGCTTCTACAACGCAGGACTCCATTGTTAAGGCGTGCGAATGGCGCTGGCACGAGATGGCGCCGGCGCTGCCAAAAATGGCAGAAGATGAGCCTGCAACGTTGATGAAACTGGCTGTCGCAGGGCTTCGAAAACGTCTCAGCAACAAAGAATTTGGCTACACGCCACCAGCTTCCGAGCACCGCGTTTATGTCGATCGCCTCAAGTATGAAATGGAGACGCTCACTCGCCTGGGATTCTGCGGTTATTTTCTGATAGTTCGCGATCTGATGAATCATAGTCGCGAGACCGGTATTCCGGTCGGGCCAGGTCGTGGTTCATCCGCCGGCTCTCTGGTGGCATGGTGCATCGGCATTACCAACGTTGACCCTATCCGTCATGGCCTGCTGTTCGAACGTTTCATTAACCCTGAACGTCTCGACTTGCCGGATGCTGATCTGGACTTTAGCCAAGCGCGGCGCCATGAGGTGATCGAGTATCTGAATGCCCGATATGGCGAAGAGTATGTTGCAGGCATTCCGAACTTCACTTATCTGGGCGCCGCTTCCGCGCTGCGCGACACAGCGCGTATTTATGGCGTTGATACGGCTGATATGGCGGTTTCCAAGGAGCTTAAGACCCTGGAGGATGACAGTCTGTCTCTGTCGGAGCTGCGCGAGCAGCTGGCCAGCCTGGACAAATACGCCACCAAACATCCGGACGCATTTAAGGCGGCGAGCAAGTTGCAAAACCTGATGCGTGGCTTCGGCCGTCATGCTGCAGGGATGATTGTCGCTGGCGTACCTCTGACGGAACGTACCCCAGTAGAGCGACGTGGAGACGCGCGTTGCATCGCATTCGATAAACGATACTGCGAGGCCATGGGGCTGATCAAACTGGACGTTCTGGGCCTGGCCACTCTCGATCTGCTGGATAGCGCAAAACGTTACATCAAAGAGAGCACCGGTAAGGACATCAACCTCGATGCCATCCCACTGGATGATCGCAAAGTACTTGATGGATTCGCCGCGGGGTATACGCAAGGTGTGTTCCAGCTTGAGTCCGGCCCCATGAGGAAGCTACTCAAAGATCTGGGTGGTGGTATCGAGCCAATGAGCTTCAAAACCGTTGTGGCCACAACTGCGCTTTTCAGACCAGGTCCAATTCAGTCAGGCATGTTGGACGACTATGTTGCTGTGGCCAAGGGCTTCATGCCACCGCAATCACTTCACCCGGTACTTGACGAACTGACTGCTGAAACAAACGGCGTCATTCTCTATCAGGAGCAGACGATGAACGCTACGCGACTGCTGGCTGGCTTTACCATGGCCGAAGCTGATGGCGTGCGTAAGGCGATCGGCAAGAAGGATATGGAAAAGATGAAGAGCATGGGCGAGAAATTCATCGTTCAGGCTCAGGCTGGGTGGATCGACGTCGTTATGGAGGATGGTACGGAGCAGCGCATACACCGCGCAGAACATTTTAAATGTGAAGATGGCAAGTTGCGGACAGTAGAAGAGGCGCTGGATGCCGGCGTTAAGCTGCCGATGGCAGTTGTTAGCGTGACAGGGTCACATCCTGGGTTGTCTGAAACAAAAGCCAGTGAAATCTGGCAAGCCTTCGAGAAGAACGGTGCGTATCAGTTCAACAAATCTCACTCAGTAGCGTATTCGTTGATCAGCTATCAATCCATGTGGCTGAAAACGCATTTCCCTGCAGAGTTCTTCGCCGCAGCGCTCACCATTCTTGGCGAGGACAAGCACCAGGGACTGGTAAAGGATGCCTTAACCTATGGCATCCGCGTACTGCCACCCGACATTAATATGTCCTCGAATCGCATCGAGATCCGCACGCTCGAAGATGGCAGCCAGGTACTTTACGCCCCGTTCTCTGCGGTTAAAGGATGTTCTGAAAATGGGTGCCAGGCCATTATGCGAGCGCGTGAGAAAGTTGGTGGCAAGTTCGAGTCGCTGGCGCAATTTGAGGAAGCGGTCGAGAAGCGAGCCTGTAACAGCCGAGTACGTGAGTCTCTGCAAAAGGTTGGGGCATTCGCCTCTATTGAACCTGGCAGTATGCCGGCGACCGATCCGGAACGTCTGCGCGATCAGGCAGAGCTGATGGGCAATCTGGTGATCGATGCGGTGAAAGCTTCACGCCCATTTGAAATGAACCCAAAACGCTCTGCAGAGGTCAATGTGCTGATGACTCGCATGGCCGCAGAAATGGGTCTGGGCGATGAGTTGATACGACCAAGCATCGGCATTAAGCCGAAAATTATGGTCATACTCGACAATGCCAATGGCAATGATGCACGTACCGGATACTTCATGGAGAACGGCTACGATGACTTCAAAGCCAAGTTGCTGGTTTCTGGTGACCTGCGTATGGGTGATTTGTATGTCACAGGCGTGTGTAAAAAGGTAAAGGATAAGGAAAAAGACTACACCAAAGATGAGATCGGCCAGTTTATCGACTTTATGCGGGAAGAGATAAATCTGGTTCGTCCAACCTACGTGCTGACGTGCGGCAGCCGGGCGACATCGCTGTTTAACAATAAGAGCAAGCCATCCGATCTTGTTGGGCGCAAAGAATATCTGCCAGACCTGGACGTGACCGTGTTCTATGGATTTAACCCGAATATTTTGTACTTCCGTCCAGAGGAAGGAGAAAAGCTGGAAGCCATTCTGGCAGAGGTAGCGGAGACTATTAACAAATGAATAAAGGAAACCACATGAGCGCAGCGGATAAAATTGCACAAGAGCTCACAGCAATACCACAGGAGTTTCAGGATAAGGCGATTGAAGCCACTCTTCGCTCCCAGTTCTGGGAAATCATTGACTGCCCTGTCACGCTCGATCTGGCATTGGCGTTTGCAAAGCAGGATGGCGCCGACCCTATTTGTCGATTACGGAAATGCGCGCGTGCGCTGGCATTAAAAACGCAAGATCCAAAGGCGTGCCAATATCTGCTGGAGATTTATGAATCTGACAAACCAGAAGAAGAGCTGGCTTCATTTAAAACTTTCCGCGCCCGTCTTGTCCTGAAGGTGGCCAAGGAGTTCATGGAGGTGAGCAAGATAGGCGACGTCAGAAAATACCGGCTTAGGAGGCAGACTCGCGCAACTATATCGAATATATTCAGAATAGCTATGGCATAGTAAGAGCCGCCAAATGGCGGCTCCTACCGTTTATAAACGCTGAAGTGACATTTAATAAAATTTCCTGCAAATCTTACCATAAATAATTTAAAATTATCTCAAAGTAGCTTAAAGTTTTTATTAACATGGTTAAACCTTAAAGTTTGCACCAATCCAGAAACTGATGGATATATTTTTGAAGTTACAAAACCTAATTGAATCAATTCAGTTTTAATTTGATAAGGGTTTTTTATCTCAATCTTTTTCAGATTGTCAGTATCTTTAGGTCTGAATGGTTGCAATAATTTATTTTGAAAACTAAACATGCATTCCTGGCTATCCATTCTCCTGTCGAACCTGAAGTGATTTATAGCCACCGGACTCGGCTGGATAAAATCAATTTCCTCTATTGCAAGTTTTCTAAACTTATAGGAGGAAGATTTACTAGCATCCAAAAAATTAAAACCGCCATTGCCTGCGGTAGTAAGCTGAGATAATTCATGACTATGTTTTTCTTTAAATCCGTGCTGATAACCTTGATAGAACTCCTCGCCAGTGAGGGTATCTTCCGGTGAATAGCTAAATACGGCCGCACTAGTATCCGTTGACGGCTCTGATGATTCCACTGAAAAATAAAGAGCGACTAAAGGGTTAAGGCTCCAATCAATAAATCTTGTAGGAAGCCCATAATGTTGTGCTAATAAAATAAGTGATAAATCTGAGTTTAATATGTATTCTTTATTTTCTATCTCACCAAGATAAGGAGGCAATAGGTGCTTAAAGTTTACATAAGCAGAGAATATTGTTTGCAACTTTTCATTCATATTATCCGCATAGTTATTGTTTTTAAAAACTGACTCAAACATTTCAGAGTTGATATCAATTACACCCGTAATTTGAAAAATATCCTTTAACGTTGGAATAATAGCTCTAGTCAGGGAAGACAATATTGGCCACTTAGCGTCAGCTTGTCCTCTGAATAAATTACCATAGACCCATTCACCATTCGATTCTTCAATTAATTCTATAAATTCACCAACACTCTCTACGCTCCCTATGACAAGGGTGGAATCTTCCATATATAATTCTTTCATAAAACACCTTTATATAAATTGTATATTAAATAAGAACTAAAATCAGGCAACTCTTACTTATCGTTAATCCACCTCTATGCTTTTTAAAACGCACATTTAATAATCTAATTTATTTTTCCAACCTTGACAAAAAGCTTACATAATTCTGTTGGACGTATTATACTACCACCATATCCGCCTTTCAATTGACCCAATCCAGCACCAACGAACGAGAGCATTTGTGCTTCACTCAGTGTCTGACCTTCTGCCTTGTCGTTATCAAAAATAATAAAATCAGGCAATTTTGATAGATCAAAAGAAGGAAGCCTTTCAAGAGCGGACAAGAGCCTTCTTAATTCTTCAAAGGATATTTCTTTTCTTGAAAATGCCTTTAGAAACGTAGCCACCAACTCAGGTTTCTCTTCACTTTCTATACGATCGATAATCTCAAGCATTCTCTCACCTGCCCTTCCTGCGAATTTATCATCTTCATTAAGTCTATCGATCATATTAATTCTATCTGCTTCAGATAGTTCAGAAAATTCCGTTAAAAAGCGGAAAATCTTTTCTGTAAAAATGTGGTCACGAACAGAATCAACAACATTATAAAGTCCAAGCAAGGTACCTACTAGTGGGATTTCTTTCAGAATGCCTGAATCAAGTAGAGAATCGATTCCAATCTCAGCATACTCTTTTTTCAGGTCTGATAGCTCATCTGAACTTAAAACTTTAACTAAGGCTCTACCGTTTTTCCCTTCTTCTTTTGCTTTCACACAGCGCCCCTGTCTTTTCTTAAGGTCACAAACTTGTCTAATCAAAGATCTTTTTGATCAGCATAGCCACCTTCGATTCTTCTAGTCAACACTCCACAAATGATCATTTGTGATTTAAAATCGATATACATTAGTAAGTAGGTAAATAACAAAATGAGCACCGAAATTTACGAAAAAATCATGACCGATTTGGAGTTCGATCGCGACAATCTTGAAGAGGTCTGGCGGCAGCAACCGAGGCTGTTGATGGAGTACGGCGCAAGACTAGCGCGCGCAGAACGAGAGGTTGCAGACGCCAAACTCGCCCTCGATGCCATAGAGGCAAAAATTTACGACATTGAACGTAAGAATTTGAGTATGAACGGAATAAAGTTCAATGAATCGGTACTGGAAGCTAAGGTTCGCACAAGCCCACAATACCTTGTGAAGCGCCAAAAACTGGATGACGCACGTCTGATCGCTGACATCTATAAGCACGCTGTCACCGCCTTCTCTCACCGTAGAGACATGATCGTGCAGGCCTCGAAAATGGCCATCGTAGAGATTGAACGACTGGGCGCCGAGCACTTCACCACCACCCGATAATTTTTGATAGATAGTAAGTAAGTACTGATCTATTATTATGTACTCTTTTAAGAGCCACGAACAAGCGAACGCCCCAAGCGCAAAGCGCCCATGGCCATAATCACAACAAGGAGAAATACATGTCTAAGTCATTACTTGATCTGCTTAACAAGACCCGCGGCGATATTGCTTCCAAACGAGGCAATAACGTCGACCTAACCCGTCTGAAAGACGGTAATAACTATCTGCGCATCTTCCCCAACAAGGACGATCAGAACGGTGTGTTCTTCCAGACTTTCGGTATGCACTACGTTAAGCATCAGAATGAGGAGGGCAAAGAAGTTACCACTGCCTATATCTGCGAACAGCACACCCACAATCGTGCGTGTCAGCTGTGTGAGATGGTGATGGAAGGTCGCGCTCGCTACAAAGGCAACAAGGCAATGGAAGAGCGTATCGGCCAAATGCGCGCTACTCCACGCTACCTGGTCAATGGCGTACTTTCAGCTCGTGAAGACTTTGGCGACGCGGAAAAATGCCAGCTGATTGAGCTCCCGTCCACTGTGTTCGACGATATCTGCAAAGTGATGTCTGAGGATATCGCAGATGATATCGGCAACCCGTTAAGCAAAGAAGAAGGCTATGCGTTCCTGATCAAACGCACCGGCTCCGGTCGCGATACCAAGTACGACGTATCCCCAAAACGTAAAGTCTACAAGGGCGATATCCCTGAAAAACTGTGGTCGACCCAGCATGACCTGATCGCTTACGCCAATCAGGCTGATGAAACTCGTCTGCTGTCCACCGTTCGCACCATGGGGCGTCTCATTGGTATTGCTGCACCTGCCGCCGCCACCGCTGCTATTTCCACACCAGCTGCTGCCAGCGCAGCTACGCTGCCTGGTTTTGGCACCATCACTGGCCATACGGAAGGTGCAGCTGCTGTTGCCACGACCTCTACCCCGGAACCAGCAAAAACATCTCTGGTAGACGAAGAGATCTTACGTGCCGCAGAGGCAGAGTTCGTACCAGAGCCGGAAGAAGTTAAAGCATCAGCTACTGCCGCCACTACCACTGCGGCCGCGACCAGCACCTCTAATGACGATGAAGGTCTTGACGATCTGCTGGCGGAATTAGAATCGCTTTAATCCCAGGCCATGACTGTTAAGGCGTCTACGGACGCCTTACTTTTTGGAAGGAGTTTTTCGGTGAATTATCTCTTAGTGGACGGTAACAGCCTGGGCTATTACCACCAGCAATCTGACAAATTACATAACGGCGAAATGGAAGTTCAGGCGGTGTTTGGCTTCGTCAAAAATGTTCGTCGCTATGCGTCCATTCTTCACGCACGCCCCATGATCCTGTGGGACGGCTTTAGCGACAAGCGTCGCGACTATTACCCGGAATACAAAGCAAATCGCGATGAAGATCTGGAAATGAAGAAGATGAAAGAAGGCTTTGCAGTCCAGAAGCCTTACATCCTGAAAATGATGGCAGCCCTTGGCGTCAACCAGTTGATCGCCAAAGACGCCGAGGCCGATGACCTGGCGGGGATGCTGGTTGGTCGTCTTGCGCCACAACCAACGGTCGATCATATCTACCTGCTCACCGGCGACGGCGACTGGCTGCAGCTGGTTCGAGAAAAAGTCAGCTGGGTGAGCCTTCGTGAAGACGCCAAACACAAGCAGGTGAACATTGAGCAGTTCCCAGAGCTGATCGGCCTGCCTACTCCTCGTGCTTTCCTTGAAGCCAAAGCTCTGCAGGGGGATACCTCCGACAACATCAAAGGTGTAGGCGGGATTGGTGACGGTGGCGCCAAGGAGCTGCTGCACGAATGGGGAAGCGTCGCCGCTATGGTGCGCGGCATTAACGACGGCTCGATCGTCATCAATAAAGGCCGATACAAAACGGCATTCAACAAACTGGCCAAAAATGCCTTCAACGAGAAGACCGGCTGCCGGATGCTAGAAGCCTTCAAACGCAACATGACGCTGATGAACCTCATCGATACCAAGTTCCCACCCAGCGAAATCGAAAAGATAAAAGGCGCACGTGATTTGAAAGCCTTCGAAATGCTCTGCCACGAGCTGAACTTCCGGTCATTCCTGGAAGATCTGGATGTGTTCGTTTTGCCTTTTGAGAGGTACTGCTGATGTTGAAATCACTCATCAACGGCAATACGACCACGCCTACGATGTTGGCTAAGGAGATTGTCTTCTTCCATGGTGAACATGCCGTTGTTGCACTACCGCGCATTCTCGGCGCGGCCGGCATGAGCGTAACAGAACGAGAGTACGGGCTGATTAGCGAACAGGTCGTCAAGATCCTCTCCCGCATGGCCAAACACCTCAACCACGACGCAATAAAGTTTGATGAAGACGCCGCTTCCAAACGCATCAATGAAACAAAAGGAGCCTAAGAATGGCAAAAGGAAAATCAGCACTGGCAATGGCATTAAAAAAGAAAATCGGCAGCAATGACGAGATCCAAAAGGTTTCACACTGGATTGATTCCGGCTTCCCACCGCTGAATAAAGCCATCTCCGGGCGCTATGACGGCGGTTTCCCCAGCGGACGTATCGTTGAGATCTTTGGGCCGCCAAGTGCTGGTAAAACCTTCCTGGCGACGGCCGCCATGGTCTCCGCTCAGAAACAGGAGGGTCTGGCTGTATTCCTCGACCACGAAAACAGCTTTGATGTTGGTCTGGCGGTGGCAAACGGCCTGAATGCGGATGAGGATGACGGCCAGTGGGTCTATAAGCAGCCGGACACGTTCGAAGAATCGGTTGAGCTGATCGGCACCATCCTGAAACTGGTGCGAGACGAAGAGCTGATCCCCGCAGAAGCCCCTATTTGCATCGTAGCCGACTCCCTTGCGTCAATGGTGCCAAACTCCAAAGCCGAGAAGTTCGACAAAATGGCGGAAGGTACAGCGAAGGATAAAGATCAGCTAAACATGAACGACAATACGGCCCTGGCTCGTGCTACGAGCGCCAACTTTCCAACGCTGGCGCTCTGGGCGCGCAAGTACAATGCCTGCATTATTTTCCTTAACCAGGTTCGTACAAAAATCGGCGTGATGTTTGGCGATCCGACCACCTCCCCTGGTGGCGATTCTCCCAAGTTCTACGCCTCAGTACGTATTCGTCTTGGCGCTTCTGTCATGAAGGATGGCAAAGATAAGATCGGTCAGGACGTTGGCGCCGAGTGCATCAAAAACAAAGTGGCACCGCCATTCGGCAAATGCTCATGGAAATTCTACTTCGACCCGACCCGCGGTCTGGACGTTATCGAGTCACTGGTTGAGCACATGCTCGAAGAAGGATACCTGCCAAAGAATGCCAGCGGCCGCGTAGAGATTGGCGACAAGAAGTATACCAAATCGCAGATCGTCGACATGTATAGAGAAAAACCTCTTTCGGAAATTATTGCTGCTCTGCAAGCTATTGAAGACAGACGTACGAAGGAATCTAAGATATTGGTTGAGGGTGATTAAGTTAATTAAAAAGGCGCTAGTATGCGCCTTTTTAATTAAAAGAAATCTTTACTATCCTTAAAACGTTCATAGACCTCTTGCTCCCTTTTATTCCAAGATTCATCTGTTATGTAATTAGGTTTCCATTCTAAACTTTCCCAACCACTAACTAAAAAAGCAATAGCAAAACGGTCGTCGTTATTAACCATGGTGTTCGAGCCAACGTCGACTTTAGCCACTAAACCTATTGCTTTTAAATACCCAACTGCATTAATTACCTCTTGATTTGATAGAGTCAACTTACCACAAATGATTGATAACTTTACTGAAATATAAACCTCCCCTCTAGACCTTATCATCAAAAGATAAAGGTATACCTTTAGAGCATTTAGTTCATTAACTCCCCGGTTAGTCATTGCTTCAAAAGAAGGGATATGACTCTTGTCGTCTACCACTCCCTTGTAGGGCATTTTGCACCAAAAACCATGACTTGTGCTGAAGTCAGCCAAATCTCTACCTTTTTCTCTTGGCTTGCAATTTATTAGTATGTATCTTTTCTTTCTCTCGCCTTTTGTACGAATAATCTTAGCCTCTTCGAGGACACGTAAACCAGAGTTGATCAATTTTCTGCTCAGAGAACACATTGCAGCAAAGTCGTCATAGGTTAAGTTCGCGCCGATCTTGCCTTCTTCATCAATATCTGACTTTAAACAAATTACGATAAAGAGCTTAAGAACAGAAATTCCCTGAGAAACTTTATTTTTCTTTAAGCTTTGTAAGAATTTTTTATCTCTCATTATGTAGTAAGGCATTGGCTTCCAAAGTGGGTTCATTTCACTTCCCCATGACCAAATAGTAAACAAACAAGAGTAAGGCAGCCGCGACAAACAGTTTCGTTAACTCATCCGCTACGTCAGCAAGACGTAACAAGCATTTTACTATATTTTCCATAGACATACTCGTACCCTCGTTCAAATATTTGGTTTGTTGAAATTAGTATGCAGCTTTACCTAAAGACTTAATAGTCTTTAGGTAAAGTTCTTTCTAGAATAGGGATACACATAAATTCCTTATAAAACAGAAAGATAACTAAAATTTATAGTTCACGAGAATACTGTTAGAGTTCACGAAAGTATTACTCTAGCTTTCACTCACTTAGAAATTTCATGACGACATCAACACTCTTTTCTAGAAGTGCATATCAGTCCGCATAACAAATGCCTTGCTTGACGCATTGAGCGCCTCTAGGAGATCACTAAGATAAGTAAGTACATACAAAACAAAGGAGAAGTACATGAGGATGATGCAAAGCCAATCTGTGCAGAAGATGCTTAACATCTTGAGCGAACACTAGGCATTAGCACTCTTTCGCAACCATTTACAGTTCAAAATATATAAGTTAGTATTTACCTATTATGAAGATATACATAGATATCCTGTTACTCATCTTTTCAATTCTGTTTATGTTGGACTGCCTGCTGATCGGGACACTCAAGAAAGCTCTGTCTCCTGTCAACGGAACCACTGTGAACATGCTCGCACTGGTGCTGGTCGTCACGTCTACAGCACAGGTCTACACAGGGATAGTGGTATGAGAAAAATAACGCTACTGCTGGCCGCCCTCTCCTTCTCTCTGCTGGCGGATACCCGAATTTACCAATGCGATATGACCGTATCGCAGGTGAAAAATGATCAAATCAGCAGACCTACTAAAGCTGACTTCGGCGCGCTGGTCGTTGATAGCGGAGATCAGTTCTACGTCGTCCGCGGCGATGAGGTTCTCTCATCTCTATATCTGGCTAAACGCAACGGTAAACTGGTTGGCGTTGGCGAGGACAAGCTTATCTACAACAAATCCCACGACGTCTACGGCGTTCATAGCAAAGACCAAAGTTTCTTTTTCGACGGATGTAAGGAGGTTGGTTAATGGCTCTCACAATGACTGGTCTTGAGATTGAGAAAACAAGCGGCTACTGGAGAGCGAAAGGCTTCCGAAAACCGGACATGCTGGAGCGTCTGGAACGCGAAGACGGTTACATCATCCACCAGCGTCGGGAATGGCGCATGTTTGATCCTGAAACCGGGAAACTCACATCGAAAGCACAAACGCTTTGGGGTTTGCTCAAGCAGATCCACTAACCGATCTTTCTGCAGCGCGTTTTAAGTGTGATGGAATAACATTTGTTAGTAACCACTAACCTAGCATTCATGCGGGTTAACAGGTTAGTGACCACTGGGGAAGCCATATTGTTATCTACGCGGGCCTGACGCAAAGCAACGACTGCGTCGCCCGTTTTCAGGATATCTAATTCAGTGCTGTATTACCGCTCACAGCATACGTTGCCAGTGAATTACCGCTGGCAGCATACCTTGTGCCGTTCACAGCATACGTTTTACCGCTGACAGCATATCTTTCACCGCTGACAGCATACATTCATAGGGCAGCAGTTGCCCTTAGACGTTAGCCATGTCGATTTATAAAGACCGCAGATAGTGGAAATGTACCGCTGACAGCATACGTTTTACCGCTGACAGCATACATTGAGACAAAAGAACCGCTGACAGCATATGTTGAACCGCTGACAGCGTATCAAAGCAACTTGAGGCTATTGGTGAGTATCTCGATCAGCTTGATATTCTCTGGCGTCAGGTTCTGCGACAGCTCAGAAATTTTGTTTTTGAGGTTCTGTTTCGCATCAATTTCACCCTTCGCTTCTTCTGCCTGCTTAGGCGCCTCTGGCTTCTCGGGTTTGCTCGATGTTACTTTCAGTTTTGGGTTACGACTGTGGATCTGGATGTAGACAGAGCGGCCACGCTTAACCTCGCTATATTCGAGATAGCCCAGCTCTTGCAGTGACTTCAATCCGTTCCTGATAGTCTGGTTTTGCGAGCTGACGTTGCGCGTGCTCAGATTGAGCCTGGCGCGCAGCCGGGCAAGAGATACCGGTGCAGGCTTAGGAGGAAGACTTTCGATGAAAGTATACAGCGCCTGGGCCGTCTCCTTGCGCGGGAGCTTGTTGATGACCTTTAACTGCAGCAGAACTTTGTGGTCAAAGCGATAGAGCTCAGACAGCTTAGGTTCAGCATAAAAGACAATAGAGTCTTTCTTCTCGTTGTAATCAACGCTGTTTATGAGGTGAACCATCAACAGGGATATCTTGTTGGTGTCGTCGACGTTCTTCTCTTCATGAGTGCGCTGGAACGACAACGTCGTGCGCATGATCTTGAGCAGGCTGTTTGTCAGGCGGTCTCGCAGGGTTTTGCGGATCTGCGAGGACGGGTAGCCGCAGAACTTGGCGAACTTCGTGATGCTCAGCTCAACGCGCCCGGTTGGCTCGCCGTATTCAGCCAGAGAGCGAACAACACCAACCCAGGTTTTGAAGTCATGATCCATATCCAGTCGCGGACCGGTGATTTTAATGTTTGAATAACCCTCTGACCGCGCGACTTCCAGCTGGACAAGCTCTCTGGATGCGTCGATCATGTTGGACTTGTTGCGAGAGCTATTCTTCGTTCCTTTGAGTGTCGGCACGAAGAGGCCAAGACGCATTAAAGCGATTGGCTGCACCGTGTTGTTGCTGTTAGGAACTAAATCCCCTGTGTACAAAGTGAGAGCTTCTTCCTCAAGAATTTCGTTATCTTCAGGTATTTCTTTGATATCGCTCTCTTTTTTCTTTCTTGTGGACATGTGGATACCTTTTGGTTCTAACCGCTGACAGCATACGTCAATTACCGCTGATAGCATACACAAAACCGTTGGCAGCATATACCGTACCGCTGACAGCATATCGTTTACCGCTGACAGCATACACGGATCAGTCCTTAGCCCAGGCGTGGCGCGGCCTGCGGCGATCGGGGATCTCTTTGGATCTATATGGGGATCTGTATAGGGATCTTATTATTGGGATCTAACCAGTGGATAAGTGGATAAGTAAAACAGGCATTTGCGATTACAGATGTGCCTAGTAAGCTATCGTGGTTCCGGTCAACAATCACTAAAACGAGAACATGGACTTAAAACGCACACGTTGGGTACGCCGTCTGGAAGACGGAACCTACACCATAGAATCAAACTCCACACTGAGCAACGAGAAGGTTCTCTGCAGCCTGTGTGGCATAGCCTCGAAGTGCAACATCAACGAGACCCGACTCAAGTTGCGTGACGCCGGCGTTAACTTCCACCTGAACAGCTGTGCCAGATACGTACCGCTGCTGGCATTTCGAAAACCGATCATCGGTCTGGATACCCCCTACTTCAACACTATGCGTTCAGGAGTTACCTGGCGTGACAGATTGACCGAGGGGAAGATTGTCTGCTTGGTTGAAGCTGATACTGCGAAGATCCTTCGATTCGGTGTCGTGGATAAGGTTTACTCTGGGCCAGTTGATGAAATGCTGAGAAAGCACAGTCGATTCAATCACCTCTGTATGGGCGGAGAGAAGATCGAAAAAGTAAGTGAAGTGATCCGCCGATCCTATGGCCACTTCCTGAAAGAAGACAGCCTGCTCACTGCGATTTACATCAGACACATCAAACGAGACTTTGATATCGAGTATCACAGCGAAGAAGAACTCGATTTAGTCGACCCTCGGCCAAAAGCAGAAGTGTTTAGCATCGCAAATGCGCGTCAGAAGCTCTCTGACGAACCCTAAACGAAAAAAGGGGTCTTTACGCGAATACAAAATAGCGTAGCTTAGAATGCATCTGAGAAGCCAAGGGGGTGATATATGGACAATTTTTACTCAAGAGAGATTACTCTGGCTGATATGCCCTTTCTGATGCATGAATTCGAGAATGGCATCCGTTTTGGTCTCTTCTCAAATGATGTTTGGTGTCAACTGTTCACTGAGAATGATGATATAGTACTTCTTAAAAAATTCGATTAATAGTTTGTAAAAATCCTGAAGGCTTAACAGATGAATATAATAAATGACTATGGAATAATATTGCTATGAAATTTGAGATTCCTACCACTGTCTTGCTTACAACTTATTTCACTGCCTGTGGGTTTGCATATATATGGGGGTTTTGGTATAGAACTGAAATTGATATTTCTATAATTTTGCAACTATTGACAGTTTCTGAGATAGTTAAAGCCGCTGCATTAGCATTCATAATTTTTTTAGGTGCAGCATTTGCAACAATCTTAGGTAGTGTAGTGACATATACTGATTATAAGAAAAACACCTTTAAAGAGGTTTCTGATAACCCAAGTGCATATGCATTTACACCATTTTTCATTGTCTCACCCGTCTTGATTTTTATTTTAGGAATGTTTTATATGAATTGGGCATTTAAAGTTAATGACCAATTCTACATTGCCAGTAGCTCGGGATTCGCTGGGGCTGCAATATTATTTTCAGCGGTACTGTATAAAAAATATATTCTTAGTAATATCAATGCCTTAATCAGGTTTTTCGTGCTCGCACTGTTCTTTTTTACACCACCGACATTATTTCTTATAGGTGGAAAATCATACCTACAAAGTTCAAACCAATCCAATCCTCTCTACGTCATAAATAAAGAAAAATGTTCACCTAATAAGAATGAAAAATTCAAATTGTTAGCTATATATGGTTCGAAAGGCATTGCCATCTCTAACATTAATGGAAGTGTTTGTATTTTTAGTGACAGTGAACAGAGCTATTCTCAATTGAAAAATGCGCCAAAATCATGAATCGATACGAACTGACACCTATAAATACTAATATTCGCTTGGGGCCATAACCAAAGGTAATGTAAGCATTCTAGGGAAATTATGTCATTAACATTTGATTTCCCTAATATCTAGTTAAGTTAATGTTCGTCCCTCTCTGATAGCCTACACGCCCACTTACCTTTCTAAGTTTCGTTATGAGCTGGAGTGGTCAGTGAAGGTAACTCAATTCTTAATCGTTGGCATTCTCACTCCCTCTTCCTACTGATCACCTTCTGAGATGATTAAGAAAAAGTTCCATAGAATGATACTTATCAATAGGTTATGTGTTCTTCAGCCTAGAGGATTTCACCATCGTCTTCATAAGCTCCATTCTTCGAGTCCACTCCCTTTGAAAAATAGGTATGTACTTACTTATATGCTTTGCCATAATATCCCACCTTTAGATTTTCTAATGTGCCGTGTTTACTTGGTTGTTGGCCTGTTTTACATGCTTAGAATCTATATCAAAATAACCACAAAGGAAAATACACATGACGTTGCCATATGGGGTGATCTCCGATCCCCATTACCACAAATGGGATTCATTCTCGACGACCGATGCAGATGGTCTCAACTCTCGGTTGGCCATTCAGTTGGAGGCTACAAAAGAAGCGGCCATCGCTATGAAAAAAGCAGGCTGCACCCACATGCTGGTGGCCGGCGACACATTCCACGTCCGCGGAACCGTATCCCCTACCGTACTCAACTACGTCTCCGATGCCTATGAGTGGATCGTCAAAGATCTGGGGCTCAGCGTTGCGATGCTGGCTGGCAACCATGACCTCGAAACAAACGACTCTGTCTACAGCGCTAACGCCGCAGCGGCGCTGAAGTCGATTGGTGTACAGATCGTCTGCGGCCGTATGCCACACAGCATCAAATTGGGTGACGTCACCGTCCATATGGTGAGCTGGCGAAACAACCACGCCGAGTTAATTAGCGACCTGAAAGCACTTCGTGCGCGGCTTGACGGGGATCTGCACGATGTCGTGATTCATACCGCCATCAACAAAGCTATCCCCACTATGCCTGATGTTGGCATCGATGCGCAGGAGCTGAAAGACATAGGCTTTCGCCTGGTGCTGTCCGGCCATTACCACAACCACAAGGAGGTGATCCCCGGAGTTATCAGTGTCGGCGCGCTGACGCACCAAAACTGGGGGGACGTAGGTTCGCTGGCGGGCTACATGATTGTGAACCCAGACGGCTCGTTCAGTCATTTCGAAACCTCGGCGCCGAAATTCGTAAACCTGGAAGACGATGTGGATGACAGGCAGATACACGGCAATTACGTGCGCTTCCGGGCCGTCGTCGAAAACGATGAGGAAGGCATCAAGCTGCAGAACGTCCTGAAATCCATGGGAGCGAAAGGTGTTGTATGCAACTTCATCCGCAAGGGCTCAATGATGGAGGGTACTGCCAGCACCTCAGAGACCAGCAAAATCGACAGCCTTGGCGAGTCTGTTTCTGCTTACTGCAAAATCGTTCATGACACAGACGGTGGATTTGACCTGACCAAACTGAATGCCTTGTGTCAGGAGATCCTCACCGAAGCGGAAAGTGCGGAGGCGGCGTAGTGACTTCCTCCCACAATAATTTCTGGGATTTCATCCAGATGATTAAACGGCTTGAAAGCGGGAAGCCCGTTTTATTCCAGAAGCCCTATCCGCCAGAAGGAAACCCACAGGCGTTTTACCTTGGTCAACTAACGAAACGTGGCCTCCTGTCACGCAACTCCTTCCCGGCACATACGGAATACCGCCTTCGCAAAGGGCAGAAATTGACTAAAGCAATTCGAGGCAAAGCATGAAATTTTTAACGCTCGAAGTGGAAAACTTCATGGCGCTGGCAAACGCCAAGGTCGAGCTTGATCAGCGTGGGCTGGTGCTCATCCAGGGTGTTAATGCCGGGGACTCATCGGCCGCCAGCAATGGCGCTGGTAAATCAACCCTCATGAATAGTTTGATGTGGTGTATTTATGGCGAGACATCCCATGGTGTTAAAGGTGACGACGTTCTCTCTACGGGCCATGAGAAGAACTGTCGCGTAAAAGTCACCATTGAAGACGAAGGTAAACGCTACGCCATTATCCGCCACCGCAAGCATAAGGAATTTAAAAACCGGCTTATCGTCCGTGGCGAAGACGGCGACATGACAAAGGGTAAAGATTCGCTCACCCAGGAGTTTGTAGAGCGACTGATCGGTGCGTCAAAAGAAGTATTTATGGCATCGATCTATGCCAGTCAGGAGGCGATGCCTGATTTGCCTGGCATGTCGGATAAAAACCTCAAAACCATCGTAGAAGAGGCTGCCGGCGTCGATCGTCTCACCAAAGCCTACGCGATTGCTCGCGAACGAGCCAACGCAGCTGCCGCACGCATGGAGACCACTAAAACCAAGATGGACGCCTGCTTGTCTCTGGTTGAATCGGCCCAGAATGAGCTGGAGTCTGCCAAAACCTCTTCTGAAGCCTGGGAACGAGACCGCAGCGAACGGCTTGATGTCGCCCGAGCCGATCTGGTTGGAGCGGAAGTCACGCTCACTGAGGTCGAAATGGAGTTGCGCAGTCTGCCAGAGCAGATCCGCGATACTGAAAATGCCATCGGTAAAGAGCGGGAAAAACTTGCGTCCAAAGAAGAACATGACGCCAAGCTGGTTAGGGTTCGTGGAGCGATCACTGATATACGCGCCAGCATCCGCATTACCGAAAACATCCAGAAGGAAGCGATGCAACGTGCTCGCGCATTCAAGGTGAAAGCGGAAGAAGTAAATACCAAAGTCGGGGAGCCGTGCCCTACCTGTGGCAAGGCTTATTGCGTTGAAGATCTGTCTACCGTGAAGGAGAGTTTTGTTGAACAGGCGCGCAGTGAGATCGGCCAAGCGCAGGCATCTGCAACGTCAGTGGCTAAATACCAAGAGCATCTTGAGAAGGCGCTCAAAATTGAATCATCACTTGTCGCCAGTACACCAGATGTGTCTGCCATTATTTCCCGAATCGAACAACTGACTAAAGAGCTGGGAACGCTTCGTCATCGGGAAAAAGAAGTCGTGGCTGTAGAAGCTTTGGTTGCCCGGGCGCGGAGCGAAGTAGATCGCATTACCAAAGAAACTAACCCATTTCTGGCTGTCATCAAACGCCATGAAGAAAGCCTGGCTGCCAATAAATCTAACTATGGTGTACTTAAAACTGAGTTAAAGAATATACAGGAGCAGGCTCTGCTCCTTGATAAAGCGCGCCAGGTCTACTCTCCTGCCGGCGTTCGCTCGCATATCCTGACCTCCGTGACGCCTTTCCTGAATGCCCAGACAGCGGAATATCTCAATACACTGTCGGACGGAAACATTGTGGCGGAATGGTCAACGATGGAATCAACCAAGAAGGGCGAGTGGCGCGATAAGTTCAATATCAGCGTGCGCAAGATCGGCGCCAGCAAAACCTTCCAGACATTGTCAGGTGGCGAAAAACGCAAAGTGCGCATTGCGTGCTCCCTGGCTCTGCAGGATCTGGTGGCCAGCCGCGCGAGCAAGAACATCGAGCTGTTTATCGGTGATGAAATTGACGATGCGCTGGATACTGCCGGGCTGGAGCGTCTGATGGGTATTCTGGAAGCAAAAGCGCGCGAGCGCGGCACGGTGATGATCATTTCTCACAAAGAAATGAAGTCATGGTTCCGGGAAACCATCACAGTGGAAGTGAAAGAGGGCCGCAGCTATGTCGTTTAACCTAAGCCGCACGCAGTTTTTGCAAATGTTTGCTGTGATGCAGTCATTCAGACTGATTAACAGCTATACCGCTGCTGGGGCGGCTCCTGGTGTCGGTTGGCAAAATCTCAATATTGAGACGGAGCAGTTTACGGCTCTGAAAGATCTACTTTTCAAGACCCCGTTAATGCCAAGTCTGAAATCGATGCCGTCAGGAAGTACAGCGCCCATTCTGATCAACCCATTTTCGGAAGGTGGCTATCTTCCACACACTGGGCCTGGGTTCGTGGTGATCCCGGAATCACCTGAGATGGTTATCAAAGATGATGCGCAGTACGGGGCTATAGAGGCGCATACCAGCAGCGCGTTTACTAACCTGACTCGACTGGCAAATGCACGTGCTGGGCAGGTTGCAATGCCAGGCATTGCATTTGCTGGCATCAATTTCAATTGCGATTCACATGGGACATTTCCAGAAAGAGGTAAATTAAGCTTCGAGACTGAAGATGGCGATAAGGCAATTGTTGAGAGCTCTGTCCCCTATGTACTTCGTTCTAACAGGATGGTTGCGCGTAAGCTGATAGATATCATGTCCTACTTCATCGGGCAGAGCATGATCGACGCAGACATAGAAAATGGTGTGCTGACCAGTGACAACATACACGTGGTGAGCCGCATTCCAGAGCCCGTTCGCAAGTCTCCAGTTAAAACCCTGGAAGAGAAATTAATGGAATGCCCGGTATGGGCAACATGGTAAGGAAACTCTATGAGTAAAGTGATCAAAGTAGTTGGCGTCGACCCTTCAATGAGCAACTTCGGGCTGGCCATTGGTACGCTGGATCTGGATACAGACAAACTGGAAATCCATGGTCTTGAACTGGTTGAAACCAAAGCCGGCGGAACGAAGAAAACCGTCAGAGTAAACAGCGATGATCTGCGCCGGGCAAAAGAAATCTGGCGCACCGCCAGGCCCATCATTGAACAGGCCCACATGGTATTTTGTGAACTACCGGTGGGTAGTCAAAGCTCTCGCGCGCAGACTTCTTACGGTGTATGTATCGGCGTTCTTGCTTGCGTTGATAAGCCACTTATCCAGGTTACGCCAAATGAAATTAAGCACTACGTCGGGAATAAACTGACCACATCTAAAGAAGAGATCATCCAGTGGGCGATTACAAAACAGCCTGATGCCCCTTGGTTGCGTCGGAAACAAGCGGGGAAAGACGTACTCGTTGCCAAGAATGAGCACCTGGCTGATGCCATAGCTTCGATATATTCTGGAATGCAGACAGACCAGTTCCGACAAGTGCGCGACGTTCTTAAAGGGATTTTATAATCCTCAATTGATAGGTAAGTACTTATTTAATACTATAGGCCACTACATTTAGTGGCCTTTTTTGATGGGTGATACATGATAAGGATTGTCAAACGTAATGGCTCCACAGAGCCACTATCCGAAGAGAAGTACAACCGCGTCGTGATGTGGGGTGTTGAAGGTATACGTAACGTAAGCGCCTCTGCCGTAGCCATGGGCGCTGCCGCGAGCATTTTTGACGGCATGACAACTTCGCAGCTTCATGAGGCATTGGTTAAGTCGGCTGCAGATCTGATTTCGCCTGAAACTCCGAACTACTCCCAGGTCGCAGCACGCCTGAACATGTTCAAAATTCGCAAAGATGCCTTCGGCGAATACGCATACCCAAGTTTCTATCATCATATCGTCAGCAACGTCAGCCGCGGCGTTTACGATGAGGATTTGCTTAAGTTTTACTCCCGCGAAGAGATCGCTGAACTTGGCGTGTATATCAAACCCATGCGCGACGAACTCTTTGGTTATGCCGCGACTGTTCAGCTGGCGAGTAAGTACCTCGTCCAGAACCGAGTCACCGGCGAAATCTACGAAGCCCCGCAGCAGCTGTATATGCTGGTGGGTATGTGTCTTTTCCAGAATTGGGAAGATGGTTGTGCCGGTAAAACACGGCTGGAAATGGTGAAGGGGTTCTATGACGTCACCAGTACATTCAAATTGTCTCTGCCCACCCCAATCATGGCCGGCGTCCGTACCCCGACGCGCCAGTTCTCCAGCTGCGTTCTGATTGAGTCCGAAGACAGTTTGAAAGGGATCAGCGCTGCGTCCTCTGCCATTATCGATTACGTGTCGCGTCGTGCTGGCATTGGGATTGGTTTTGGCCGACTGCGTGCATTGGGGAGTGAGATCCGCAATGGAGAAGCCACCCACACTGGCGTAATCCCCTTTCTGAAACACTTCCAGACCGCTGTGAAATCATGCTCGCAGGGTGGCGTTCGCGGGGGCGCCGCGACGGCTTTCTACCCTATTTGGCATCTGGAAGTTGAAAGTCTGCTGGTGTTGAAGAATAACCGCGGCATCGAGGAGAACCGTGTTCGTCATCTGGACTATGGCGTAATGATCAACCGCCTGATGTATCGCCGCCTGGTACGCAACGAGAATATTACGCTGTTCAGCCCGCATGATGTGCCGGGGCTCTATGATGCTTTCTTTGTCGATCAGGACAAATTCGAAGCGCTGTACCTGCAATATGAAGCTGATGAGAGCATCCGCAAGAAATCTGTTCCCGCTGTTGATCTGTTCTCAACCCTGATGCAGGAACGAGCCTCTACCGGCCGCGTGTATATTGCGAACGTTGACCATATGAACGAACACGGCGCCTTCGAGCCGAAAGTCGCTCCAGTTCACCAGTCAAACTTATGCATGGAGATTACGCTGCCAACTAAACCGCTGGCGTTTACCGATGACCCCGATGGTGAGATCGCCCTTTGCACGCTGTCTGCGTTTAATCTGGGGGCATTACGCTCACTGGACACGCTGAAAGAGGTTGCATTCTATGCGGTGGCTGCGCTCGATTCCCTACTCGACTATCAGGATTACCCGATGGCCGCAGCGGAAATTCCGGCAAAAGCACGTCGTAGTTTGGGCGTCGGCGTTACCAATCTTGCGTACTATCTGGCGAAGAACGGATTTAACTACTCTGATCCGGCCGGCAACCAGCTGGTGCATGAAACGTTTGAAGCGATCCAGTATTACCTGCTTGATGCAAGTTGCCGGCTGGCGGAAGCCAAAGGTGCCTGTGATTGGTTTTCCCAAACTAAATATGCCCAGGGACAGCTGCCGATTGACCATTACCGCAAGTCGCTTGACGCTAACCCTGATACGTCCTTTGAGCTGAAAATGCCTTGGGAAGAGCTGCGCGACCGCATACGCGAATATGGTCTGCGTAACTCTACCCTGACAGCTCAGATGCCGTGCGAAACGTCCAGCCAAATCACCAACTCCACAAATGGTATCGAACCGCCGCGTGGCCCTGTTTCCGTGAAATCATCCAAAGACGGCATTGTGAAAATGGTGGTTCCGGACTTTGCGGCACTGAAAGATCAGTACGAGTACCTTTGGGATATGCCGGATAACCGCGTCTATCTGACCAAAGTTGCGATCATTCAGAAGTTCTTTGACCAGGCTATTTCAGCCAACACCAACTATGACCCTACTCGCTTCCCGGGCGACAAGGTTCCAATGATGAAGTTGCTTGAAGATCTGCTCTTCGCTTATCAGCAAGGCGTGAAGACGCTTTATTACCACAACACACGAGATGGTGCCGGTAAACGCGAAGACGATGATCTGGCCTCTGTTGCGTTGGTTGAGCCAGAAGATGAGTGCGATGGCGCATGCAAAATCTAATAAGCGTGGGGAGATATCCCCACCTTTCACTTCATTGAATGCCTCATTTTAACCAATAAGATAATAACTTGTTTAGAAGTGCATCTAATCAAATTGTTTAATAATACCGATAACATTCAAAGGGAAACACATGAGTTACTCCACTTTCCGTTTGGGCGCTAACGACGCAACCAAAGAGCCTATGTTCCTCGGGCAGTCTGTCAACGTTGCGCGCTACGATCAGCAGAAGTACCTCGATTTCGAAAAGCTGATTGAAAAACAACTCTCCTTCTTCTGGCGCCCGGAAGAAGTCGACATAACCACCGATCGCATCGATTTCAATACTAAGCTGCAAGAGCATGAGCGACACATTTTCCTGAGCAACCTCCGTTACCAGACTCTGCTGGATTCCGTTCAGGGACGCAGCCCAAACGCAACGCTGCTGCCGCTTATTTCAATTCCAGAGCTCGAAACATGGGTGGAAACATGGTCGTTCTCTGAAACCATTCACAGCCGCAGCTACACCCATATTATTCGCGGTATGGTGGATGATCCGAGCATCGTCTTCGATGGCATTGTGACCGACGAGGAAATTATCAGCCGGGCTATCAGTATCTCTACAGAGTACGACAAGCTCTATGAGATGACCTGCGCGCGCCAACACCTGGGAGAGGATGAATTTGAACAGCTCTACGTCTCCGAATTTGACGGAAAGCCCTACCCTCTCCAGCGCCAGCTGTTCCGTACTTTGGTATCCATCAACGCGCTGGAGGCCATTCGTTTTTACGTTAGCTTCGCCTGTACGTTTGCCTTTGGTGAAAGGAAATTACTTGAGGGCAACACCAAAATCATGCGCTTCATTGCGCGCGATGAGGCACTTCATTGTGAAGGCACAGAACGAATGCTCCGTTTTATGCGTGCGGGCCGCGAAGGCTTGCTATGGGCCCAGATCGCTGCGGAGGAGGAACCATTCATCTATCAGACCATGATGGACGTTGCCGAACAGGAAATGCGCTGGGCTGATTACCTGTTTAAAGATGGCTCAATGATTGGTTTAAACGCCGATATCCTGAAAAGCTATGTTAAATACCGTACCAACCTTGCGATGCGTCGTCTTGGCCTGAAACCACTATACCCGGAGATAAAAGATGATCCGCTGGTGTGGATGAACAAATGGCTGTTGTCTGACACCTTGCAGATTGCGCCGCAGGAAGCTGAGCAAAGCACATACCTTGTTGGCCAGATTGACTCCGCTGTTGATCGCGCTGGATTAAGCCAGTTTGCCGATTTGTAAGCCTGGATAAAGATTTTGTGGCCTGGTCGCTCTGGGCCACAATGAACGCGAAAAAAAGCACTAAGGAAAGAGAAAGCATGAAATTAACGAAACTGACCGACCATCTCAAGCTGGCCACCGATAAGCTGGTGGGCTTCAAACCAGAGCCATATGAGCTAAACCCCGGCTTTGGAGAAGCGACTGAGAGTATTTACAAGATGGTCGACCAGTTCCACGAGCTGTTTCAACACCCGCGTCGTGTAATGCCCACTCCGGAGCTGCTGCGCCTGCGCGCTAAGCTGATCCATGAAGAGGCGGTAGAAGAAGGGCTGCCTGCAGCGAAAAATGGGGATATACAGGGATTGTTGGATGCAATGGCTGACTTCCTGTATGTGGGCGTCGGGACGATGGTAGCCATCAAAGGTGGGTTATCAACTGGTATGAGTTACTACACTCAGGAGCAAAGTGTCGATCGCTTTATTCATACCATTATGGTGCCTGGAAATACCGTCTTCGACGATATGGCCATCCCCTTCAATGAAGCAGAAGAAGCTGCGCTTATGCTGGCCGCGCTGGCCGATAAACTTGAACATAACAAGGTAGGTGATGCTGAGCTGATTCAGGATCTGCGCCGCGTGATGAACAAAATCTATGTGGCGTGCATGATGGTATATCGCCTGGCTGAATTCCTTGGCGTCGACGTCGTGGAGCTGGTGGCGGAGATCCACCGTTCTAATATGACAAAGCTGTGGCCGGCGGATGCTGAAGCGCGTCGTCTTGCCGTTGAGAGCTGTAAATATGATAAGAATGACCTCGGATTCCGCCATGCTGACGGCACTGACATGATGATCGGCTATCGCCTGTCTGATGGGAAAATCCTTAAATCGCCGACATATAGCGATGTCGATCTGTCTCACTTCCTTGAGCAAGCACAGGCATCTTCGCTGTATGAAGTAGTAAAAAACAGCTTGTAAGTACTAACTTATCAATATATATTGAAATTGACGTGTGATCTATTGTCCATTTCTATCCTTATCAATCTTTATTTTCGATAAAGTTGAGCGTTGGTGGCCCTTTGGCCACCATTTTTTTACTTAATTTCTAGCCTGGATGTCTTCTCTGTGTTTAAAATGATAGGTGTGTACTTACTTATTTCGTGAGGTCATCTTGTCTTTTTTACTTAATCGAGAATTCAGTAACGGTCAGCTGGCTTCGAGCTCTTATGGCCGTGTAATCCAGACCGTTGTTGATACCGGCGTTCCCTCCGACGATCGCACTGGCACCGGTACGCTTGGCGTTTCTTATGTGCCTTCCTACTACATGCTTACCGGCGGTGCTGTTCCGCTCATTTCTTCAAAACAGGTAAACCTGAAACCGCTACTGGTTGAGCTTGAATGGTATTTACAAGGTTCAGGCAACATTGGGTTCCTTAAAGAGCATGGTGTGAAGATCTGGGATGCTTGGGCCGATGAAAATGGCGATTTAGGGCCTGTATATGGCAAGCAGTGGCGCCGATGGGAGGACACCAGAATTGTCCCTTACAGCGAGTATCGCCTTAAGGAGGACATCTTCTTAGAACGTGGTTATCGCGTTGAAGGTTACATTGGGCTGAATGAAGATCGCGTCGTTATCACTCGTGAAATCGATCAGTTACAACGTATGGTTGATCAGTTGCGCAACAACCCGACCGATCGCCGCATACTGCTTAATGCCTGGAATGTTGGTGAGCTGGAGGACATGAAGCTTCCACCTTGCCACTTTGTGTTATCCGTATGGAGTCGTGAGCTCGATTTCCAGACCCGTTTGTCTATGGCCACCGATATTGGTATCCAGCATAACCGGCATGGCTATGAATCGATCTATACACAGATGCTTTGCCTGATAGAGCAGCGAGGCAGTATCTCTGAGCCAATGCTGGATGAGCTTGGTATCCCTAAACGTATCCTGAACTCCTGCCTGGTGCAGCGGAGTGTCGATACTTTCCTTGGTATGCCATTCAATATTGCCGGTTACGGCATCCTCACGCAGTTCATTGCGAAGATTACGGGTCACATGGCTGGCGCCTTCGTTCATTTCGGCTTTGATGTTCACATTTACAACAACCACTTGGAGCAGGTTGAAGAGCTACTGGCTCGCGAACATCCGGAGTCGTCCGACCCCATCGTCATCTTCCCGCACGAATGGGAAGAGCTGGATGATTTCAAATGGGACGGCGTGCAGATCTTCGGCTACGAACCACTTCCATGGATTAAGGCTCCAGTGGAGGTGTGATATGGCCAGAGGCATATATGTGTTATGTGAAATTGAAGATGTGCTGGCGAGAGCCGGCCATCGTAAAGCCGCTGCTGATGAAAACGCAGACACTCTCGTTGCAGGTGATGAGCTCATATTTCCCACCAGCCGCATGTTGCGTGGCTTTGCTCGCTCCGGTGCTGAAGTGGTGCTTATCAGCCACCGTCCGGAAGCGCTCGAAAGCGCAACCAAAAAATGGCTGAGAGATTTCGGCATTGATTATGACTGGCTGTACCTTGCACCAGGTGGAGTCAATTACGAAACCCATATAAAGCGCACGCTTGCCGCGCATAAAGATGATCTGATGATCGCGGCACTGGTGAGTTCGTCACGCCTACGAGCTGCTCTGTCTGGTTTTCACCAGCGCCCGGTAATGTATGAGGTGTCTCAATGAAGATGATTGCAGCTGTCGGTCGCAATTATGAGATCGGTAGAGGAAACGAACTCCCCTGGCGCTGCCCCTCAGACTTAAAACTGTTCAGAGAGCTCACCACAAACGCCACAGTCGTCATGGGCAGAAAGACAATGGAAAGTCTTAAGCGCCCGCTTCCGGAGCGCCACAACGTCGTTCTGACGCGCTCATCTGGGTTCATGCCCAATGGTTTTTACCCTGCCACTATGGACGATGTAATGCAGCTTGATGGTCCCGTTTGGGTTATCGGCGGTGAGCAGATCTATTCTCTGTTTCTGCCTCACGTCGAGGAACTTTGGCTATCGCATATGGGCGTAGACGTTCCTTACAGTGATGCTCATTTTCCGCGGCAAATGATGCGTAATCTCGGCTTCTTTCCTGTGTTAACGGCTCATACACAACGGGGAACGGAGGATGAGCCCGGCTTCCAACAGATTGTTTACAGAAGGTGGTAATGGATTACCGAATTGGGATCACTGGCGCTCAGGGCAGTGGAAAAACAACCCTGGCAAAGTTTATCGACAAGCATTACGGCATTCCGTATGTGGATGCTGGCGTCGGCGCACTGATGACAAGGCTTGGAGTCAACGTAGGCGATCCAATGCCGCTCTTTGAGCGTCTGCAGGTGCAGATGGAAGTTGCCCGCCATATTGAGCTGGTAACACGCGGAGCGGAAGGTTTTGTAATAGACCGTACGCCTGCTGATGTGATGGCTTATACGCTCGATTTGGTCGGCCAGACCAATGACAAACGATGTATTGATCTGGCGCTGGAAATTGAGCGCTTTTGCCACAAGACCGCGTTGTCCAATTTTAATGCCATTGCGGGGCTGCGCCCGGGCGTGAATTTGAGAGCACAAGATTATGAACGTGCCCAGAGAGGTTCGCTTGATCGTCTTTATGTCGCTCGTATCGACTCGTTGATGTGTGGCGAGCTGACAAAAATTAACTCTCTGGCCAAATCCGGAGATCTGCAGGTTTTCGTCCTGTCGGAAACCTGCATTTCCGTTGACGCAAGAGCACGCTCGATCATGCGAGTAATCGACCGTCATGTGGAACGTATAGAGAGCCGTATCTCAAATCGCGTCACCTTCCACTGATTCTTGTTCCCCTGTGAAGGAATGCCAGAATAACGTCACGAAAAATAGTTTCAGGAAAACAGAATGTTAGGCGAAATATCTCTGGCTGATGAGTTAGATCGTAAAACGATAGAGGCGCTGACACGCATCGCAGACGAGCAGTCCCGATCGCTGATGACAGAACGAGAGGCCAGGCTGGCTATCAGAGCTGTTTTTGAGTCCGTTCAGGGATTGGTAGGCGATGATGTGGGAGAGGTTCTGAATGTGGCAATGTCCCAGTTCAGCGAACGCGGCAAGCGATCTATCTTCCCCATGCATATCAAAATGGCTGCCGGCACTGTTCTGTATGTGTCGATTTGTCTGGATACCAATGAAATTCGCATTCTCAACGTCACCACTGGTGAGTGGCGTGCGCCGGTAGCGTGCGAATCGCAGGAGGAGACCATCAAAAAAGCAGCTCAATTCGTGCGTAGCGCACTGCTTAAAGGTGCAAAAAAGCTGTAAGGAGTAGTTATGACAACTATTGTTGCTGGGCTTGATATTGAATCCACAGGGTTGGACTTTAGGGCTAACCACAAGATTATTGAAATAGCCATTACCCGCTATGAACTGGAGACCCAGAAGCACATCGATAGCCTGGCGATGCGTTTTAACCCGCGGCGGAGTATCGATCCAAAAGCCCAGGCAGTGCATGGCATTTCGCTGGAAGATCTTTCTGCAGAGCCACTATTGTCTGAACATGCCGGTAAAATCGCTCGCTATATTAGCGATGCAAGCGTTTTGGTTGCTCACAATGGTGAAGCGTTCGACCTCCCCTTTATTCGCCATGAATTTGCAGAGTACGGCGTCACTCTCCCAGATCTACCCCTTGTGGACACTATGTTATCCGGATTATGGGCGACAGAAGACGGCAAACGGCCGCGACTGGAGGAACTCGCCTTCTCATTGGGTTTTGTCTATGACAAGGCTAAGGCGCACAGCGCGCTCTATGATACCGATCTGATGATGCACTGCTTTTTCAAAGCACGAGAAAAATACGGCTTCTATAAGCTCCCATTTGAAAGCGCCTGACGGCGCTTTCGCACCTCTCATTATCCCAACTGCCTGTATTTACTTCTTTTCCGCCTAATAGGTTTTGACAAAATGCTCTCAACCCAAAAACGTATAAACGCTCACACAACGTAAAGGAGAGAGACATGAGCAACCTCAACAATACAGTCAAAAAAGATGATCTGGATGAGCTGACCGCCATGCTGCAATTGCTCGATGAGCCTGAAAAACTGGCTTCGGAGGCCGTTGTAGGAGACGAAATAGACGACCTGCTGGCAGATCTTAACGATGAGACGGTCGTTCCGGTGCCGGCTGTTGCTGAAACTGTTATGGAAGCGAAAGACGGCGGCGATCTCACCGGTGTGTTTGAAGAGTTGGAAAACGAACATGAGTCGCTGAAGGTGGTTGATGTTGAGATACCTCAAGTCGAGTCGATCTCACCTCTTCCTGAGATCGACTCGACACAGGGTGATAAACCTCAGACTGATGAAAAAAAGGAGAAACACGCCAAAGAATCGTCAGTTGCGGCACAGCCAAAAGAGTCGAAGGCGGCGAAAAAAGAGCGCGCAGCACCCAAGCCTCGATTCAGTCTGAACGATAAGGGCGATGATTTTTATGCTGCGGCTGGCCTGAAACGTGAGGTCTTTATCGAAGCTCTGAATGCGGCGCCAGTCAAGGCAAAAGACAAGATCTCTAACCTGCTAAATTGGTTCAATGGCGGACCGGATATCAGCATCTACACGGTGATTGCATTGCGGCATCTTATTGACACAAAAGAGGCAAGCAGCAATAGCATTAAGCTGGCGTTAATGAGCTATCCGGAAAAGCCATATCCACTCAGCACCGCGTCGACTCAGGCTGGCCAGATGATGGCTGTTTTCCCAGTCACGGGAATCGCTACGAGGGATGGTGGAAGATTGCTTCTTAATGAAGAGTCCCCGATCGTAAGGAAATTTATCGCGGAGTATTCCATTGGCTGACGATCCGTTTCGCGCTCTGAAGCCCCCTGATAGTTTTAGAGCGTTGGACAGTTATTCGTATGCCCCAACAGTAAAAAACACGCCAGAGCGTCTCCCGTTAAGCAATCTGGCGTGTTTTTTCTTTATTTGCCATTCGTAAGATGACATGAAAAAATAGGTAAGTACTTACCCATTTGATTGTAAAATGATAGCAGCCGAAAAAATCAAAAAGCGAGAGCGAGATGCCTCTCTTCGAGACCTTTGGCGCACACCGAAATGGTTGTTTGTCGCCATTCAGCGATATCTCGGCATTACGTTTGATGTTGATGTCGCCTGTAACAAAGAAAACGCGCTTCTTCCGAGCTACATAGGTGTGGAACGAGATGCTCTTAAGTCCAGCTGGGGTGATCCTGGTACGGTGGCCTTTCTCAACCCGCCCTACTCCAAAATAACCCCCTGGATAGAGGCGGCTATCCGAGAGCAAGCGCGTGGTGTAACCACCGTTATGCTCATTCCGCAATCGCTCGACACGATGTGGTATGAGCGCGCCACCGAGTGCGCAAACCAGACGGTAGTTCTGTCTGGCGGCCGCGTAGCGTTCATGGAACCAGACGTCACATTGGGTTTGGTTGAGGTCAATATCAACCCAGGCGGAAGTATGCTGGTGGTCTTCCGCGGATTCTGTCAGAACGCTGGTCACTTCATGAATAAAGTCCCGCTGACGGTGATGAAAAGTCTGGGTGGTTACGATCCTGCCAAAGTGATCAGGAAAAAAAGACCACGGAAACAGGCTGCTTAATCCGAGTCTGGGAGCGTTTCATAACCTGCTTTCGTATATATAAATAACTAAGTACTAATTATAAACATATACGAAAGCAGGCTTTTCCTTGTCGATTCCAGACCACTCCCAGACCGAAACAAGACGCCCAGACCACTCTGGAACTCCTTTCCAGACGCTATAGAATCGTTTTTGTGAAGACAAGTAAGGAAACCATCATGGCATACCCGACCAACGTTGTAGCGCTCGTTGAGAGCGATTTTTTGGCTAACGCTCGCGAACTCATGAAGGATCGTGAAAAGGCATTCAGTCTTTACGAGTGGTCACTGAAATGTTTGCACACTGGCGAACACAAAGACCTGATTGAGCAGCTCCTTGGCGAGCTAATCAACGAGGTTTTTGCTCTGCAAGTTCAGCTTCATGGTAGACAAAATGATCAGTCATAAAAGTAAGTAAGTAGTTACCGTTTACGATGTATCATAGTGGTTGTAGAATGATGTCGATTTCGACCTGAGTCGAAATCTCGGTCTGGTGGGTGGAGGATAGCGTCACTGGCACCAGACTTAAAAAAGCCCACAACCAGCGCAGAACCAGCCCTTTTGGGGTCTGGGGAAGGGGGAACCAAAGTGGGCAGAGAGAAGGGTCACTTTATGATTGTCGAGTCTGGGTATTTTGAGAGGTTGAATCCAGTACTCCCCTTCATGAAGTGTGGGAAGATCTCGGTTCTGGGGTGCTGTCATCCATAACTTCCCAAGCCTAAGCTGGCAGTAGACTTAGGTCATAACTTTTCAGGTTATGAAACGACCAGGTTGGTGAGAATTTTTTACTCACCTCCCTGGGAGAGTATTACCTGAAAAGACAACCTCTCACTTCGTTCGAGGTGAACTTCACTCACTTCGTTCGCTCAGTTCAGGTAAAAATAAACCCGATCTGGGAAGTAATTCATTGAAAATAAATATGTATAAACACGCGTGCGCACACGCGCGAGGAAAAACTGGCGGCGGCGCACGCTTTGGAGTTAGAGATGACGACAAGCACACACGCCAGACGAAAAACGGCAGCCGGCCGTGAGCAGCACCAGTATCAAAAACACCCCCGCAAAAACTTCAAAACGCCAGTTGTCGAATTTAATCCCCGCTTTAAGACGGTCAAAGTTTTCAGTGATGGCTCTTGTCTCAGAAACCCGGGCGGGCCCGGTGGATATGGCATCGTCTTTCAGTTCCGCGGCGAAGAACGCGAGTTTTCCGACGGCTTCCACAGCACCACAAACAATCGCATGGAGATGATGGGCGCCCTGATAGCTTTGGAACGCCTAAAATTCTCCTGCAACGTGATCCTGCACTCAGATAGCCAGTATCTCAAAAATGGTATGACCCTCTGGATGAAGGGGTGGAAACAAAATGGTTGGATCACTGCTGACAAGAAGCCTGTTAAGAATGTCGACCTCTGGAAACGACTCGATTTAGCCGCCAGTCGCCACAATGTCAGGTGGAACTGGGTAAAGGGCCACGCCGGGCATCGAGAAAACGAAATATGCGACAGGCTGGCCAAGATCGCAGCATATGCGGCAGCGGATACTCCACACAAAAAAGATGCTGGTTTTT